>Ga0163155_10004988_pt1 | contig 13381 bp, 11 predicted proteins | sample OliLakLV19SP4G1_FD_148611 | JGI IMG/M metagenome (GOLD analysis project Ga0163155, IMG submission 148611) | Freshwater microbial mat bacterial communities from Lake Vanda, McMurdo Dry Valleys, Antarctica - Oligotrophic Lake LV.19.SP4.G1 | ecosystem: Environmental > Aquatic > Freshwater > Lake >...
GTTATTACCTACTAGTTTTGCCACGAAGTTGCCTACCGATGGGCATGTTTGTGGCTAACATATTTTTAGAAATTGAAAGTGTGGCGTTGAAAGCGCCTATTTTTAACTAATGATTGAAACCAATAAAATTTTAAAGTTTGGAATAAAACACGCTCGCTTACATACTAATTCTAAAATCAGATCATGAAACTAACCGCCCGCAATACGCACCGCGATATTGCCTATTTCTTTGTTGGATTGATAATTTCATTTTCCCTTTCGGGGATTTTTTTAAATCACCGCAAAGTGTGGCATCCGGGAAGATATGCCTATAGCTCGAAAGAGATTTTAATTTCAACCGTTCACAAAGACTCGATCAATGAGGCGTTCATCAAAAGTTTTGCAAAGGTGCAAGGCATTGAAGACGAACTCCGCAGATTTAGTGTTGATGGAGACAAACTAAAAATCTCCTTTGTCAGCCATGATGTGTTGATAGACCTTTTATCGGGCAAAGGAAAAATTGAAAGCTACCGAACCACTCCCGTATTAGGGCAGATGACGAAACTTCATCAAGACACTAGCAAGTGGTGGATTTACTATTCAGATATTTTTGGAATAGGTATGATTGTGATTGCCGCTACTGGAATGTTTATTGAGAAGGGTAGTTTCAGTTTCGCTTCACGCGGATGGAAACTGGCGTTGATAGGAATTATTTTTCCACTGATTTTTTTGTTCCTTCTCTCCTAACATGGTATAAAATGTCGGCCTCTTCTCCTTTTCATTCATTGTTAAAAGAAGACGTTTCAACCTTCAGCGAATTAAGAGCTGAAAAAATATTGATAAAAAAAGCGCCCGCTGGTTGATATCTAACTACATCAAATTAAAAGTTACGATGAAACTAAAAATTGAGATGATTGGTTTATAGAACAGTTGAATTGAGTTTACACGAAGACAATGGCCAAAGCAGGATTTTCAGATATCATAAAAGGCGAAGTACCCACGCTGGTCGATTTTTCGGCAGAGTGGTGTGGCCCTTGCAAAATGATGAAACCAATACTCGATCAAGTAAAAGCTGAGTTAGGTGATCAAGTTAAAATCATCAAAATTGATGTAGATAAGAATCCCGCGTTGGCAGAATCTTTTCAAATTAGGGGAGTACCTACTTTGATCCTTTTTAAGAATAGTGACGTAAAGTGGCGCCAATCTGGCATTGTGCAACCTGAGCAATTGAAACAAATTATCAAAGGTAATTCCTGACCTTTAGCTAATTCCCTAAAAAATCAATCCATTGGTAGGTTGTTCAATTTTAAATCCATTAACAAGAACAATCATCGATTGCTTTTTTAGAAGAAAAATGAAAAATCAGAAACCATTTGCTAATTCGCAGCGTTTAAACACAAGTTTTCAGGTTCAATTAAAGTATAAATTTTTAGATCGTGCCCTGCTTGAGTTATCGGCAGGGCATTTTCTATATTTGAAAAACAATTCTAAAACTCAACCATTATCAACATGAAAAAGCGATCAATCATCTTTACAACGCTATTGGCTTGCATATTCACAATCAGTGGAATAGCCCAAGACAAAAAAATGCCTAGCCCGCCTGCCAAGGCAGAAGGAAAAATTGACGGTGTATCCGTCACTATCGATTATCATCAACCCTCCGCAAAAGGTAGAAAAATGCTAGGAGGTATCAATCCTTATGGTGAGGTTTGGAGAACGGGCGCCAACGCAACTACTTCTATTGAATTTAGCGCTGACGCAAAAATAGAAGGCAAAGCCGTTCTAAAAGGTAAATATGGTCTATACACAATCCCGGGGGAAAATGAATGGATCATTATCATTAACAAAGACATCAAATGGGGTCAATATGACTACACCGAAAAACAAGACGTTATAAGAGTAACTGTGAAGCCCGGCAAAACAGCCGCTTTCGTTGAAACATTTAACATAACCATCGAAAACGGAAGTGTGGTAATGAAGTGGGAAAACACGTCTGTCTCTTTCAAAATTTCGAAAGGATAGGCTGGTTTCAGAAAAGCATAAAAAGTCCTGACGGTTACCGTCAGGACTTTTTTATTTTGGCAAATTAGAGTAGTTTGGATGGTTTAACATAATGCAAATTCTAGGACGCTCCGACCGTGTAGACCTTCCCGGCTTAGGCCTACAGAACATCCACGCTAAAATTGATACGGGGGCATACAATTGCAGTCTTCACTGCTCAAGTGCTCAACTTATTGATGGTAAACTTGAATTTGTGCTTTTAGATGAAGAGCAGCCGGAATTTACTGGAATGAAGTATGTTTTCAAAAAATTCTCGCAAAAGGAAATAAAAAATTCATTTGGAGAAGCTGAACTTCGCTACGTAATCAAGACTACTATTAAAATTTTTGACCGAAGAATTAGGGCTGAATTTTCCTTAAGCGATCGCGAAAAATTGCGCTTTCCGGTATTGCTGGGAAGAAAGATTCTTCGAGATCGATTTTTAATAGATGTGACAAAAAAAGATTTGTACTTCCAATCAAAACTAGAGACCTCATGAACATTGGTATTTTATCCAGAGATGCTAAACTTTACTCTACCAGACGAATTAAGGAGGCAGGTGAAAGTCGTGGCCACAAGGTAGAAATCATCGATCACATGAAATGTGTGCTGCTGATCGAGAAGAAAAATCCTATGGTTTGGTACAACGGAAAAAAGCTAGATTATTTTGATGCCATTATCCCACGGATTGGTGCATCTGTTACATTTTATGGCGCAGCTGTTGTTCGGCAATTTGAAATGATGAAAGTTTTTACGGCAGTCGAGTCACAGGCCTTGATCCGCTCAAGAGATAAATTGAGAAGTTTGCAAATTTTATCGCGCGCAGGATTGGGTATGCCCAAAACTATTTTCATGGATTACTCGAAAGATACCGAAGGCGTAATTGAAGCAGTTGGTGGGGCACCGGTAGTAATTAAATTGCTGGAAGGCACTCAAGGCCTAGGAGTTGTTTTAGCCGAAAATCAAAAAGCAGCGCAATCTGTTATCGAAGCTTTTCATGGCGTAAAGGCTCGCATTATTGTACAAGAATTTATCAAAGAAGCAAAAGGAGCTGACATTCGAGCCTTCGTTGTGAACGGAGAAGTTGTAGGTGCGATGCGTAGGCAAGCACGTGATGGCGAGTTCAGATCGAATCTTCACCGTGGTGGCCACGCAACTTTAGTGAAATTGAACCGCCACGAAAAACATGCAGCAGTGACCGCAGCAAAAAAAATGGGGCTTGGTGTAGCCGGTGTTGATATGCTTCCTTCAAAACGCGGACCGCTTATAATCGAAGTCAATTCCTCACCCGGTCTGGAAGGAATTGAAGGAGCCACCAAAGTAGATATTGGGGGGAAGATCATTCAGTATCTCGAAAAAAACGCAGGCAAGAAAAAAATACAGAAGGATAAGATTAATGCTTGAAATTGCGGACTTGGGTGTTGGGACCTGGGAATTTAGGACTTTGGACTTTGGATTAACAACTATAACCTAAAATTTTATAATTAAAACATTGGAGGAGTTTAAGGTTTACAATCGCGCCATGGAACTAGCAGAAGATATTTGGAAAGTAGTAGCGACATGGAATTATTTTGAAAAAGATACTATTGGAAAGCAACTTGCTCGTTCCGCTGATTCCATTGCTGCAAACTTATCCGAAGGACTTGGGCGTTTTCACACAAAGGAAAATAAAAATTTCAGCTATTATTCAAGAGGTTCACTTTTTGAAACCAAGACTTGGTTGACGAAAGTAAAAACCCGGGGCCTAATGGATACAGCATTATGCGATAAATTATTGGGCGATCTTGAAATTATCGGCAAAATGTTGAACACGTTTATTAATACACGAAAAACTACTCCTCCCCAAGACCTCAATTCCTAAGTCCTTAAGTCCTAAGTCCCAGTTCCAATGCCTAAAACTTTAATAATTGCCGAACACGAAATCCGCCCGGGCGAATTCAAGGAAATAAATATCAACATCGCACGGCTTCCCTCGCGCACGCAAATCGATACACCTATTTATGTATACCGAGCGGTGCAGCCTGGCCCGGTATTGGCGCTGACCGCAGGAATGCATGGCGATGAAATCAATGGAATGGAAATCGTTCGAAGAATTATTGACGCTGGTCACAACCGAGTAGCAAGAGGGACTACGGTTTGCATGCCCATTATAAATGTCTATGGGTTTTTAAACTATTCGCGCGAAGTGCCTGACGGAAAAGATGTGAACCGTTCATTTCCAGGAAGTAAGCTAGGTTCGCTTGCATCACGTGTGGCCTATCACATGACGCACGACATTATTCCCAATATTGATTTTGGGGTCGACTTCCACACCGGTGGCGCCATGCGCGCCAACTATCCGCAAGTTCGCTGCATGATGCAGGAACCTAAAAATGTGGAGTTGGCAAACGCCTTCAACGCTCCGTTCACCATCGATTCACCTTTTCGGCCGCACTCACTCCGGCAAACAGCCGCCAAAAAAGGAAAGAACATTATCGTGTATGAAGGAGGTGAATCGTTGCGCATGGATCAGCAAGCAATTGAAGAAGGCGTGAATGGCACATTGCGTCTAATGAAACATCTCAACATGATCGATTGGGCACCCGAAGCCAAACACGAAAACAAAATCATCTGGAGTTCGTCTTGGGCGCGAGCGCGAACGGCTGGCCTATTTCTACCCGCCATCCAGTGTGGCGATCTTGTTCATAAATCACAATTGATTGGAACACTCACCGATCCCTTCGGAGAATTCAAAGAGCAGATCAAATCTCCGTCCACTGGCTATGTGGTTGGCCTCAACAACAACCCAGTCGTAAATGCTGGCGATGCGCTAATGCACATAGGCATGGACGATGTTTGCAAGATTGGGGGAAGTGGGGAAGAGTAGAGCAGAAAAAAAAAGAGAAGAAAGTTATCCTTCTTCTCCTTTTTAAAATTTTTAGGCTGCTTTACTTAATCGCGATTTTTGAAGATCGGATCCGGATATTCTTGTTCCCTACCAAACTCAATACATAAATACCTTTAGGAACTGAGTTCACGTACACTTCATATCCCCTTTCTGTCGACTGCTTATCTACTTTTACAACTTGTCCATTTAGGTCGGTAAGTATTACATCTTGCACGTCTAATCCGCTTCTGTCAAACTCAACATAAATGATTTCGCTAACAGGATTCGGATAGGCTGTTAAACCTAACTCATCATCCACTGAAGTAATACGCACCAGACTCACCACAATTTTATTGCCCGATACCAGCGCGCTCACGTTAACGTTCGTGGACGAAGGCTGCGTGCCAATGGTGAAATTGATAAATGATGCTGGATCCATCGGATACCCCGGATATTGAATGTTCAACCGGTAGTTTGCCGGAGGCAAATTAGGCATCTCGAAGTTTCCGTCTTTGTCGGTGATAGCAGTCGCCACAAGAGTAAGTTTCTCTGCTTCCGCGCGCCCCGCAGACTCTACCCGTCTCGCGGTTACTGTAGCACCCGCTACACGGCCACGTGCAAGTATAGCTTCTACCCTACCACCTGCACGCTCCTCTTCAAAGAAACCTGAGATAGAACCTTTTCCAGTTGGCGCGGCTGGTTTCTTTTGTAAAACTAAATCCAAGCCCGTGAGATTGTTTTGAATTTTCAATGTATCAGACTCTTCCCAAAAAAGTTTATCTTTAAAATAGATCAACAGCCGGTCTGGCGATAGGACGACATCGGGTTTGCCTTGCAAGATATAATCATCCAAGATGGTCTTCGCAAACACAAACGTGCCATCTGTTGCAACTGCTTTGGTGGCCGTGGTGTCATAACCACCTGTCTTTGTCACCTTTAGCAAATAGATATCGCCCTTCGCAACGGGGGCCGTGCCATCCAACGTCATCTTACCGGAAAGCGTGGCGGTGGCAAAAATGTTTTTAATGCCTGTTTTTAAAATAAGGTTAGGAACAGCAGGGTTCGTAATCTCCGCAACATAATTCCCCATATTCGATCGGTTGATTGCCTTGATCAAATAGGTTGAATCTATCGCACCCGCAACAACTGCTCCGTTGCGTTTCCAAACAAATTTATTACCAGTGCCATCGGTAATGGCTTTTACTTTATAGTCCGTACCCACATCCGGCAGCGCTTGAAAGTTTGCGTCAATTGAGCCTTGGTTGGAGTAATTGATACCCGGAATGGAAACATTTGGTATCAAAGAATTGAAGCCTAATCTATTTGCTGATACATTTAAGGACGTTAATCCTGTTGCACCTGTTAAATCGGGTAGACTTGTGATCGCATTTCCTGAAAAATTCACCGTTTGAAGAGCCGCAATATCCGTAAAGACTCCGGGAATCGCACCTGTGATCCTATTAGCAGGCAAGTTGACTGCGGTAATCTGACCACCCGTTTCCGTAATGCCCTGCCAAAGGTTTACTCTTCCCGTAAGCCAATTTGATTTGTTCGTCCAGTTACTTCCTCCCGTTGATTGAAAAAAAGCAGCTAACGCTAATGAATCCGTTTTCAAATTTCCTTTAAAGCCGCGTCCGATTGAAAACACGCCTTGCAAGCCCCTGGAATAACTTCTTACTTTTACAACTCCTCCCGTATTTGAAATCACTCGCGCTCCCATTCCCTCGTATCTACTCTGGCCTCTTAACTTTCGCATCACAACCAAATCAGTGGCCGTGGGCAATGTGTTGGGATATTCTATTTCTACGAAGGAAGCCGTATCAGCGGCATTTGTCTTCACTGCTCTCCACACATAGGGAAAATTGATGAGCGCATTCACACCCGCACCGGCTGTGAACCCAGTGGGGGCATCTTCAATAGTTACCGATAAACTTTGGTTGGTACCCGAAACATTTAAAAATGTAATGGGCAGATAAATAGTATTCTTACCAACCGGGAAGAATAAGTTTCCAGTGCCTTTGCGCACCATGGCTCCGCTCAAAAACGAACCGGGCGAAACGGTAACTTTTCCTGCCGCGTTAACCGTAAGTACATCCGTTGGCGCAGAAGCTTGCAACACTCCGCCTTTTATGGATAGACTATCATTGACTGCAAATGAACCGTTAATAGTTGCATTGCCAGCGCCTTGTTTTACCAAAAAACCGAAGTTATTACCACTCGGGGTAAAAGTTTTGGCTGACGCGTATTGAAGCACAAAGCCACCAGTACTGGTAGGGTCTAGCGTTCCAATGTTCACCCAGTCATCAGTAGTGGTGATCGAACCGTTGTTTTTGATGGAACCACTATTTTGCCAACCACCATTAGTGTAAATCACTGCAGAGTTGGTGACAGTAATACCATTGTTAGTGACGTGTTGAGCCTGTGCGCCTAGCGCGAAAAAACTAATTACTATCAGTATGATTTTTTTCATATCCCAAGGAAGATTGTAAGTTTCAACCTTATTTTATGTTTACCAACACCCTAATTTTTCCCTTGGAAGCACCCTCAAAATTTTCCAATGCTTTTCCAATAATAACCCCGGCAGGAAAGATTCCATCACCGTTTTTTGAAACTGCTTTCATGGCGTAGCCGCTGGTTGAAGAGGTCACCAATAAATCTCCCCTTTTGATAGCTCCGTTTTCCAAAGATACTTTCGTAGGAATAACACCAATCACGCCCATGGGCACAAGTCCATCTATACTTTCGTTGATATCTTTTTCAGTAAGTGTTACACCTGGTTTAGTGGCATACACACCGGCTACTTTTGTTGAATAGGATGAAGAGCTTTTTTCGATTGTACGGTCCGTTGATTCGGAGATTACCAATACATCACCCGGTTCATAGTCACTTTTATTTCCTTCCACATCAAACATTTCGGCAACGTCTGCACCGCCAGTTTGGGTGCCTCCGTTGAAAAAGCCTCTGCCTGTTTTGTCGATGCGGGCAACGTTTATACCTCCACTTTGAAAATGAGCAATGTTGCCTGATGCCCCCGTATGATTCGCTTGAATTGCTGCTCCCGTTCCATTTGTGTTTCCATTAATAGCACTTGAAGTGCTTGCTGGATTTTCAATCAAAAACAATCCGGCTGATCCATTGCCGCTATTATTCCCCTGCACTGCTGCGTGATTGTTAGTAGGATTAGAGACGATAAAATGTCCACCAGGAGAAAAAGAATCACCTGGGCCACTATTGAATCCGAAAACCGCGGCACCTACTCCATTTGTTGTAGCAGAAATGGCTGCTGCATTATTACCGGCATTGTCTATATTGAAAACACCTGCACTTCCCGTTCCATTTGTGTTTCCTCTAAGGGCGGCAGAGCCGCTGGCCACGTTATTAATATTAAAATCTCCGGCAGACCCAGTTCCTTGAGTTTCGGCATAAACCGCAGTCCTCGCATTAGCAGAATTAAAGATCTCAAAAGCTCCTGCCCCACCTCCTATATTTATCGATCTTCCTTTCACAGCAGCATTGGTGCTAGTTGCATTGTTGATTTGAGAGAAAATGGCATCGCCTGTGCCATTTGTATTTGCAATAATTACACTGCTGGGATTTGCAGCATTATCTATCAAAAATTGCCCTGCCACACCCAAATGTCTTGCAGTAACATGAAGCCCTGGTGCTGAACTTGTGGCGTTAAACATAAAAATGTCCATTCCTCCACCTGGCCCTGAGGTTTGAAAAGCGCGGAAAACAGAACCAACTCCGGCAGTGATACCTTGTACTGCAGGGAACGTATTAGCGGGATCCGAATTTGAAAAAAAGCCTGCAAACCCAGTTCCAACTCCGGTGTTACGGGCATTTATGGCTGCTCCCGTTCCATTTGTAGAAGCAGAAATGGCTGCTGCATTATTGCCGGCATTATTTATTCCGAAAACACCAGCTGGTCCCGTTCCATTTGTAAAAACAGAAACTGCCGGCCGGGGATTAGCCGCATTTGAAAGTTGAAAAAGTGCGCCTGTTCCAGCTGTCCCTGATTGCGTTAAAACCATTGCCGCACCTTGCCCTGCATGAGTAATTCTAAATGGATTAGATAGTTTTGTACTTAAGGCATTCGCATAGTTTAAGTTCAAGAGTGTGCGTGAAGAATCCCCCAAATAAGTAATGTCTAATGCGTTGAACTTAGTAAGTAAATCCGTATTGGTTAGTGCAACAGATAACGGAAAAATAGAGCTACTAGTTAGCGAACTATTCCACATCGCTCCATTCCACACATAAACGAGATTTAAATCTGTATCATAAACACTTAGGCCTTTATCCACTACTGCCAGGTTCATGGCGGTGCGTTGCACTGTAGTAAGCCGAGGCATAATAAACCCTTGATTATTGGTAGGGCTTTCTACCTGCAAGGCCGCGTTGGGGTTCGGTGTAGTTGTTCCAACGGCAAGTGTTTTATTTTGCCCTAGTGCACACACATAAATAAAAGGGAGAAATAATAGAGTGAGTAGTAATCTTTTCATAAGAACTTTTTTCTTAAATATATAAAGGTTTTTAAATAATAACAATATCTAAGTTCAACTAATAAGTGCAACACAAGAGGTATTTTTTGAGAAAACATTATTTGATACATTCGCATCTTAGTTTTATATTTTGTTTAACTATCCATATAAAAAGTTCACCTAAAAGGATGAATATGTTGTTTGGCCACTCCATCAGACGATTAACTGAAACTACTACCTTATGAAAACACTTCGCTCTATTATCTCTTTGTTAACATTGGTTTGTCTTCTCACATTTTCTTTTTGCAGTGATGACAAACCGCCAGAACCTACCCTTGCGGAGGTAACCACCAAGCAACTCACTACCTCTGCCTGGAAGCTTACATCCCTCACCATTGATGCAGTGTCGGACGATACTTTCTTCAAAGGGCTTACCATCGCCTTTACTGCCACTGGCTTTACCACTACCAAAGGAGAACCTGTTTGGCCTACCACTGGTACATGGGCGTTCACGGATGGCGAAACCACGGCCCGAAAAATTAAACGAGGTGATAACATTGAAGTGATAATAGAGGAGATTTCTGACACTTCGTTAACACTTTCGATGCCATGGACCAAAACAACCAACGAAGGCGGCCGGTCAAGTTCCATTCCGGGCAAACATGTGTTTAAATTCGGCAAATAATTTACTGTATGGATTTCTCATTCTGCAAAAACATACTGGTCACAGCTTTCATTTGGCTTTTCAGTAATTTCGCATTTGGCCAGAAAGCGTTGTTATTGGAGGAAGCGTATGCAAGACTTGATGGCTATTACAACCAGGCCGATTACCGTTCGTGCCTTAACCTAGAGCGAGATATTCTTGTTGGTATTCAATCTCGCGTTGACACACTGGTTGCAGAAACTTATTACCTGTTGGGCGATAGTCACCTGCAAACAGGAGATACAAAAAAAGCAATTGATTACTTTGAAAAGGAGTTGGTCATTCGCAGAAAACTAAACCTGACTAACACCGAGGCTTTCACCAATGGTCTTTACAATCTCACTGCTATCTATCGCGATGAGGGGGATTATGGAAAAGCAAAAAAAACAGGCAAAGAATTACTAGCGCTTGATGCCTCGTTGAAAGGAGTTGAAAGCGAATCCTATCTATCCTCTGTGCAATTTGTACTAGATGTGCTGGAGCGAAGTGGTGACCTTATCAAAGCGAAAGAGCTAGGCGAAAAAACCATCAAAGAGATTGAAAAAAATAATGCCCAGTATCCGTTGTTGCTCAGCAAACTGGCCGACATCTATTCTCGACTAGGCTATTATTCAAAATCGGAGAGCAGTTTTTTAGAGGCGATCCCATTGCTAAAGCAACTGGAAGAATCTTCTGTGAATGCGATTAATGCCAGCATCAACTTGGGTTCACTCTATATCAGTCAGGGTAGATATCCGGAAGCAGAAGAGTTGCTCGTTGGCGCATGCGCTGCGCTCAAAGAGTCAAAAGACGAGAAAGCGGTGGCCTCTTACATGACTGCACTAAATAGTCTTGCGTTGGTACAGGAAGCGTTGGCGCAATATGAACAGGCCGAGGCAAACCTTCGAGAAGTGAGAGAATTCGATCGTGAAAAATATGGCGAACAACACCCCTACTTCGCCACCACCCTTTCGAACATGGGAAACTTATACATGGACATGGGGCGTTTTCCACAAGCGGAGCAACTTCTTTTAACGAGTATCGATATTGTAAAGAACGATCCTGAAAATCGATTCTCGTATGCCACTAAGTTGAACAATCTCGCGAATGGCTATCGTCATGCTGGAGAGGTGCCCAAGGCACTGCCGCTGTATGAGCAAGCTCTTGCTGTCTTTAAAGAAAAAGGTGGAGAAGGACCAGATTACGCCAACAGCACTTTTAATTTAGGGCAAGCGTATTATCAAGTGAATGACCCGCGTGCTAAAGAAACGTTACTAAAATCTCTGCTGTTGCGCGAAAAGTTATTGGGCAAAAATCATCCGAAATACGGAGAGGTAACAAGGAAACTCGCGAGTTTTTACTGGCACTCAAAGGATTACGCGAATGCGGAAGTATATTTTAAAAAAACCTTTGAGAATTATTTTACCCAAATCAGTTCCTATTTTCCAGTTCTCAGCGAAGAAGAAAAAAGCAAATTCTACACAGGAAAGTTAAAACTGGCCTTTGAAGAATTTTATTCATTTGTAGCGACTCAACATAAAAAAAAGCCCGCGCTGCTAGGCGACATGTATAACTATCAACTCCGCACGAAGGCGTTGGCTATGTATGCCGCCCTGAAGGTTCGTCAATCTATTTTAAATAGCGAGAACCAAGAGTTGATTAAGCAGTACACCCAATGGGTGAATTTAAAAGAGCAACTGGCTAAACTTTATAATCAAGGATCCGACAATCCCATCCGCGCGCAAGTTCAAATTGATTCACTCGCAATTGCTGCCAATATTTTAGAAAAATACCTTTCGGCAAAATCAGAGCCATTTCAGTCGACCTTCAAGCAGCCAATCGTCACTTGGAAAGACGTACAGAAAAAATTGGCACCGGGAGAAGCGGCCATTGAATGTATCCGTTACCGCGATTATTCGCCTGATGAAGGCGGAGGTTTTGTGGGCAAGGTAGCGTATGCTTTTTTAATTGTTACGAAAGAAACAAAAAACAATCCTTCGCTCGTTTTATTGCCAAGCGCGGGCAGAATTGAAGATCGTTTTTTAAGTTACTACCGAAATATGATTCGCCACGAGCAGGATGACAGCCTTTCTTACCATCAGTATTGGAGTTTTCTAAAACCATCGCTGGCAGGAATCAAGAAAGTCTATTTCTCGCCCGATGGAGTCTATAACCAAATTAATCTCAATACACTTAAAAATTCAAAAACAGGAAAGGTTGTTTTAGAGGAACTGACAATACAACCTGTTACCAATACCAAAGACTTATTGATTATCAAAAACAAAAGGAATAAACAGAATAAATCATTGCTCGTTGGGTTTCCATCGTATAACTCGACTAGTAAAGAAAAGAACAATAGTTCTAGTGTAAGGGGAAGCCAACGAAGTCTTCGCAATGGACTGCTTAGATACATGCGCGGAGACGATGGGATACCTCCTTTACCTGCCACCAAAATTGAAGTGGATGAAATTGGAAATCTTTTTGGGGACAATCAAGCATCTGAGTCGATGACAGCGAGCAACGCGACCGAGAGCTTAATTAAATCATCTAAAAACCCGAGAAGCCTACACATTGCAACACACGGTTTTTTTCTGGAAGATTTGGACATATCCAATGAAGCCAATTTTCACAAGTATGTAGAAAATCCGCTGCTGAGATCAGGGCTTATTCTAGCAGGTGCTGGCGACTTTATCAATGACGGGCTGACTTCTGATGGAAATGAAGATGGAATACTCACCGCCTATGAAGTGATGAATTTGAACCTCGAGGAAACAGACTTGGTGGTTTTATCCGCCTGTGAAACCGGCCTGGGTACTGTCAAAAATGGTGAAGGTGTTTATGGACTGCAGAGAGCATTCATGATTGCGGGTGCGCCTGCCGTTATCATGAGCCTGTGGAGCGTTGATGACGAAGCTACCAAAGACCTGATGATTCTTTTTTACAAATCGTGGCTGGCCGGAAATAGTAAACATGAAGCCTTTCGGAATGCACAACTTCAATTAAAAGAAAAATATCCTTATCCTTTCTACTGGGGCGCGTTTGTTATGATAGGCGACTAAGCTGACTTAAAAATCCGGACACGGAATAATCAACTTATCTTTTGGGGGCTTGCGCGGGTCACGTGTGCTCCAAGAATACACAACGCTGAATTCATGTGCGCCTCCGCTGGCAATTCCTAGCTTCGAGATGGTATAATCATAGCTATAACCAATGTTCAAAACATCCTTCTCCCCTTTCTTGGTAAAACCAATTAGCAACACGATCGATTCATTGTTAACAATCCCATTGAGATTTTTAAACGGCACGCCTCTATACCAAGTGCCTATAATGATA
>Ga0163155_10004991_pt1 | contig 13375 bp, 16 predicted proteins | sample OliLakLV19SP4G1_FD_148611 | JGI IMG/M metagenome (GOLD analysis project Ga0163155, IMG submission 148611) | Freshwater microbial mat bacterial communities from Lake Vanda, McMurdo Dry Valleys, Antarctica - Oligotrophic Lake LV.19.SP4.G1 | ecosystem: Environmental > Aquatic > Freshwater > Lake >...
AAACTGGCAAATACGATTAAACCAAGACTGTTCACAGCAGTCCTCTGCCGCGCATGAGAGCATCCTTGCTTGGCTGCTGGGAGATGATCTAGATCGATTTGATCAGCTGCTGCCGCCTCAGCTAGCGGTGGCAAGACAGGCAATGGATTATCGCTATCGCATTCTAGAGCAGCGATATTTGGGGATGGCGCAAGATGTGGCCTATCGCAATTTATTGCAGCGGCTCAGCAGCTTGTTCTTAATTCGCAGCAAGGTCAAAACCTGGGTGGCCCTGTCCCGCGATCGCCACCGCACGGTGATGGACGTACTGCAAGAAGTCATTCAGGAATTAATTCAGAGCGATAGCTACATTCGGCAGCAGATGCGGTGGATTGCCGAATGTACCGCCAATCCTCGGCTGCGCAATGCATTGATGCTGGCTAGTGTAGAAGAGTATTGCCTCCGCCCCATTCGCAATCAACCGCTGCTGGTCTATCGCTTTGTCAACTATTTGCGGCGATCGCAGCGCGGTGGCATGACTCAGGTGCCAACGGGTGATTTAATTCGCCTAGTGTCTGATGAAATTGCGCCCGATGACAGCGACAACCCAATGAGCCTATTGGATAATCAGGCCGTGATGCAGTATCAGCATCAGCAAGCTTGGGAAGAACAGCAAGCCCTACGCGACGACGTGAAGCAGAAATTTCTCAGCTATCTACAGGAGACGATCGAGCCACTGGCAGCCCAGTGGCTAGAGCTGCACCTGCAAGGGAAATCCCAGGAGGCGATCGCAACTGCACTGGATCTGCCGATCAAGCAGGTCTACCGCCTGCGCGAAAAAATTAGCTACCACGCAGTGCGGGTGTTCGCTGTGAAAAGCCAGCCCAACCTTGTTTTGGATTGGCTAGGTGCTTCACTAGAGCAGAACCTAGGACTAACGTCAGAAGAATGGCAAACTTTTTGGGATGGGTTAACCCTAGATGAAAAGCAGCTGATTGAAGATCTGAAAGCTAAAAAGACGCTAGAGGCGATCGCGCTCAAGCGGAATCTGAAGGTCAGCCAAGTCACCGGGGAATGGACTAAACTTTATCTAGCAGCACATGCCCTACGCGCTAGCTCTCGATCTTCACGCGCCGAATCAGGTGAAGCGGAATAAAGCTGGTCGGGGAAGCATCTATACTATTAGTTTTTCTATCATCCCCCTTGGTTCGTTTCTATGGCGTCTCCCCTGGGTGACCAAACCGAATCTAAATTCCCGGATTCTATTTACCAGTCCATTCGATCGCACCTTTCTGACGATCTGGCTGCATATCTAGATATTCAGCAGCTTTTTATTTTGATTGACGGCGTTTTACCCTTTGAGGCGTGCCTGTACTATCAAGTTTTGCCCCTATATGTAGATTCCAACCGCCTAATTTTGGGTATGGTAAATCCAAATGATGCCTCGGCAATGGACTATATACGGCGCATTATTTCATATCACAAATATCGGCCTGTCGCCCATAAAATCTCATCCGAGGCGATGCAGGCAGTGCTTTCTGCCTATTTGAACCACAGCGGCAGTCAAGCCCGTCAACAGGCCAATCCCGGCGCTTCACAAAGCACGCGATCGCCGCGCAGCACCGCCCAACCGCGATCCCAGCAGCGGGCTGATCGCAATGCCCAGCCCACCTACATTGTCGATAGTCCTGAAGATCTAAACATAGAACTGCCTGAAGGGTTCCTAGCAGCCCTGCCGTCTCCGCCGCCTCTATCTCATTCCCTCACGTCATCTGAACGGCCTACTCTACCCATCGCCGAGGTTCCAGACAATGCCTCACCTCAGACACCGATCTTACTGCCGTTAGATCCACACCCCCTAAAGCCAGCAGAGCCAATAGACGACATCGTGGCATCCCTGCTAGAGGTGGCCGAAGACCAAAACCAGTACGTTGAAGCTAAGCCCTTTAAAGATATTAAAGATCATCAGTCTGATCCTCTGCCCGCTAGTCCTAGTTTGCCGTCGTCTACCGAGACCGGACAGGTAAACTCACAGTCCCAGCCGCCTGAGATGCCTCAGAGTCCTGACGCTCCCCTCATGCTGCTGCCTCCGATCCCGCCCCTAGACGTGCAGCTGAATTATCTAAATCAGCCCATAGAAATGCTGGCTAGATTAGCCCCTTCAGAATTTCTCAAAGAGTTACTAGGAAGGGTTTTGGTCGGGGGGATCGGGCGGCTTTATTTTGAACGACAACCCCGCTATGGCCATCTTCTCTGGAGCCAAGACGGGGTATTGAAATCGATTGTGGAGCAGCTAGACTTGCAGCGGTTTCAAGCAATTATCAATGAGTTAAAACTTTTAGCCCACCTGTCGCTAGTGCCTGTAACCCAATCCAGGCAGGTTGACTCAGAGCGCCTATACGAGCGCACACGGATTCTACTGCGGTTTCGCTTCATTCCAACTCCACTGGGAGAAGAAGCAACTATACAAATTTTGCGAGGTGCCGCGCTGAAATTTTATCAACAGCAACAGCTGATTTCTCTAGAGCGGGATGCCTTGAGTATTGCTCGACAGCTGCAAACTAAGCTCAACGAAATTCGCGATCGCGCCCGCTCCGAATCGGGAGCCGCCGCTATGCGATTGGAGGCGCTGCCTGCGCTGAGTCAAATTCTCAAAAACATCGAAGCGCAGGTGAATCACATGCAGCCTCCAGCCGATCATCCGCCGCCAGGGTAAGGGCAGTTCTAACGTAGGGACGGTTCGTAAACTGCCCCTACGTTAGAACCGTCCCGATGGAGATTCTGATCTAAACCTAGAGTATCTAGTTGTGATGGCTTAGACCAGCACAGGCATGGGTTGAGTTTCCCAGCGCCCGACTGCTTTACCAATGACAGCCAGTTCTTGCATCAGTCGATCAAAGCGATCGGGCGTCAATGACTGCGGGCCGTCAGACAGGGCTTTAGACGGGTTAGGGTGAACCTCAATCATCAGCGAGTCTGTACCGCCTGCGATCGCCGCCATTGCCATAGCGGGTACATATTCTGACTTACCCGTGCCGTGGCTAGGATCAATCATAATCGGCAGATGAGTCAGCGATCGCAGCACTGGGATCGCTGACAAATCCAGGGTGTTGCGAGCATATTGATTGTCGAAGGTGCGGATGCCGCGCTCACACAAAATGACATTAGAGTTCCCTGCCGCCAAAATATATTCTGCTGCCATGAGCCATTCTTCAATCGTGGCAGACATGCCTCGCTTCAGCAAAATCGGCTTATCTTGAGCGCCCACTTTCTTCAATAGCGAGAAGTTGTGCATGTTGCGTGCGCCGATTTGGACAATATCGGTCACTTCGCAAATTTTTTCTAGATCGGCTGCATCCATTACTTCGGTAATGATGCCCAAACCAGTCGCAGCTTTTGCCGCCGCCAATAGCCCCAGAGCACTCTCGCCGTGGCCTTGGAAGGCGTAGGGCGATGTCCGTGGCTTGTACGCCCCACCCCGCAAAAACTTGGCTCCCGCTGCCTTGACCCGGCGTGCCGTTTCAATGATCATGGCTTCATTTTCTACCGAACAAGGCCCCGCGACCACGACGAGCGGAGCCGTAGCACTGAAAGTAACAGGCCCGTTCGGGGTAGAGACCACAACTTCACTAGGCTCGCCCTGGCGATACTCTCGACTCACCCGTTTATAAGGCTTTTCCACCCTTAGCACTTGCTCAATCCACGGACTCCAATCTTGCAGCTGGAGTGCATCCATATCAACGGTATCGCCGACTAAACCCACCACCGTTTTGTGCTTACCCACAATCTTTTCTGGACTCAGCCCGTTGGCCTTAAATTCGGCACTGAGGCGATCGATTTCACTCTCTGGAGTGCCCACTTTCATTACAACAATCATGTCAAAGCCCCGCTAGTTCAATGTCAGTAACGTATTGCCAGATTCTCACATCCAGGGGCATAGGTCTGGATACTCAATTTCCAGACTTTCATTGCCTGAACCTACTAGCGCTCAACGCCGAAGCGCTCAGCCTGCCTATTGTAGAGCTGACCTGGCTGAAGCCATATTTCAACTAAGTTTTTTAAGATCTACTTTAGGATTTTTTACTTAGGATTTTTTGCCCTGCGATCGCCATGCACCAGCCATCCGCTTCAAGTTGATGCCAAACTCTGTCATCCCTAGGGCGCTGCCTGCCTCCTCTTCCTCCCACGAGGCAGACAGGACGCCATAGCTTAGCCCCAACACCCCTAGGCCAAAAAAGCCCATGCTCACCAGCACCACGGCGATGTTGGGTAACTCAACGATGTCGCGGATCACCAAGAGATAGCTCGTGACAAAAGTAGTCATTCCTAGCACAGACGGAACGCCACAGAACAGAGCCATCCGCCGCACCATCCGCTTGCTGACGACGTCTGGGATGTTCATACTAGCCCTAGCGCTAGGAGCGGCTGAGCGACTAGCGCTGCTGGAAGAGGCTGGTTTGACGGCAGCGGGTTTTGCTGTAGATGCCTTAGCCGCCTTCGGTTTAGCCCCGGCGGCTTTAGCAATAGGCTGCTTTTCAGTTTTTTTCTCAGCCTGCTTACGGCTTTTAGTCGGCTCAAACGGCAGTGGATTGCGTTGGCTTGCCTGCGAAGAGCGCGGATCGCCACTCTTCGCAGAATCGGAGGAAGCTTCGGGTGCCATAGGATTACTTAGCCGCGAATGCCAAGGCTGGTAATCAGGGCGCGGTATTTCTCTGGCTCTTGCTTCAAAATGTAAGCCAGCAGCCGCTTGCGCTGACCAATCATTTTCAACAGACCGCGACGAGAGGAGTGGTCTTTTTTGTTGGTCTTGAGGTGGATACTCAGCTGGTTGACCCGTGCCGTTAGCATCGCTACTTGAACATGCGCTGATCCGGTGTCGGTTTCGTGAATTTGGTAACCAGAAATAATTTCTTGCTTGCGCTCTTGCAGGAGTGGCATGAAGGTAGCTCTATCTTGACTAATACAATCACTGATCGTACCACAGTGGTTCTGAAACATGACTAACGGCTGAGCCAAGCGATCGCTTGGCGAATCCAGGCTTCCGCATCGGCATTTTTTGCCAGCGCCGTTTCTTGTCCCACCACTCGCAGCGCCTGCATAATTTCTCCATTGGTGTAGCCTAACGCCAATAGGGTCATTTCTACATCTTCTTGAATGCTGGTCGTCGGTGCCGAGTCGGGCAAGCTGGTCAGCCCCGACTGCATCCGCCATTCTGCCAGTTTAGTTTTTAGCTCTAGGGCAAGGCGCTCGGCGGTTTTGGTACCCACGCCAGGAGTGCGCGAGAGCATCCGGGTGTTGCTGGTGACAATGGCCTGCACTAGCTCTTGCAGCCCTAGGGCATCGAGCAACGCCAACGCCAGCTGCGGGCCAACGCCACTAACGCTGATCAGCTGGCGAAATAAGTCTCGTTCTGCCGTTGACCCAAACCCATACAGTACCGTCTGGTCTTCCTTGACTTGCATGTGGGTAAACACCTGCACCAAATCGCCCAGGGCTGGTAGCTCTTGCAGCAAGCGCGGCACCACTTGGAGGTCGTAGCCGATCTGGTTGACCTCGATCGTGACGATGACTCGACCCGCGCCGGGTTTTTGGATACTAGCGATCGCGCCTTTGAGGTAGCTAATCATAGAGAGGTAGGGTATAGAGGGGTAGGAGCATGGTCAGCGACCAACCGATAACTGGTTTCGAGAGTCTTATCCGTGTCTCTGCATCCTCTGCTCCTTTTCCACCCTATACCTTACACCCCAAGCCCTCTACCCCATGAACCGCTGGAATCAAGCGATCGCCACCTGGCTGCCCAAATTAGATCACCGGATCTGGATTATGAGTGCTGCGCGGCTGCTGTCTCAAATTGGAACCGGGTTCACCCTGTTTTATGCGCCGATTTTTTTTGTGAATCAGGTCGGGTTGTCGGCCACGCTGGTAGGAGTTGGGATCGGCAGTGGATCGATTACCGGGGTAATCGGGCGGATTTTGGGTGGAACGTTTTCTGACTCCTCGCGGGTGGGGCGACGGCAGACGCTGTTGCTGGCAACAGCCGTCTGTGCGGTTGGGTCGGTCATCCTGGCACTCACGACCAACTTTGCCACATTTTTAGTCGGAAATCTGATGTTGGGGCTAGGAATTGGGCTGTATTGGCCGGCAACAGAGGCCGTAGTCGCCGATCTGAGCACGCCCGAACAGCGCAATGAAGCCTTTGCTCTGACACGGCTGAGCGACAGTGTAGGACTGGGGCTGGGTGTGATTTTAGGCGGGGCAATCGTAGCAACGACAGGTGCCTACCGACTGCTCTTTCTAATTGATGCCGTTTCATTTGTGGCATTTTTTGGCATCATCTACTGGGCGATCGCCGAAACCCGTGATCCCCGTCAGGTAAACCATGCCCTCTTGAAAAGCTGGCGGCTGGCACTAGGCGATCGCACCCTGCTAATTTATGCTGCCGTCAATGTGATGTTCACCACCTATCTGGCATTAATCAACAGCGCGTTACCGCTATATTTCACTAACTTTGTGCCACAAGACAACGCACCCGGATTTTCTGCTTCTGTGATCAGCGCCTTGTTTGCGTGGCACGTCGTGCTAACTGCCGTCACCCAGCTGCCGATTGTGCGTGCCCTTTCCCGGTATAGCTATGCGCAAATGCTAACCGTATCTGCCTTGTTGTGGGGGCTAGGGTTTGGCTTAACCTGGGTCACGGGCACCGTCAACTCGGGATCGCTGGGATGGGCGCTGCTAGGACTAGGCGTGATGGCGATCGCCACCGTGGCCTATACCCCAGCCTCCTCAGCGCTCGTCGTCGCCCTCGCCCCCCAATCGCTGCGAGGCGTTTACCTGTCAATTAATTCGCTCTGTTGGGCAGCTGGATACTTTATAGGCCCCATTTTAGGCGGCTGGGCCATGGACGGCGGGCCCCAACTGGCCGACAACTTCTGGGTTGCCGCCGCCGCCAGCATTTTGGTTTGTCTAGCTATTGTAAAATGGCTAGACATCAGCATTCAAAACCGAGCCATCTGAACCTAAGGATTATGGATTTAATCAGATCGGGAATTTGATTGCTGGTAGGGGAGAACAGCCGTTCGCCCCTACCGTCGCCGATCCTGAAGCTTCCGATAAACGGCCCGCACATCGACCTGGTGATGCGCCAGTGCTACCAGCGAGTGATAGAACAAATCGGCCACTTCTGCCGCGATCGCATCGGGATCATCGTCTTTACAGGCCATCACAACTTCGGCGGCTTCTTCACCAATTTTTTTGAGAATTTTATTGTCGCCGCCCGCTAGTAGTTTGCAGGTATACGAGTCGGGGTTGGGATGATCCCGGCGATCGCAAATCACGGCAAACACCTGCGACAACGTATCGGCAGGCGGCGGCGTCACCGTGCCGTTGACCTGATGAAAACAGCTGCGCTCTCCCGTATGGCAAGCAGTATCGCCAATTTGCTCGACTCCAACCAAAAGCGCATCGCTGTCGCAGTCATATCGCAGCGACAGCAGCTTTTGCAGGTGGCCAGAGGTTGCGCCCTTGTGCCACAGTTCAGATCTAGATCGGCTCCAGAAAAAGGTTTCGCCTGTTTCTATTGTCTTCTGCAACGATTCTCGATTCATCCACGCCATCATCAGCACCGTTCCATCTAGGTGATCTTGCACAATGGCAGGCACCAATCCCTGCTCGTTGTACTGAATTGCGTCTAGAGGAATTGAGGCACTGAAAGATTGCAACTCGCTAGCCATACCTTGCACCAAACTTGAGGTTTCATCATGCTAGTACGTTACAGAGGCGATCGCCATTTGAGCCTGCTCTGGAATTGTCGTGAAAACGCGATCGCCAATCTCACCAAATCTTGACAAATCACCCAAATGGGGGGGTTGACTATATTTTGCAGTCTTTGTTACGGTTGTCTGTAGTTAAAGCAAATAAACAGCTCCGTACATCCCAATGCTTGCTCAACGCCCCTACTTTTATTTTTGGTTTAGCCCGGTTCACTTGAGGTGAGTCCAGCTTGACCTGGAACCTTAGGTGAACCGCAGACAAAGCTCTGCGGTTTTTGCTTTTAAAAGGACTGACATCACACGCTGAGCCGATCGCGCCCACAACAGAGCTAATGACACTGCTATGATCACCCCCCAATTTTACGGTTACGGCTACTTTTTTTGGCTCAGGAACTATCCGGGGTAAAAGGTCAGGCGCGATTGTGCAACCCGGGACCTCAACGGTTTCGGGTTTTTTAATTAATTTTTTCACTGTTTTTTCACTTGATTGCACCCGGTTCACGTCTAACCCCATCCAACCCACGAGACCCTCCCATGCAGAAAGCCAAACTTGCTCTCAAAACCGATGTCAGCCACCAATCCATCGTTCAAATTTCTGACACCGTTGCCGTCGGTGGACGAGATCTGCTGATTGTAGGCGGGCCTTGCACCGTCGAAAACCGCGCCCAGATGGAGGCCGTTGCCAGCCGACTGGCGATCGCATCTGTTCAGGCGCTGCGCGGAGGGGTCTACAAACCCCGGACGTCACCCTACGACTTCCAGGGGCTGGGAATAGAGGGGTTAGAAATTCTGGCCGCAGTGCGCGATCGCTATGGTATGCCTGTGATCACCGAAGTCATGGCCATTTCCCAAATTGAAGAGATTGCCGCCTATGCCGATGTGTTGCAGGTGGGTAGCCGCAATATGCAAAACTTTGACCTGCTTAAGGCGCTAGGGCAAGCCAACAAGCCTGTGTTACTCAAGCGAGGACTGGCCGCCACCATCGAAGAATTTGTCATGGCTGCGGAATACATTCTCAGCCACGGCAACCCCAACGTGATTTTGTGCGAACGCGGCATCCGCAGCTTCGACACCTATACGCGCAACGTCTTAGATCTGGGAGCGGTGTCGGCGCTCAAACAAATTACTCATCTGCCCGTGATTGTAGACCCCAGCCACGCCGCCGGAAAACGAGAGCTGGTGGCAGACCTAGCTCGGGCCGCCGTGGCCTGTGGAGCCGATGGCATTATTGTCGAGTGCCACCCAGAACCCGAAAAATCTGTCTCCGACGCACGGCAGGCACTATCACTAGACGACATGGTTGCCCTGGTACAGAGCGTGAAGGCGATCGCCACCGCCATCGGTCGCTCAGTTCCTAGCGCAATCGAACCCTTGCCCCAACTGGCACTGCTCTAAGAGTTGTTCTGATACAAATTCAAATACAGGATGCGACAAACCCTGTACGGGCATGGCACTGCCATGCCCACATCATGCCCCCACCCAACACAGGATGCTGCCATGCCCCCACCATGCCCCCACCATGCCCCCACCCAACACAGAAATTTGACAGGCGTCAATCGACGAGCGCCGCCCTCAAACTGCGGCAGAAAGTTTCTACCGCCTCTAATCCCTGATGCGGTTCTCCTTCCGCAAGGCGCTTAACGAATGCACTACCCACAATCACTGCATCAGCTCCCCACTCCATAATCTGGCGGGCTTGGCTGGGCTGAGAAATCCCAAACCCGACCCCAATCGGCTTATCGCTGACGCTGTGCAACTCCATCAGTAACTCTTGCACCCGACTGCCAACTTCAGTGCGCACCCCAGTCACACCCGTAACGCTAACCAGGTAAATGAACCCCTGACACTGGGAGGCGATCGCCGCAATTCGGGCTTTGGGTGTTGTGGGAGCCACCAGCAGCGTGACAGCTATTCCCGCCGCGATCGCTGGCTTCAACAGTGCCTCCATTTCTTCGAGCGGCAGATCAGGTACGACTAAACCCTTAACCCCTGCCTCCGCAATTTGGTGCAGAAATGTCTCAATCCCCCGATTCAAAATGGGATTGTAGTAGGTAAATAAAATAATCGGTGCCCGCAGATCAGGGCTAACCCGTTTTACCAGATCTAGCACATGTTCTAACTTGGTTCCTTTGGCCAACGCGCGCGTGGCCGCCGCTTGAATCACTGGCCCGTCGGCCAAGGGATCAGAGTAGGGCACACCCAGCTCAATTAAATCTGCGCCGTTGCGATCGAGAATATAAAGCGCTTTTTCAGTCGTTGCTAAATCTGGGTCGCCCGCCGTAATGAACGGAATCAATGCACACTGGCCGCGATCGCGCAGTGCCTTCATACAGCTAGAAACCGAATTCATCCGTCGTCCCTCTTGCCATCGTGTGCTGCCAACTTATCTTGCTCCAGTTCTGCTTGCAGTGCTGCCAGTTCTGCTGGAGTCATGTCGTCTAATCGCTTTTGCAATACTGCATCTTCATAATCTTTCAACTGCTGATTGTAGGTCATGGTCTGAGTGACTGCCCGCCCTACATAGGTCAGCAGCCAACCCAGCAAACCGCCCATCAAAACGGCTTGCGTCCAAATTCCCGCATTCACGTCCTCTAGCCCAGCCTGCTTTAAGACCAGATAAACCAGTCCACCTGCTGTAAAAATTCCGATACCAATGCCAATGACATCAATCCGGCGCATGTAGTCCTCATCAGGCTTGCCTATAAATCACTGAAGCGATTCAGTCAACCTTCTAGTGGCCGCTTCTCCGGTCGGAAGTTTAAAAATGGGCTGAGCAACAGCAAGCCAGGGAATAGCAAGAATACTAAAAAGTACATCATGACCCGTTCAATTGAACTGGCAATATACCAACGTTGTTTTAAGTAGAAAAAAGTAATCGCTGGGAGGACAACGAGATACGCGCCGCCCACAGCCAGGTATGCCAGAAGAACGAGAGGTACAGACATAGGCTTTTACACAACTACCAGCAAAGATGACTCAAACGGATCACGCACTAGGTCTGCGACTCGCAAAACCACTCAAATTCTATCGCTTTCAGCGACTAGGAAAAATGCGACTTTCTGATGCAGTGGATAAGGATCGCTGACAAACTAATAGAAGACGGCGCAAGTTTAGCTACCGTAGGGCGGGCATCTTGCCCGCGCAGGCTGGAAGCCTGCACTACGAACGGCAGGCAGATTTACGACTCAGGCTACTAGCGGCTTTTTCCTCTGTCTGCGTCCAAATTAGTGACTGTGAACGCGCTTACTGACTCACAACCCGAAGCCGACGGGTGAGTTGAATCATCCCATCTTCCCGAACGATAATGCCCGTAATCCAGCGGTCATCCGCTAAAGCGGGAGCACGGCCAGTTTTGAACAAACCGCCAGCAGTCAGCAGCTCTAAATTTAACGGCGCAGTATTGAGATAGTTTGCCGCCTGAATCGGTTCTTCGACGGCTGTTCCTAACAATAGGCGATCGCCCAGCGGTTCTTGGACGATCATGTCGAAGTCAAACGCTTGCCCAATGGTCACCTGTGCAGGCAACGTCACCTGAACGGTAGGTGGATGCTCGCCCGATCGCACTTCGCTGCTCTCCGATAAGATCTCTTGCGACACAATCTTGTTATTTTCGTAGCGCTGGCGAGAACTGATGGTAGCGTTTAGCGAAAAGCTGCGACCGTTGAGCTGCTGCACACCCGTAATGGTCGTTGTCGTTTCCGCCACGAGCGCCTCCCCATCACGGCTCCAGGAATTCAACGCCGTTCGATAAGAAAGCGTCGAATACTGTTGCCAAAATTGGGTTAGCACTTGTCGCAGCGTATCGTAGGTTAGCCCATCAGAATGCTGAAAATTGCGGCTAAACAGCCGCAGCGCTGCTCGTAGATTGCGATCGCTAGCCGCCTGATCAAACCGGGCGAGCGATCGCGTTAGTGCTTCTGGGGCAGGGGATGCAGCAGGTGCGGCCTGAGCTATGGCTAATCTCGGCGTTTGAGCCGCTACAGCACTACCCCAGCTCAGCATGAGACCCAACAGCACAGATGGCACCGCAATGAACATCCGCCCAGATAATATCCGCCCAGACCAATGCCCCCGCCGCCTGCTCCCAACGTGTGAGACAGCAGATTTTTTTTGCAAAATAGCCGATGAGGGAGCCAGAGATCTACACATGATGATACGTTGGATACTGTTAGATAATATTACAGCTTTAAACTTGCGTCAACGTTGACCACCCAGTCATACTAACCTCCCTATCCCCCGTTCAATCCGAATAGATGCCGCCCAAACTTTTAATTGCAGCCAGTGGCACTGGCGGACACCTGTTTCCGGCGATCGCCACTGCCGCAGAGCTTTCTGACTATCAGCTGGAATGGCTAGGGGTGCCCGACAGGCTAGAAACTCAGCTAGTTCCCGATCGCTATCCGATGCATACCATCGACGTAGAAGGGTTTCAGCAGCGGCTGGGCTTGGGCACGCTGCGCGTATTGGGCAAGTTAGCGAGTGCGGTGTGGCAAGTGCGGCAGCTCTTACGCCAGGGGCAGTTTCACGGTGTGTTTACCACTGGCGGCTACATTGCGGCTCCAGCTATTTTGGCAGCGCGATCGCTAGGGCTGCCTACCGTTTTGCATGAATCCAACGCGCTACCCGGAAAAGTAACCCGTCTCCTCAGTCCGCTGTGTAGCACGGTCGCGTTAGGATTTGAAGCCGCTACTCCCTATTTGCCACGAGCTAAAACAGTTTGGGTAGGCACTCCAGTTCGCCCCCAATTCTTAGTCTCAGCCACCGACCTACCGCCGTTGAACTTACCCATCCCTGCCGATGCGCCGTTAATTGTAGTGGTTGGCGGTAGCCAGGGTGCCGTAGCCGTCAACAGCCTCATTCGTCAATGTGCCGCCGCCTGGTTTGCCGCCGGAGCCTGGGTGGTACATCTAACTGGCGAGAGCGATCCAGAGGCCAAACAACTCGCACATCCGCAATATTTTCCGCTGCCGTTTTATGACAACATGGCGGCGCTATTGCAGCGGGCAACGCTGGCCATTAGCCGAGCCGGGGCGGGTACCCTAACAGAACTGGCCGTCACCCATCTACCCGCTATATTAATTCCTTACCCCTTTGCCGCCGAAGATCATCAAACCGTCAATGCTCAAATATTTGCCAGCACTGGAGCAGCCAAACTGTTTCAGCAGGCCGATCTCACCGCCACACGGCTAGAAACCGAAGTTCTAGACTTATTGCGATCGCCTCACCTAGCCAAAATGTCAGAGGCAATGGCTGGTCTTGCCCGCACCGATAGCGCCAGTCGCCTAGCACAGCTAATTAGAACGGTTATAAACAGCTCAACGTAAAGAATAGTAGCAGGGAGCACAAATCCTAGAAGGATTCCCTATCATTTAGACAGAGCCAGTTCAGAATAAGTTATACCTAGACTTTTCAGGTTTACTTCCACAGTTGGCTCTGCTGGCAAAGTTCTTACGAGGTCAGTGTATGAATCTCTTCAAAGCCGTAGGTCAAATGATTCGGTTTATTTCTGAAGGGGCATCAGAACTTTTTAGCCCTAGCCGTGACGAGTATCCCAAAACGGGTGTACAGCCCTACGAGGATGATCCACTCTCAAAACGGGTTGAGTAGGAATCTAAGACCCTAAAAAA
>Ga0163155_10004997_pt1 | contig 13366 bp, 13 predicted proteins | sample OliLakLV19SP4G1_FD_148611 | JGI IMG/M metagenome (GOLD analysis project Ga0163155, IMG submission 148611) | Freshwater microbial mat bacterial communities from Lake Vanda, McMurdo Dry Valleys, Antarctica - Oligotrophic Lake LV.19.SP4.G1 | ecosystem: Environmental > Aquatic > Freshwater > Lake >...
AGCCGCTTCTCGTTCTCCTGCATCTCCGCGATGCGCTGCTCGAGCCGCTTCTTGATCGCGTCTTTATCCAGCGTGCGCCGGGGGGAGGAGGAGGGGCGACCGCCCGAGGGCTGCTCAACTTTCGCACCATTCTGGGGTTCCGGCTGTGCGAGCGGCGACCACCCGCTCATCGGCAGCGTGCAGGCTAGCCCAACCGCCGCAAGCCAAAATCCAGATGCCCGGTTCCGTGTGCGATCCCGACTCATAGCGAGTCACTCCCTTGAACAAAGTCGAACTGGAACCAGTCCTCCAGCGCGTCGGTCTCCGTGCCCAGCGAGCCGGTGCCGACGGTCTCGCTTTCAGATCCGACCATCGCCAGCGCGAACACATTTCCAAGATCGTCCAGTTGCTGATCCAGCCTCTGCTCAAGCGACTGATCGGCGATGGTCGCGACCGTCGGAGCCGATTTCACCTTGAGCGACTCCCCCGGATTGATCGCCAGATACCCCCAGATCACGCTCCCGCCCAGCAGCAGACCCGCGGCACACCGCATCAGCGTGCTCCCGAACCGATAGCTCGGCACCGCCTCGCGCTCTTCATGAAGCTGGTTGGCATGATGCACGAGAATGGCCCGCGTCGCCATGTAGATGCGGTCCTCAAGTGAGGCGCTCGCCGCCGCTCGGTCATTCCGCGCCAGCGCACCCAGCGTCGCTTCGGTCTCGGCAACGTCATCTGCGCCGTCACCACCGCCGGCGATTCCCTGCTTGCGAACCACGTTCATCACGCGGGTTTCCATCCCCGACGGCCCGGCCGCGCGGTCGAACTCTCCAAGCACATCCAGCAGCCGCGACATTCCGACAAGCTCCGGCGGTATCGTCGACGGATGCGGGATCGGGCTGCCTGTTCCACTCGTGCTGCCCAGGTTGTGCATGCTGTTGTCATCTTTCACGGCGTTGCCCCTTGGCTGGTCGGCTCGGCGGTCCCCGACATCATGTCTTTCAGTTTCTTCAGAGCCCGGTGGTGCCTTGCGAGCAACGTTCCCAACGGTTCTGACAGCAAGTCCGCGATCTGCTTGAACGAGAGCCCGGCATGGTGCCGCAGTTCCACCACTTCACGATCCGCGTCCGACAGTTGCTCCATCGCTTTCCGAAGCGCGAGCAGGTTCTCGGGCAAGTCCCGTTCAGACTCGACTCCATCGACCGGAGCCGCACTGTTCAGCGACGCGGGATCCGTCGGTTCGGCCTGCCGCCTCGCCCGACGCACCTCGTCTCGAATCCGGTTCATCGCAACCCGGAACAGCCACGACTCAAAGCGTCCCTGCTCGGTATATCCGATCGGCCCTTCGTTCGACTTACCTAACTTCGACGCGACGGTCACAAACACCGACTGTGTGATCTCTTCCGCAAGGTCATGACGCGAGGCCCCGAGCCGGCTCTTTGCAAGCGCGTAAATCCTCCGAGCGTACAGATCAATGATCTGACGCCACGCTCGCTCGTCTCCCTCACCCGCTGCCTGCAGGATCTGCGGCAGATCCTGCGGAGGAGCAGGGGGGGGAGAACCCGGGGTTCCGATTCGTAGGTCCGTCATGGGCCTCATCATCCAGTCAAACGCTTCCCATCAAAGGGTATTGCCCAAAACGAACCAGAACATCCGCGAAATCGTGCCGTCTGTGCGGGTTCTCACATCCGAGCGTGGACATCCGCCGAACCACACTGTCCACTTGACGTCTGACAGGTCCACGGTACATTCGTGACGGAGGTCCGAATTCCTATGAGAACGCACTCACCCGCCGTTGCTCCCCTTCTTCTCGCCGCCACCCTCGCCGCTTCGTTCGGCGTCGGGTCGGACGTCGTCCACGCCCAATGCGATCCCGTGTGGGAAACCGCGATCGGCGCGCCCGGTGTCGGCGATGGCTACGCGGGTCCCATGGCCGTCTGGAACAGCGGCTCGGGCGACGCCCTGTACGTCGGCGGGTCCTTCTCCGCGATCGGCGGGCAGACCCGTCGCGGCATCGGTCGGTGGAACTCTGCCACCAACACCTGGACTTCGCTCGCCCAAGGCTGCTTCTCCACCAATACCAACTACTTCGTCGCTGCGATCTCAACCTTTGACCCCGACGGCGGCGGCCCGCTGCCCGCCTCCCTCATCGCCGGCGGCGGGTTCGGCACTGCCAGCAACGTCGCCAACACCGCCAATCTCGCCCGCTGGAATGGCGCCGCCTGGTCCAGCCTCGGCACCCCGCCCAACGGCGCGGTCTGGACCCTCGCTGAGTTCAACGGACGTCTATACGTCGGCGGGGGTTATACCTCCATCGGCTGCATCTCCGCCAACGGCATCGCGTCCCTCAGCGGCACCACCTCGTCGCCCCTTACCGTCGGCATGGGCGGCGGCTTCGCGCCCGGCGTCTTTGCACTCAAGGTCTTCGACGACGGCTCCGGCGAGAAGCTCTACGTCGGCGGACGCTTTGCCTCCATCGGCGGCTACAACGGCCTCATCGCGCGTTGGAACGGCAAATCCTGGGAAGAAGTCGGGAGCGGCGTTGGCGGCGCCGCCCAGTTCTTCGGCATTGAATCCATGACCATCTTCGACGCCGACGGGCCCGGCGGCGCCCCCGCCGCGCTGTATGTGGGCGGCGCGGACCTTCGCCCCCAGTCCGGCCCACCCACCAATCCGGTCAACGTCCTCAAGTGGGACGGCGCGGGGTGGCTCCCCGTCGGCCAGAACATCGGCGGTCGCACCACCGCGCTCGCCTCGTTCGACGACGGCAACGGGCCCGCCCTTTACGCTACCGGCACTGCCCAGCCCGGCATCAGCTACTTCGCCAAGCTCGTTAACAACGTCTGGGTCCCGGCGTTCGGCGGCGTCGGCGGCGCGGGCATCCCGCCCTCCAACTTTCCTTCCGCTTTTGGTCTCCTTGCGTGGGACGATCGACTGGTCGTCGCGGGCAACTTCACCCAGGCCGGCACGGCCGCGGCCCGCGGGCTTGCGATTGTCCGCGGCTGCGAATCCTGCCGGGCCGACTTCAACAGCGATGGCTTCGCCGATTCCCAGGATCTGTTTGACTTCCTCGCCGCATTCTTCGACCTCGCGCCCCCCGGCGACTTCAACGACGACAGCTTCATCAACTCGCAGGACCTGTTCGATTTCCTCGGGGCTTTCTTCGCGGGATGTCCGTGATCGAGCGAGGTCCGCCGCATGATCGTGCACACGTCCGACCGCTCGCGCGGCTCGGTTCAGATGGAGTTCCCGAGCTTCACCCGCCCCACGTTCGATAATACCCGAACTGGGGCCTGGTCCCAAGGAATTAATACGCTTGGCGGGATCCCGTTGCGGACAACGCGGGCTTCCATGCGAATGATGATGATCGTGGAAGAGAGAGGGCGGGAGTGTATTTGCCCCAAGAAGGAGATTTTTTGATGACGCGTTCACGATTTGTTTCAATCGCCGCGCTGCTGCTCGCAGCCGGAACTTTGTGCGTTGGTTCGGCCCACGCCGACATCATCGTTGATGAAGCCGTCGCCGGCGACCTCTCCGGCGACCGCCTCGCCCCCAATCCCTTCACACTTGTCGAGGGTGACAACCAGCTCATCGGCATCCTCGAAGGTGACGACGGCATGGGCGGGTTCGATCGCGACTTCTTCAGCCTCACCGTCCCGGCCGGCCTGGAACTCGCCAGCATCTTCGTCGACAGCTTTGAGTCGGTCGATATGGGCGCGTTCCTCGCCATCGATTCCGGTCCGGTGTTCTCAGTCAACCCCGACGACGCCACCCCCGGCGACCTCATGGGTTGGACCGTCTACGGCCAGGCCAACATCGACGTCGACATTATGATCACCATGTCCGGCAACGGCATGGGCTTCTCTCGCCCCCTCCCCGCGAACACCTACTCCTTCTGGTCTCAGCAGACCGGTGAGCGCACCGAGTACACCCTCAACTTCGTCGTCGTTCCGGCTCCCTCCGCCGCCGCGGGCCTCGCGCTCAGCGGGCTCCTGCTGGCCGGTCGTCGTCGCCGTTAACATCGCCGCACGCTACCTCTTCAGATCCAACCTGCCGCCGAGGTCGAACCGATCGACCTCGGCGGCTTGCTTTCCAGGCGGCGTCTCTCGCCTGTCCTTCCGGTCATTCTCGAACTTTTTCTCCGCACGACATTTCCGCGGCGACGTATGACCAATCGACCGATAAGCCGTATCACAACGGCTCCAACCCCTCGCGCTGACCTCAAATGAGGGAGATGCCTTCCCATCGTTTGGACCCACAGCGGCGTACACTTCTTCCGTCTCCTGACCTCCGTGCTTTTTCCCAATCTTTCTTCACCCGTCAGCCTCGATCCGTTTCAGTCGCCGGTTGCCGCGAGGCGCCACAAGGCGCACCTCTTTTCTGGCCATCCATGACTAAACGATCGCACGAAGATTCCAGCCGTCTCGACACCACCATCCCCACCGTCTCCGCCGTGAGACAGGTCATGCTGGTGGGCAACGTCTCCCGCTCATTGCTCTACGGCGTGCTGATCTTCTGCGTCACCGGCATGTCCTACCTCGGCGCGCTCGCCGGCGTGGTCTTCCTGCCTTATTGGCCCCTCAAGCTCCTGATGGGACTCGTCGCGGGTCTCGCGGTCGCGCTCTTTTTCGTGGTCGGGCACGATGCCTGCCATCAGTCGTTGACGCCCCGCCCGCGCCTGAACCGCATCCTCGGGCGCATCGCGTTCCTGCCCAGCTACCACCCATACTCCGCGTGGGAATACACCCACAACGGCCTCCACCACGGCTACACCAACATCAAAGGCCTCGACCCCGCCTTCCCGCCCCTCACGCTTGAGGAATACAACGCTTTGTCCGGGTGGCGCAAAGTGATCGAGCGTCAGACCCGCACGGCACCCGGCGTCAGCCTCCTCTACTTCTGGAAGATCTGGATCCCGCACGAGATGTTCCCGCCGCACCGCAACCGCGTGCGTGAGCGAAGCAATCGCACCTTTCAGCTCGACCGCGCGTCGGTCTCGCTCTTCATGGTCGCACAGGTCGCGCTCGTGTGGTTCGTGGCTCAGTGGACCCAGCAGCCCATCTGGCCTCTCGCGGTCGGCATGATCGCCATTCCTGCGTTCGTGTTCTTCTGGCTCATCGGCTGGGCTGTCCACCTGCACCACACGCACCCCAGCGTGCCGTGGTTCCGGACGCGCGAGGAGTCGACGTTCTTCCAGGCCCAGGTCCGCGGCAGCGTACACGCCGAGTTCCCTCGAATCATCGACATCATCCTGCACGAGATCATGGACCACACGGCGCACCACGCGGACCCGCGCATCCCGCTGTATCACCTGCACGAAGCCCAGGCCCGTCTCGAAGACGCGTTCCCGCAGGACATCGTGCAGGAGCCGTTCACGCTGCGGAACTGGCTCAACAAGTTCCGCGTCTGCCGCCTGTACGACTACGACGCGCACCGCTGGCTCGACTGGGACGGCACGCCGCTGACCCCCTCAATGCTCGCGCCCGTCAAAGTAGACCAGCTTGAAGAAGCCTTGGCAGTGCAGTAGCCCACTGATGTCTTTTCCAAATCACGCCCACGATGAGGCTTTGCGAATCGTGGCGTTTCTTCATGTGCGCACCACACGCGCTACAGGATCGCCCGTCCTTCTGAGCCGAACTGCGTAAGCAGTCGGACGTTTCGATCCGACGCTACACACACGCATACTTACGAACGCTCGCGCGTCTTGGCTCAGACAGTTTCCCGATTCGCTTCTCCGCCCCGCAACCCGAGCTCATTTGTCTCCCTTCAGCAATCGACCTTCCGCCCGATCCAGCATTGCTCGAAGATCTGTCAACGCGATTCTCCAGCCAGTCTGCCCGTCTTTTAGGCTCGGAAACCGCACGATGCCCTGGCCATCGAGGAGCTCGTCGGTCAGCACAAAGAGCAGCCCTTGATTGTGTTCAACCAGCACGACGCACTGCTCGTACTCCACAGGCGAGGCTATGTATAGGTCGCATTCACCAGGTTGAATCAGGGGATCCTGTAACATCTGGTGTTTCCGTTCCCATAGGCGTCGCGTCGCGCACCTCTGTCCTGTAATCCTGCTGCAGAATATACCAACCCCAAACGTGGGATTGCAATCCCACGGCTTTGGGCGGGTTCAGCCGTGAAGCGCACCAGACGCCACTACCACATGGCTGTCCAGAAGCGACAGCCATGCCACCAGTTTACAGCACCCCCTCCTATCCGTGTCTCCGCCGCGCAAATCCGCGGCAGTCCCCACTTCAATCCCAAAAAAGAAAACGCCGAGGCACGGCGGCCTCGGCGTGAGATAATCATGCTGCCATGCCGGACTTACTTCTTGTCGGGCTTGGGCGCGGGGGTGGCGGGAGGAGTGGGTGCCGCGGGCTTCTCCGCCTCCGGCTTCTTCGCCGCGGCCTTCAGTTCCTTGATCTCCGCGGGCAGCTCGAACTTCTCCGCCGGGATCTCGGGATTGATCTCGATCTTCTCGACCGTCTCCGTCGCTTCGATCGTGCCCATGTACTTGCGCTTGGTCAGGTGCGGGAACTTGATGCCCGAGACTTCCTTGTAGTCAGAGAGAAGAGCCTCGACGGTCACTTCGCCCTCGGGGCTCTTCACCTTCATGAACAGCTTGTTGAACAGGCCGCTCTCTTTTTCAAACCACATGGTCATCGGCAGGTCGCCGGCGGCCGTGACTCCCTCGACCTTGTACGAAGGCTTGTCGCCGACGTTCTCAAGGGCCTTCACTTCGACCTTGCCGAAGAGCTTCTTCCACTCCATCGGGTTGTTGAGCTGGGTGAGGGCGACCTGGAACTCGCGCTCTTCGTCTTCGAGGATTCGCGGCCCCTGGTTGTCGTCGCTCGCCCAGTAGGTCTCGCCGTCCGAGCCCTGCTTCATCTTCGCGAAGTTGGTGATCTCGACCTCGCTGAGAGACTTCCCGTTCTCGCCGACCCAGATCAATGTCTTGCCCTTGACGCCCACCGTCGGGATATCAAGAGCCATCGACATACTCATCGTCTTGACCTTCTCCCAGGCGGCCTTGCCGCCGGTGGCCTCGACGTACTTCTCAAGGACCTTGTCAACGCTGGGCAGGGCCTCCGTCGACGCCGGCGCTTTCACATCCGGCTGACCAGCGGGCTTGGCCGGTGCGGCGGGCTTCGTCTCGGGCTGGAAGCCCGCGCCGCCAAGCACCAGACCCGCGGCCGCTACCAGACCCAACAACCCCACACGTCCTGACTTTCGCACAACGCTCATTCACGACTCCTGATGAGAACCCACTCGCGCGTTCCCGAAAGTTGGTTCGGTATTCAGACGGTCTCCGACGCGACACGCGCCGTGCATCCGCCCTTTCTGAATCATTGACTATCTAGCCGCTCTCAATTGGAACCGGCTGACGACAGTTTCGTCGCGGGCTCGGACAGAATCCACTTCACCGCGGCATCCAGCACCGGATCCCTCCCCGTCAGCAGAGCCGCCCGATCCAGGGGGACCGATTCGTCCGGCTCCACCCCGTTCCCCTCCAGCACCAGACCGTTGGTCGAGACATAGTTCGCGATCGCGTACTGGAAACGGTCGCCGTTGGGCAGAATCTCCACCGTCGACGGCAGCGCCGCACCCGCAGTGCGCGATCCAAACAGGCGGGCGCGATTGAGATCCTTCATTCCCGCCGCGAAGATCTCGGACGTCGATGCCGACATCCCATCGATCAGCACCGCAAGCGGCCCGCGGTAGCCGTTGAGCCGGGGGTAGATGACGAAGTTGATGGTCCCGTTGCGGGTGGTCATGGTCCCGAGTTTCTGATTCTTCGCATCGATGAACCAGCCGCCGACGCCCATGGCGATCGCGCCGATGCCGCCCGGGTTGCCGCGAAGGTCGATGATGAACCCCTTGGCGTCCTGATCCCGCGCCTCTTTCACCGCCTTGGCCAGCTCCGTGCTGATGCGACTGGGATCAAAGAACATGTTGAAGCGGAAGTACTGGATGGACTCCTGCACGCGACGGCTGTCGATGCGGAGGTACATCTTGGGCAGGTTGCCGAACGCGGTGAGTTCACCGTCTGCCTTCTTAAGGGTGAGTTCTTTCGTTACGGGAGTGCGGTCGGCGTCGAGGAACTCGACGTCCATCGAGTCGCCGTCGCCGCCGGCGAGCGCCGCCATCGCGGTCGCCGCGATGTAGTAGCTCTGGCTCGACGAGTCGGCGTGCGCTTCAGCGATCGTCGCCAGGCGCGGCTTGAGTTCGCGCCCATCAACCTTCGAGATGATCCAACCGGGTAGCACGCCGGCGTCCGCACCGGCGGAGCCCGGATCGACCGCGGTAACGACCGCTTCGCCGTCAATCACGCGCACTTCAACGCCGCTCGAGCCTTCGCCGCGCCCGAGACGGCGGCGTTTGGGCTTCGGTGCGTGCTCGCCCGGCGTCTCGCCAGCGGTGGACGGCGTGGCCGCGTCCGCCGTGGCTTCATCCGCAATCACATCCTCTTCATACGCCTCGCCCGGGATGATCGCGAAGTGCGACTGACCGAGGCGCTGCACCATGTCCTGCATGAGGTCGCGAGCCTGATTCCGGGAGGTAGCCGCCACGAGCCTGGGCTGGAGTTCGTCGTAAACGCCCTGCCAATCGACACCTCCGATCCCGGGATCCCAGTGCCGGTCGCGGATCCGCGTCCACACCATCTCAAACGACTCGGCATCCAGGCGTTTCTGCTCGTCCGTGTATGTGGAGACGCTGACGGCCTGCGGCACTTCCGCGGGCGCGTTCGTCTTGCAGCACGAAACCGCCATCCCGAGAAGTGCGGCTGCCGTGACCGACGCCGCCGCGATTCGGAGCACGCGCCGCTTGCAAAGACCGATGAAGTCAAACCGAGCGATGATTGGCATAGAGGGTTCCAAAGGACCAATGGTACGGCGCGAGAGGGAAGAAGCGGCGGAAGGCGATCTGCCGCACAGGGCGACCGCATTATCCGGAGCCGATGGCGCGACAACCAGAGTTTTGAACGCGAAGGACTCGAAGGGAGCGAAGAAGAGAGAGCAGGGAACAGAAAGCGCAAAACAGAAAAGGCAGAACAGCGATACGTCTTTGTTCTATGCCAGCTCCCCTTCCCTTCGAATCCTTCGAGCCCTTCGCGTTCAAATTCCTTTCTCTCGGTTCAGCACCCGAGACCCGAGCCCCGAAACCCCGTGTCTCAAAAACAACGAAAGGGCCCGTGCATCGGCAGGCCCTTTCGTATGGAGATAATCATGTGATGAGCGGACTCAGCCGGGGCGGCCGCCGGTTTGTTCGCCGCGGACGACGGTGTCGACCTGCTGGATGCCGGCGTCGCGACCCGGCTTGCCGCCGGGGCGACCGCCGGTCTGCTCGCCGGCGACGGCGGGGGCCGCCGAGCCGAAGATGACCGCAAGCACACCGATGACGAGCACGAGCATTCTAAGGCCGTTGCTGCCCATGCCGCCCAGTATGCCGCGGATTTCGCGACGGCTGCGCGAGCGCATCTGGTCGAGGGTGTTGGTCTTCATCGCGCCGTCCTCCACGCGCTGGAGCATCGCTTCTGCATCGTCGCCTTCGACCCCAAGCTCCATCGCGACGTGACGGCGTTCCTCGGCGTCATGCCACGACGCGGCGACCTGCAAGCGCGTCTTGTCGCTGATTGACTTGCGGAGCATATCAAGGGCGTTATTCACTTCTTCCATCTGCTCGGGAGCCGCGTCGGTGCGAGACACGGTGGCGAGACGCTCGACGCGCCCCATCTCACGCAGGTGGTTTGCTTCACGCGCCTTGCGGCGGAAGGTCTGGCGAGAGAGCGCGACATACGCCCAGCGAGCGAGCAACCGCGCCTTGTCGGCAACGCGCTGCGCGGCGTCGGCAGGAGTGGGGTGATCGTGGAACACCGGCCACTTGCCCTGGCGAAGCATCTTCCACACGCGATCGTCAACCCACGCGGCCATGTCTTCAGACGACATCGCGTTGTCGGTGAGGGCGCGGGAGAAGCCGCGGCACGCACGCTCGATCACAGGCTGCGAGACCTTGGCATACAGGGGCCAGAACGCCGCGGCTTCCTGCTCGTTGTACGGCGTCGGATCCGTGGGCACGCCCTGCCTGGCAGTCCCACTCTCCGAGTGTGAAGCGTTCAGTTCGGTCGATTCGGCAACAACGGGCTTGCCTTCCATCTGCATGGGTTTGGTATTGAGATTGGAAGGATTCGCATTACGCACAAGGCACCTCCTTGGAGGGGCTGGTTGAAGCGGGGGAAGACGGGAACCCAGGGTTTTGCCTGAGGGATTCCCATTTCCGCATCACAAGGTCTAACGAGGGAAGGTCACGCCGCATTGCATGAAGTCGGGTTTCAAAGTCGAGATACGCGGTGAGTTCGGTGCCGGGCTGGTACTGATTCTCCATGCCCAGGAGCGCACGGAAAATGCCGTCGGACTCTTTCTTGAAACCGGCGATGAACAGGGCCTGAGCGCCCGTCAGCAGGATGGGCACGCTGGTGGGCGCTGCGTCGCGGGCGCGGAAGAAATACTCGATGGACTCCTCGACGCGGCCCACGCGCATCGAACGCTCGGCGAGGTTGCCCAGGCTGATTTCGAGCTGTCGGGGGGTCTGGGCGTTTTCGAGGGCGATTTCTTCGTAGACGATGGATTGGTGGAGATCGCCCGCCGCGCTCATCGCGAGGGCGCGCTGGTGGGGCACAGCCCACTTCGGCTGGGGATGATCGTCGGCGCCGGTGGACTCGTAACGATCGAGCATCTCGGCGAGCTGAACGCGGACCTGGGCGATGCGGTCGCTGTCGCCCTTGGCAACGGCCTCGTGCAGGATGTTGCACGCGTCCATCATCGCCGCTTCGAGCGGGGTCATCTTCGCCGGGTTCGGCGAGGTGATCAGCGTCGTATGTCGAACCGCACCATTCATGGCTCAGTCCTTCCCGCCCCGTGTGCCCTTGGTGCTAAACGAAGCTGGGGGCTTCATCCTGCAACGGGCCGTGGCACTCACGCCACCCTCTATCCTTAGACTGTCTTATACGGAAAGCGATGACGGGAAAGTGACTGGAATGGACTGTTTTAGGTTTTAGATTGGTATTTTGGGTGTTATAGGACCATTGTGTACGGTTGGGCGTTTGGTTTGAGGAAGGGGAGTTGAACGCACCGAGGACGCGGAGGGGCGGGGAGAGAGAGGCGGAGAAAAGTATGGGGTGGTTTGAGCGCACCGCAGCGGCAACTGTTCGGTGCTGGTGCAATCTTCACCCCCCGAACTGCTCAGGAGAGCAGTTCCACCGGAACCAGCGGGCGCACGAATTCCGTCAGCCGTGGCGGAACTTTGCGGTCTTTGTGTTGAGCGACATCCACGTTGCTCGCGACCCGACACGAAGGCGTGTGCCGGTCATTCGCAAGGAAGACCGCCTGTTTGAGTACGGGAGACTGACCATGCTTTTCCGCAATGCAAAGATGCTCGCTTCGATGGCGATGATGACAGCCCTGGGCGCTATGAGCGCGTTCACTCCGTCTGCCTCTGCACAGGTTGTGACCGCTCACGTCCATGTTGAGCGCGTCGTCGATCTCACTTGTGTCGACACTGTTTCCTCTTATGCCGGCACGCTCTCCATCAACGGCGCGGCGTACCGCATCAGCACCCTTCGCCCCATGCTCGACCAGATTGCCCGCGCCTTCCATCTCGAGGGTTACAACACCCGCTCCGTCGGCGCTTACCTCCGCGCTTACTCCGACCTCGACGGCCCCGAGATCGAATGGTTCGACGGCGAATACAACCTCTGCATCCGCCCCCGCAACGGCTACTACCTCCTCTCCGTCGAGCGATTCCCGACCTACATCGTCGTTCACGAGAACGTCGGCTACGGGTTCATCAACGGCGTCTGCATCGGCAGCGGCTTCGCTTATCACCATACACACGTTCCCGTGTACCACGGCCCGTGCGTGACGCCCGACGGTCTGCACATCGACGTTCACTTTGACTTCTCGCGCTACCACACTCACTCGCACGTTTATCGGCACGGCTTCCGCCACCATGATCGCGAGGAATGGCGCGAACGCCGTGAGCATCGCGATCATCATCACGATCGCGGGAACGGTCATGGCGACGACCACTGGCGTGATGACGACGACCATCGCAACGACAACGGTCGCGGCGAGCATGGCAACACCCGCGGCGGAAATCGCAGCGGCGAACGCACCGGCGATCGCGCCAGAACCGGCGGCGAGCGGATCATTGCAAAGCCCGGCGAGAAGCCGATCGACGGCGCGTCCAGGCCCCGCGTTGATCAGCCGCGTGTTGAGCAGCCGGGCAAGGGTTCGGACCGGGCGGGCGGCGAGCGCGTGGTTCGTCCCGGCCAGGGTCGAGGGATCGATGACAAGGTGAGCACTCCGGCCGTAAAGCAGCCGCAGCCGCCGCGTGAGCGGGTGATTGTGAAGGAGCCGGAGACGGTGAAGCGTCCGTCGCAGCCGCCCGCGTCGAAGCCTGGCGTGCGCGCCGGCGACAAGGTGCAGCCCAAGCCGTTGCCTATTGAGACTCCGGCGGTGAAGCCCGCGCCGCGTCAGCCTGGGCAGACCCCGGCTCCCGCGCCGCGCCAGACGGTGAAAGAGCCGTCGCGTCAGCCGGTCCAGGCGCAGCCCGTGAAGGCGCCGAGCGTAAAGAGCGGCGGCGACGACAGTGGCAAGAGTGGGGGCAACAGCAGCGGCGGGAAGGATGAGAAGCGTGATCGCCGCTGGTAAATGACAAGCGGCTTCGAAGCAATCTGTCCCCTGCCGGACTTGCTCTGGAGAGCGGTCCCACCAGAAACTCGGAGCAGCAGGTCGGCCAGGAACGCCGACCTGTTGTGTTTTGATCGGATTTTGCGGTCACCCCCCAAAATTCAGGACAACTTTGGCGTTTAAAGTTTTTTTTCATGTCACGAGACGCGGTACGATGGCCGGAACGCTGATAAACAGATCGGTTTATCAAAGAACCATGGAGTTCGTGTCATGTTGAGCCAAGCTGTTGGATATGCAATCACCGCGCTGGGATACATTGCGGCGGTCGGGGGGAAGTCGTCGCTGGTGAAAGACATCGCCGAGGCGTGTGATATTCCGGCCCCTTACCTTGCCAAGATCATCCACGCGCTGTCAAAGGCGGGCGTGGTTGTGACGCAGCGCGGGATTGGCGGCGGGGTGTCGCTGGCGCGGCCCGCGGGTGAGATCCGCCTGTGGGATCTGTGCGTCGCAATGAATGATCCCGTGGTGCAGTCCCGCTGCATGCTGGGCACGGCGGAATGTTCGGACGCGAACGCTTGTCCGGTACACACGTTCTGGAAGGCCCACCGGGGCGAACATGTGGCGTTTCTCGAGCGGACGACGATCGCCGATATCGCGGCGGCGGAGGCGGAGCGGCGTGCGACGGCCGTGGCGCAGGGGTAGACGGGGGG
>Ga0163155_10005004_pt1 | contig 13356 bp, 11 predicted proteins | sample OliLakLV19SP4G1_FD_148611 | JGI IMG/M metagenome (GOLD analysis project Ga0163155, IMG submission 148611) | Freshwater microbial mat bacterial communities from Lake Vanda, McMurdo Dry Valleys, Antarctica - Oligotrophic Lake LV.19.SP4.G1 | ecosystem: Environmental > Aquatic > Freshwater > Lake >...
CCCCTGTTTGTCTGGCGAGCCCCCCTGTTTGTGGCCCCGCATGCCCAACCAACCCCCCTGTTTGTCCGATGAGCTTACCTGTTTGTCCGATGAGCTTACCTGTTTTGCTGGGGAGCCCCCCTGTTTGTCCGGCGAGAGCGTCATTCGTCTTGCTCGCCTTCGGTGCGCTTCGTTGTCGGCAGCAGTGAACCCTGGGCGGCTCGGTACGCCTGCAAGGGGTGGTTGGGGTTCTCGGGATGAGTACGAGTCAGGCGCTGGTCCGCCACCATCGGCGCCAGGTGCCGTTTCGAAAGGTTGTGCGCGTTGAAGGCGAGATAGGCCCCGAGCGCCTCAGCTGAGAGCGCCCGCCAACCGCACAGGGCTTCGAGGACGGCTCGCAGGGGTTCCAGCCTCGGGCGCTGGCCGAGCGCCGCGACGGACCGAGCCAGCTCCTCAGGTAGCGGCTCAAGGTGTTCAGGGAGGTCCGGTCGATCCGAGGAGCCCGCTACGTCTGCGGGCGAACGCGCCCGGGCAGCCAAAACATAGCGCGTCGCTACACTTTTCCCCCTTCGTTCCAGCAGGCCCGCTTCACACAGCTGCCGCAGCTGATTGCTGGCGGCGAGCGTGTCGAGCCCGCTGACGTCGCGCAGGATGGCGTTCGTGACTGAGCCTGTGCGCCGGGCGACCACGAGTGCCCTAGCCTGGGCGTCCGAGACCTTTCCGGCCCCAAACTGGGTCAGCCACAGGCTTTCTTCCGCACTGATCAGATTGTGCAACCAGAGCGTGGCGATGAATTGATTCCCGCTCCGGTTCGAGTCGAACACGGGTGGAGTCAGCCCCGCGCGGTCCATGGCTCGGCGAACAGCCGTGATGCCGGTGCCCTTGTTTTCGGCCAGGCGCATTTCTCGAAATACGTCGGCGATACGCATGTTTCTCGGGAAGGAACCTGGTGTTCCCAACTGGTCGGCGTCTGCGAGGGAGTAGCCGGCGTTGCGAACCTCGACACGATCTTGGTAGCGGATGACCTGCGTTGGGTTCGCGATGCGGTAGTCGCGATGAGTCAGGGCGTTGACCAAGACTTCTCGAACCGCAGCCTCGGGCAACGCTGCGCGCTCGCGGCGCTCGGGACTGCCAGGCTCGAGCGCAAAAGATTTTGGGAGGTCGTCAAGCACTGCGCTGTAAATCCGCCGAAATGCGAGCAGCAGCGGCTCGCGCACGTCAATCGATTCGAAGCGATGCTCGGGATCAGGAACCCACTCGGTGCCCGGAACACGGATGTAGTCCACGCGGGCTCCGGGAAACAGGCGGCGCAGCGACAGCTTTTTCGCAAACAGCAAGATACCCGCCACGGTGGGGCGGAGCTCACCGTCCACCCGGCGCGCGCCGCCCAGCGATTGGAGCAAATCCTCGAGGCTAGCATCTCGAAGCTCGGTAACGGGGTTTGCCTCAATCAGCTGCCGTCGGTACGCCGCGATGACATCTTGATCGAAGTCCTCCATCGTCGCGCCTTCGACGATCGTGTCCTCGTGCGGCGTGGTGGACGACGCCTGGAATAGCACTCGCAGATCGTCTTCAGTGCAATGTTGGTCGGTGCTGCCAATGCGTCGGTAGGTCCCGTGCTGCATGCCCTTCGACTTGATGAAGACGGGCTTTTCTGGCGGAGCAGCTTCGAGTACGAAGGCGGCCACCAACGCTACGCCGTCGACGATCTCGGTCCACACGCGGGGTCGCACGGTGCGATTGAAGGCGGCCGCACAGAGCGACGACACCTCCTGTTCGATCTTCTTCGGATTGTTCAGGCCGCTGGCGCTGAACACGCAGGAAGCGTCCTCGGCCACGCCGAAAAGCAGGTAGCCGCCGCCAAGGCCCGGCTCATTCGAAAACGCTGAGATGGTTTCCAGTGCCCTCTTGCCGACCTCGGACTCCGAGCGCTTAGCTTCGATCTCGTGCGACTCATCGACCTCGTTTAGACGAGCGATGATCTCTGGGATCGAGAGCGGTGTGGTCACGCGGCAGGCTCCGAGGCGGCGACTTGAAGGGGGTGCATGGGCCCGAATAGGGCATGTGCTGACGGGGGCGGGGGGGATCCAGTCAAATAGCCGTCAAATAAACTAAGGTTTGGAAATTGTTGGGTAAAGTTGATGCTCTCCGCCCGGTTAGCGGGTTCCCAATCAAATAGAATGGCAGTGCGAGCTGGGTTCACGCGGCCTCCGTCGACACGTCGATCTTGCCGGTGACGGCGGCGGTGATTAGGGCTTGGCGGTATTCGCGGAGCTTTTCGACCGACCCTGAAAGGAGGTCAACAACATGACCTTGGTGCGCAAGGACACGATCCATCCTAGCGACAATGGCGTCCTGCTCTGCTATGGGCGGCAGCGTGATCGGGACCGTTCGCAGGAACTCGCAGGTCAACGCGCCCTTCGTGCTTCCACCGCCGCTGCTCTCCTGCCGAAGCCAAAGGTAGCGCGCCTGCAGCTGACGCAACAGGAAACGCGGGATTATCTGCGCCGAAGGTGCGATGTAGGCAATGTGCTGGCTGACGGTTGCTTCGAAGGTTAGAACGGCAGCCCGTCCGCGAGTTTGTCCTTCCCCCGTAATCGCCATGAGCACCGTGCCAGGGTTCACACGGGGTAGATGACATTCTTGCATGGCTCGCGGGGTGACAAATCGATCCGCCTGCGGCACCGTTTCATCATTGACTTTGGCGCTGTTCAACCACGGGAAGCCTTTCTCGGCCCAATAGGACGGCTCTTCTCGACTGGGGGTCGAGCCGTTGCCGATCATGCTCAAGTAGCCGAGCCTAGTGCGTCTCCAGTGTGAGGGAACTCGTCCAATCCACTCCACGCCCGATTCCTTCATCGGCACGCTCGGGTCCAGGCCCTTCGTTACGGCCTGCGTGATGAGTGCCTGCCGCTTCTCCTGGAGCAGCGCGATGAGGCGCTCCTTCTTGGCGATGAGCGCATCGATGGCGGCGGTCTTGCGGTCGAGGAAGGTTACGATTGCGTCTTGCGCGACCCGGTTCGGGAAGGCGATGTCCGTGTTGCGCAACAAATCGAAGTCAAGGCTTTCAACGGTAGCGCCCACTTTCCGCCAGGCCAGAAGCAACGAATCTTGCCAGCCCCGCAAGAGGTAGCGGAGGAAGTGGGCTGAAAACCCATTGATTGGCACGAAGGCTTTCATGTCCTGATTCAGTGCCACCTCCCGCGAATTGACGGCAACGGGAATGGTGTGCTGCAGAATCCCCGACCGCACTACGATGAGCATCGAACCTTCCGGGACGAGGCGACTGGCACTCTCTCTCAACGCAGCCCTCGTAATATGGTCCTCCGCATCGGACACGACACTCTGCTTCATGTCCTTCGGCGATACCCAGGGGAGGTCACCAGACCAGTACGCGAGATTTTCTTTGCTAGGCGTGCCGCCTCCGAAGAACAACCCGAGGTATTTGATACGAAGGCGACGCCAAGATGAAGGCGCTTCAAGCCACGGCGGGGCGCCGGTTACGCTCACGAGATCACCTCCCCCAACATCCCCTGAATTTCCCCCTCCAACGCCCGAATCTCCCGCTCAATCTCCGCCAGCGGCCGCAACGCCTTGTATTGGTAAAAATGCCGCGTAAACGGGATCTCATACCCGATCTTGGTCTTGCTCTCATCAATCCAAGCGTCGGCCACATGAGGCAAAACCTCGCGCTTGAAGTAAGCGTTGATGTCCTCCTTGAGCGGCACATTCTCGTTGTCCCGCAAGTCAGCGTCGGGCTCGGGGCGACCCTTGCTGTCGGTACAAATGTCGGCCGCCTCGTCGCGTTCAGAAAGCGCAGACATGATCGACTTGAACACAGGCGTCGGCACGTCGAGCTTCGCCTTCTGAAACGCCCCGCGAAGTAGTTTCTCAAAAGCGCCGCGATTCTTGACAACCTTGCCCGCATCGACCGCCTTCAGCACCCTGAAGATCTGCTGTTGCAGCTCCCGTCCATCCTCCACCTCGCGCTCCGCCGGAGCGCTCTTCTTCTTCGACTTAGCCAAACCCGCGAAGCCGCTCTCCTCCGAAAGCCGCTCAATGCGTTCCGCAGAAGCCTGAAAGTTCAACCGCAGCGGCCGTTCGACGGTGATGCGCCGAAAGCCGAAGTCCCGGTTGTCGAAGATCTTGGCGATGTCGCTACTCAAGAATTCGCCATATGTCTTGGCGAGCGTCACGATGTGCTCCTTGCTCAGCTCGTTTCGCTTATTTCCCAGCGATTTGCGCATTTTCTGAAACAGCCCGACGCCGTTGACGAGCTGCACCTTGCCCTTACGAGCCTTCGGCTTTCGGTTGGTCACGATCCAGACGTAGGTCGAGATCCCGGTGTTGTAGAAGAGCTGGTCGGGCAGCGCGACGATGGCTTCGAGCCAGTCGTTCTCGATCACCCATTTGCGGATCTCGCTCTCGCCGGAGCCAGCATCACCCGTAAACAAGGGCGAGCCGTTGAAGACAATGGCCAGGCGTGACCCGCCTTCGCCGGTTTTCGGATCCACCGGCTTCATCTTCGAGAGCATGTGCATCAGGAACAGCAGTGAGCCGTCGTTGATGCGAGGTAGGCCTGGGCCGAAGCGGCCCGCGAAGCCTTGCTTCTCGTGCTCGTCTTCGATCGCTTTCTGGACCTTCTTCCACTCCACGCCGAAGGGCGGGTTACTCAGCATGTAGTCGAACTTCTTGCCGACGTGCCCGTCCTCCGAGAAGGAGTTGCCGCGCACGATGTTCTCCGGGTTCTGGCCCTTGATCATCATGTCGCTCTCGCAGATCGCGAAGGACTCGGAGTTCAGCTCTTGCCCGAAGACTTCCAGCTTGGCCTGCGGGTTCAGCTCGCGCAGGTATTCCTCGGCTACGGAGAGCATGCCGCCCGTGCCGCATGCCGGGTCGAACAGCGTGCGCACAATCCCCTTTTTGGTCAGCGTCGCTTCGTCTTCGATGAACAGCAAATCCACCATCAAGCGAATCACCTCGCGCGGGGTGAAGTGCTCGCCAGCGGTTTCGTTCGATGCTTCCGCGAACTTCCGGATCAGCTCCTCGAAGATCGACCCCATGACGTGGTTCGGGACCGTGTCCGGGTGCAAGTCCACCTCGGCAAAGCGCGAAACGACCTGAAAAAGCAGGTTGGACTCGTCCAGCTTCGCGATCTGATCGGCCAGCTTGAACTGCTCGATCACGTCGCGCGCGTTGGGCGAGAAGCCCTTGATGTACGATGTCAGGTTGGCTCCGATGTGATTCGGATCGCCCTTCAACTTCTCGAAATCGAGCTTGCTCGTGTTGTAAAAGGGCACACCCGTGGTGCGGACCAACATCTTGTCGATGGTCCCCTCCGGGTGCTTCGCCTGCTTCAGCTCGGCATGCTTGGCCAGCACCTTCGCTTTGCTCTTTTCCAGCACGCAATCCAACCGCCGCAGCACCGTCAGTGGCAAAATCACCTTGCCGTAGTCAGCCTGCTTGTAGTCACCCCGCAGCAAATCCGCGATCGACCAAAGAAAGCTCGTAACCTCCGAAAACCCCGTAAAGCTCCGCGGCGACGGGGGCGGCACCGTATCCCTCGCGGCCCCTGCCTTCCCCAAGCCCGAAGCTGCTTTCCGATCCGCCGTATCGTTTCTAGACATTCGCGCCGGAGCCTACGCCGCCCGTCGCCTGAGGGGCAACGCCACCGGTGGGCAGGCGTGAAGGGATGCGTCGAGAATCAGTTTCCGACTTGCCTACAGCGCATCCGGCGTAACCGCGACCCCCGCATCACCATGGGAGTCTACAGCCACCTAGCCCACCAACCCCCAATAATCTGGGCAGTACCTCTACTGGCGGGGTCGGCACGTCGTGCCGATGGAGGCTGGGCTCAGTGACTTAGTCTCAAAGAGAGGGGTGACGGTCTTGTCCGCCCCCAACATGTATGCGCGACGATAGAGACGGCTCGCGATCTGATTGCTCATGTCATCGCCGCTGTGGAGGCGCGCTTGTATCCAAAACCTGACTAAACCTGCCCAAGCAGCGCCAGGCGCTCGAGTACCTCGACGCGATGGGCGCCCCGCGCGCTCAGTTAGTGCAGCCGAAGTGGGGGCAGCCGCCGGGCTTGTTGTGGGGAATGCACACTTGGTTACCGTTGCAGTCCAGCCCGCAATCACGAGCGGCGGGGCAGGGGCCGACGGTGCCGCAGCCTTTGGTTTGGCCCAGGCAGTTCTCGCCCGGATCACAAGAACCGAACTTCGAATGGCTCGCACGGGGTCGCGTGAAAGGAGCAGCTGCGTAAAAACGTTCCAGCCGAGACTCTCGAAAGTAGCTCAGTGAATGACTTAGCCACCGGCTATCCTCAGGCTGCCCGCTTGCAACGAAACGAGGGTCGAACCCCCGAACAGTATCACATGCGATGACCGAACCTCCACCGTCACCACGGAGGCGATTAGAGGGGAGTCCGTCTTAGCAGTCGAGAAATCGGAGAGTTCACCGCCCTCTGACGAATGCTCGTCACCTGCGAGTCCGTCAGAGTCAGGGGCGCGTCGCGGTTCTTAGCCACACTCAGGAGAATTTTCACCACTTCGTCGGCGATTCGTTCATTCAGCGGCTTCGGGCGGTGGTCGGCGATGGCCGCAAGCGCTTGTTCACGGGGCAGGTTTGGTGGGAGCTGCCCCTTCTCTTTCGCGAGTCTCATGGCTTCGTCGTCCTCCCAGACACACGATGGGTCCTCTAGCTGTTCTTTGATTAACTTCGAAAGGCGTTCGCCGCCGTTCTTTTGGTCTGCCCAATCCTCAGTAGCGGCACGCCCGTACAGATTAGCAACGAGCCACCCAAGCTTTGCTTGAAATGCGGGCTTGAGGCGACCCCGACGGGCATCGACCAGCGCGTCATAGTGAGAATGCCGTAGTGCCACCGACACTCGGAGTAGAGCAATCGCGTGCTCGGCGATTTCAACATCATGGTCGGGGTGGAGATAAAAGACGCCCAAGCCTTGTTCATTCTGGTTGAAGACCCGCTCCAGTAATCTCTTTGCTGACTCTCTACGGCTCTCCGGAAAGATACCTGAATTCCATGGATCGCAGGCGGTAGACAGCAGTTTGGGCAGTACCGCGCTAAGCGATCTCACAGCGGCAATCGCTACGTAGGGCGCAGAGGGCATCGCTCCCTTTCGCCTAACCAAGTCACAGCTCTGAGTAATCACGACGAAACCGAGATACTTGTCTTGGATGAAATGTGGATGTGCTTCTCTCAGCGCCGTCTTCAGTTTTGGCGTAGGGACCAACAGATCCCCTTGTTCTAGGTCAGACGTAGGATCGCAGTCGGCGTACGTCCAATGGGTGGCCATTTTAGCGCATGGTCTTTGTGGACCGGGGGATCGGGGCACCCGTTGTTACACGGACGGAGAGCGTGCCTTGATTCTTTGTTGTTCCAACCATTCGGGTGCTTGGCGGACCCATCACGTCCGAAACCACAGACCGGGGTTGTTGCGTCTGTTGCCTCAATGTCACCGGTTCGAACTTGGCCGGGTTGCTCGGGGACTGCGTATTTAACTTCCGTTCAGGCCAGCTCATACACCCAACTCTATCTCCAAGAAGCCCAGCAGGCCAAGAGCTTCGGTATGGAATTCCGCGACCTGCCTCAACCATGCGGCGAGATCCCTGCAGTCCGCAGAGTTTCGGTGATAGTTCAACGTTAGGGTAACTTGGTCTTTTTCCTGAGTGACATCCAAGTTCAACACTCCATCCTCGTTTTGCTGGAGGCTCCGCCGCACAGTGCCACCGAGCATGGTACGTTGTTCGGTCAGCTTCTCGTCGAGTGGTGTGCGAACCATCGCGTTGATCCTTTCGCTTTCAGCGCTCACGAACCTAAAATTTATCCCAGCGGCACTCACAGGCGTTTGATCCAAAGACTCAACAGCTCGACAAAGAACACCGACCGCGCGAGCCAGCTCGTCAAGATTTGGGTTGTCGGCAGACACAATTAGGGCGCCCGCATCAATGGTCACACACAGTCCGTCATGGCGTACCCGAAAAGTCTGGGGGCTTTCAATGTTGAGCTCGACGGTGATTGGCGTCTCCTGCGACAGTTGAAAGAGTCGAGTCTTTACTCCATTAGGGGTTAGAATCGCTGGGTTCCAAGCCCCAACAACAACGGCGTCCCAAAGTAATGGTGTGAAACTCATCTCCCGGCGCTTGTTACGCGTTTCAACGCGTTGCGGCAAGGGCCAAACGCGGCTGATCGGTTTCCATGTAGCCTCTAAGAAACATTGTAAAGCCCCGCGACGCTACGACACGTCCGGGGCTTGGAAGGACCAGTGCGAGTGGCCCAACGGATAGAACCTACAACAACGGGGCTTGCAAACAAACGGTCTGAGATCCGACAAGCTAATGTGACGCGGGCAGTTGGCGCCGTTGTAGCGCAGGCTGAGTTCGTAAGTGCGCTTGAGGATTTGGCTGATCGGGTTCGCAACATTCAACAGCTCTCGGGCCGGCCCCGGCACGGGGAAAGCAGCAAACACCCTTCACCGCTTACGCGGGCTGAAGATGTGCTTCGAGCGTACTTAAGATCGTCGAGGGCGAGCTGGCTAAGCGGCTGCATGCCGCCGCAACGCCCATTTTGCGCCAAAACAAAGACGCCGCTCGGCGGACAGGGCTTCGTACCAGAAGCGCCGCACACTTTGGAGGATGGTTCGTTAGTGCGTTCATGCAGCTTAGAAATAAGGACGTACGCGGCGGTGATGCGGCCCCCGCCCTGCCGACATGGGTTACGGCGGGCCACTTGCGGACTTCAAGCCCGTAGCGGTTCGGAAGCTGGCGCGTTTGGTTGCCGAAGGCGCCCCCTTGGTTGACGTGTCCGGAGCCGAAACCTACGCCGAAGCAGCCGAGCGGATTCGAGCATCGCGACGCAGTGAAGGCGTTGCTGACGTAGGGAATGAGGAAGGCCGTGACCGATTGCATATCTTGCCGCACATTGGCGCGATGCTTGTAACGGCGGTTCGCCCTGCGCACGTACGTTCGGTGCTCGAAGCGGCACGCGACGCGGGCAAGAGTCAACAAACCGTGCGACACATTCGGCGCACGATGAACGCCGTATTTGCCGCCATGTGGCGTGATGAGGCCATTCCTGACAACCCCGTGGCGCGCGTTCAGGTTCCGAAGTCCAAGCAGGATAGGCGTGAACGTGCCGTGCTCAGTGACGAGGAGCTCATTCGCTACCTCGGATGGCAGCACCCGGATCAACGCCATGCGCTCGGAGTGCTTGAGCGGCAGACCATGGGCACCATCGCCCGTGTCTTCGGAGGATTGAGGGCCGGCGACCTTCATGCGCTGCGATGGGAAGCACTCGAAACCGAAGACGGTCGATTCTCGTTCGGCTGGGCCCCGCGAAAGAAAACGGCCCGGCCGCAATTGCTTGAGGTGCCCGAGATGCTTAGGCCAATCCTCTTCGATTGGTGGGAGCGCGCTGGCAAGCCAAAGGAAGGACTTTTGTTCCCGTCGTTGCGAGGCAAGCAAGCCGGCACCGGTGAAAAGAGCGGCGTTAGCCACGCAGCGGCGTTGCGCAAAGATCTCAGGCGCGCCTTTGGGCTTGAGCGCTGGTCTCGTACTGCTCAACGCTGGGAACCGGTTCCAGACCGTGCCCTGACGCCCCGTGAACGAGAGCTCTTGGAAGGGACCGACACGGTGAAGCCGGTCGACTTTCACTCATGGCGCCGCGCCTACAATCAAGCGCTTGCCGACGCAGGGCTATCTGCTCAACAGGCTTCGGCCCTGGCCGGTCACGCCGATCTAGGTGCGCACGCGCGCTACCTCAACAACACCGCAAAGATGCGATGCGTGCCGCTTGCTGCACTCCCGAAGCTGGCGGTTCATCGGACAGTTCTGGCACGGGCCATGACTAAACTCGGAGCCCTTGACCAGGAAACCAGCGCGCCCGAGTGGATTCGAACCACTGACCTTCGGCTTCGGAGGCCGGCACTCTATCCAGCTGAGCTACGGGCGCTGACGTGAGCCGCCGGGTGTAGCAAAGCCCGAAAGGCATGGGAAGAGCGGCCTCGGAGAAACCTCGTCATCCACCGCAAACCCCCAAAAAGAGCCGCCGGGTGCTAACGTGCGCGGCATGCAGGTCATCGTGGTTCCTTGTTTGCGCGACAACTACGCGTACTTGTTGGTCCCCGAGGGGAGCCAAGAAGCTTTGGTCGTGGATCCGAGTGAAGCTGTGCCGGTGCTCGCGGCGTTAGCCGAAAACGGCCTAAAATTGCGCGGGATTTTGAATACGCACCATCATCACGACCACGTGGGGGGCAACGCTGAGCTGGTGCAGAAGCTGGGCCCGTTGCCGGTGTACGCGTACGTGTCCGACAAGGGGCGCATTCCTGAGCAGACGCACTTTCTTGAAGACGGCGCTAGCTTCTCGCTGATTGGGCTGACGTTTCGGGTGCTGCATATTCCGGGGCACACGCTGGGCGCGATCGCGTACTTGGGCGAAGGTTGCGCCTTCACCGGAGACACGCTGTTCATGGCGGGCTGCGGGCGGCTTTTTGAGGGCACCGCGGAAATGATGTACCGCTCGATGAATGAGCGGTTGGCGGAGCTCCCGGAGGCTACACTCATCTATTGCGGGCACGAGTATTCAGCTAAAAATCTGGAATTTGCGGCGAGCGTGGAGGTCGGCAATGCGGCCGTACAGGAAGCCATGCTCAGCGTTGCAGCGCTGCGCCACGCGGGCGCGCCGAGTGTTCCATCAACCTGGGGTCGCGAGCGGCTGATCAATCCTTTTTTGCGATGTGAAGCCCCAGGGATCTTGGCTGGAATGGCGGGGCGGCTCCCCGATGGACACGAGCCTGCTCAGGTGTTTAAGGCGCTTAGGTTGGCGAAAGATGGCTTCTAAGCACTTCACCGGCACGGCGGCTTTGCGGCTTTGCCTACTGCTCCCGTTGGTAGCGGGTTGCGAGAATGCTGGCTCAGCCCACCCAATGAAACCTGTAACCCATCAGTCAGCAACGTCTCAGGTGAAGGACTCGAAGCTCACGCCCCAAGCTCAGGCGATGTTGCCGCGAAGCGAACTCACTTGGTCTTATCCGACAACGAAAGTGGGTCCGATGCAGGTGGTGGTGTCGCTTCCAGCGCGGCATGCGGGCGAAAAATTCCCAGTGCTGTTGGCTTTTCATGGGCGAGGTGAGGCGCTGAAGGGCCCTCGGCGCGGTGCTCGCGGTTGGCTCGATGATTATCGGTTGGGGCGCGCTATCGATGAGCTCCAAAAGCCACCGCTTGAGCCAGAGTTGTTTTTGGGATTTGCGCATCCCGAGCGCCTGCTCAGCATGAATCAGAGCCTGCGCACGCAGCCGTATGCGGGGCTTATCGTGGTGATGCCCTACACACCCGACACTCTCGGCGGGGAGGACGCCGTGCTAGCGGCGCGAACGCTCGGAGCCTTCGTCACAGCCGAACTCCTGCCGCGGATTTATCGAGAAACGCCTGCGCTCGGCACTCCGGAATCGACTGGCATTGATGGTGTGAGCTTGGGCGGGCGAGCCGCCTGGGCGATTGGGCTCGCGAGTCCCGAGAAATTCGGAGTGGTGGGCGGGCTCCAGGCAGCCTTTGACGCTGAAGAGGGCGAGAGCTTGGAACGCTATACCAAAGCGGCTTTGAAAAAGAATCCCAGATTAACACTACGTTTGCTGTCGAGTGAGCAGGATTACTATTTGGCTTCGCTCAGCGCGATTTCGGCTCGGTTGAAGCAGGCTGCTGTTCGCCATCGGTTTGACGTGGTGCGCGGGACTCACAGCTATACGTTCAACCGCGGCCCCGGCGCGTATGAGATGCTCCTCTTTCACGATCGCGCGTTGCGCGGGCATGCGCCCACGCCGTGAACCTGAGCAGAAATTTGCGGAATCGTTAGATTCGCGGAGCCGTTAGATAGGCGCGGCGGCTGTCTCAAGAAGTTGCATCAAGGTGCGGAGCGTTGGGCCATCTACCTCCGTGAAGCGCACGCCCATGCGCACCCCTTGCGGGAGTGACGTCGCACCCACCCAGCTGGTTACTGCGGCCAGCTGCAACGGGTCCCAAAGCGTCGGGATCGAGATCGCCAGACCGAGCACGTCGCCTGCTTGGAGGCCCTCGCGCAGCTCAAGACAGGCTCCTGCAAGGCTCAGATCTCGAATTTGGGCGCCGGCCAGCCAGTCACCAGCAGCGGAAACGCTCACTTCGAGTTTGATGGCTTGGCGGGGAAAAGCCCGGAAATGGTCCAGCCTTGGCATGCGGACTTTCAGCCTATCACGCGCCAAACCCAGCCGGGCCCAACTCTTTTCTGAGGGCGCTGAAGCTGGCGGGCCATGCAATTGTCACCAATCCTTCAAGTTCTTTGGATTGGCGGAGGGGGTCCAGTAGGATAAGGCGTATTGCCCGCGCACCCTTGTGGGCGGCCGGAGAGCTAGCGAATGTCCCAGGAAACCCGCAAAGACCCGCGAGCCAAAGTGTTGACGATGACCGTGCGCTACAAGAGCGCCACGCTCGACGAGTTCATCGAACACCACTCGTACGACATCAGCCGTGGGGGGATGTTTATCAAGACCCCATCGCCTTTTCCGCCGGGCACTCTGCTTAAATTTGAAGTGAAGATTGCCGACGAGCAGCGCCTGCTTCAGGGCGTCGGTCGGGTGGTTTGGAAGCGCGAAAAATCAGCGTCCGCTAGCGAGGAAAGCCCATCTGGCATGGGCGTCAAGTTCATTAAGATCAATGAGGAAGCACAGGCTCTGATCCAAGATTTGACGGGGCGCCGCAGTGCTGCCGGTGCGTTTGAAGCGGGCGGCGGGGATGCCGACGTGGATTCGTTGCCTACACCGGGAGCGCCGGGCGGGTCAGCTCCGATGGGCCCGCGCAAAGGCACCATGTTGGGCCTCGGGAGTATCTCAAGCGCCGCCGAAAACTTGAGTCCGCCCGAGAGCGGCAATGATACGGCGTTTTTCCCCGACAGCGGCTCCTCGGAAGCGGACATGCCAGCCCCCGAGGATCGCACCGTCATGAAGCAGACTGCCGAGCTATTGCGGGATGCCCTGCGCGAGGCGGGAGGTTCCGAGGCTGAGCTGGGTGCGCCCGCGCAACCTGCAGTGGTCGAGCCTGCCAGCGCAGACAACGCAGACGATACGGAGGCAGCGGGCGGCGCGGTTGCGAGCAAGCCTCCGAAATCCTTGAGTCAGCCCCCGGCGAGTCGCTCACAACAGTCTCGGGAAGGGCGACGTTCGAATCGCCCGGGCCAGGCGTCATCGCCCACCCGAGCTGCATCCGCCAACTCCACTGTTCCGCCAGCGCGCCAACGTAAGCCCCTAGGCACAGCCGCAGCCCAGCCGGTTAACGTAAAAGAGTCGAGTGGGAAGGGGTTGTTCGGCGCGATCATTCTTGGGTTAGTCGC
>Ga0163155_10005006_pt1 | contig 13354 bp, 17 predicted proteins | sample OliLakLV19SP4G1_FD_148611 | JGI IMG/M metagenome (GOLD analysis project Ga0163155, IMG submission 148611) | Freshwater microbial mat bacterial communities from Lake Vanda, McMurdo Dry Valleys, Antarctica - Oligotrophic Lake LV.19.SP4.G1 | ecosystem: Environmental > Aquatic > Freshwater > Lake >...
CCTCTGCCCCTCTGCCCCTCTGCCCCTAGCTATAATTTGTCAGTGATGGATTTCTAAACTTAAGATGTAGTGACCCAACTGTACTTTTTCTGACCACAGTTCGTATTCGAGCCGCAGATGCTCCGGTAACGGTCGTCCTTCTAGCGTCAAGCTAAGGGTATAATTACGCAGGCGGATCTGCCCGTTTCCGTTTGATAATTCATTGTTCAGCCAATAACGGCTAAGACCGTAAATACCCCGTTCCCAAAGGTGACGATAACTCAATTTGCCGTTTCCTTGCATGGTCATAATCACGCGCACAGGGGAGATTTCCAACCACAAAAGACGAGGTGATGCAGCGGTCGATCCAGAGGCTGACGCTACGGGGAAGGCGGGTTCTTGTTCCTCGATCGCAGGTTCGGTCAAGAGCAAATGGAAGCGATCGCGGTCTTTTTGATAAAGTGTAGCAGCAGTTTCCACCACAGACCAAATTGGCAAATCGGTGGAAACTAGGGATAAACAAACGGGCTTGCGATGATGCGTCAGCATAAAAGGTGTGGAGAGGAATAAAATTCAAAAAAAAAATGACTCGGCTGGACAGGGAAAACGGTAGGATCTAACTTCGCAGTCCTCCACCAGTCTATCCCAATGTCAGTTCCGGTTGTTACGCATTATGTTACAGAAAGTCAGCAGTCTTTACTCATTCAAAAACCCGTCTTTGGGCTGTCTTTGCAAGGCAGTATAAGGGTTCCGGGCGATAAGTCGATTTCCCACCGGGCTCTCATGTTGGGTGCTTTAGCTCAAGGAGAAACCCAAATCCGGGGACTTCTTTTAGGGGAAGACCCCCGCAGTACGGCTGAATGTTTCCGCGCTCTGGGAGCAGAAATTTCCGAGCTGAATACTGAATTAGTGCGGGTTAAAGGTATTGGCTTGGGCCAACTACTAGAACCCCATGATATTTTGAATGCGGGTAACTCCGGTACTACCTTGCGGCTGATGCTGGGAATTCTGGCTTCTCACCCAGGGCGATTTTTTGCGGTGACGGGGGATAGTTCGCTGCGATCGCGTCCGATGTCCCGCGTGGTGAAACCACTGCAACAGATGGGTGCTACAATCTGGGGACGCAAGGGCAATTCGTTAGCACCGCTAGCAATTCAGGGACAGCAGCTAAAGCCCATTACCTATAATTCTCCCATTGCTTCAGCCCAAGTGAAATCCTGCATCCTCCTGGCTGGTTTAATGACAGAAGGACAAACGACGGTTATTGAACCTGCTCTTTCCCGCGACCACTCAGAAAGGATGCTGAAGGCTTTTGGAGCCCAAGTCAGCCAAAACCCGGAAAATAATAGCGTTACCGTTACTGGCCTTGCTAAACTTTCAGGACAATCGGTTATTGTACCTGGGGATATCAGTTCGGCGGCTTTCTGGTTGGTGGCAGGTGCGATCGTACCAAATTCTGAGTTATTAATCGAAAATGTCGGCGTCAATCCCACCCGGACTGGAATTCTGGAAGCTCTTGGTATGATGGGAGCGGATATCCAGTTGGAAAATGAGCGGGAAGTTGCTGGCGAACCAGTGGCAGATTTACGGGTACGCCATAGTGGACTGAAGGCTTGTCAAATTTCCGGTAATATGATACCGCGTTTGATAGATGAGATTCCGATTTTGGCGGTAGCGGCAGTATTTGCGGAAGGTACGACGGTGATTCGGGATGCGGCGGAGTTGCGGGTGAAGGAAAGCGATCGCATTTCTGTTATGGCATCCCAACTCAACCTGATGGGTGCTAAAGTGACGGAATTACCGGATGGGATGGAAATTGTGGGCGGTACGCCTTTAGCTGGTACAGATGTGGATAGTCATACAGATCATCGGATAGCGATGAGTTTAGCGATCGCAGCTCTCAACGCTTCTGGAACTACTATTATTAATGGTGCCGAAGCAGCTAGCATCTCTTACCCAAATTTTACCACCACCCTGCAACAAATCTGCGGTCAAGCGTAGGTCGATCTGAGGTTTTCCCCCCTCCCCGTAGACGGGGAGGGGGTTAGGGGGTGGGGTTTCCTCAGCACTTATAGCTAGGGGCTAGGGGCTAGGGGCTAGGGGCTAGGCCCAAAAATAAGGCGCTTTCTATTATGCAGTCAATTGAATTGAATTGTTTTCTAACCACTTGGCAAGAGAATCTTGGTTTTCTTTGTCTGTTGCTAACTCCTGCATCATCGCCACAACTTCCATTTCTGGAACTTCCAAGAAATATCCATTTAACCCCAGAAAGGTGTACATCACCATAAAAGCTGTTCTTTTATTCCCATCGATAAAAGGATGATTTTTTGCCAAAGCATATCCATAAGCTGCTGCTAAATCAAATAATGTTGGTTCGCTGTATGTAAACAAATGTCGAGGTCTGGCTAAACTAGCTGAAAGAAGATTTTCCTCTCTAATACCCAGACTTCCGCCATGCTGGGTAATTTGATCTGCATGGATAGATTTAGCAATATTTTCGGATATCCAAATCGGTTCGCTCACTTGGCAAGTTCCCGCAAAGCATTTTTATATTTTTCACTGCCTTGTTTGTAAATTTCCATTGCTTTTTCAAAGTCAGGATCGCGGGTAGTAATTTGAATTCCCTCGGCGGTTTCGGTGATAAAAATGCTATCTCCTTCACCGACTTTCAGTTTTTCTAATAGTTCGGTTGGCAAAGTTATGCCTAAAGAGTCTCCGATTTTTTGAATTGCGAGCGCATACATAAACTTACCTCAAAACGATTACTTCTGTTCTTCAGAAACCCGGTTTCTTTCTTGTGCTTCTATCATTGCCCAACTTTTAAAATTTGTTCTGCTGTCATTATTTGATTATAATAATATTAAGAGTAGGGTGCGTTGCAACGCACCCTGCTGAAAATGTCACTCGTCAGTACTTAGGATTTGGGGCACTTTGAAAAAGTCGCCATCTTGGTCGGGCGCACAGCTGAGAATAGCTTCCCGGTCAGGATAGGGGCGCAGCTCGTCTTGTCGAGTAATGTTGCTAACATCGATCGCTCTTGTTGTAGGCTGGACGTTACTCACATCTAACTCGCTCAGCTGTTCAAAATACTCCAGAATGCTACCCATTTGGGTGGTAAATTGTTCCTCTTCGGCTGGCGTCAGTTCTAGGCGGGCAAGATTAGCGACTTTGTGGACTTGTTCGCGGTCAATCATGGCATTGATAATTAATAATTGGTGATTGGTGATTAATCATCAGTCATTTGTAAGAAATTAATGACTAATGACTAATGACTAATGACTAAATAGCTAAAAGAACACATCCATCTGCGATCGCCCAGTCGTCTTCAGCCAGTTTTGGGCTTCGATGTAGTTGTTCGGAGCCTGCTGAATAGCTTGTTTCCAATACTCAGCCGCTTTATCGTAAAAAGCTTCAGCTTCTTCAGACTTCCCAGCTTCCTTAGCCTTTTCTCCCAGGTAGTGATAAATCACAGCAATATTGTTGAATGCTGAGGGATGGCGGGGGTTAAGTTCGATCGCTTGATAATAGTACTCCAAGGCCCGATCGTGTTCGCCGTTGCTGGCATGGATCAGCCCAATATTGTAGAGGACGTAGCTGCGATCGTAGGGGTCTTCTTCTAGCTTTAGCGCTTCATAATAGTTGTCCAGGGCTTCGGCGTATTCTCCATCCGCCTGAGCAGACATACCGTCGCGGTAATACACGAAAGCTTCTTTTGCTTTCTTGTTAGCGGGCAGAATTTTCAGAATTATGTCTGCCATGACGGTAAAACTTTTGTCGATGAAGTTGTCGTTGCGTTGCGTTCTTGGCATATTTGCTTCTGTTTAACCTATTTTCTTTTGACTTTTGACTTTTGTACGGGCGGGTTTAACCCACACATCTCATTACCAACAGAATATTTTACAAAACCCGCCCCTACTGACTTTTGACTTTTCCAGTTACCCTTTAACCAAAACACCTGGTTCGCGCTGAATAGGCAGAACGTCCAACAGATCGGTTTGTACGCAATATTTTAAATCTTCATGGCAGTCCAAGCGAAGTAGACGTTGGCCGTGACTGGCATGGTGCATGAGTTCTAGCAATCGATCTTGCCATTGGAGGTAAAGCGCGATCGCACCGAGCGCCTCATCGTTGCCAGCAATATCGTCTATATTCCCATTCTGTTCTGTCAGGAGGCTGTGTGCGATCGCACCAGCACAAGCGGTATCCTCCAAGGAAAAACTGCCTTCCCAACCGCTACCGACAATCCAGACTGTTTCTGGCTGCCGAGCTTGGACATACTGCACCACAGCTTTGCGATTCACAAATGCCGCTGCCAGAACCGTCTCGGCATCCTGCACTCGCTGCAAAGCGCGGGTGCCGTTTGTGGTACTGATGAACAAACGGCGTCCTTCCACGCGCTCTGGGGTGCAATCTAGGGGAGAATTACCCATATCGCAACCAGCTACTTTCGCGCCGCCGCGTTCCCCGGCGCGAATCCGCTTTTCGGCAGGCCAATTTTCGCTTGAGCCGATTAGTTTTTCGATATCGCTAAAGACTTGAACCGCCTCTGCTCCCGCCGCCAAAGCTGTAGCCATCGTGGTTGTAGCTCTGAGAACGTCAATTGCGATCGCGCAGTCGGGAACGCGATCGCCAGGAGTAAGTTCAGGAGTGTGGTAAACGAATAATTTCACAAGCCAGCTGCCAATAGATTAAAACCATCGAAGATCAAATTATTTGTTGTCCTCACCAATTAGTCAACAGCAAAAGTGGGATCTAGCTCAAGCCAGATCCCATTTCACTCTTAGCACCAAATTACTCATAATCCTTGCGCCAAAGACTGTGTGGGAATTTTGTTTTGGCCTAGTCCCACAGACTCCAGCAGAGCCGTCCATTTAGCTGTTAGCTCCGCGTCGTTGGGATTGGCGCGACGGAGTTCGGCAAGCGTAGCGAGGGTGTCGTACCAAACGTTGTTTTTATCATAAGCGGCTAGGCGATCGCGCAGGGAAGCTGCCTGTTCTAAATCGCGCTTGAATTCCGCTCTGGGATTAATGCGCCATATCCATCCAAACAGTCTAACTGGTTCAGGTTCAGCATCTGAGACAAGACTCAGGTCACAAGTCCAGTAATAACTTACGCCAGTGTCTAGGGGTGGTAAATTGGCATAAGCTGGCAAACTGATGCTCACAATCCCAGCTGGCCCAGTACTGGTGAAAATAGTTTTGTAAATTTCCTGGCCACTTTTATCCGACAGAGTAAACGTCATTTTGCGGTCTTTGCCTTCCTCTTTACTCACATAAAAAAAGAAAGTCGGATAAGCAGAGAGAGTGGCCCCCCTACTGTTGGGAGGTACCAAGGCAGTCAAAGCAGGACCGCGAGTTCCTCCCCCTTCGCGCCGAACGGGTTTCCCGATACTCGAATCCGGTTCGTAGGCTCCCCAACGGCTGGGTAGCGTTTGGCTGCTGGGCGGTTGTGGCTGCGCCCGAACTCTTGTAGGCAAGTCAGTCACAATTGTGAAAGCCAACACTAGGGCGATCGAAAAGCCAATCAACTTTAAGAAGGTCTTGATCGAATTCATAACACAACAGCAGCGTCAACAATAGATTTGCCCATCTAAAATCGCGGCGTGGGGACTCACGTTACAACCGATAGGTTTAACGGGAGAGGAAACGCCGCCCTCCAAGTAATGTTTACACTTTTCTGGGATTCCGCTAAAATAGTAGTTATCTAGCGGATAGATGATATGTTGTTGACTCAGACCGTAAGGCTTAAACTTTCTCATGCTGAAAGCGACATCTTGAAAACCCTGTGTCACCTACCCTTAAAACCTCTTTAATGTAGGACTTTACACGGTAAGACAGTACTTTTTTCAGGAGCAGAAATACCTTGCTTACGAGTCGGCTTATCATCTGTGTAAGGAAAACGAGAACTATAAACTTCTCGCTACGGATTGCGGACAACAAACTCTCAAATATGTTGACAGAACGTTTAAAGGTTTCTTCAAACTTCTGATTAATGCTGATTGTAATGGAGCAGCTAACATCTTGAGAAAAAGTAAGCACAAAACTGATTTCAGTCGAGTGTCTAGGGTCTGCTTGACACAGCCAGTAAGGGTGAAAATCCTTCAAGAATCTCCCGTCACAGTGTCAGCTTGACGGTGAGAGTATGTCAAAAATACTATTTTTACTCGTTACTAGAGATGTTTGGATTTTTTCGATCTGATGCAGCTACAGGCTGAAGCAGGGGTTCAGAGGCAATTGTTTCCAGTCCCACAGACTGCAATAAATTTTTCCAGTCTTTTTCTAAGGTGGGGTCGGATGGCGTAGCGCGACGGAGTTCGGCTAGCGTACTTAGGGCGTCGAACCAAATACCAGCAGTCCAATAAGCGACAACCCGATCGCGAGGTAGGGCCACTCCTTCTAACTGCTGCACGATGGTGGGGCTAAGCCTGACGCGCCGAATCGACCCCTCTACCCAGCTATTACCCGACTTGTCAGAGGGGTCTTCTGGATTGCAAATCAAGGTAAACGACCACTTATAATTCTTGTTTTCCTCAAGCCGTGGTAAATTTGCAGGCAAGCTGACGCTTACAATTCCAGGACTGCGAGCAATTGTAAAATTGGTTTTGTAAATCACCCTGTCATTTTCAGTCTTGAGAGCAAACTCCAGCTGCGGCTTCTCTTCTTCCTCTATGGTAGGCACATAGACAAAGAAGGTCGGATACTCTGCAAGGGTGGTGCCAAAGTTATTGGCGGGAACTAATGAGGTAAGCTGATAATTTGGAGAATTTTTGACGCAAGGGCCGCGCGATCCGCCACCTTCACGCCGACCGGGTTTTCCAATGTTGGGATCGGGTTCGTAGGCTCCCCAAGTATTCGGTAGCCCTTGGTTGCTAGGCAGCTGTGACATCGCCCGAAGGGTTGCAGGTAAGTGAATGCTTATTCCGAAAGCCAATGGGAGGGCGAGGGAAAAAGTGGCAAACTTTAAGAACGACTTTATGGCAGTCATAACACAACAGCAACGCTGAGCAGAAGTTTATTGGTAAATGACGACTTAATCCCAGCAAGGGTTTCTATTGAGACTGCGATCGGGACTAAACCGACATAAGGAAGCGAATGCGAATGGCTCAAGCCAGTCACAGCACTAAGCAATCCGTGATGATATTTATAAGGGGCTTTGTCCGATGTCATGGCATTTCCTCCCTTTTGGGGAAATACATAAGCATATAAAATGGCTTAATTTTAGGTGATGTTACGGCTGTTGCAGTTGCAAAGCCACAAACCTGTTTAGGTTGATTAGATAACCGCTAGCTAGCTTATGAGCGCTCTTTTTTTGGCACTACTATGTATTTTCACCTGATTTGGCTATGATTTCAAAAATGCTTGCTCCTCAACCAAGACCGAATTTGCAGACAACGGTGCTACGACCCATAGGGGCTTATGCGCTGCAAGGCATTGCCTTTGCGGGCGATCGGCTGATTGCCTTAGACTCGGCCAGGGGGTATCTGCTTACGATCGACCTAAACAGCGATAATACCTCTATCTTAAACTCCGATCGCGTAGCGCAATTTGAGGGTGCCATAGGTTTAGCCCTCTGGGAAGACACGCTTTGGTTTACAAAAGACGAAAACGTTTACTTTTGCAGTTGGACGGATCTGACGCCGCAACACTTTGTGACGTTGCCTTACCCTGCTGATGGGGTGACGGTTTGGGAATCCACGGTTTACGTATCCTGTCAGAAAGCAGGCTATGTACTCATTTATAACCGCACGACTGGTAACCTAATTACTCAATTCTATGCGCCTGGGATTGGGGTTGAGCATCTGACGGTACGCGGCGAGGAACTCTGGGTTTCGGACAATATCGAACAAACGGTATATTGTCTGGAGCGGGCTACTGGTGAAATTCAATTTAGCTTGCTGACGCCCTTTGAAAATCCCACTGGGTTGGCTTTCTACACAGACCCCCAAACTGGTGAGGATACCCTGTATGTCGCCTATGCCGGAGAGGAGCCATATATTAGGGATGACCCAAATGCCGAGCCAGCACACCAGTTGGAATATCGCGATCGCACTTTCATTCACCCCCTCCATTTCCACTACAACCAGGAAGGACGCTATGCCCTATCCAACGGCTTTCTGATCGAAATGTCCTATGTAGAGGAACTTTTACCTTTGGAGGCGGTGTACCTAGAAAAGATCGAATGGCGCATTGCTCTACCATCAGAGACCGATCGACAAAAAGTTCGTCAAATTACAGCCGTCGGTCGTCCTTTTACAGAAGAGATTGTAGACGGACAGCGGGTGGCGGTGTTTAAGTTTGACAAGCTCAAACCCGACGAACGGCATTTGTTTGGCTGGAGGGCGCTTTTAGAAGTTTACAGTATCAAGTATCGTCTGAGTGCGCGAGACATCGAAAACATTCCCGACCTTTCGCCAGAATGGAAGCAGCGCTATCTGGTGGACGATGACGAGTTGGCAATGGATACCGATATTATCCGCAGTGCTGCCTCTGAAGCGATCGGCACTGAAACAAATCTGTTGCGGAAAGCTTATAAAATTCGCAACTATGTCTATGACAAACTCTCCTACGCCATCAAACCTCATATTGACTCGCCAGACGTTGCCCTACAGCGGGGTACGGGTTCCTGCGGCGAATATGTAGGTTTATTACTTGCCCTCTTCCGCTTAAACGGGATTGCCTGCCGCACTATTGGGCGCTACAAGTGTCCTCAGCAGGCCGATTTGCCCGGAGTACCCCTGTACCCAGATTATAATCATGTCTGGTTGGAGTTCTATGTGCCGGGATTCGGCTGGTTGCCGATGGAATCCAATCCTGATGATGTGATCGATCGCGGGCCTTACCCATCGCGGTTCTTCATGGGATTAGCTTGGTATCACATTGAAATCGGCAAAGGGATTACGTTTGAAAAGCTTAACACCGATGCTTCTCCGATGAATAAGGATGATGTTTCCATTGGCGACTTAGCTATTAATCACATTCGCTTTACTATTTTGCAGGAACTGGGGGCTGGGGAATAGGGGAATTTTAGATTTTAGATTTTAGATTTAAAATCTGAAATCTAAAATCTTTCCTATTCCCCAGAAACATCATTAGGGAATTTTAGATTTGCTCGGTAGTGTAAGAGTAATACAGAAAATTGTTTGTTGTTATTAGGGGTTAAATTTTTACCGCAGATGTAGGCGCTTCGCCTTCCCGTAGGGTAGACAGATAAACGCAGATAAACGCAGATAAGAGAGCGATAGAGTATAAACTGGGTTATTTTGGGGATTGTGTTTACAGGGGAAGAGGGCAAATGGAAGTTATCCCAGCGATCGATTTACTAGAAGGCCGATGCGTGCGACTGTATCAGGGGGACTACTCGCGATCGCAAATCTTTGACGAAAACCCAAGTTCAGTGGCAAAACAGTGGGTAGACCAAGGAGCAATGCGGCTCCACGTAGTAGACTTGGACGGTGCTAAAACAGGCGAACCAATTAATTTACCAGCTATTGAGGCAATTGTAGGGGCTGTACCCGTACCGATACAAGTCGGAGGAGGTTTGCGCGATCGGGCCAGAGTTGCTCAGATGTTGGATATGGGCGTCCAGCGAGTAATTCTGGGAACTGTGGCGGTCGAAAATCCCCAGTTGGTGGCGGAACTTTGCCGGGAGTTTCCGGGACAGATTGTGGTGGGAATTGACGCCCGTAACGGAAAGGTAGCAACTCGCGGCTGGTTAGAAACGTCTGAAGTTGCAGCGGGGGATTTAGCTCAGCAGATGGCTCTTTTAGGCGCTGCGGCGATTATCTACACTGATATTCATCGCGACGGTACGCTGTCAGGGCCAAATATAGAAGCTTTGAGGGAATTAGCAACAAGGATTTCCATTCCTACGATCGCATCTGGCGGCGTCAGTTCCCTCACCGATCTTTTGAGTTTGCTAGCCCTAGAACCTCTGGGAGTCAGCAGTGCGATCGTCGGTCGAGCCCTCTATACTGGTGATGTCTCTCTCTCTGAAGCAATCCAAGCCGTTGGTTCCCGACGTTTGCAGGATATCCCGCCGGATTTTGGCGACTCCGCATTTGCCTAATTGGGGCATGGGGCATGAAAAGAATCCTTCTTTTGACTTTTGACTTTTGAATGAGTGACTTTTCAAGTCCCTTGCCCATTTGCAAATTTAGAGAAGTCTGTGCTATAGTTATAAAGCTAGAAAGGACCCATAGCTCAGTTGGTTAGAGCGCCACGTTGACATCGTGGAGGCCACTGGTTCGAGTCCAGTTGGGTCCATCTAAAATTCTGCGATAGTGACCCTATCCTTTGGGAAAGTCGGAAGGTAGGACTATTTTTCTAATTTGGTTGAACATATGAGAATCGTGACTGATTTGAACTGCGCTCCATCTTAGTCTATGATGGCGATCGCATTTCTTTATCCTTCCAAGCGCGATCGCATTCTTTAATCCTCCGAAGTGCGATCGCGTTCTTACCTTCTCCTTACGATCGTTACCACTATCTTGTGAAGGCTAGACGTTTTTAGCGAATTAAAAGCTTACTTTGGTTTCTTGCTGCTATAATTACATTCTGATTACCAGTAAAAACCCTAATACCAGGAACGGTTACATAATCACCATCATCAGTAATTACTTGAATGATTCCTGCGTTGTCCATTGCTGCTAAAATAAGCAAGTCGTAGCCATCAAGCGGTTGAGTTGAAAATCTAGTTAAGGCACTGTTAGTAGTAGCTTCATCGATTGTGATTTCCGTCGAGACAGCCATAGATGTAACTTGGCTCCAAGCTGCTTTAATTTCAGCAACAACATTAGCTCTTTCTGCTGGATAATTATGACGATATTCCTTTAGTTTTAAAACAGAAGAAAAGATTTGTTTTTCTGTTTGCTCTATCTTGTGGGCTAACTCCGATAAAGAAAGACCGCAGTATAAAAGCAACGATTGAGCCGAAAGAGCTTTTGCTATATAAGTGGGATAGTCTGTAATTTGATAGTAGTTTGCTGATGTACTGGCTTTGGTGTAAGTCAGCCAGTACCAAACATTAGTGTCTACTAGAAAAATATCATCTTTCTTCGGGTGGTCAGACCGAATATCAACGACTTCAGCTTGAACTATATAGTTAACTGCCATTAGAGACTATTTGCTTGTTCGCTAACAACTTCGTCTACTGCTTTGCGAGTATTTTCATTTGAGTAATACTGCTTTGAGTTTTCAATAACTCGCTTAAGTACCTGTCTACCTACTGAATTGAGGTTGGAAAATTTCAGCAAACGGTTTAAGGTATCTGGTGGAATGTCTCTGAGTAGCTGCCCAATGGCAAAATTGAAGAAGGGGGACGCAAAAATTTCTACACCAGCAAAGTCAAGCTCTACAGGACGATTAGCCAAGAGTTCGGGGTAAGTCAGATTGTACACCTTTTGACCTTCATCGGGGGTCATGCAAGTTTTGCCTATTAGGTCGTGGATGTCGTATCTCATATTTTGGGTTCCCCTTAGAAAAGTGGCTCCTCATCATCGGCATCAGAAGCTAGGATGTAAAGGGCTTCTTCACATTGGAGTGTGATGTTAACCAGTGTCCCCTGAAAGAAAGTTTGCCGATTTTGGTAAATCTCCTGATTTTCATCGATCGCTACATATCCATCTTGACTGAAAAACTCCAACTTTCCACGATTAATTTTTACAAATTTTTTCAAATAGTCAAGTCCTACGCCGCCAGCGACACCACCCTGCCGAGTACTGGTTCCTGCTTGGAAGGCCCATTCTAGAGCTTTATCTACTGGTAAAGTCGGCTTATTTTGGAATTGGCGCACGTTGGAAGGAATACCAACACCAAAGTCAACTACAGTTAGTTTGAGTTGGTTGAGTTTGGGGTAATGCTGTCCGCAACTAAAGACACCAATATCTGTCCTTCCATGCTCAAAGGCGTTAGCGTAAATCTCCCAGACTCTTCCTACAATGACGTTTCGTAAGTTTTGATCCATGTGTACCCAGCCTCGTCCTAGCCATTGTTCCGCTAGGTAGTAAACTAACCCGTCTTTATCTTGTTTTGCATCTTCCCTATAGGGGACAGAATTACCTTGCCAAGGTTCTTTATCTTCACAAAAGGTATACATGAATCCATTTTGTTGAAGATTCATTTTTACCTTTTTATTTAGGGTATCTTTATTGATGGTGGTTTTTCCTTCACGACTTTGGATGAAACGGATTAATCCTCCTAAAAATGCAACTGCATTAGGTTTGAGAAAAACACATTTGGAGAAATCAAAAGTTACATTTGAGCAACTTTCCCCCACTTGTTGCCATAGTTGAAATAGCGTGTTAAAGTCTTCCAATTCATCATTGACTGTAGGAATGTTAAGAGTAATGCTCATATTTATCAAAGTGAATTTAATTCACATTATTGAGCATAAAGGAAGCGGAATCAACGATTAAAAATCGCCACGCTCTAAGCACTCAAGGCATCCTCTTGATATAGTTGCTTTCTAAAATAGCGACGATACAACTCGCAGCTTAGCTTGGCATGATTTCCATCCAGCTGTACCAAGCCCATACTTTCTAACTTATAGGCTGCGATCGCTTCTAATTCCACACTCCCCGACGCACTAATAACCTCTTGCAAAGATGACACCAATTGGCTATCCTGTCGGAGTATTTCCAAATGACCCCGCAAATGGTGACCGTAAATCCCAGTCAGCGTCGGGGCAGTTTGCAATAAATGCTCCAATGTCATGTCTCTCCGAGACAGGTGATAAAGCGCGACGTTCAGCAGATAGGGATGTCCCCCCACCATTGCCATCAGTTGCTCGATCGCACTGGTATCAGCCCAATTTATTCCATAACGTTGTGCCAAATTCTGCACCTGCGCTAAGGTAAATTGTGGCAAAACAGTGGGTAGACCAAGGGGCAATGCGGCTGCACGTAGTAGACCTCGACGGTGCTAAAACAGGCGAACCAATTAATTTACCAGCTATTGAAGCAATTGTGGGGGCTGTACCCGTACCGATCCAAGTCGGAGGAGGTTTGCGCGATCGGGCCAGAGTTGCTCAGATGTTGGATATGGGCGTCCAGCGGGTAATTCTGGGAACTGTGGCGGTCGAAAATCCCCAGTTGGTGGCGGAACTGTGCCGGGATTTTCCGGGACAGATTGTGGTGGGAATTGACGCCCGTAACGGAAAGGTAGCAACTCGCGGCTGGTTAGAAACGTCTGAAGTTGCAGCGGGGGATTTAGCTCAGCAGATGGCTCTTTTAGGCGCTGCGGCGATTATCTACACTGATATTCATCGTGACGGTACGCTGTCAGGGCCAAATATAGAAGCTTTGAGGGAATTAGCAACGAGGATTTCCATTCCTGCGATCGCTTCCCCAGATCACTGATGATAGCAAAACAGTTCTAAA
>Ga0163155_10005009_pt1 | contig 13347 bp, 15 predicted proteins | sample OliLakLV19SP4G1_FD_148611 | JGI IMG/M metagenome (GOLD analysis project Ga0163155, IMG submission 148611) | Freshwater microbial mat bacterial communities from Lake Vanda, McMurdo Dry Valleys, Antarctica - Oligotrophic Lake LV.19.SP4.G1 | ecosystem: Environmental > Aquatic > Freshwater > Lake >...
AAGGACAGTTCTGAGAGAATAAATCTATCATGAGATCCAATTGAGGTGCAGGGTTAGTAGACTACTGAATCCCTGTAATATAGCAATATCAAGGCTTTATGTCTCCTCACTCAGCGGAACCAGTGCCAGCTAGTACCCGAAAATATTAGCCTTGAGCACATACTTTGTCAGTCTAATAATGATAAGGAAATTATTGGAAAAATTGGTAATCTTTTACCCTTAAGCCAAGAGCTTAACGAAAGGGCAAGAGATAAGCTGATTGTTGATAAACTATCAATTTACCAGCAATCTCAATATTTCCTACCAAAAGAGTTCGCAGCAGAGTATTCAACACCTTGGAACGCTCATTCGATAGAAAGAAGGACGGCAAACCTCGCTAACTATTGCTACCACAGGCTTTGGGGAATCTAGCAAAAGTACTACTGAACCACAGAAAGTTATTTAAGAGAGCATGGATGGGAGAGTTCGGGTTGTATAAGGAGGCTGAAGAGCGACTCAAGGCGATCGCCCCCAAACTCTCAGCGTTGGGCGATCGCCCCCAAATTCCCAGCCTCATGCGATCGCCCCAATTCTCAGCATTAAGCGATCGCCCCTGCTGGATGATGAGGTTGAAGACGCCGATGCCGATGATCCAGCGATCTACGTCCATCCCACTGATTCCGCCTCCAGCCTGGTGATTACAGCAGTCAAAAATGGCGGCCTGCGGGTGTATGACTTGGCGGGCGAGTTGGTGCAGACCGTTAATCCGGGCGAGATTCGCTACAACAACGTTGACCTGATCTATGGGTTTGAACTCAAGAACTTTGCCTTCGAAGATTTGGAAAATCTCCGCCGTTCTAGAGGAGCCAACGCCGCCCTTAGCAACATTTTGTTCGATGGGCAAACCGCCATCGAAGGCAGCTTTGATGTGTTCAACGCCGACTGGAACTACAGTCGAGTCTTCAACCGCAACACCGTGACTTTCCTCAATGACTTAGATAACACGATTAAAGGGTTTACAATTTCCGACGATGTGATCAATGCTCAAGGCGGCAGTGATCGGATTAACGGCCTAAGTGGCGACGATATCTTGCGCGGCGGTCAGGGCGATGATCGCTTGACGGGAGGATCTGGCAACGACCAACTCACGGGAGACGCTGGGGCGGATCAATTTATCTTCGATTCCGGCCGAGCATTCGCCAGAAGGGATTTGGGCATAAATACTCTCACCGATTTTAGCCAAGTCGATGGCGACAAAATCGTTTTGAGCCGCACTACGTTTACCCGACTGAGCGGTGCCGAAGCGTCGCTTGCCGCCAGCGACTTCGCAGTGGTTTCTGGTGCCAATGGCGCAACCCTATCTGCTGCTAGCACCGCCCGGATCGTCTTCAACCAGTCCACTGGCGACCTCTATTACAACCAGAACGGGGCTAACTCCGGCTTTGGCTCTGGTGGTCAGTTTGCTACCCTCACAGGCGTCTCATCCCTGAACACGACTGATTTCATCCTGCGCAGATAAGGCGGCGATCGTAGAGACGTGATTCATCGCGTCTCTACGCCTTCACGCCATATTCCGTGAGCACAGGCATCAGATCGAGTTCACGCGGATAGATCAGCCAAGTGCGTTGCAATGGCTGCGTCAGAGTTTTAACCAGTGGCGACAGCTCGCTCAACTCCTGTAAGCCTGTTGGCGATTGCAGTTTGATGCCTCGCTGGTAAAGGGTGTAGCCTCGGCTGAGGGCGATCCGAATCCCGCCATAATAGGTTGGATCGAAGCCTACTTGAGCCAGTAAGTGATGCACATGGCTCAGCAATTTGGGGTGCAGGGCTGGATCGACGTGGCCTAAATCGAGCGATTTGAACAAATCTCGATTGATAAACCGACCGCATAGATCGGCCAGCACTGGATCGGGGTGCTGCTGCCAGCGCTGGAGATGATAGGTAAACACGCCGTCGTCGGCAGCCAGGTATTGCGCTAAGGGCAGGTGGTTGCAGTCGCCTTGCAGCCATGCTGTCAGCGTATCATCGGCAAATAAAGACGCGGTGGCAAATACTTCCTGGGCGCGCTGAAAGGCTTTTTCTAAGAGCCAGGTAGCAGCCACATTTTTGGAATGGTTATACACCTGGGCATACATAAAATAGCGGACGATTAAGTAGTGCTCGATCGCCGCCATGCCTTTACGCGCCACCACAAGCTGCTGGCTAGGAGGGTCATATTCCATGGCCATCAAAATCCGATCGAGGTCAAGTTTGCCGTAGGAGGTGCCGGTAGAATGGCTGTCGCGCATGAGATAGTCGAGGCGATCGCAATCCAACTGGCTAGACACTAGCTGCCACACCAGCGGCACCGGGTGCTGTTTTTGATAGACCTGCTCTAGCTGCGGCAATAGATCGGGGTCAAATTGGTCGAGCAGCGTCCGCAGCGGCAGCGATTCCCGCAAAATTCGCCCCGTCCAATGCTCGTGCTGGCTGCCAAAAATTTCTTCGCAGGTGTGGCTAAATGGCCCATGCCCCACATCATGCAGCAAGGCAGCACAGAGCACTGTAGCCCGGTAGGGTTTGAGGATGGGATGGCGGCGGATCAGGCGGTCGAAGGCGCGACGGGCGATCGCCATTACCCCCAAGGAATGGGTAAACCGCGAACTCTCGGCTCCATGAAATGTGAGGCTAGCGGGGCCAAGCTGACGAATTCGCCGCAGCCGTTGAAAGGCGGGCGTATCAATTAGCTGAATTAGCAGCGCTTCAACCGGATCGCTCTGGTCTAGGGCGATCGCCCCATGCAATGGATCGTGATAGGTGCGACCAGAACCAGACAGGCCAGCAACAGACATGGAGATCACCCACTCACAGGGTCGCTTTTGGCAATCATCGTTGGGTTGAGCAACCGCTGAATGGCAGCTTGGTATTGGGTGTCGTCTGGGGTGGCCAGCTGGTCGCGGCTGATGGGCTGTAGGGCGATCGCCTCATCGGGTTCGATGCCTTGCCGGTTGATGTCATGGTGGTTGGGGGTTTCGTAATGGGCGATCGTGACCGCCAGCCCTGACCCATCAGACAGATTAAACAGCGACTGAATTAGCCCTTTGCCGAAGGTTTTCTCACCCATTAACTGGGCGCGGCCATTGTCTTGCAGCGCCCCAGCCAAAATCTCGCTGGCACTAGCCGTGCCCTGGTTCACCAATACCACTAACGGGTCATCGGTTAAAGGTTCGCCCCCAGCCTCAAAGCTATCTTGCACGCCCTGGCGATTGACGGTGTAAACAATGGTAGATTCCTTCAGCCAGAGGCGGGCAATGTCAATCCCAGACTGCAACAGCCCACCCGGATTGTTGCGCAGATCTAGGATGTAGCCGTTGGCTCCTTTGGCTTCCATCCGGGCGATCGCATGGGCCACTTCGGCAGCAGCGTTGGCGTTGAACTGGGTCAGCCGAATGTAGCCGATGCTGTTGCCGTTCGCCTGAGGCCGCAGATCGGCATACACCGGATTGAGCGTAATGCGATCGCGGATTAGTTCAATTACCTGGGGTTCAAGCACTTTGGAAGCTGGGGAAACGCTGCTATCGGGCGATTTGCCAGACGCCGCTTTGCCTGAGGTATCCGTGGGGGCACCCGTGGGGGCATCCGTGGGCGATCGCCCAAGAAATTCGCCCTGAGCCGGCACAATCGTCAAGACCACGCGGCTACCAATAGGCCCGCGCATCCGCTCAGCCGCCTCGTCTAGGGTCAAATCTATAGCCGAGGTGCCGTCGATTTTGAGAATGCGATCGCGCGCTTTAATCCCCGCTTGGTCTGCGGGTGACCCTTCAATCGGGGCAATCACCTGTAGCTCACCCGTGCTGGTTTCCTGGGTAATCTGTAAGCCCACGCCTGTGAGTTCACCGGAAGTATTCGTTTGCAGGCTGCGATACTGGTCGGGTTTTAACAGGCGAGTGTAAGGATCGTCTAAACTACCGAGAATTTCTTGAATGGCACTGTAGGTTTCTTCCCGATTGCGCAGAGGCTGCTTCAACCTGCGCTGACGCACCAGCCACCAGTTTTGGTGGTTAAACGTATCGTCCACATACACCCGATCGACAATCCGCCAAACTTCATTTAGCAGTTTTTGCTCGTCTGTCAATGCTTGAGCCGCCGGAGCGCTGACGTTCAAAACCAGCATCAGCACCAGCGCCAAGAATAGCCCAACTCGAATTATCCGGTTCTTCATAGCTATAGATCTTAAACGTCAATCTTAGAAGTTGCCTAGGGCAATCTGAAACAGTTCCTCGGAAGAAACCCCCAAAATCACGGACACATTAGCTTCTACAGATTCACGTCAGCCGTTTGATCTCACCATATTAACAGAACCCGATCTAGGAAACCTCCAAAAATCAGGCATTCTATCGCGAAATCTGATAGATAGCCATGCTACATTTTTAGAGACAGCCATACATTTTTCTTGGAACTCTTGCTTCATGTTTACAAAGCAGGTAACTGACTCAAAAGCTTATCAGTGGTTTGATGAACGGCTGGAAATCCAGGCGCTCGCTGATGACATCAGCAGCAAATACGTTCCTCCCCACGTTAATATTTTCTACTGTCTAGGTGGCATCACCTTGACATGCTTCATCATCCAGTTTGCCACTGGGTTTGCGATGACTTTTTACTATAAGCCTACGGTCACTGACGCATTTGAGTCCGTCCAGTACCTGATGACTCAAGTCAACTTTGGTTGGCTAATCCGCTCCGTCCACCGCTGGTCTGCCAGCATGATGGTGCTGATGATGATTCTCCATGTGTTCCGGGTCTACCTCACAGGCGGTTTCAAAAAGCCCCGTGAACTCACCTGGATTACAGGAGTGGTTCTAGCCGTGATTACCGTTGGCTTTGGAGTGACAGGCTACTCCCTCCCCTGGGATCAGCTGGGCTACTGGGCCGTCAAAATCGTATCTGGGGTTCCCAGTGCTATTCCAATTGTGGGCGATCAAATTGTCGAACTGATGCGCGGTGGCGACAGTGTGGGTCAGGCTACCTTGACTCGCTTCTATAGCCTGCATACGTTTGTACTGCCTTGGTCGATTGCCGTATTCATGCTGCTCCATTTCTTGATGATCCGCAAGCAGGGCATTTCTGGCCCTCTGTAAGTGGCTCAACAATTGGTTCAGTATTACTTATCTGCTCTTTGGACGCTAAGGAGAACACCCCTAAACTATGGCAACTATAAAGAAGCCGGATCTAACCGATCCCGCGTTGCGTGAAAAGCTGAAGCAGGGCATGGGTCACAACTATTATGGTGAACCTGCTTGGCCCAACGATTTGCTCTACATTTTCCCCGTCGTAATTTTTGGCACCATTGCCTGTTGTGTGGCATTAGCAGTGCTAGACCCGGCTATGGTTGGCGAAGCGGCTGATCCGTTTGCGACTCCTCTAGAAATTTTGCCAGAGTGGTATTTGTACCCGGCCTTCCAAATTCTGCGGATTGTGCCCAACAAGCTTTTGGGTGTGGCTCTACAGTCTGCCATTCCTCTCGGCTTGATGTTGGTGCCGTTCATTGAGAACGTCAACAAGTTTCAGAACCCCTTCCGTCGGCCAGTTGCTACCACAATTTTCATGTTTGGGACAATTGTTACCCTCTGGATGGGCATTGGTGCCACCTTCCCAATTGACAAGTCCCTGACGCTGGGTTTGTTTTAGGTCTAGCTTTATCGTCTTTAGCGCCTCTATCGGTTTTCAGGATGTAGCTTTTGCATGTCTGGCTCTGGTTTGGGCGCTAAAGTTTTCTAAGTGATATAACGTAGATGATGTAGCGTCAATCTTGCGGCGATTTTTCACCCCATTGCGTGTGAACGTATTACAGCACGAACGTCTTGTCGTGACCAGTGACTTAGCTGCCCTCAACGCAGTGCAGGGTTGGTTTAATGACTGCTGCACTTTTAATGCTTATAAGATTCCTTGGCTTAAAAATCAGATTTATCCTTTAAATTTGGCATTGGCAGAGGGCTTTTCAAATGCTGTACGTCATGCCCATCGGAATTTGCCACCCGAGACAGTGGTCGAAATTGATCTAGCTTTTTGGGATGATTGGCTAGAACTGCGGGTTTGGGATCGCGGACCACCGTTTGACCCAGATATCTTAAAAGAGCCGGAACCGGGCACTCTGCGTAAAGGTGGATATGGCTGGTTTTTGCTAAGGCGTTTAGCCGATCGCGTCTCTTACGATCGCTACTTAGACGGGCGCAACTGTTTGCTGATTGTGAAATATGGATTTCAGCGGTGAAGCCGCCATCGTACCTGTTTCTGTTTCTAGAAATTTTTGAGCAGGAAGGCGGGATTCAGTCCTACATTCAAGCTGTGCTCAGTAGCTATGGGGAGCTAAACGATGTCCCCCCGGCTGTTATATTTTTGCTGCGCGATCGCCTAGAGCACTCTACTCTCCCGGCCTCACCCAATATTCGGCTGCGATCGCTTTGGCATCCCAATCCTCAGGTGGCAAGGCTAAAGCTGGCGATCGCCCTCCTCGGGTTTTTGTGGCACCAGCGCCCGCAGCGGGTGGTTTGCGGGCATATTTACCTAGCGCCCCTGGTAGCAATCTGCTGCCTGCCGCTGCGCATTCCCTATACGGTGATCACCTACGGGAAAGAGGTGTGGCAGCCGTTGCCCCAGCGGTTGCGGTTAGCCTTGCAGCACGCCAGTCAGATTTGGACCATTAGCCGCTATACCCGCGATCGCACCTGCACCGCAAACCAGCTTTCGCCCGATCGGTTTCGGCTATTGCCCTGTTGTGTAGATGGCGATCGCTTTTTCCCTGGCTCCAAGTCTGCAATCTTGTTAGAACAGTATGGACTAACAGGCGCAAAGGTCTTACTGACCGTAGCTCGGCTGTGGTCTGGCGATCGCTACAAGGGAGTAGATGTCACCATTCGGGCGTTAGCGGCGATCGCCCAGGCGATTCCCACGGTCAAATATTTGGTGATTGGTCGCGGCGACGATCAGCCGCGACTGGCTGCCCTAGCGCAAACCCTGCACGTTGCCGATCGAGTTGTGTTTGCCGGGTTTGTGCCCACCGCTGCCCTGCCCGAGTACTATCGGCTGGCCGATGGCTATGTGATGCCGTCGCAAGAAGGGTTTGGCGTGGTCTATTTGGAAGCGACGGCCTGCGGAGTGCCCGTGCTGGCAGGCGATGCCGACGGATCGGCAGACCCGTTGCAAGACGGACGCCTGGGCTGGCAAGTCGATCACCGTGACCCGACCGCTGTGGCAACCGCCTGCATTGAGCTGCTTCAGTGCCCCACTCAATGCCCGCCTCTCAATGCGGGAGCGGCGGGCATTGCCGATCCGCGATGCGATCGCCAGTGGTTGCGGCAGCAGGCGATCGCCAACTTTGGCAAAGCCACCTTGCCACAGCGGCTGCGTGCCCTTTTGACCACGCCTGCTTGAGCGCCTCTAGTTTGGCTGGTGAGCCAGAAGCACCTGTGAGAAACGGTATCATTTGGTAGGGGCTTGGCACTGCCATGCCCCACAGGATGTGTCGCATCTGGGATTAAACCCAGATCAAGTTTCCGTTTTGCGTGTGTTGTTCCTAGAATCGCCATGTCTTCTGCTGATAAAAACATCCGTACCCTGATTATTGCCGTTGTGTTGAGTGGGCTAGCTGTGGGTTGCCAGGAGAGCAAACTTGCTCAGTGCAACCGCCTGACTCAGGTCGCCAACAAAACCGCAGAAGAGGTGCAAACGGTGGTGCGAAATCATACCGTTCCGGATAACGGCGCGTTTTTGAAAGTGGCTGCTCAATATGCACAGGGTCAAGTAGCCATGAAGGCTGTAAACCTCTTTGACCCTCAGCTTCAAGCCTATCAGCAGCGGTTCATGGCGCTTTATACTGAGGTGGCTACTTCTGCCAAAAATGTAGCCCAGGGCATGGCTGCACAAAACTTAGACGCTACTACCCAAGCCCACACTACGTTTCAATCGGCTACGAGTTTAGAGCTGCCGTTGGTGGAAGAGGTCAACACCTACTGTGGCAGCTCATCGACCCCGCAATAGCTCCTGCCAAGCGCTCCGTTCCATTCAGCCTGTTGCTTCTCTATGACTAAAAATTCTCCGCACCCGGCAGAACAGCGACTGGTCTTGTCAGATGTGAGCTACCAGCAGTTTGAAAACCTGCTGGTAGAGCTAGGTCAGCACCGCACTGCCCGTCTTACCTATGTGCGAGGCAAGCTCGAAATGATGACGCCGATGGCAGAGCATGAACGCTGCCGGAAATTATTGGAGTCATTAATTTTGGTCTTGGCAGATGAGGCTGGCATGGCAGTAGAGGCGATCGCCCCCGTCTTAGTCATCCACCCCGAGCTACAGTGCAGCATCCAACCCGACGCCTGCTACTACTGGCAAGCGTCTGCTAAGGCGGAGCGATCGCCAAGTCCTGATGAAATCGTTACGATTCAGCTACCTCAGCAGCCGATTCCAGACCTGTTGGTGGAGGTCAGCATGACCAAAAGTGCGCTCAACAAACTCGCCATTTGCGCCAGTTTGGACATCCCCGAACTGTGGCAATATATCACCACGGGCGGAGAAGATGTATTGAAAGGAGCCATCCGAATTTATCGGTTGCACAATCAAGCCTATGTGGAATCTACACACAGCTACGCGTTTCCAGGGTTGACCCCCAACCAGATTTTGCAATTTCTCCAGCACAGCGACACCCTCGGTCTACAAAAGGCGATCGCTCTTTTGCGAGATTGGTGTTCACAGCAGCGATAACGGCTGCGAATACGAGTCTCACTAATCGGGCGATCGCCCACATCACACCCGCCAGATCTACCCAATCACGCGGAGCGATCGCACCAAAATCCGCATGATTTCATTCGGGTTGAGCGGGACAATCAGCTGCGCGTTTGGTAGAGGAATCGCCGGACTCCAGAAATTTGCTTCGACATACCGCAAATTATGTAGGCGGTGGATCGTATGCTGGACGACCTCTGGGGTGCCGATTAGCAAGTGACGCAGTGGAGTGGGTTTGGGGATGGGTAGAGTTGGGTAGGGATGCGGGGTATCGACAATCACCACAGGTGAACTAGCTACGGGAGGCGCATCGGTGGAGAGAAACGAATTAATCATTTGGGTTTTCCTTGGGTAACGAGAGACTAGGAAAACCCAAAAATTTAGCCACCCCAGACTTACGGCTATGGCAAGCTGGGATGGCTAAGGGGATTGTCGTACAATTACCTCAGCCTCCAGACTGGCGTTAACAGTCTTTGGGGGTCAGCTACCGGACGCTGTTACAAGCGACGTCCGGTAGCGTTGACTAAATTTTTGGGCGATTAGCAGACACCTTGGAGAACGGCCATCCGAAAATGCTGCATTGACAGATTAAAGCGCATCTAGCTAGTACAGTCAAGCTATTGGTGGCGATCGGCTTGTTGCACTTGCTTGTTGCAGGAGTTGTTGGAGGGAGGGGCGATCGCTATCCGGGGGCGCTTTTCTGCAAGGCGAAAAGCGATCGCACTCCTACAAATAACGGAACAGCTACTCTTCTTCTGCATAACGGCTAAGTTGAGCGGCGGTTAGTATCCTTTGTATCACCATTAAGATCTCTCGCTCGTCCGCTCCAAGGTGTTGCTAGACCGCGCTTTCGCGACAAACTCACAACTTCTCTTCCGCTCTCCGCTTGCTGCTTTTGCAAATCAGCGAAGAGTGCTTTCAAATCATGGTTGAAAGAACGAGAGTACTCTTCACGGATTCTGTGGATCTCTTCGACAATCTCATCCTGATACATCGTTTTCAGTCATACGCAACAGGTCGCAAGCCTCTTTGTTTCAACTCACGCCATCGATTGTCGCTGAGATGTCGATCGCGACAATTTTGCCCTCGTTTCCCGCTTCGACTTGCTGACGAATGCTGGAGTCATAGAATGCTTGCCCGCGTTGAGCCAACTCTTCTTTACTGTAACGTCGTTGGCGAATTGCCATAGGTTTGACCTCTATCGCGACTTCACCCTCTCAGTTTAGATTGGGAATCGATCGGCTTCAGCCCTTGTGTTGGGTTTCGTGATGGCTCCACCCAATCTATAAGATCAGCGATCGCACTGTGCCCAATTCAGGGCGATCGCACTTTACAAACGCTTTACCGTTAGTAACGACAGCTTTACCATTACTAACAACAACTTCAGCAGGAGTAACGACGGCTTGAACGAAAGTAACGATCGCTCGAATGGAAGTAACGACAGCTTGAGCGAAAGTAACGATCGCTCGAATGGAAGTAACAAAGACTTGAGTAGAAGTAACGACGGATTGAACGGAAGTAACAAACGCTTTACCGCTACTAACAACCGCTCCAGTAGAAGTAACGACGGCTTGAACGAAAGCAACGATCGCTACAAGGTTGGCAGCCGCACTTCGTAGCAGCGCATCCTCTGAGATCGGCGATCGCACTACTGAACCTTGTCTAAAATCCCTTGAACACCCCAGTCTGCTCGATAGGAGAGTCTTCCATCTGGGAGTGGTTTGAAGTGTTCCCCTGCACCTGGCGTACACTTTGGACTACTGCGACTATCAAAATTGCTGACGTCAAACTCATAGTCTTCATTCTGAAGGGCTTTGAGGGAAATCTCACCGTAACAAGGCACCTGGAGGACACTGATAGTGCCGCATTTTTCGTTTAGCCTACAGGATTGGCGAATTTCAGCGTTGATTGTAAAAGTCTCCCCAGATGTGGTTCTTGCCTCACCACTCCATTTGCCAGCGATCGCATCTGCCGTGTGAATCGCATCTGCCGTATTAACAGAAGGAGAGACAGATCCACTAGGGGATGGAGAGGGCTGACCAATCGGAGATTTGGGAATGATGGTTGTGATAATGGCGACAGCACCACTAATCAGCGCTACCGCGATCGCACTCACAGCAGCCCAGGCTTCTTTGCTCAATCCCTTCTGCTTAACACCTTCGTCTATTTCGGGATCCGATTTCGATGGTTCAAATTTGTTGTCTGCCATACTCAATTAAGAGTCACAGTTTTAGTGAATGGGTGTGATTCTGGTATTCTGACTTTAACAATCTTACTCCGACAGTACCCTCGTGGGTTATTTTTCTAGTGCGATCGCTCCTCTCTCGTAAGGTGCGTTGCCGTCAAGCGAACGATCGCACTTCTTCCATTAATCCCTTTACTTAGAAAGCCACTCAGCATTGAGCATTCTCCAAGAGCGAATGATTTAGTTCATTGAAACGGTGCGTTTGCTTTGTATGAATGCACGATACAGGATCGGCGATCGCACTACATCGCATCGCTATCTTTATGCCTTGTTAAATCATTAAGCGATCGTCGATGAACGGCTAGCGAACCCCGAAAGTAACGTTGCCGATCGGTGCCACGAGCCGAATTCGCTTGTTACGCTGAAAGAATGGCTTCTCGGTTGTCCAGCCAGGCACAATCTTTATCACCCCTCCGTCAGCCACAGCGGCAGCAGCAGCAGTGATGGTGTTGAAAGGACGGAAAAAATCCCCCTCATTTGACCCTGTCCAACCGAAATCAACCCAAACTTCGTGATTGGAACCAGCTTCTTCAATTTCCCCGGTCTCAGAAGTTCGTCTTGGGTGCAATGGATCATTCATATCCAACGTAATTTTCGTATCAAGGAAGTGATTGGTGATCTCTACAACCCCCTCCTCTAGGCTTTTCATGACTGTGCCACGGAGAAATTGATCGGCGGCAAAACCAGCATCCTCCAGGCTGTTTTTAGGGGCTTCCACACCATATTCGATACTCAGTATTCTTGCACCATCAGAAGTAACATCGTTCCCCTCACCATTTTTCCAGATTACAAAGTGCAGGCGATTGCCATTCTCCGTTGTGTATTGAGCTTCCACGTTACTCCTGAGACCGCGTTCGCTCAATTGTTTGTTCCTTTCCCAGACGTTGCTCTTGAACTGTTCGAATGTGAGATCGGGGTGCAGCCAGGTGTCAAATGTTTCCAACACAGTAAAATCCCCGTCTCGCAAAAGCGCGAGGTAAAATCCAGGGCGACCATCGTCTCCTCGTTTGTTCACAAAGTCAAATTTACCTCGGCGCTGGGGGACAATAGCTTGCAAACACCAGTCTGGTAAATGAACCCTATGTCCGCAGGCGAAGTCCGGAGCCACACCGTAATTAAACATCTTACCTGGGCTATCTGAGAAACTTGAGAATTGAATCAAGTCTCTCGCGTTATCTTGGGTGCCGGAACCCGCGCTGAGACCCGTGGGAAGGAATGATGTGGTCACAGCTACGCCTAGCTGTTGAGACTGATCGCCTACTACTACTCCCAAAAAAGTTGGATCAATGGCGTAAGTAGCAGGGCTTCCGCCTGCCGTGATTAAGTAGCTCGGTGAACCCGCGTAGATTTCATGATTGTCACAATTGCGCCCAGTCTCCTCCACGTTGCCTAGAGGGGCGCGGTGAAGTCTCTGGAAAAAGCGACGGTGCAAGTCATTCACGAATAGGTCATGAATGGAAGGAGGAAGCCGATAGTCACTGAGCGCATCCACAATCGCCTCATTTCCATTCCCACCGTTTGTCGCAATACTCCAATCGTGAGGGCGGTTATCCGACTTGATCTCGTAAACCCTAGTGTTTCCAGCGAGTATTGCAAAGCGTTGCGTCATGGGATCAGCACCGACGGTTGTCTCTAGCAGCCCAACTTCCATGTAACCGTCAGCCTGCGTCACATTTTTTGTTTCATTCCTACGCCGAAAGGGAACCATGCGCCGCAGATCATTGCTGGAGACCGCAATGTGTGCTGAGATATAGTCCAGCACCATTCGCGCACCCAGACGGACTTCGTGGTCATAGGCGTAGCTGCATAAATTGAGCAGCGCCGATCTCGTTTCGTTTTGGTAGTTTTTGGCATTGTATTCCGAGAAGTCGTCTCTCAGGATGTTGCGCAGCAAGTCAAGCATTAACTTGGTGCAGGTGGGTGCGTCTTCAGAGCCATTTCTCCGGTTATCGTGACTCGAATCACGATCGCGCTGATAGAGCAGTTGGTTGGTGAGATAGCGCGCTGTATGAATCGTCAGGATATGATTCTCAGTTTCCCCTATTCTTTTCGCTTTAATATGAACGTCTAGGAGATCTCCGATCACAGGAACTGGAACTTCCATGAATCCCGCTCTGCTCCAATCGTTCGGCGCACCTCCGCTCGTAAATATGTCATCCTGATTGGGGCGACGAATTCGGCCCCTCGCCAGTAAACCCCTGATTAACTGCTCTCGGGCATCGGGAGAAAGCTCATCGTAATAACTGTCGGTTCGCTTATTTCAGAGAGTTAAAAAGGATTAATGACATGACAGTCAAGGAATAGGGGTTAAGGTCAGGTTTGGGGTAATGTGGGGTACAGATTTTTGAGGTACTAGGAAATGACCATCG
>Ga0163155_10005011_pt1 | contig 13344 bp, 12 predicted proteins | sample OliLakLV19SP4G1_FD_148611 | JGI IMG/M metagenome (GOLD analysis project Ga0163155, IMG submission 148611) | Freshwater microbial mat bacterial communities from Lake Vanda, McMurdo Dry Valleys, Antarctica - Oligotrophic Lake LV.19.SP4.G1 | ecosystem: Environmental > Aquatic > Freshwater > Lake >...
CGCTGCCAGTCGGTGGAGAAGACGGTGAAAGAGCGCAGAATATCCAGAACCACCACCGGCCGAAGCATGCCGCGCACCGCCTGCTCAACCTCGCCGATCCCGCCCGGCGTCGCACTGTCGCCTTCGCGCCAGGGCGCCCAGATCTCGATGGGCATACGGACGCTGCCGTAGCGGTAGGTCTTGCCCTCGGTGGCGAAGGAGAAGACGTTGGGCACAAACATTGCCGCCACGCTCTGCTCATAATCGGCGATATCGATGGCGCCGTCCATCCAGCTCACCGCTGGTCGCACGGGGGTCTTCGCCTCGCCGATCACCAGGGGGATGCCGTTGACCAGCAGCACCAGATCGAAGCGCTTCTCTGGCGCCTTGTAAGTGTACTGCGTGGTGACGACGAACCGGTTGTTTGTGAGCTTGTCGAAGTCGATCAGATTGACGCTGGTGTGCTGATTGTTGAGGCCAAAGGGCATGGTGCGCTCGCCGCGTAGCCAGGCGGTGAACTCCTCGTTGGCGCGCACGAGGCCATCGCCGCGCACCGAGAGCATGATCGCGCGCAGCTTGTAGAGCACCTCGTCGGCGCGGTCGGGCTGGGCGGCAATCTCGGGGTTCAGGCGTAGCAAGGCATCGCGCAGCTGGGCCTCGACCAGCACCTCGGTCTGTTGGCGCGGCAGCTGGTCGTAGGGGATGTAGCGCCAGCCAAGGCCGGTCGCGCTCAGGGCAGCACTATCGGTGCCGTAGGGAATGCCACTGTCGCGGGTCTGCCTTGGCTTCCCAGCGAGGAGATCGCGGATGAAGTTTTCGACGGCGTTGGCTTCGTTGAACATTGGACCTCTTCCCTTAGACCTCTCCCCCTGCCCCCTCTCCGCAGCGGAGAGGGGGTGCCGAGCGTAGCGAGGCGGGGGTGAGGTTTTCCGCGATCCGCCACAGCACCGCCTCAATATCTCGCTCGACCTCGTCATTCGTCACTCGCAGCACCCGTAGGCCGTGGGCCGCGATGGCCCGGTCGCGCTCGGCGTCATAATCGCCCTGACCCTGATGCACTGCACCATCCACCTCGATGACCAGCCCGGCGGCGTGGCAGTAGAAGTCGGCGATGAAGCCGGCGATGATCTGCTGGCGGCGGAACTTCAGCCCGTTGAGCCGCCCGGCGCGTAGCTGTTCCCAGAGCAACTGCTCTGCCGGCGTCATCTCGCGCCGCAGCGCCCGCGAGCGCTCGACCTTCGCCGGGCTTACGCGCTGCCCGGTGATGATGCCGCGTTTCAACTGAGCCATGACCGCTCCTCCGTTACGCTTGCGGCGACCTCACCCCCGGCTCGCTGCGCTCGCCTGCCCCCTCTCCGCTGCGGAGAGGGGGTGCCGCACCAGCGGCGGGGGTGAGGTTTTCGACGGCGTTAGCTTCGTTGAACATCATAGCTTTCTCCGCTCAATAGATTTGACAACAAACCTACTTTTAGCCTACGTAACTCTTCTATGTGTTTTGTTACGTATTGAAGAGATAAGGAGGCTTTTTCTACTTGCTGCACCAAATAATCCTGCACTTCCAATGGAGGCAAGGGTATAACGAACTCATTAAGAGATGTGAGCGTAATGGTTTTCTGTGCAAGTCCGATTGCAGCAAGATTAGCTTGAGCTTTTCCGGGTTTAGACTCGAGAAAGTATGCCAAGTATGCACCCCTAAGAATGTCTTTTCTTGGCTTGAGGATGGCTATATGCCTTTGAAAAGAAAATTGTTCGGGCCAAGTCACGAGGACAGGGACTCCAAAAGAGCCAACTGCGGTATAGAGTACATCTCCTACTTCCGGTCGAACTCTTTTTGTGAGATCCAAGTAAGTCTTCTCTGATATCCACTTGCTAATGTTCCAGTCTATGTGGCCCGAAGCCAAATTAGAAACTAAGAGAAATGGTATCCCATGAGATGTAAACTCAGGTGGTTGATGAGTTCCATCTGTAATCTTCCAACAGATCTCACGAAACTTCATGCATGAATATTGATTCGTATTTTCAAAAATCATTTCGTTTAGAAAAATTGATCGTAATTGCTTCGCTTCACGCCTCGTCTGTTCCCAATTTTCACATACCTCATCTGCCGCCCACAGGATCTCCGCGATGCGGCGCTGCTCGTCGCGGGGCGGCAGGGCGAACTCTTGCTGAGCGAGTGTTTTCCAGTTGATCGTCGGTGACAATGAGCCGACCGAGATCGACATGGCCCGCTCGAAAAAGATTTCACTTTGCATAAAGAAGGGCAAAAACTCAGGTAGGACGACCTCCTCACGAGCGCGCAGCACCAGCGCGTGAGCGGAGCAAATACCCTCAAACTCCGCAACCGCGAGCTTGCGTTGATAGGCTCGCCGGCGGCCGAAGATGATGTCGCCTGGTTTGAAGCGGAGTTTCGTTGCCTCTACATCTGTCGGCTGCCCCCAGCGACGAATCTTCAGTGACTCTGGATCAAGGTGCTCGAGGCCGACGTAGTACTCAACGCCGGCCTCTGCGGGGTGATCGACGCGATCTCCGATGCTGTCAGCCATCTCGCCGAAGCGGACAACGCGCCAGCCGGGAGAAAGTGTGCCGTTCGCGGGTTTACCGTTGGTTGTCGTCGTAGCAGTCATTGGCTCTTATATATCTACAGGCGATGCTGGGCGCGGCTAGGGCGCGGGCTGCTCGCTCAGAATATCCGTGACCAGATCGAAGTTGTGACTCCTGGCCCAGGGGCACTTGCCCTTCTTCATCAGGCGCAGGTTGTAGTGCCGGAGCGCCGGGATCACCTCGGGGTCGGTGACGAAGCGTAATGCCGTTGCAGCATCCCATAGCCAGGCGGAGACCTGATCGCTGCCCCCCGCCCGGTAGTTCACCTCTTCCAGCTCGACGTCGGGGTAGCGGGCGCTCAGCCCGTCAAGCCCGTCGCCGAAGGCCCGCTGAAGCTCACGCCGTGACAGCAAGAGGTAGAAGACCAGCCCGTCCTCAGAAGAAATGGCGAAGAACACTTCCTGCCAGTTGACGTTGACCCGCACCAGTGCTGTGTAATTAGGCGGCAGCACGGAGGCTTGCCAGTAGCTCGCCTCGCCGCTCATCACCGCCGGCAGGGCACTGCGCACGTAGGCGCGTACGACAGGGAACACATCGTCATACCACTCCATCGCCTTGAACTGTGCGTAGCGCTGGCGATAGATCATATCGCTTCCTGTCACGAGTACCCGCGTGCCCCCAAGATCAGCATAGGAGCTATCGGTAAGCCAGTGCTGTTGGCGCTCGGCGTCCATCAACTCATCGAAGGCGCCCGGCTCCGTGGCCAGGATGCTGGTCATATCGATGTTGCGTAGGCGCAGCCGCTTCATTTCGAGCAGTCTGATCAGTTGGGCCTCATGGAAGCTAAGGGAGCGCCGGCCGAGGGGACGGAAGCTCACGCGGGCGATGTCGGCGTGGCGCTTGCGGTGCTGGAGGAAGCGCTTGGTGATATCGACCGTCTGCCCAACATAATAGGCGCCGTCGGCGAAGTGCAGCACATAGACCCCACAGCGCCTGGTCTTCGTGCGGAACGCCGCCGTGATCGAACCCTCGGTCGGCGCGTCGACGGGGTTACGGAAGCCGAGCGCCTTGAGCATTGCCGTGACATCGTCGAGCTTGCTGGCCTCGGCATACGGGCGGAAGTCGGCGAGCCATTCGAGGGACTCCTCGGCAACGATAGGCCGGCGGGCGCGCTGGTCGCCCCGGGCGACAATGTCGAAGCTGTAGTGGCCGGCTGGGGAGACAAGCCAGGGCAAGAAGCCGTCGAGCAGGGTCGCGTGCATGCGGTTGCTACGCGGTAAGAGCTTAGCGATGGCGAGCGCACCACCGAAGCTATAGGTCTGCTGGTCGTACGGGTCGTAGACCTGGCCGTGGTAGAGCAGGTTCGCCGGGCCATAGGCTGCCTCGAAGTGGCTGTGCGCCTGGGCCACGTCGGCGAGGTCGGGGCTGTGCTTGAGGGTGCGTGTGACTGGCATGCTACACCTCCACCGCCTCTCCGGTTATGAGCTCATCAGCTGTCAGCGCGGGCTCCTGGGCAAGGGCCGGCGTAACACCGAGGCGCTTCCGCAGCTCGGAGGTGAGCAGCTGTCGGCGGGCCTCGTAGAAGGTGCGAAAGTATGTCAGGGTGAGATCGGCCCCTTGTGGGAGCAAGGCGAGCGTCTGCGCTACCGCCGGGGACGGATGCTTCGCCAGCCAATCTGCGAGCGGGCGGTCCGTCTTGCTGATATTGTCGGTGCCCGGTAGTAAGCTCAGGTTCGGCAGATTGTTGAAGCACGTGAGGGCAAACGCGACGTCGTCTGCCGACATCCCGGCCTGCTCCAGCTTCTTCTGGGTGAACTGCGACGCCGGGTGCAAGTGATCGAGGTGGAAGGTGGTGTGCTGCGTATTGAGACCAGGCACCAGCAGCGCCAGAATCATAAAGGCCGCCGCGCTGCCGTAGGTAGTGTCACTGATGAGCCCATTGATGTGCTCTTCGGTGAAGCTCAACCCTCGGCTTGCTCGTAGCTGGCTGTTGATCGCCTGTACTGGGAAGCCGGCACTCAAGTCGGACTCTTGAATCACACGCCTGATGCTTGTGAGTAGGCGATCTGTCTGGCCACCGAAGACTCGCCCCAGCAGCATGGTCAGCAGCCAGATCCTGATGCGCTCACGGTCCTCGGCGTACTGCTGCTGTGTTCGGTAGCCGTCGCCGAGCTGGCGCCGCTCGATGTAATAAGCGATAGGAATCGCGGCGTTCGAAGCCGTCAAGGTATGGCGGCTAAAACCAAGATCGCGGAGCAAGCGCACGGTGATCTTTAGGCACTCCTCGACGCGCTGCCAGCTGTTCTCCAGACCCTCTTTTCTGCGGATGTTGGCTGCCTTGAAGCGCACGTCGCCGTCGCTAAACACCAGCGCGGTCTTCAGCACGAAATCCTTTGAGAAGTCGAAGCTGCCGTACTTTGTACTCAACGCCTCAACGAGGCTGTAGACCTCCTCACGGGCATCGTGGGTCTTCCAGGTGGCGGTGGCGAGCGAAAGCAGCAGGTCCGAGTAGCTGAGCGGGGTCGCACCACGGTTGAGCCGGACGAAGATCTGCAGCACCTCGTCAAGATCCTGCCTGGTTTCTTTGAAGAAACTCAGCGCGCGGTTCTCGAAGATCAGCGTCCATAGCCGCCCGAGGGTGTCCTCGAAGGTAGCGTTATCCCGATGCGGTGTCAAGCGCCGAAAGGCGCGGAGGTCGTCCTGATGAGGGTACTTGAGCACCTGACCGACCGGAAACCAGTAGTCCTTCTCGGTCTGGCGTGCCTGGCCCTCAGTAAGGAATTTGATCTGGTAGCGCTGATCGTTGTCCTCTGCCGGCTGGTGAAGCAAGTTGATATAGAGGCGCTTGCGAGGAAAGGCGTTGGGGTTGTCCCACCACAAGCGCGGCAGCTTTTCGGTGTAGCTGCCCATCAGGCCGATGTAGAGCGAGGTGATCCGCTGCTGGCCGTCGAGCACGCCGAGGCACTCGTCACGAACGGACAAGTTTGCCTTAATATTATGAGGCTTGCGCACGTCAAAGTCACGGATGAGCTGGTAGAACTGGAACTCGTGGATCGCGGGCTTCCGCACATCCCAAAGCAGCAGCACGCCGATTGGGTAGCCGCGCATCAGTGAATCGAAGAGGGCTTCGATTTTGTCCGAGGGCCAGACAAACTCACGCTGGATCGCCGGCAGGTAGTATTTATTGGCATCGACACCGCGGATCAGGTCGGCTATGGTCATACTCTCAGCGGCGTAGCTCATCGTGTGCCTCGCTTTGGCTCGGCAAGCCCGGCCTGCTCCAGCGTTGCGAAAAGCTCGTCCATGGTGATGCGCAAGTCCTGCGAACTCTGCTCCCACTCGGCGATCACCGCTGCGAGCGGCTTCTCTGCCAGGTGGGCTCCATTGCTGTTCGAGACCGGGCGAACGTAGAGCGCAATGTTGAGGTTCGCCTGGTTCGCCTGAATGTCGTCAAGGGTGGCGACACGGGCGAAGCCATCCTCGTCGGCGAAGGCCTGGTACGCCGCGACGATGTGCGCAATGTGGCGCTCCTCCAGGAAACTCTGCGCCCGCTCCCGCGTGACCGCGTTGACCGCGTTGATGAAGAGCACCTTGCCGCGCCGCTCGGCCGGCTTGCGCATGCGGCAGATCACGACGCAGGCCTCCATGGGCGAGTTGTAGAACAGATTTGGCCCCAGGCCAAGCACGCATTCGATGATGTCGTGATCGAGCAGCTTGGCGCGCATATGCTGCTCCTCATCGCGGAAGAGCACCCCGTGAGGGAAGAGGATCGCGCAGCGCCCCGTATCGGGCTTCATACTCACAACAATATGCTGGAAGAAGGCGTAGTCGGCGCGGCCCTGTGGCGGAGTGCCGTAGAGGTTGCGGCCGTAGGCATCTTTCTCCCACGCCTTGCGATTCCACTGCTTGATCGAGTAGGGCGGGTTCGCCAGCACCACGTCAAACTGCTTGAGTCGGTCACCCTCTAGAATCTTGGGCTCGGCCAGGGTGTCGCCTCGCTCGACGCGGAAATCCTCGATCCCGTGGAGGAACAGGTTCATGCGAGCGATCGCCGAGGTCATCAGATTGCGCTCCTGCCCGTAGAGTTTCAGCGTGCGCCATGCCTGGCCAGGTACGCGCCGCTGGGTCTCAGCGGCTGCGGAGAGCAGCATGCCGCCCGAGCCGCAGGTCGGGTCGTAGATACTCTCGCCCGGCTGCGGCTCCAGCATCAGCGTCATCAGGTGGACGACAGTGCGATTGGAGTAAAACTCGGCGGCGGTGTGGCCGCTGTCGTCAGCGAACTTCTTGATCAGGAACTCGTAAGCCTGGCCGAGCTCGTCCTCAGGCACGTTCGCGATCGACAGCGTATAGGTCGAGAAGTGCTCGATGAGATCGCGCAGCGTGGCGTCGGAGAGCCGGTCCTTGTTCGTCCACTGGGCGTCACCGAAGATGCCGAAGAGGCGCTCATTGGCCTTCTCGATCTCGCGCATGGCGCTCTGGATCGCCTGGCCGACATTGGTAGCGACGGCACGGACATCACGCCAATGGGCGCCCTGGGGGATCCTGAAGCGGTGGTGCTCGTCGAAGGCGGCGTACTGCACATCACCTTCCGAGTCCTTCAGAGCCCGCTGGTACTCCTCGTCATAGACGTCGCAGAGCCGCTTGAAGAAGAGCAGCGGGAAGATGAACTGCTTGTAGTCGCCGGCGTCGATGACACCACGGAGGCGGATCGCCGCACCCCAGAGGTACGACTCCAGTTGCTGCTGGGAGATCGGCAGATGCGGAAGAGCGGTCGTCATCGCAGGGCCTCCGCAATCGGCTCAGCCACAGGGCTGCCCAGCACATCGGGGATGATATCCGTTAGATGGCGGCGGAGCACCGGCACGAAGCGCTTCGCAGCCTCAACCGCACGCGCGCGCAGGTTTGCCAGGGCGCCGGTAGTGTCGTTGATGGTGCCAGGGTAGTAGCGCGCGATACGCGAGGGTCGGTTGTCGGCGAGACGCTCCCAGCTGAGCTTGTCGCCAACCTCGGCCTCGATTGGCTCTTTCCGCTCCTGGAGCCTGTTGAAGAGCTGCTTATTGATCGCTTGATCGTAGCTTTCAATATAAAGCTCCACCCGGAAGCGCTTGGTTCGGGTGAATGAGCAGTAGAAGGCCGCCACATTCTTGTTCCCACTCCGCACAGCTCCAATCCCCAGCCAGGAGCGGCCCTCTGAAAAGCGGAATGCGAAGAGGCCCGGAGCTGCTTGTTCCAATTCCATCTGGAGAGCGCTAAAGAAGGCTAAATAGGCCCGCTGGTACTCCTTGTTCCGCGTGAAGACAATCCGCTCCTCGTCGAGGCTCACCCGTGACACCCGCCAGCCCGCGTCGATCCATTGCTGTGCTTGGGGCTTGTTGGTCGGATCATTGGCCCAGGCTGCGCGGTGGCGGCGAGCAGAGGGCGGCAGCGAGTCTCCAATGATCTCCTCGATAGCCGTCAGGGAAAGCTCGATCGACTCAATATCAGCGGGCTGAACTTGGAGGTAGCGTGCGAGGGGCTCGTAGCGGCTCTCCCCAGAGCGAGTCTCCTCAACGACAGGTGGTTGTACCTCTTCGAGAGCGGGCTGGGGCTGAACAGGGCCCCGCGCCTGCAAGACATCCGGTGCCTCTGTGAGCTCAGCACTGCCAAGGATGGGCGCGACAGTGATGAGCGGAGTGGCAACGAGTTGCGCGGCAGGCAGGGCAGGCTGATGGCGTGCCAGCCAGTCGGAGCAGAAGCGCAGCATATCGCGCTGCTGCGCTGAGATCTCGCCCCGGAAGTGCGCAAGGCCGTTGCGGATCTTCCGTACCTCATCAAGGACTTTGAACAAGGCACCAGACTCGAGGCCAAATGTGGACTGGTAGAATTGCCAGCGGTCCTTCCGCGTGAGTAACGTCACGTAGTTGGCAAGGGTCAGGTCAGCGAAGTCGCGCTTCTTGCCCTTCGTAGCAATATGCTGCCAGGCGGTGTTGAGCAGGTTCTGATCAAGCTTGGGTCTGGTGCCGCTCTCGCCGGTCAGGTAAGCACCGAGCGCTTTCGCGAATCGTCCTCTCAGGTCGTTGTTCTCCGAGAGCGTCTCGGCGACAAACGCATCCAGCTCATCCTGCTTGAGGTCGCCGTTCGGATCGGTGAAGGCCGCGAGGATGTACTCGCGCACCATCATCTCAACGTCCTCGACGAGCATGATGTCCTCGCTCCGCCGGCGAAAATACTCCGTGGCGTCGTAGCTCGTCACAATGCCGACGAGCTTGTTGCCGCTGTCGACGATGAGCACGGCGTACGTGTCGCGGAGCACATCGAGCAGCTCGAACAGGTCATCCTCGAGATGGTGACGGGCCATCTTCATCAGCGCATGCGAGACGCGGAGCGCCGGCAGCGTAATGTCGAAGTAGTGGAGCGCTCGAACAATGGAGTCGCTGCTCACCATACCGACTGGCCGCTCATCAGCGTCAATTACCGGCATCTGGCTATAGTCATGCTCGATCATCACGGCGAGTGCGGCCTGCGCCGGTTCATCAAGCTTACAGCACATTGGCCGGGGACGACCCTCGATGAGATCTTTGACGAGGAAAGGCATGGGGCACCTCGAACGAGAACGGCGGCGTTAACTAGCTCATCAGCCCTGATTGGCGCAGCAGATCGCGTAGGCGATTTTCTGCTGCATAGGCATCGGCCAGAGCCGTCTTCAGGTTGACTAGAGCCTCAGTGACCGTCACCGTTTCTTCTTCGGCGACAGGCTCAACGTAGCGGGGGATGTTCAGATTCCAGTCGTTCTGCTCAATAACATCAAGTGTGACGACTCGTGCTGCTCCTGGAACATCCTGGTAGGCCTGATACCACTTGTAGATCTGAACGCTGTGATCCGCCTCAAGGGTATTCTGATTGCGCCCCTTCTTGAAAAGTCGCGAGGCGTCTACCATAAGCACCTGTCCTCGGCGCTGCGGCACCTTATGTGCGCGAAAGACCAGGATGCACGCCGCAAGTCCGGTGCCGTAGAACAGGTTCGGTCCAAGGCCAATGACCGCGTCCAGCAGATCGCGCTCGATGATCTTCTTGCGAATCTCACCCTCGGCGCCCATGCGGAAGAGCACGCCGTGAGGCAGCACGACGGCCATGCGCCCGTTCTTGGGCGCCATAGACAGGATCATATGCTGGACCCAAGCGTAGTCGCCGCTGGTGCGCGGAGGCAGGCCGGCGAAGTTTCGACCGTAGGGGTCCTTGAGCCAGAGGTCCTCGCCCCAGCGCTCGAGCGAGAAGGGCGGGTTGGCAATCACACAGTCGAACGTCGCCAGGCGGTCGCCGGAGAAGAACGCCGGTGTGCGGAGAGTGTCGTCTCGGACGATCTGAAAATCCTCGACGCCATGGAGGAAGAGGTTGATGCGGGCGATACCCGAGGTGGTCAGGTTCTTCTCCTGGCCGTAGAGCTTGCCCCAGAGCGTGCGGATGTTGCCGCCCCGCTCGCGGACATGGTGAACGGCCTCAAGGAGCATACCGCCGGTCCCACAGGCAGGGTCGTAGATAGTCTCGCCTTCCTGTGGGTCGAGGATGTTGATCATCAGGCGCGCGATGCTGCGCGGGGTGTAGAACTCGCCCGCCTTCTTGTTGGTCGCATCGGCGAACTTCTTGATCAGGAACTCGTAGGCCTGGCCGAGCACATCGGCGGGCACGTTGCGGTTGGCCAGCGTCAGGCGCGAGAAATGATCAAGCAGATCGCGGAGCAACGCGTCAGAGAGGCGCTCCTTGTTCGACCACTGCGCGTCGCCGAAGATGCCGTAGAGTGTACGCTGGTTCACCTTCTCGATCTCGCGGAGGGCGTGCTGGATGGCCTGCCCGACGTTGCTCACCGTCGCCCGCACATCGTTCCAGTGACAGCTAGGTGGGATCTGAAAGCGGTGGAACTCGGGGAGATGGGCATACTCCTCATCGCCGCCAGATTCGGCGAGGGCAGCCTTCGTCTCTTCGTCGTAGACGTCGGAGATGCGCTTGAAGAAGAGCAGCGGGAAGATGTAGGTCTTGAAGTCGGCGGCGTCGACGGGACCACGGAGGATGTTAGCGGCCTCGAAGAGATGGTTGTCAAGTTGGGCCTGGGGAATCGAGAGGGTAAGCGGGAGTTGCGTCATTGCGCTCAGTCAAGCTCGCAGAAGTGGGCACACGTTGGCTGAAAGTATAGCATACGGTATACGCGAAATCGCGTCAGTGAACAGATTGACACGGCGACGTACTGCGGGCGAGGAGCGAGAAGTCAGGTGAAACTTCTGCCGCCGGTTCCAGGTATGCTGGCTGCGCTCAATGCATCGTGTCCTGAACCCTTCAGCGTAGGTGATTCAGGTCGAGCTGTTCATGTGAGCACCGTTGGTTGCCCAGCGCGCGGCAGCCATACGGCGGGCACGGTCTCGCGTTCGTGGCCGTCGCTATGCGGGCTAAACATGTTGCCGCGCTGAACAACTGAGAGGATTCGCCGCTCGTCGGCAATCAGGCCAAAGTAGAGCGTCAGGATGTGGTCGGCCTCGGGGACGCTCTGCGCCCTCACTATGCAGTAGTCGGCGGTATACCGGCCGGACTCAAAGACGCGGACCCGGCGCTCGTAGCGGTGCAAAGGGTCGCGGCGAAGGCGGTAGACGCGCCCCGGGGTGAGGCCGCTAGAGACATCGAGGAAGCCTTGACGCTCCAGCAATGCGTGCTGCGGGCCGAGGAAGAGGCGCAGGGTGTTCTCGGCGCGTTGCATTGGCGTGAGCCCGTCGCGGAGGTCGCGCTGATCGCCGATCGCCAGAATCGCGCGCGTGCTCGTGCCCGGCTGGAGCGGTGCGCGTCGTGGAGCGCTTCGCCCCGGAAGCGCCTCGGCGAAGTGGAGCGGTGGCTCGCCCATAAGGGGAACGCCCGCCTGGCGGCAGAACGAGGCGGCGATCGTGTAGCCGCCCCAGCCGGCGACAGGTGCCGCGCGTGCGCCAAGGGTAGCCGGGTGACAAGCGGCGAAGGCGATGGCGGCGGTTGCCGTCGTCCCAGTGGTGCTAGTGGCTTCGAGCAGCACGAGGTGGTAGGGCTCGTCGCGGACGGTGATGCGCGCTTCCTGGATGCCCCAGCCATCCTCTGCGCTCGGCGGCGAGGGCGCGGCGGGCAGCGGCGTTCCTGGCGTCCTGCAGCCAGCCCACACAGTCGCAGGAAAGCACCGTCTCGCCAGCGCGCGCGCTGGCCCGGTCGAGGAGCACGCGGTACCAGCGGTCGGGACTGGAGGGCGACTGGATCGCCAGCACCAGATCAAAGTCACCGTTGCGGAGACTGCGGGCCATAGTTTTAGGGATGAGGGACGAAGGATGAAGGATGATGTGTGAAGCTCGGCGTCGCGGACTGCCCGGCTTCATTCCTCATCCTTCATCCTTCATCCTTGCTCACTAGCCGCCAGTGATCGCGTTCAGGATCAGGATGTCGGTGCCCTTGGTCGGATCGATGCGCAGCGCAGGGAGCACCTCGCCGTTCCCGTGGCCGCGCTGCACCTCGGCGGTGAGGCGTCCGGCCTGCTGGTGGGTGGTCACCACCCGCTCGGCGTGGGTGAGCGCCCAGCGCTCGTCCGGCGCCAGCAGCGCGAGCACCAGCTCGGGGGTCTCGCCGGGGGCCAGCGCCCGCAGCTGCGGGAAGACGACCGGGGCATCGCCCGCCTGCCCGAACACACGCACCTCGCGCGTCCCGGCTACTGCCGGGCTGAACGCTCCCTGCCGCACCCGCTCCGCCCACGCCCGCGCGAGATCGCTGCTTGTCGTCGTGGTCATCGTCGCCTCCTTTTCGCGCATGTGTTCCCCGTGCTATCGTACACGCACGGTGTGCCACCAAGCGTCACACCGCACGGCGATGCCAAAAACTGGCATTTCCTGTCGACACCCTGCTCACGCCACTCGCCGCGAGGGCGCCTCGATCAGCGGGTAGCCCCGCCGCTCGCTGGGAGTGATACACGCCTCGATGCGGGCGGCGACCTCGTCGAGCGCCGGCACATGTTTGTCGCGTACCTCGGCGGTGAGCGTGCGCAACTTCTTGACGTTCGCCGCCTCAGATGTCGAAGGCTCAACCCAGCGCGCCACTCGTCCGCGCACCTCCAGCGGTGCGCCGTAGCGGAGCAGCAGCGTGCCCAACTCGGCACGACGCGCCTGCTTGCGCGCCTCCAGCGCCTGCTCTTGCGGCTCGATCACAGCGATCAACTCCTCTATGATCGCCGTCGCAGCCGCGCTCGCCGTCAGTTCACCGGCCTCCCAGCGCGCGAACGCCGTAGTGGTGGATAGCAGCTCCATCACAACCCCTGTCTCCATCGTTGTTCCTTCCGGGTCGATAGCGCGATCACACCGCCCAGGGATAGCTGGTATCGAAGAGGTGATCGGCCTCCTGCACGTGCCGTCCCTCCTCACGCGCTTCGAGGTGTACCCAGAAATCCGTATCGTCTGTGGCGCTGTGGCCACGCGATCGCTGCATGATGGTCGAGCACCGCGAGATCGTGGCGCGGTTTCTGGAGAAACGATGCGATTGGCGCAGCGGCGATGGTGCTTCGCGGCCAGCGGACGTGCTCATTCCGATCCTCCTGCTCAGGTGCGGCGGCTTTCACCCCTGCCGGACCGCACGAAGTGCGGTAGCTCCGTGCTGGGTCTACGCGCTATCGATCTGCGCCACTGCTTGGCATGCAGTGGCGCTCCTGGCTTCCCAGGAGCGCCGCGATGGCGATGAGGAACTACGGCCGGCGGCGCCTGCGCTGGCGCTCGCGGCGGGCCTCGGCCTCCAGCAGCGCGACAAGCTCGGGGTAGTCGAGGTTGGGCTCGTCCTGCTCGCGGGCGATCTGCAGTAAGGTGG
>Ga0163155_10005015_pt1 | contig 13339 bp, 15 predicted proteins | sample OliLakLV19SP4G1_FD_148611 | JGI IMG/M metagenome (GOLD analysis project Ga0163155, IMG submission 148611) | Freshwater microbial mat bacterial communities from Lake Vanda, McMurdo Dry Valleys, Antarctica - Oligotrophic Lake LV.19.SP4.G1 | ecosystem: Environmental > Aquatic > Freshwater > Lake >...
AGTGGATGCGTGCTTGCTCCCGTGGGCCTCGGTTCGCGTTCACGCCGTCGTCGGGCAGGGGGTACGCGAAGCAGTACCAGAAGGGCTCAATGCCGTTCTCTAGGCACGCTCTGGCGTTCCTCTCAGCAAACGGGTCGAGTCCCCCTAGGTTGCGACCCCGGTTGCCCTCGTAGAGCTTCAGGATGCCGAACTCGTTGCCGGCCTTCTTCATGGCGGCAGCGGGGATGTGGCCCTGGACGGACGATGCGTCGAAGCCTCGAGTGCGGGTCACCAAACCCAACCTGATTGTCCGTCGGGCCCGAACTTGGCTAGGTCGCCGACGGCCTTCGCAGCCTTCACCTGCCTGATCGCGGCCTCCGTGAGGAACGGCGCGAGGTCTTCCGCGGGCACGAAGGCGAGGGCCGCGTCGAGCGCGTGCGCGACGGCATCGAGAGGGCGGTTCTGTAGTGCGGCCTGGACCGCCTGCGCAGCGTGGCCTGCGGATGTGATGATCTTCTTCGTGAGGTCCGCGTCCATTACTTCACCCCTCCTTCGGCGCCGGCATCTCGGTGCGTGCCCATGGCCTTGGCCGTGGCCCACTTCTGGTCGACGAGCTCTTCACAGAGCTTGCTTGCTGCGTAGGTCGCGGACTTCGCCGTGCACTCGAACATGTCGCCTGCGTAGGACGCCTGCGCCTTGATCTCCTGCTGGCGCCTGTACTCGTCGGCGCTCATCGCCGGCTGCTCGTCGTGGCAGCCTCCTAGGGAGACCAGCACGAACGCGCCTAGGACGTAGCCGAAGACGAGCAATACGAGCGCTACTAGCGTGGAGCGCATGCCTTTGTCGTGCATGTAGACGCCGCTCATCACTTTCCTCCCTCGGACTTGTCCGGCACGCGGAGGTTGAGGAAGAGCGAGCCGATGATGGTCGTGACGATGCCGGTGATCGTGCCCGCTGCCGGAGCGACGAAGGCGTATGTGAGTGGGATGACCGCGAGGAGGACCGCGAGGAGCGCGACCTGCTGCCAGGTGGGATTGAACTTCATGGTTGGCTTTCGAGGGCGCCCGGCGCGCAAACGCCGGGGTCGTGCTGGTTGTTGATTGCGATCTTGCGAACGGTGCCGGAGCCGCAGCGGCCAGCCCCCTGACAGGCGCGTCTGTCCACATCCGTGAAGCCGCCCGGCGCCTGAATGAGGCCGCGGAACATGACACTCTGCGGGTCGTCGACGTGGCCAATGCCCATCGCATGTCCGAGCTCGTGGGTAGCCACTAGGGTGAGCCGGGGCTCAGGTAGGCCACGCCGGATGCGAACCCAACGACCGAACTTGCAATCAGGACCAGCCGCGCTGCACACGCGGCCGTCCATCTGCTGGCCTTTGTATTCGATGTCGTCCGTGAACGTGATTCGGTACGCGCCTAGCGGATCGTGAGTGAGTTGGCTATCTGGCAGCGCCTCGGCATTCCAGTTGGCCATCCCGCGAAGAGCGGATGTGCGTTCTGCCTGCGTCGTGTCCTCGTCGAAGCGGAAGGTCAGTGGCGTGCTAGCGCAAGACGTGACTAGCAGGCAGAGGGCCGCGACTAGCAACCTCACGGGGTCAACCCGGCCTCAGTAGCACAATTGGGCCAGCCGCGTATGGTGACGACGCAGTAGAGCCGCTAGCCGTGGCGTTGAAAATCCAACTGCCTCCCGAGCCGCCTGACGTTTCGTTGATAACGGCCTCCGTTATCAAGAGGGCGTATCCACCTGCCGTGCTGTCCGTGTCAAAGCTGCGCTGGTTGTACCTCTTCAGTACAGCATCTCCATCTGTATCGAAGCTTACGTCTGAGTAGGTGTAGCTGTGCGTGTTCAGGGCCACTGGCCAGAGGACGATATCTTCATTTTGCCATTCTGCGGAGGGGTCCACCGTGGAGCTGTTTTGGAACGAAACGGCCGTTCCTCCAGACGCGTCCCAGCTTCCGCTGCTCGCTACGCCCGTTGTCGATATATTTCGATAGTTCAAAATACGGCCGCCCATGAACGGAGACCCTGCCCCGGCTGTCAGGCCTAGACTCAGGGTGCCCGACTCGCTCCCCGATACCGAATCTTTGGAGTATATTTTGGTTATGTAGTCTCCATCAATCGATCTATCCCCCAACGCCGTCCACCCCGCGAACCCTGTAGGGCTCGTCATACTTCCTTGGTGCGCGAGCACCAAGAGGAGCGTGTTGCCTGCCGCAATCTTGGTAGGGTACGGAGGCAAGCACGTAACAGTCCCAGAGGCGAAAGCCCCTATACTTACGTATCGCGACGAGTCCCCGTTGATTGCGTGCATCTGGATCATGCCCAGCATCAGAGCACCGTCGACTGAGCGCGAACGGCCACGCCCCATCGGATCGTGTTCGCAGCAACACCTGTCACGCGCACGCGGAAGGTGCCGCTGTTGAGGTCGACCGTGCAATCCCAAGCGGCGGTCGTCTCGTCTGACTTGCTGTCAGCCGTTGAGGCGAGCTGCGTCCAGACCCCTGACGCTCTTCGGCCCGAGTAGTTGCGTTTGTAGACCGCGGCTGCCGTGTAGTCGGACTTGATTGCGGTGACGATTACGTCGATGTTGTGGACGGCGTTGTCCGTGAGCGTGCTCGATGCGTAGGCCGTCGTGACGGTCGCGTCCGTTGTCTGGACAGAGGCCATGGCGTCGATGGTTACGACCTTGCTATCCGAACTAGTCGTGGTCGTAGTCGTGAATCCGGTGATGTCAATAGCGCCAGTCAGCGTCGGACTAGCTAGCGTCTTTGCAGATAGCGTCTGCGTGTCCGTGGTGCCTACGACGGCGCTGGCCGGTGCCGTGATGACACTCGGCGTGCCTGACGTGTACTTGACGATGCCGTTTGCCGCGGAGTTGTCCAAGCCCGTACCGCCGCTCTTTGGCGCCAGCAAGTATGGGCCGCCGGCCCACAGCTCCCAGACGGAGCCCGTGTGGTGAAATTCCGCCGAGTTCACTTCTCCCGCCGGCCCGCCCAGTACAAGTAGCGATGTGGCCGCGGCGTTCCTGATCGTTACGGTATACGTCAGTGACTTGTTGCGGACAGACACCCTGTCGCCTAGGACAGCCCCTGTGTTGCTGAGCGTGTATTCGCGATTGGCTGTGAGCGTAGTGGCGTCAATGCGCCGGATACCGTCGGCCACAGTGTACGTGGCGTTTCCGTCGGTTGTCACTTTTACGGACGGGACGAGGCGGCCTGCGTTGGTTTCCGTAACTACGCTAGCTAGCGTGTCTGTGAAGCCCGCGCGTGCGTCTAGTGCAGAGGCCGCGTTGACGTCGATCGTGTTGGCCTCCGTCGAGGTCATCTTGTCGCCCGAGCTATATCCGCTCGGCTTTGCTCTAGTGAATGCCATTAGACCTCAGCACCAGACGCAAGCGCCGGGCAAGTAAGGACGCGCCGCAGTCGGCTATACGTCGAAAACTTCGTTATCAAGATTGTGCTCGTCGTCGAGGTAGAAGCCGCCCGCACTGGGGCCGCCCGTAACGTTGACGCTGCTAGGCCCGGGTCGATACCAATCGACGGTCACCCACGCAGGCAGGAGGGGGTCGCACACCCGGACCACGCGACCCGCAGCCTCGTAGAACTCGCCCTCGGTCCAACCTGTCGGCACCTGCATCTTCACGAGGACGTGGCAGACCGATGAGTGCCAAGGGACCGAACCGACTGCGCCGTACGGGTACGCGCCGCTAGGAACGAGGATGCTTGCGTTGGCGACAGTGATGTACTCGACCGCTACGAACGCGCTGCCGATCTCTGACGTCAGCGCAGCCGCGATCCTGCCATCTACCGTCGCCTGCCCGAAGCGGGCTAGGTGCGTGGCCACGCGCTGGCGTCTTGTGGTGTTCGTATCCGTGTACTTCGGGTAGATGGCGAGCAGTCGCTCCCAGCGAACCAGAAGTTCCATGGGGCAGCGGAGAGGCTGCCACGCCTTTGACACGCGCTCGTTGGCCCCCCACGAGCCGGCGACGGCGCGCGCGACGGCGACCGTCTCTGCGTACACGACGGTCTGGGTGTTCGTCGCGTCAAAGGCAGTGCCTCTGTCCGCGGCGAGTCCCTCGAAGATGACCTTGGCCGTCGGACGCCCGCCGCCGAAGCGGCGAGGGTGCGGGTTGAGGCCGCCGAACTTACCCATGGGTCACCACGCGAAGACGTTGATGGTTGCGCCCACCGCGTCGTTGAGGGAGTTCGACGTGTTGTAGATGCGGACCGTGATCGAGTTAGCCGACGTAACCGTTGCCGACGTGTGGAAGAGCGTGCTGCCTTCCACGTTCGGAAGACCAACCCCTCGGATAGAAACCGTGCGAACCGTCCCGGTCGCGTCGGTTACGGTCGTCGGCCAAGTGACGACGTAGATGCCCGTGCTGGATCGCGTGCAGGCTGGGAGGAGCGCAGCGGTGTTTCCCCAGACGGCGCCGTGCCCGTTAGATGCAGGCTCTGTCGGCGTGGTCCCATGACCGACGAAGCGGCGCCAGGCGCGAACCGCGGTCTGAGTCATGCCCGAGATGTCCTCGACGTAATCGTTCCGCTCATCCGCGTCCTCATCGGTCTGAGGATCGGCGATGGGGGAGTCGTTGATCTTGGGTCCGCCGTAGTTGGAGAAAGTTGCGACGTTAGGCAAAATCAAGAGGGCACCCGATAGAAAGAGATGTGTCGCGGGACGAAAATCTTAGTCGCGTCCTCGACCGTGGCGGGGAGTTGTGGCGTCACTAGGCCGGAGCTACCCGTCACCGTCGTGGCGCCGTCCGTGCGATGAAAGAACTGCGCACTCGCTACTTCGTTTTGAGGGGCGGCGTCTGTGACGGCGCGAGTGAGGTGTCCGCCGAGCGTGTACGGCCAGCCTGCGGCAGGGCGAGGTCGGCGATAGCCTCGGATGAGCGCGCTCGAGTTCGAGGTCTTCTCGCCAGGGCCCATGAGCTTGAACGACGCAAGGACCGCGTCGCAGTATGCCTGGGCGTTCTCGCATGCAGGCCAGATGTGCGAGCCGGTCGCGATGCCTACGAAGGGCGTGTCTAGCGTGATGACGTACGCGCCAGACGTGCCCGTCACGACCGTGACCGTGCCCGTGTAGAGCGTCCAGTCGGTCGGAGAGAACCAGTTCACCTCCGTGACGGCGACAGTAGGCAGGGTCGCGGCGTCGACCGTGAACTGCGTCGTGCTCGTAACCGCTGTGACCGTGCAACGCCAAGTGCTGGAGGCGTCAGGCGCAGGCCAGGGGGTTCCGTTGATCCAGCCGCCGCCTGGGCCGGGTGGGCTGGCTGTAGGGGCGTCGGGTAGGGCGAGGCCGAAGGCTACGTCCGCGTTTACGTCAGCGACCGTTGTGGTGATCGGCTGCGTGTGCTCAGGCAGGTTGCCCTGGACGTACGGGACGATAACGCCGGTGAGCGTGCCTGCGCTAATCTGGCGGGACTTGTTCGTGGCGGATGGCGCCTTGACGACTACTACGCCGAACGTGCCCGCGCCGTAGATTGCGGGGTGCACGAATGCTTTTACCACTGAGGCCGAGGACTCCTCGGCGATGACGGCGACATGGCTAGCGTTCCCCGAGGCAGGGGGATCCTGGAGGACAGAGATCCAGCGAGCGCGAAGGGTCTCCTCGTCATCGGCGTCTGTGCCGTCCACTAGACCGCCTACAGCGACAAGAGCCTTCTCGTTCGCACTGACGGGAGTAGCGACCCAGCGGAGGACATCGCCTTCGTCGTGGTTCGTCTGCTCTCCTGTGGTCACGCCTACGATGGCGATCGATTCGCCATCGCTGTACGGGCCAGTCGTGACGACCTTGAAGGTGAGGCCCGCGCCGTCGATTAGCTTGTCCCCCGCAGTGATCACCGTGGTGCCTGTTGCGGCCGTGTCGAAGACGACGGAGCCAGACGAGCCGACCGCGGATCGCTCCGTGACGCCGAACGTAGCGGCGCCGCGAATGAGCTCGTCGCCGGAGGTCGAGTCCGGCATAACCTGCTCAGCCTTGATGATGCCGTTAGCCTCGGCAACGACGGTCTGGTTTGCGAAAGCCTCTCCGAGCACGTACCAGTCCGAGCCGGGGGAGACGTTTGCCTCGATGCCGATTCGGGACAGTCCGTAGCGGACAGAGCGAAGCCAGTTGTCGCGGATGGTGTTCGTTCCGCGAACGATGATCTCGTTAGTCGTTGTCACTTAGATCGCCGTTTCCTGTGCGCTGTTGGGGTCATCGGGTGCCAGCGTCAGGTCGCGCCACAGCAGACGGGCATGGGCAACGCCGGGCCTGACGACCTCGACGACAACACCAACGACCTCAATGAGGCCGGCATTGACAATGTGCTGCACGGCGCCCTCGAGCGCGTTAGTGACGAGGGCTTCAAAGTTGGAGGAGACGCGTTCGATTTGTCGTAGCTGCTGCCCCAGGTTACGAACGGCGGAAGAGCCTAGGTCTGTGGCCACGGCCATGTGAACAAGTTGCTGAACGTCGCTCATTCCTTCTGCGCGACCCGTGGCGTCTATGACGTAGTCCTTCGTAATCGGGTCGATACGCCTGGACCCCCATGTCTGGCCGGAGGCCGGATCTCGTAGGGGTCCGCCCGTGAGGATGGGCGCGACTGAGGATGTGCCCATGCCGTAGGGCGGGCCGTAGCCTTCAATTGCCATGTTCAATCCAAAGGACAGGGGAAAGCTGGGAGGGGAATAGAGAAGGAGATGGACGGAATGCTCGGCAACGGAATGTCCGGCAAGCCGGGCAGGGTCATCGACGGCAGGGTCATCGACGGGTCGAAGCTGAAGTCAGGGATGGGAAGCGAGAAGGAGATGGACGGAATGCTCGGCAACGGAATGTCCGGCAAGCCGGGCAGGGTCATTGACGGCAGGGTCATCGACGGGTCGAAGCTGAAGTCCGGGATGGGAAGCGAGAAGGAGATGGACGGAATGCTCGGGAGCGGGATCTCGGGGAGACCCGGCAACGAGAACGACGGCAGACCACAGGGCATGCAGGCCTTTCGACCCGCGCGTGCGGGCTGCTAAGTGACGGCGCCTGTGCCGCTTACAATCCCGCCAATGAGGTTCGTCATTGTGGGCGCTATCGTGGCGAAGAGCTCTAGGTGGTCCTTCAGCGCGTCGCCGAATGCGGTCCACTTGGCAATACCGGGCGCGTCGGTGAGCTCGAGCGCTTCCCAGAACTTGAAGGGCTGCGCGACGGTGATTCCTCCCGTACCTGCGACAGGGCCCGAAGGGGGCGGGGCCGGGCCGGCATACGCAAGTAGCAGGTCTGTCTTCACCTGCCCGTGCTCTGCCATGACCTCTGCGTAGTGCGCCGTGATAATGCCCATCTTCGCGACGCCCACGGGGTCAGTCATACCCAGCGCGCTCGCTATGAGTTGCGTTAGGGGCGCCGTGTCGGGGATGATGAGGCCGCCCGTGCCGACGATGAGTGGGCCCGCTGCGAGCAGTGGAATGCCGAGCGTAGGGCTCACCGTTACGTTCGCGATCGTCCACTGGATGATCGGTACGGGCATGGCGAGCAGAAGCACGGCTGCTACCGGATCAGTGACCTCCAGGCGCTGGACGATGTCCAGGCCCAGTATGACGGGGTTGAGCGGCATGTGTCACGCGAGTGCGCAATAGACTTTGGTGGATGCGACGGCCACGAGCCCAGCAGGCCCTACGCAAACCGAGTTCACTACAGGCAGGGCAATCGAGCCGAGGCAGATGCTTGAGCCATCGACTACGCACCTGCCCGTGCCGATCAGGGAGACGCCGCCGTCCGCGCCTAGGGTGAGGGAGGCTGCGCCCGAGGTGATCTTGATTCCGTCCTCGTCGATGATGATGCCGTAACCTTGGTCGTTGATCATTCGGATGGCGCCGTTCTCAGCGTCCATTTGAAACATCATACCGACGCCGCCCTCGGTGTTGCCCTTGCGCGTGTAGAGGTTGATCGATCCGTTGTCCTTCAGGAGGATGCGAGCTTGACCTGCGCCGTCCGCTCCGGCCGCGTACACGCACGTCTCTCCTGCCTTCAGGTTCCCGTAGAGGGGTAGGCCACGCTCATCGAAGGAAGCGACCGCGATCTCTCTGTTGCCTAGGCGAAGGACGAGCGCGCTCGCCGCGTCCTTGCCTAGCTCGTTGTTCGAAGGGCGCGAGGCGAAGCCTACGTGTTGCACGTGCTCGACTTCGCTCGCGTCCGGTTGGCCTTCGCCTACGTTGGAGCCCGTCTGGCAGAGAATGCGCTTCGTCTTTTCGGCGACCCTCGTGCCTAGTACGTGCACGAACTGAAACGCGTCCCCTGCTCTGGGTGCTGACATGTGACTACTTTCCTGTGTCCGAGAACGTAAGGGTGTCCAGCCGGATGAGCTCAAGCTCCGTCGTCGTGCCACCATCCCGGGACTTGTGGAACGTGCGAGAGAGCACGTACATAATCTCGTCTAGGCCCGCCAGTTCGTCGAAGACGTGGACGGTTGTATCCACGGTCCAGGCGCGATAGCCGTTGGCTGTCATCTGCCCGTGGCCTTCGACTACATACTTTGCCGTGATCGACTTGCGCTGGAAGAGCGCCATCTCGCGGAGGGCGTAGGCCTCTAGGTGCTCTTGAGTCGCGGACTCGTCATCGTGCAGAAACACGGGACGGTGCCTAGGGGCCTCCATGAGAGACTCTACGGGGAATGGTTTGATGAACGAGCCTTCATTTTTGTAGACCCCGTCTTCTTTCAGGCCCAGTATCTTAGCTCCCGCTTTTACGTACTTTTTGAATATCTCGTCTTCCGAGCTATCGAGTATTCTCAGTGCCTTGTTCAAGACGATGCACTTGGCCCTACCTGGGCCGAACTCGCCGCCCTTCGAGTACGAGTCGCAGATGATCATGGTCGGCTGCTCCGAGATGTCCCGACGGACAGAGCCCTCGAGCACATTGTTGCCGCCTGACTCAGGGCCCCCTCCTTCTGCGAACGAGGACCCTTGGCCCTCAAAGAAGCGGAAGAGGGCAGTCTCGGGCGCCTGTTCGAAGTTGGGGGTTGCGACGATGATCCGGCGACCGTCTGCGCTCGGGGAGATCCACAAGCCGAAGCGCTGGGATAGTCGGGACGCGAACTCGAACACGCCCTCGCGCGGGTACGGGCGAGTTTGGTGGGCCTTGAACTCCTTGAGGGCACGCTTCCCGAAGCCCTTGCCTTCTGACTGCTTCGTCTTCGCCCGGAAGGCGGTCGTGCGTAGTTCGCGATCTGCCTCGTTCGAGATGTCAATCCCCTCAAAGCCGAACGGCTTGAACAGCGTCTCGAGAACATCGTCCAGGGTCTGGCCTTCCTTGAAGCTGACTACGGGGTCAGCGCAAGAGTCAACAGCCTGGGCGAGGGCGTCTCTACCCTCGACACGGTACACGGTGCCTGAGCCGCGGGAGGCGGATATCTCTACGGCGTCGATGTATCCTGTGGACTGTAGCGATCCGTTCAGGTGCAGCTCGATGCGCGTGCCCGGCTTCATTACCGTAAAAGCGTCGAAGCCGCCTGTTACAGTCCTACTGCCTTCCGCAGACTTGCCCTCAGGCCCGTCCTTCGCCCCCTCGACAGAGGGGCCTACTGTGCGCGTATCCCCGGGGTTAGTGACGCGTGCCTTCGTGTCTAGCGTGAACGACCAGCCGTCGCACGGCGTCAAGTAATGCGAGTTGAACGCATACTCGATGAAATCCGACGCCCGGATATTTTCCGAGTCCGGGAACACCATCTCGAGTACGTCTTGATTTGCGTTGTTGGGGCTGAAGTTGTTCTGCAAGTTCTATCCGTAATAGCGAATGACCGTGCCTGGGCCGACGTAGGGTCGGGTGACCATCGAGGGGTTCAGGTCCCGCAGCTCCTCCACAGTCACCTTCGCCCCCTTGCAACCGACTAGGTAGGAGTGTATCTGGGTCAGGCTTTGATACTCGAGTTTGTTCGTGTGCCGGAGGATGCGCTTGCCTTGCGGAATGGCGGCGGCGACGGTCGTAATCTTGCCGCCCGCATAGTTGTTTCGGGTGTCCGCCTTCTTGAGATCGCCGGCAGCTTCCCCGAGTCGCTCCGCAGCCTCTCGCGCTTTCCACGAACGTGCGGAGGGTCCAGCAGCCGCGCGCTTCATGCTCGAGAGCAAGCGGCTAACCGCGTACTCGATGCGCGCAGGCGTCGATACTAGTTGGTTGAGCGCAAGGACCTGACTGTCGATTCTGCCGATGACATTGTTCACGAGGCTCGTGAAGTCCTGGTCGGCGAACTCTGCTTCAGGCACTAGTGCGAGGAGATCTGTCTTTTGTGCGTCAAGGCTCGCAGAGGAGAGGCTAATGGCAGTGAGCGGGGTGGGCTTCGAGAAAGCTAGTCCTCGATCTGCCTCCTCCTCCCGGGACTCGATCCACTTGGCCGTGACCTTCACGCCGTCTCGGGTCGTCGCCGTGTGCTCGAAGTCTAGCGAGGCGCAGCGGCAGAACACTTCGCCGAGCTCGGGGTGCGTGAAGATGCCGCTCTTCTCTGCAACGAAGGCAGAGAGGAAGGCACGGAACGCCTGAGGGTAGAGGGCGTTCGCGGTCCACTTCTCATTGGGGCCGGGGAAGATACCGTTCAGGAACGGGATAACCGCTTCGAACTCGATCGGGCCTCGTCCTGTCGACTCGACTCGTGCTCCGTCTACGTTCCAGTATTTGTGCTGCGCGAGATCTTGCTGCACCAAGACGCGTATGGACTCGACGGGGAAGTGTATGGGAACGCCCGACTTACTGGGCTTCCACGACGCAGGCAGCAGCTCGTCGAAGATTTCAGCCCGCTCCGCAAGTACGGCCTTCTGCGGCTTCTTGAACGTGGGGTGTGGCCCAATAGGAGGGCCGATTCGAAAAGCCATTGCGAAGCTCCGTTGCGCTGGTTGCGTTGTGCACGTGCAGGCAATACGATGTGATTTTTGCGGGCCCTTGGTTAGTGATCAGGCACACGAGTGCCCTGGCTGCGGGCGGCCGCTGGCTAGCAAGAGCAAAGACGGGACGGTCCTGGGGATCGTGCTAGTCTTGCTCTTGCTGCCTTTCTTGGCGTGCGCCGCTGCAGTAAAAAGCCCCTAGGTCAGTTCCGCCAATTGGTAAGCGGGTCCGCAGGCTTCCACGGGCTAGCAATCGGGAGGGTGCCCCTGGACGGTGAGGCTGGATTCGACACGCCCGGCGTAGCCGGGGGCGGGCTGCTTCCAGGTGTCGCGCCGCCCGTGCCTCCGCTTGCCTTTGCACTGTTGCCTTCGGTCGCGGCCGTGTTCGCCTGGATCGCCGTCGTGAGTCGATCCAGCGTCATGCTGTTGGCGTCTATGGACTTTAGATTGGCCTCCAGCTTGGTCGGGAGCGCTACTTGATCTAGGAGCGCATCGTCCTTGAACGTGGCATTTCGCCTGTCTGCACCTGACTTGCCCCCTAGCTGGTTGATCGCCCAGTCGACCCCTTGGTCTCCGACGGCCCCTAGGGGGTTCATCGCGACGTTCATCCCGCGCGATGCGACGTCTGAATAAGCCGTGAGCCACTTCACCGTCGTCGCGTTATTCGTGGCGTCGAGTAGCCTTTGCTGTGCAGCGCCTGCTCTCTTCGGGTCTGTGGACTGCAGCTCGCCCTTGAGCGCCTCGCCTTCCGTACGCCCGCCCGAGACGGAGCTTCGGATTTGGTCGGCCAGCGTGGCGCCCGAGTAGAGCTGCGCGACCATGCCCCCGAGGACGGCACCACTGGCCAAGCTGTTACCCGCGCCGCCCCCGGTACCGGCACCGGGCGCACCCGGCACACCGGGCACCCCTACGCCGGGCACACCGGGCAACACGCCGCTCCCCGATAGTAGTCGCTTGATCGTGTCACCAATTGCCGCCTTCGCTAGCTCCCCACCGATCTCCTTAGCGACGAATGCCCCGAGGCCGAGGAAGGCCGCTTGAAAGGGATTCTTCTCCGCCCACGTCACGAGGGTAGTAAGCGCACGAACCAACGACGTGAAGGCCGGTGCGGCTTGCTTCAGCGGGGGTATTAGATCTTTCATCACCGGCAGGAGGTCTCTCCCGACCGTAGCTTTGAGATCACGCACCGCGGCCTCGAATTGCTCCGCGGATGAGGCCATTACCCGCCCGACGTTCGCGGCTAGTTCCTCGGGGGTCATGCTCGCATCTGTGATTTCGTGCATCTTTGCGAGGACGGCTTTCTTCCCGGCGACATTCGCCTCCGCCTTTGTAGAACCGCCCGACACCGCCGCATCCCGTGCCTTGTCGAATTCTGGCGAGAGCGCCTCGAAGAACTTGATAGACCTCGCGCCGAAACCGAGGCCCAGGATCTTCTGAATATTGCCCCCGGTTTTTTCCATAATCTTGGCGTAGAACTCCTCCGGATCGGCTTTGATCCGGCCGCTGTCATTGAGCACGTTCTCTTCGCCCAACGTCTGGGAGATGGCCTTCGAGTGCTTCAACGTGTCCGTGTGGAGGCTGCTGAGGACCGTTGCAGCTTCACGAGGGTCCCTCCCAGCAGTCGCCATAGCAATCTGGCCTAGGCCCAAGAGCTTCCCCTGAATCTTGCCCTGGTCACCTACGTACCCCACGGACGTCTTGGTGAAGTTCCCGGCGACTGCTGCGAGATCGCGCATCTCGACCGAGCCCTTCTGGCCCTGGCGTACGACGTTGAGCAAAAGGGCCTTCATCTCGGCCTCGCCCAAATTCGGATTCTGAACGCGCATGATACCCGCGGCGCTCGCCACGTCGAGCGCTTTGGTGTTCGTGCCCTTGGCCACAGTGCCGAAGAAATCTTGGAGCTTCAAACCGCCTTCGTAATCGCCGCTCTTCTCGCCGTACTTCGCCGACGCGGATACCAGCTCCTGTGCATCGGTTCCGGTCTTGATCGAATTGCCACGCGCTTGGTCCTGGATCTGTTTTTCGTCGAGCCTCTTCTCCCCGGGCCTCGCTTGAAAAGCGCTGTTGGAGAATTGGATCGAGGACCTCTCTAGGTTCATCTGCTCGTGCAGCGAATCCGCGATCGAGAACCCCCCGCCCATGTCGACCGCCGTGCGCGCGAGCCAAGAGCCCCCGCGGACCGCCGCGTTCGCGGCCTTACCAGCACCCCCGAAGATAGCGTCTTTGTAGACCTCGCGACGGCGCTCAGACTTTCGCTCGGCCGCGCGGGTGGCGTTCTCGCGCTCGCGCGCCTCGTCTTGCGCGGATCGTTTGGCTAGGCGACCCATCTCCGAAGCATAACGGGTCTTCATCGCCAAGGTGCGGGCTTCGGCGCTTGCTCTTGCGGAGGCCTCGTTCTTCGCTTCCTTCGCCGCGTGCGCACCGGCCATCGTGGCCGACTTTTCCTTGATGCCATCGACGCGTTTCGAGAAGGACTTGTACTCGGACTCGCGAGTCTTGGATTCGTTCTTCGCTTCCTT
>Ga0163155_10005022_pt1 | contig 13331 bp, 10 predicted proteins | sample OliLakLV19SP4G1_FD_148611 | JGI IMG/M metagenome (GOLD analysis project Ga0163155, IMG submission 148611) | Freshwater microbial mat bacterial communities from Lake Vanda, McMurdo Dry Valleys, Antarctica - Oligotrophic Lake LV.19.SP4.G1 | ecosystem: Environmental > Aquatic > Freshwater > Lake >...
CATGAATCGGGCGCTCGAGCGCATCATAGGTCAACACGAGCAGACTGGGGCCGCGCCCTGTGTCAGAGTATTCTTCAATCACCACCGATCTTTCAAGTCCCGCGATTGCATCACCTGAAGGGAGGCGATCGTCGGCCAGCTCTTCATCACCATGATCAGAGACGCGATACTTCTGTGTCTCCACCAACAGAATGATTCTTTGTAGTAGTGAACTCATGTCAGTTCATCTTCGCGGGGTGATGAATGAAGATGTCAACTCTTGTTGTGGTTTACTCGCTATTCCTGCACCAGCCCCGGCACGCTGATCGCTTCTGCGATGATGCGCAGAAACTGGCCGCGCTGCAACAGTTCACGGCCTTTGCCGCCGCGACCGGTCACTTCGTATTTCGTCGTGCTGATCGTCTGCGTGGCACCGCGATTGGTTTCTACTTCCATCAGATCGCGATCGCCTGTCGATGCTTTGAAGCCTAGGAGCGAATCGTCGCTGCTGAGTTTGATGAGGATCACGCCTTTGCCAGCACCGGCGAGGAAGTTGATGTCATCCGCTTTGCACAGCATGGCACGCGCGCTGCGGGAGGCGGCGATGATGATTTCGCTGCCGTTGATCGCGGTGATGCCGACGATCTCGCTGCCTTTGGATGGGCGTGCAAATTTGCGACCGCTGCGCGTTGAAGGCTCACGGAAATTAGCAAGACCGAAACGCAATGCATAGCCATCGGAAGAGGCGGCGAAGGCGTGCACGGGAGGAATGATCAGATTGTCGGCGGACTCCACGGAAGCTGAAGATTCCGCGCCTGAGTCGGAGTCGGTTCCGGAGGCTGCGCCGATGTCGCCGATGGAACGGGCATCGAGGGAGAGCGCGTGGATGATGCGTTCGCCGTCTTTGAGTTTGAAGAGTTTTTGGATCGGTTCGCCGTAGCCAGTGGAGGCGGGGATGTCGATGATTTTGCAGGTGTAGGCGGTGCCGAAGTTGGAGAAGAAAACGATCGAAGCGCGAGTCGATCCCGCTTCAGCCGCGAGTACGGAATCGCCTTCACGCAGGCGCGTGGTGGAGACATCGCGCACTTCTTTTTGCCGTTTGACCCAGCCATCGCGGGTGAGGATGACGCAGTTGTCTTCATCGATGATGAAGTCTTCCGCTTTGAACTGCGGCTCTTCGCCGACGTCTTCGATGAGCGTGCGTCGCTTGCCCAGGAGCGGATCGCCCTTGACGTATTTGGCGATGATCTCATCGATCTCAGCGCGAACGATCCCCCACCGCCCTGCCGCATCTTCTTCGGCGAGCAATTTGCGAATGGCACTGGCGCGTTTCTGTTTCTCTTTGAGTTCCTCTTGAATGACGAGGATTTCGAGCTTTGCGAGTCGATACAGTTTCAGTTCGAGAATCGCATCGGTCTGCTCAGCATCGAGCTTGAAGCGATCGATAATCTTCGCTGCTGCATCGGCTTTGCCTTCGCTCTTGCGGATGATGCGGATGATTTCATCGAGTGCATCAAAGACTGCCGCGAAGCCTTCGAGGATGTGGATGCGGCGCTCGAGTTGCTTGAGCTCATGGTCAAGACGGCGGGTGACAACATCGAGACGAAAGTGCAGGAAGTGCCAAAGGATTTCCTTGAGGCCGATGCGCTCAGGTCTGCCCAACGCAGGATTTTCCGTAGGCACCAGCACGGTCATGTTCACATTGAAATTTGTTTGAAGCGACGTGTGCTTGAACAAGTACGCCATCACCATCTGCTCATCGGAATCGCGTTTGACGTCCAGCTCAATGCGCACATCAGTGGTGCTGATGTCGCGCACATCGATGAGCATCGCGAGTTTTCTGCCGAGCACGATCTGTGCGATTTCCTCGACGAGAACAGCCTTGTTCACACCATAAGGCACGCTGGTGATGAAGACTTTCTGCAGCGTGCGAGTTTGCGGACCTTTTTCCCAGGTACCTCGGATGCGGATGGGGCCTTGGCCGGTCTTGTAGATTTCGCGCAGCTCATCGCGGGTATTTAGGACATGGCCGCCGGTCGGGAAGTCAGGGCCTTGCACAGCATCGTTGGCGATGAGTTGATATTCCTTGAGGTCCGGATCATCGAGCAGTTTGATGAGCGCTTTGCAAAGCTCGCCCAGATTGTGTGGCGGAATGTTCGTCGCCATGCCGACGGCAATGCCCGTCGAACCATTGAGCAGCGTGTTGGGAATGCGGGCAGGCAGAACGACCGGCTCTTCCTTGGTGCCATCGTAATTAGGCCGGAAGGTGACGGTCGATTGCCCGATTTCCTGAAGCAGTTCGGTGGCAATCGGAGCAAGGCGACATTCGGTGTAGCGATAAGCAGCGGCAGCATCACCATCCATCGAGCCGAAGTTGCCCGAGCCATCAACGAGCGTGGCCCGCATCACCCAAGGCTGCGCCATGCGAACCATCGCATCGTAAATCGCGCTGTCGCCATGGGGGTGATACCAGCCCATGACGTTGCCCACGACGGTCGCAGACTTGCGATGCTTGGCGGTGGAGTCCAGGCCGCTCTGCCACATGGTGTAGAGAATGCGGCGCTGCACGGGTTTGAGACCATCGCGCACATCAGGCAGCGCGCGACTGGTGATGACCGAGAGTGCATAATTAAGATAGCGCGAGCGCGTGGCATCGAGCAGTGTGACGGAATCGTCTGGGCCTTGCGGCGGAACACCGGATGCGGTCTCGCCGGGCGGCGCGGAGCCACCGCCTGCATCAAAGAGGCTGTCATCGGACGGTGAATCGGATTTGCGTCGCTTGGCCAACGCGCCAGCCCTCCTTGGCGGGAATCACGGGAGTGGAATCAGGCACAGGCGTAGCTCCCTCCACGTCTGCGGCTGCGAAACATAACGGAAAGCGGAAAAGAAAGAAAGTTCAGGGTTCAAAGTTCAGGGTTCAAGGTTCAAAGTGCAAAGTTCAAGGTTCAAGGTTCAAGGTTTGAGGTTCAAGGTTCTTGCGCGACGAGCGCTCCTTCAGGCCGGTGGCGTCCGCGACTCGTTGAGTCGCGGCTCACAACTTGCTGCTCCTAACTTTGAACTTTGAACCTTGAACCTTGAACTTCATAAACTGTCTGCCATGTCGCGCATTCTTGGCATTGATCCTGGGCTTCGCATCACCGGCTACGCCTTGGTCGAGCGCAAGCCTAGCTCGATCGAACCCGTGCTCGTCGAAGCCGGTGTGATTCGCCTCAACAGCAAACTGCCGATGGAAGATCGCCTGGCGCAGCTCTATACAGAACTGACAGAGCTGATCGTGAACCTCAAGCCAACACGGATTGCGGTAGAAAAACTTTACGCGCACTACAAACATCCGCGCACGGCGATTCTGATGGGGCACGCTCGCGGTGTGATTCTGCTGGCGGCGAAGCAGAATGATCTGGTCATCGAGCACATGCCTTCAACGCTGGTGAAGAAATCGCTCACCGGCTACGGCCACGCTTCCAAAGAACAGATGCAACGAGCAGTGCAGGCTCAGTGCAAACTGGCGGCGCTGCCCGAGCCGCCTGACTTGGCGGATGCGATTGCGATTGCGCTGACATGCGGGCGCAGGCTCTGAGACGTGACGCTTAATGCTGATGGCTGATGACTGATAGCTGATGGCTGATAGCTGCATTTTCACAGCCGCAGCGTCCTCGCTGCGCGTCCCCTTTCAAATATCACTCTTGTCTTTCCAGATTCCCAAATTGCCCACCGCTGAGGCAAGGCCCCAAACACCGCTTGATTCTCGTGCGCTTGGCCTGATGTTTGCTTATCTACATTGTGATGTCAGACGCGATCACTCTGAAGAGCGCCGGGCAATGGACGTTTAATCAATGTTAAATCAGAACTTAGCATCAAAACGCCCCTGTGCCTGCTGGCTGTGCAATGGATGAGCACACTTGACTAGGATTGCTGAATTGGGATACTCAGACTTCCTTAAATGGGTAGAGCGCTCAGAACAGCGCGGCCACGCGAATCGTAGAGTCCTAATCAGACCTCAACATTCGCCCTCGGCCATGTTGAGTGAACCGGAACGATCTGGGGACTCTTCTTTTTGAGCCTGTTGAGTTTTGAACCCATTTGAGCCCATCGGGATTTTTGACATTGAACGCGTTCGTATGAACGTTCAGGGATGGATGCGACGGCTAAACCCGTGACGACGAATTGCTGAGGTGCGCTATGCGTGTTTTTATGCTTGGGTGGGAGTTCCCGCCGTTTATCAGTGGTGGCCTTGGAACAGCCTGCTATGGCCTGACCAAAGCGATGAGTCAGCAGGAAACTGATGTTGTCTTTGTGCTGCCTAAATCCGTCGGCAACGAATATTCCTCGCACGTCAAACTGCTCAGCCCGCAGCTCCCCAGCGCTGCTCAAGGCGATCGCTCGCCTGCTGCCGTTGCTGCGTCCTATGAAATCGCAGGCACCGGCCCCATCGCACAAGGACCGATCTTCGGCGGCCCGGCAGTTAGCTCCAAAGAGTTTTCCCATGTCATCTTCAAGGCTGTCCCCTCGCGGATGATCAGCCCGTATCAATCCACTGGCGGCTACGTTCACACTTCTACGGTCACTGGCCGCGCGGCTGTCGATCCCGGCCTGGAACCGATCAACATTCTGGGCGGCGGCCCGCAGCCTTCGTCCGGTGGCACCGGGGGTGTCAGCGGATCCAACACAGGCGGCGGCCCCATCGCTCATTATGAAGGCGATCTCTTCGCAGAAGCGCAGCGGTATGCACGCCTGTGTGTCGATCTGGCGCGCGGCGAAAAGTTTGATGTCATCCACGCCCACGACTGGCTCACCTTCCCCGCAGGTTTGGCCGTCGCCAGTGCCACGGGTAAGCCGCTGGTTGTGCATGTGCACTCGACCGAGTTCGATCGTGCTGGCGAAAATATTCATCAGCAGGTGTATGACATTGAACGCCGAGGCATGCAGGGCGCGATGCGCGTCATCTGCGTCTCGCATCTGACGGGCACCATCGTCAAGCATCGCTACGGCATCAACCCCGCCAAGGTCGATGTGGTTTACAACGGCATCGAAAACGGCACCGCAGCAGCGGCCCAGACCAGCGGCCGCGCTCCCATCCGAAAAGGCGACAAGGTCGTGCTCTTTCTCGGCCGCCTGACCATGCAGAAAGGCCCGGAGTATTTCGTCCGCGCTGCTCGCAAGGTGCTTGAGAAATACGACAAAGTGAAATTCGTCATGGCTGGCTCAGGCGACATGGCCAAGAGCGTCATCGAACTCGCAGCCGAGGAAGGCATCGGCCACAAAGTCCTTTTCACCGGCTTCCTGCGCGGCGAAGATGTCGAAAAAGTCTTCAAAATGGCGGATGTCTATGTGATGCCTTCAGTCAGCGAACCATTCGGCATCGCGCCCCTTGAAGCCATCAGCCACGATGTGCCTGTCATCATCAGCAAAACCAGCGGCGTCGCCGAAGTGCTGCAACACGCCCTGAAAGTTGATTTCTGGGACGTGGAAGAGATGGCCAACAAGATCATCGCCGTGCTGCGCCATCCGCCACTGAGTTCGACGCTGCGTGAACACGCTGACATGGAAGTGCGGCAGCTCACCTGGGACGGCGCCGCCACCAAGTGCCGCGAGGTTTACTCGAAAGCGATCGCATCGATGCCGCGGTGAATTTAAATCGTGTGGCACTGGCAGGCCGTCGCTCTGGACGGTTTGCCAGTGGCGAAAAAGTAGACGTATATTTCATCGCCACTGGCAAACCGCTCAAAGCAGCGGCCTGCCAGTGCCACACAATCGGCCAGTGCGACACGATCGATGCAGCCAAGTCACGGCTCATCCAACTCTTCATACAAACAACAACACCCGCCTCCTCAGCGGGTGTTGTCGTACACTCTCGGGACTGGATGTTGCCATCGCAGCGCCGGGGAATTGTAGGCAGGCTTACCGTCAAAAGCTTTGCTCAAGCGGTGGTGCAGGCACAGTATCTTGAAGATGCCGTGCCTGAGTCTCACCTTATCGTCAAGCAGCGACGCCTTCCTTGATCTTCCGTTTGCGGCCGACCGTGCGCTGATCGCTGGTCATGCGGCGACCTCGCTGTTCATTCATCACCTGAATCAGTTCTTCCGGATCGCGGGCCCATATATCTGCCCCGATTTCCTCCGCCAAACCTTCGGCTCTGTTGAACACGCCGCCGCCCACTGCGATTTGCAGGTTTGGACAGACGCCGATGTCGTGGAGATTGTCGATCAGCAGACGGGTGTAAGGCACGGTGCTGGCAGCTGCACCGAAGACCAGCAGCACATCGGCCTGCATCTCGCCGACGGCTGAAACAATTTCATCATTGGCCACGCCACCACCTACGAAGAACACCGTGTACCCGTCGGCTTCGAGCATGTCTGCTGCAAGCTGGCCGGTCAGCTCTTCCGCCTCGTCAGGGCCGCAGGTGAGCAGCACTTTGCGGTTTCGGCTGGGTTTCTGTTCCAGACGCATCTGCATCTGATCCGCCAGATTGCGAAGCAATCGGGTCGAATAATGATGGGCGAGATTGGAGAGCTGGTCGGCGCGGTAGAGATTCTGGATGTGCTCAATGGTCGGCCAGAACAGGCGGGAGATGACCTTGTCGGCGGGGCAGTTGGCGTCGAGAACTTCATCGACAATCTGCCGGGCACCGGGGCGGTCGCCACTGATCAAGGCGTTAAAAAAGCGTTCGAGCAAGGCGTCACGATGCATGGGAGGTCTCCGGGGCGCTGCGGGGTCAGGGCGTGATCCTGACGGCCTAGATGTTGGCTTGCACCCGCGTCCTGCGTGTGCTTGCATGAGATCGATGCGGCTGAGCCTTCCGCGCTCAACTCGCCCGGTTCCTCGCCGGGGATGATGACCCTTAGTTCATCGGAAGCGACGACAAACCGCTTGACTAACCGGCACGACCAGCAGAGCCCAAATCACCGGCACCGGCTATATCAACGTAAATATCTGAATTCATTAAACTTGCGACATACTGACGAGGATCCGATAACGTGAACCACCCATTGCAGCTCCTAAACGGGGATGCTGGAATGGCGACTGTTATCGGCTCTATCAAGCATTCCATTTGCAGAGGGGCCAGGCAAATAAGCGAATCGACAACTGAGAGACTTACAATCGAAATGGCGATACAGACCAGCGCCCAGCCGGGGACAAACCATTGAACTTAGCAACCGGCCATACCCAAACTTTGGTGCCGCCGTACTGTCAGACCCAATAATTATTGAGGCCAACTCCATTTGACATTGACGTTATCAAAAGGTTTCTGTTAAGATCAAAGAGGTCTGTCGGGGGCGCGTTGCCCTTGAACGTTTAACATATGGTTTAACAACCAGGAGTTTGATCATGCGATTTCTTGCGATTTTTGCGGTTGCGGCTCTGTTGAGTCTCGGTGGTTGCGGCGACGACAAAAAGAATGCGCCGGTTAAGGATGCACCTGCGAAGGTGGTTCCCGTGACGGATGCAGCCAAGGCTGCTGCTGAAAAGGCTGCTGCTGAAAAGGCTGCTGCTGAAAAAGCGGCTGCTGACAAAGCGGCTGCTGACAAGGCTGCTGCCCCCAAGTAATTGGGCATCTACCAATCGGATGAGCTGCCCAGCGTTCGTAAGAACGTTCTTAGTTGCAACACTTCTACCTATGTAGATGTCGTTGTCGGTTCAGACTGATCCGTTGGCCGATTCGTATTAAAGACCGAGTCGGGTTGAATGACAGGTGCGCCTGTTCTTCAGCCCGGCTCGGTTTTTTATTTGAGTGTTCGATGATTCGATCCTCCGCTCTAACGCGCTGTGCGCCCCTTTTTTCATCGCAATCCTCACAGACGGATTAAGTCGCCCAGACAACGCGACGATGGTGCCAATACCGTGCATCGTGCGGGGGGTCCGCTAGTGCAAGGACGGGCGGCAATATGAGCCAGCCGTTGGAAAAAATTCACGTACACCGTCGCAGCCGACCGGCGAGAACGCCCAGCCTGCGCTTCAACCTGGTCAAGCGATCGCTTGACATCGTCGGAGCCAGCGTCGGCCTCATCCTCGTCGCACCGATCCTGCTCGTCTGTGCAGCATGGATCAAACTCGCTGACGGCGGCCCAGTTTTTTACAGCCAGTGGCGCGTCGGACAAGACGGTTGGCTCTTTCGCATTTACAAGCTGCGAACGATGAGCCTCACTGCTGAACGCTGCGGCGACGCCCGCTTCGCCAGTGCTCGCGATCCTCGAATCATCCCCGGCTGCAACTGGATGCGCCGCTCACACGCCGACGAATTGCCTCAGCTCATCAACATCCTCCTAGGCCAGATGAGTCTCGTCGGTCCACGACCCGAACGACCGGAAATCATGGAACAGCTTCGCCAAGACATCCCGGGCATCGACAAGCGACTGGCCACCCGCCCAGGACTCACCGGCCTGGCCCAAGTCCGCAACGGCTACACGAATGATGTCCAAGGCACCCGCCGAAAACTTGCCTACGACCTGCAATACCTGCGAACCCGATCCATCAAAACCGACCTGATCCTCATCCTCCAAACACTCCCCTGCGTCTGGGATCAAGCCGCGCTTTGAAATGAATTTGATTCCTGAACTTTGAACTTTGAACTCAGAACTTTGAACTCTCGAAAGCTCCCATGAACACTTCACTCATCACAACCCGTCGCCTGCTCCAAGCGGTGCTGATCGTGTCGATGCTGGCCGGTTGCCAGACGACGTACACCGACTTTGATGCGTTTGTGCGTGACCCGCAGCCGCTGGTCACTTCGACGGAGTATCGCCTTGCTCCGCCGGATGTGATTCGCATCACCTCCAAGCGCGTGCGTGAGCTGCATGGCCACACGGAGACGATTCGTCCCGATGGTCGCATCACGCTGCCGCTGATCGGCGCGGTGATGGTTGCAGGCAAGACGCCTGAAGAAGCGAGCCTCGAGATTCAGAAGTTGGCCGTGGACTTTTATGAAGATGCGGATGTGAGTCTGCGAGTGGACATCTTCCGCAGCAAAAAGATTTTCGTCTTCGGTGAAGTGCAGGTCGTGGGAGCCTACCCATACGACGGCACCAACACCGTGCTCAAGACTCTGGCCGTCGCTCAGCCGACACGCCTTGCCGACCCCGCCAACATTCAGGTGATGCGTCCCAATCGCAAAGGCGAAATGATCAAGCGTATGACCATCGATCTGAACAAGATGGTGCGCGAAGGCAACACACGCCTCGATGCGGTACTTGAGGAAGGCGACATTCTTTATGTGCCGCCCAATCCGATGGCCAGCGTCGGCCTGGCGTTCCAGCAACTGCTCCTGCCGCTCCAGCCCGCTGCCCAGACTGTGCAGGCTCCGACCGACATCGCCACGCACTCCTCGGCACGCCCCTTCGGCAGCGACGAGCGCAACTGACAGGAAGAACCGCATTCATCGTGCATCGAAAGACATTCACTGGCTCTGGTTGATTGGAAGCGACCCCATGTGCAATCTCACGAAAACGTCAACTGAAAATCCGTTTCAAGAACACAACGTTGCATCCTTTAGACCCAGGCCCTTGTCATTCACCGAGTAACTCGTCATGAGTAAACGCAGCACACAAACAGAAGCCCTCTTTGAGGTCTGGCGCGTCCTGCTGAAGTTTCGCTGGCGCTTCGTCATGCCCGCCTTCGCCGTCGCCGCACTGGTCTTGGCGGTGAGCATGTTCCTCCCGCGCAAGTACCGCGCCGAGGCTGTCTTTGAACGGCGTACCGATATGGTGCTCGCCGAGATCATGAAGCGCGGCGCCACCCGTTCCTTTCAGGATCCACGCGAGTCGCTTCAGAATGAAATCGTCGGCGACCCCGCACTCGATCAGGTCATCGATCAGATCAAGCCGATGACGAGCACCAGCAGCGGTGCACAGATCGACCGCGCTTCGCTGCGCAGCGATCTCAAGCGAAAAGCCACCATCAGCTACGACATCTCCTCCACCGATCTCGATCGCATCCGCGTCGGCTACGTCGGCGATGATCCAACCGTCTCCCGAAATATCGTCAACCTGCTGGTTCGCAACTACATCGAGAACACCCGCCTTCGCATCGAAGATCGCCTGGCCCAGAGCTCTTCATTCTTCCAGGGCGAAGAGAAACACGCCCGCGAAGAAATCGAAAAACTCGAAGCGAAGAAACTGGCATTTGAAATCGAAAACGCACGCCTGCTGCCTGACAATCCAAACAGCGCACAAGGCACGATCGCTGATCTTCAGATTCAGCTCACCGCCGCCGCCGAGCGTCGCAATGCTGCAACCGCCAGGATTCAGACGCTTCGAAAAACACTGGAAAACACGCCGCAATCGACGCCTACCGTCGTCAAGGGTCGCAATCCAGAACTCGATCGGCTCGAAAGCCAACTGCGCGAACTCGAAGCGAAGTACGCCGAGTTTGTCGGTGTTTACAAGATGAAGCCCAAGCATCCGGATGTGGTCGCTGTCACCGAGCAGATCGACGGCGTCAAGAAAATCGTCGACACCACAGAAAAGACCATCATCGTGCAGACCAGCGATGTGCCCAACGCACGCTACGGCGAGATTGAAATCGCCCTGAGCCAGGCACTGACCGATCTGCAATCTGCCGAGCGTCAGCATGGAGTCATCGATCAGCAGGTCGCCGCCGCCAAACAGGAATCCAGCGGTGTGTTCGGAGTGCGCAGCGAGTATGGCCGCATCGTCCGCTCCATCGAAGACAGTCAGCGCGAGCTGACTTTCTGGCGCGAGAATCTGCGCCATGTCGAAATGGCCCGCACCGCAGAAAGCGGCGACAAGGGCATTCAACTCGCCTTCATCAAAGAGTGCGATGTCATCCACAAGCCGATCTCGCCCAACCTCGCACAGGTGCTCATGGCTGCGACACTGCTGGGCCTGATCGCCGGCGGCATCAATATCTTTTACGCCTACCGCACGGATGAAACCTTCAGCGATGTGCAGCAGCTCGCCAGCGCCTTCAGCCTGCCGACCTTCGGTGCGGTGAGCGAGATTATTTCCACGAAGAGCGCTCGCATCCGCCGTGTTCGCAATCTGCTGCTCTATCCGATCAATGGCACGATCATGGCGACGGTGCTGGTGATTCTCACCGGCCTGCTTTACCTGAGCCTGGAGAAGCCGCACATGATTTCGCAGTTGAAAGCAGACCCGGTCCGCTTCTTCATGGACCGCGTCAATGGCACACCCGACGCCCACGCGCCCAGCATCATCGAGTCCGCAAGGCTCGGCGCACGGTTGCCGCAGCAGAAGCAAGAAACGAACTGAAAAGGATTTGGGGTATGGGGTGTAGGGTGTGGGTTCAAGGCATTGAATACAACACCTGAAATCCAAGCCTCATGCCAGAAACCGCAAGTTTTTTCCGACCCCACACCCTACACCCAAAACCCCGCACCCCAACGCCGCCCGAATGGAAACGCCATGTACGACAGTTTCTACAACCTGAAGATGATGCCTTTTGAGAATACGCCTGACCCGCGATTCTTTTTTCAAAGCGAGCAGCACCGCGAAGCGCTGGCCGCCATTGAATACACCATTCGCATGCGCAAGGGCTTTGTGCTGATCACCGGCGACATCGGTTCAGGCAAGACCACCGTCGGCCGCGCCATGTGCGAACGCATCGGCCACAGCGCCACCATCGTCAACATCACCCACAGTCACCGCGATGGCGAATCACTCATCCGCCAGGCACTGCGCGCTTTGGACATTCGCTCTCAGCGAAACGAAGACCATGGCCGAATGCTCGAACGCCTTGGCTCCTACCTGCTCGATCGCGTCAACCAGGCTTGCCCCGTGGTCCTCTTCGTCGATGAAGCGCAAACGCTCAGCGATGAAGCACTCGAAGAGCTACGGCTGATGAGCACGTTCGATACAGCGACGCAAAAGGCGATTCAGATCGTGCTCATTGGTCAGCCTGAGCTGCGCCAGCACATCGCCAACACTCGCCGCCTGGCTGCGCTGCGCCAGCGCATCGTGCTGGCCAAGCATCTGCGTCCACTCGATCAGAAAGACATCATCCTCTATGTCGAGCATCGTCTGCGCGTGGCCAGCAACAATCCTTCGGTGCCTGCGGTGCGCTTTGAAGCAGGTGCCTACAACCGCATGCAGCAGACCACGCATGGCATACCTCGACTGATCAATGTCATCTGCGACAACGCCCTGCTCATGGGCTTCGTCGGTGAAACGCGCAGCATCGGCAGCGCAATCGTCAATCGCGTCATCGAAGACATGGTGCCTAACTTCGGCGACGACTCGGACTCAGGCATTTCCACCACGCCTGCCTTAGGCCTGACGGGGACGTACTAAAATGGGATATCTCTTCGACGCCATTCAGAAATCGGGTCAGCAGCCCAAGGCCGATGCGCCTTCCGCCGCTGATGTCGATACCACCGAATTTGCAGCGCCCGTGACACCTGTCATCTCTGCACCCACCACCGGCCCAAGGCTTTCGCTGGCCGGCCTGATGGATGAGAGCGCTGCTGCCGCTGCGCCGCAGTTGCCGCCCGCGCCGATCTTCGCACCTGCGCCCACGGTCAAAGCGAGCGGCGATGAATCCTCGCCGCGTTTGCGACTGGCACTGGACAAAGATGTGGACGATCGGTTGGTCGCAGCGCTCAAGCCATCGAGCCTGATGGCGGAAGAGTATCGCTCGATCCGCACCGGTATCCTCGCGCGCTGGAATCATCGTTCGCATCTGGTACACACCATCACCAGCGCCACGCCGCAGGAAGGCAAGACGATCACCAGCTTGAATCTGGGCTTGAGTTTCGCCGAGCTTCAAAGCCGAAGCACGATTGTCGTTGAAGCTGACCTTCGTCTGCCACAGTTCGGCAAGCTGTTGAATCTGCCCAAAGGCCCGGGACTCGTGGGCTTGCTCAATGGTCAGTGCACACTCGATCAGGCGATTCAGGAAGTGGGCCCGAATCAGTTGCATGTGATTCAAGCAGGTCGTCGCATTGACAATGGTGCGGTGCAATTGCTTTCGGGTAAGGAAATGAGCACGCTGATCAAGACGCTGCGCTCCAAGTATGACCATGTGATCATCGATACACCGCCGGTGGTTGAACTGGCTGATGCCGGTGTGCTTGGAGCACAGAGCGATGATGTGCTTCTGATCGTTCGGCTCAACCGCACACCCAAGCCGCTCATTGAACAGGCCATCAGCACATTGGCGAGCTACAACGCGCCTGTGGCTGGCATCCTGGCGACCGATCAGCAGCCGCACATGCGCCGCTATCACAGCAAGTATGGCTACAGCTATAGCTACAGTCGTTATGCGAAGGCGGCGTGAGTGATTGGGATATTTGAAATTTGAAATTTGAGATTTATTTGTGCTGGGGGGATGGGCGTTTTGTCGCGCTGTTTGGCGCATCGAGGGATTGGATGAAAGAACAG
>Ga0163155_10005025_pt1 | contig 13328 bp, 15 predicted proteins | sample OliLakLV19SP4G1_FD_148611 | JGI IMG/M metagenome (GOLD analysis project Ga0163155, IMG submission 148611) | Freshwater microbial mat bacterial communities from Lake Vanda, McMurdo Dry Valleys, Antarctica - Oligotrophic Lake LV.19.SP4.G1 | ecosystem: Environmental > Aquatic > Freshwater > Lake >...
CAGGCTGCTCTACCCCGCGTAAGAGACCTGTTTCATACGGGAGCCGAAGGCCAAAGTCAATCGCTCTTCCGACGTTTGCTTGGCGGCCGGCTTGAAGTTCGAGTCGCCTTTTCTTCACTTCGGGGCGCAGTTCGACCGCGATCGCGGGAGCGTCTCACCGAGGGGGTAGTGCGATTTTTACTGGCTTTTCTCCGCGGCTCGGCTTTGGGGCGCTCAGGAGCCAAGCGCTTAAAAGTTCTCTCAGCAATCTCACCCGACCTTAAACCGCGCAGCTCATAGGGGCCGAAGGCCACGCGCGCCAGTCTGAGCAACTCGCAACCTGCAGCCTCAATCAATTTTTTTACAAAGTGCTGCTTGCCCTCTCTTACTGCGAGCTGCAAGATCACTCGGCGTTTACTGACGTCGCCAAATAGCATATTGGCCAACAACGCCGGTCGCACAATCTGCACATCCTCTGCTTTCGCCAACACGCCTTCGACTTCAACACCGTTCTCAAACCGACGAAGCGTCTCGGCATCCGGCTGATTGCCTAACATCGCCCAGTAAGTGCGCTTGGCACCATAGCGAGGATGCAAAAGATGCTCAGCGTAATCACCATCATTAGTTAAGAGCAAAAGTCCGGTTACATCAGAGTCTAAGCGCCCAATCGGAAAAACTCGCTGGGGAAGATTCTTCAAATAATCTCCGACGCAGGGGCGACCCTCGGGATCCCGTAGCGTAGTGATCACATTTCGCGGTTTAAAAAAGGCGTAGAGCCGTTGTTGCTCCGGGCGCACGACCGCTCCGCGGACGCGAACCTCATCGGCAAGGGGATCGACCTTTGTGCCGAGCTCACGAATGACCTTGTCGTTGACAGTGACAAAGCCATTCAGCATCAACTCCTCAGCTCGACGACGCGAGCTAACTCCACAGGCGGCCAAGAATCTTTGCAAGCGTACGGGGTCTTTCCCCAGCGATGAGGGAGCGCGTGGGGTATGATCTGAATGGAATACCTTTTTCGGCTCCTTCGCACTAATGGATCGTCCGCTCCGAACCGGCTTATCGTCTTTAGGTTTTTTGGGTCGCAAATTGGCTACTCTTCAGTTTCGTCGAGTTCGGCTGGACTATATTCATCGCCGTCGCTCATCTCAGCCTGACTTAACTCATCCCCTGCCGCAGTCTCCGAGACCTCACCTGGCTCAGCCAGTAGTTGCTCAAACTCGTGCAAGGAAGGCAGACTAGAAAGATCTCTCAGGCCGAAGCGCTCTAGAAATGTTTGGGTCGTACCGTAAAGCACTGGTTGCCCAGGCGTATCTTGCTTACCAATAACTCGGATTAGCTTGGCGTCTAACAAGGTCTTCAGTGTCGGTAGCGCATCAACTCCGCGAATGCTTTCGATTTCAGCGCGCTCTACTGGCTGTTTGTACGCCACAACCGCCAAGGTCTCAGCGGCGGCTCGACTAAGTCTCTTGATCTTAACTGGAACTACCCTTCGCAACACTGACGCCAGCCGAGGTGCTGTTCTAAATTGATAGCCACCGGCCACTTCTACCAACGAGAATCCATGTTCCTCATCGGTAAAAACTTCCGCTAGCTCTGCCAAGGCCTCCTCAACTTCAACACTTCCATGGCCCGTAATCTCTGCTAACCAATCTACACTCACCGGCTTAACCGCCACAAACAACACGGCGCTTAATTTAGGTAAGATACCAATTGATTCTTCCACTATCGTCTCAGACAAAGGGGCGACAGCGGATGCAGTCTCGGCAACCTGTTCTTGAAAAGCTTCCTCACTCACGGTTTACCTCCCTCCGCTCATCTGAAAAATTATCTGTATCTTCGCCGCCAGCCGCACCCGGCGCGACTTCACTACCCTCGCGGCGTGGAAATTCGACAACGTTGTCTGGAGAGTATTCGTCAGGCGCTTGGCTCGAGTCGTACTCTGCTTCAATCCCGGCCAGATCTGCGCCCTCCAGATTCTCCGCACCGTGCATGCGCAGAACCAGCTCGATTTCGCCGTGATCGCTCTCTTGCGACACCCCGACGACTCCTCGCTTCACTAATTCCAAGAGTGCAATAAATCCGCCGATGACCGCGCTGGCTTCACTCTGCGGAGGCAGACCACTTGCTGCTCCAACCGCGCCACTAGAGCGTTGTCGCAATTGCGAGATCAAAGCTCGAAAGGTCTTGGGTATTTCAGCTGCACTCTGCCGAGTCGTCTGAAACACACCCTGGAGTGTATCAACAACCTTCATCATGAAGTCGACAACTGAGATGGGTTCCAAGCGGATCCGCATCGAGTCTACTCGCTCGCCGATCCGTTTTAACAATTTAACGAAAAGCATCGGCAGGAGCTGTAAGTCGCTCTCTTCGGTGATCACCTGCTGCGGGACGCGGTAGAGGTCACGATCAAATCTGGAAAAAGTATCAACCCCCAACTGTGGAGAAGAATTGAGCGCCACGGCCTGAAGCTTCGTCTGTTCATACTTACGGAGCCGCTCTCGCAACTCCTCGTAGAATAGAGTTGGGTCTTCATAGCCCTCATCGCTCCCGAGACTGCCCGCTCCGGGCAAGAGGGCCTCGCTCTTTAGCGCCAACAACGTGGCCGCAACGACGATGAACTCTGTGGCGATTTCGATGTCCAATTGCGCGGCATGCTCGACGATCTCGAGGTATTGCTCGGCGATTAGTGCCATCTCGACCTCGGCGATCGGCACCTCGGCTCGACGCACGAGATGTAATAGCAGGTCCAATGGACCTTCGAAGAAGCCAAGGTGAACGGTGAAAGCACTGCCGAAGACAGAGTCTGCGCTAGGCAGCGGAGAGGCCAAAGAGCCCTCAATAACAGGACCTGGGACTTCAGATAGCGCTAGTTCTTGATTCAACATGTAGTAAATCGGATAGTTTAACTTGCTTGGAGCAAGACTACCCGACTACTAGCGTACGCTCAAGTCTCTACTGGAGTCTTTAAGAAATTAGGAGTTAAGTGAGCTACGTTTGAAGGATGACTCTTCGAGAATCGCACCCGAGAGGATATCTTGGGCATCATCACGAATCATCGCTGAGAGGCCATTAATCAAGCGCACGTGACGAGTAACCTCTGACCAATTGCTGGTGGCCAGGTGTTCACGGAGCTCGCCGGTTAGCGAGCGTTGTTTGGAGACGATATCTGAGTATTGATTGACGCGCTCAACGACTTCTTTTGGTACATCCGAGCGGCGGGCGAGGACTTCGCTGGTCACCGAAATACAGTTTGCCAACTTATCGAACGACTCCATTAGCTTCTCAACCATATTCTGCGACATGAGATTTTCCTCAAAAAGAGCAACCACCAACTACAACCTCTTATCAGCTCTTCAGGAAAAACACTTCTCTGGCGAGCTAAGTCGCTGAATTTGTTAAAGCTCCGGTCCGATACCCTGGGCGATTCGGGCCTCGCGGATGGTCTCCTGGCCGATTTTGCGCGCTCTGGCGGCACCATCTCGGAGGATCTCTGTCAGCTCATCTGGCCGCTTCATCCAATCTTCGTAGTTGGTGCGGAGGGGTGAGATTGTCCGTTCAATCACCGTGAAGAGCTCTTGCTTGGCGTGACCATAACCGAAACCTCCCGCGCGGTAGCGCTCGGCTAAGCTGGTAGTTTCAGCGGCGGTTGCGAACAAGCGGTAGAGCTTGAAGACGTTACAGGTATCAGGGTCCTTAGGTTCGGCTACACCCTTAGAGTCGGTGACAATCTGAGAGATCTTCTTCTTCACCATATCTGCGGCCTCAAATAGGCCGATGTAGTTGTCATAGCTCTTCGACATCTTACGGCCGTCTAGTCCAACGATAACACCAGTGCTCTCCTCAATCAGTGGCTCGGGTAAAGGAAAGACGTGGCCGAAGCGGGCGTTAAATTTCTCCGCGACCTCGCGGGTCATCTCCAAGTGCTGTTTCTGATCGGCACCCACTGGGACCTTGGTCGCTTTGTAAAGCAGAATATCTGCGGCCATCAGAATCGGATAGAACATTAGCCCGGAGTTAACGGTCATATTCTTAGCCCGCGCATCCTTCAAAGCATGCGCCCGTTCCAACAAACCTAAGGGAAACTGGCAGCTCAAGTACCAGCATAACTCACAAACTTCGTTCACATCAGATTGTCGGAAGATGATGGCCCGTTTCGGATCCATGCCAATCGCTAGATAGGCCGCAGCGAGCGAGCGTGAAAAGCTGGCAAGCTCTTCGGCGCTCTCAACCCGAGTCAGTGCATGTAGATCGACGATGCAGACGATTGTATCGGTAGTCTGTGAGAGTGTGACGAAGCGCTTCATCGCCCCTAAGTAGTTACCCAAGTGCACTTGAGCACCCGAGGGCTGCACACCTGAGAACACTAGCTCTTTTTTGTTACCAATCGACATTACTTTACCCCTTCCAACCGATGACGCATGAACTCATAGAGAAGAACTGCGGCAGATTGACTGACATTCAGGGAGTCTAATACTCCCAACATTGGGATCTTTACCAGCTGATCGCACTCTTCGAGAATCCCAGCCCTTAAGCCATTGCCCTCTGAACCCAACACCAAGACTAAAGGAAAGTTAGGTTTAAAATGAAAAAGATCAACCGACTGATCTGACAGCGCAGCTCCGACACTCCAAAACCCGAGCTGCTTCAGCTGCTGCAAGGCACGACGGAGATTTACTACCTGACAGACGGGCACAAGTTCACTCGCTCCGACGCTGACTTTTCGCGCGGCAGGAGTGAGCTGAACGGAACGGTCTTGCGGAATGATAATGCCGGCGGCTTGAGTCGCCTCTGCGGCCCGCAGCACAGCGCCCAAGTTATGGGGATCCTGTACCTCGTCGAGGGCGATTAAGATTCCACTACCCTGCTTGGCCTTGGTGGCCAGCTCCTCAAGGGAGGGACTTACTAACGGTTCCAAGAAGGCAACCACGCCCTGGTGATTTTCACTCCCTGCGATCTCACTTAACTGACCACGCGGGAGCGACTCAATCACCACATCTGGCAGCGCTGCTAAAAGCGACCTTAGCTCATCTAGGACGTGGCTTCCCTCTGCTACTAGTAGACGAAGCAGTCGGCTCGGTTGATGTTTGAGAATCTCCCGCACTGTATTTCGGCCAAAGACAAAGACTTCGGCCGGTCCAGCTACCGCGGGAGCTGGACGACCAGAGAAATGAGCGCGACGTGAGCCTGAACTTTTTTTCACGTCGCTACTTTTTCATCTCGCTTCATCCTCTGCCCGTCGTCCAGTTTGCGGCGACGATCAGTGTCGACTCTGACTGAAGTAGTCCTGCGTGCCCTTAGCTTCGATCGCATTACCGATTCGTTGCACGGCCAACCCGTAGGCCGCGGTTCGCATCCGACAGTTATTACTGCGACGTAGGTCGTCAACCTCAATTGCGGAGCGAGAGATCTTCTCTTTTAGCTTTTCGTGCACCTGCCTCTCTGACCAATACTCGCCAATGCGGTTCTGCACCCACTCATAGTAGCTGACAGTGACACCGCCGGCGTTAGCCAGAATATCAGGAATGACCACGATTCCCTTGTCGAAGAGCATCTGATCTGCGTCAAAGCTCGTCGGACCATTGGCCAGCTCCAAGACGACCTTGGCTTTGACCTTCGCCGCATTGGCCTTGGTAAGCTGATCTTCAAGCGCAGCTGGAACGAGGATATCAACATCCAACTCCAACAACGCCTCATTGGAGACAGCGTCATACTTAACAGCACCACCTAGCAGCGAGGCTACGCTCTTGCCGCCCTCTTTGATCTCATTGACCGCAATTGGATCCAGTCCATCGAGCTTCATGATTCCACCCCCGGAATCACTGACCGCTAAGATTTTGTAGCCAGCTTCTGCAGCCAGCCTAGCAAAATGAAAGCCGGCATTACCAAATCCCTGGATAGCAACTGTCGGCGTTTTGCCCTTTAGGCCGAGCTTCTCGCGCAGTGCTTCCAGAACATAGAAGCCCCCTCGCCCCGTGGCGTCTCCGCGTCCTTGCGAGCCGCCCATGGCGATAGGCTTTCCGGTGATTACACCTGGGAGCTGTTGGCGTTTAATAATATAGTACTGATCAGCCATCCAAGCCATGACGGTGTCGTTCGTGTAAACGTCTGGTGCCGGTATATCGCGGTCCGGCCCGATAATATCAGCAACTGAGTTAATATAGCCTCGGCTTAAACGCTCGAGCTCCAGCCGTGAAAGATCCTTAGGGTTAACCTCTACCCCGCCCTTGCCACCGCCGTATGGGATATCCACTACGGCGCATTTGAGCATCATCCAAAAAGCTAGTGATTGGACTTCATCCAGATTCACATTTGGATGAAAACGAATTCCCCCTTTCGCTGGCCCACGTGAGTCGTCGAACTGCACCCGATAACCCTTGAAGACACGAAGAGATCCATCATCCATGCGAACCGGTATCGAACACATGTAGACGTTTTTAGGGTGCCGAAGTAGCTCCTGCGTGTTCGGATGTAGTTTGACCAGCTTTAGCGCTTGATCAAACTGCTTAAGCGCACTTGAGAATAATGGCATCTCCATTGGACAGGTCCTTTATTAGGGGCGGTTAAAGTCTATCGACAGGAGTCTAATACCCGGCCTTGTAACTCAAAATCAACTGGCGACAGATGAGGAAGCAATCAGCCACGACTTCCCGCATAGTTCTCATGCCCCTTCTGAGGCTCCCATCCACCGTCTCTGAGGGCGAATCTGGTGGCAGGACGCGCAGGATTCGATCGGAGTTCCCGCCTAACTCTTTTGCGAGAGCGATCTCCACCTCTCGACTGAAAACAAGATATTTATCCGCCAGTCGCTCACCCCTGACAGTCGCTGGTTCACTGATGGTTACGACAAGTGGACAGCCCACGCGGGGAAGCAACATTCGAGGACCGATCGGCGCCAAAACATGGAGCAACGAGATGGAGTCTATTCGACAAAGCAAAACTAGATATAGTTTATCGATGAGGCGCTGCCAAAAATCAGGCAAACCTTCTCCCGGTAGATAACGAAAGAGCACACGACAACTAGCTCCGTTCGGCAAGCGCTGAAAGTAACCAGCAGCTCTAACGAAACTTAAGTTCTCCTGCTCCTCAAAGAGGATCGGCAGCTTATCAATTTCATTCCAAACGGCATCGGTGAAGACGCGGCGCTCCAAATAGAAAACTAGTTCATCCTCAACTCCGAGCTTTGTCACGGCATTGCTGTAGCCAGAGATAGTGGAAGTAAGATAGCGGGCGAGCGCGTGCTCAATTCCGCGCTGTTCCAGGGCTGGCAATCTGCCGCAGTAAATACCGATCCGCATAGTCTGTTTTAGTCGTTGATGCGGCAAAAAGCTCTCAAATAACTCAATTGGGCACAACTTTTATCGTTGGAGGGAGGATAGGAACATGGTACTCCTCTTAAACACAGCGTTGCTCAATTTAACCTTTGGTTTCAGCATGATTATCGAGTGCCCATCCTGTAAAACAAAGTTTGCCCTTAATTCTAGCCAATTGTCAGGGGTCGCCAACCCTAGATTCCACTGCTCCCGGTGCGGTAATATCTTCGGCACCAAGGCAGCACAGATTTCGGAAGAGGCTGAGAGCGCGAGCCAGTCGGCCACGGAAAACGTCCCGGCCGCTGAGCAACTCCCCTTGATTCCAGAGATAGAGCAGCCCGTAACTTTCACCGCCACTGAGAGTGTCAGCACGTATCACGACCTACTGGAGAACAACTCTAATCCCTCGATACGCGCCGCCTGGCCAGACTCACGAACAGACCAGGTTTACGAAGCGGATATGCGCCAGAAATTGGAGCAGCAGCTTGAAGCTCCGCAGCCCAAGATTCTATTTAATGCTCACAGAATTTTAAGAACAGAGGCGGTGCAATCCGCACCTGAGCCGATTGCATCAATTGCTTCAATTGCTTCAATTGCACCCATTGCTTCAATTGCACCCATTGCACCAATTGCACCAATTGCACCAATTGCGAGTCCAGTTGGAAATCCGCTGGCAAGTCCTACGGTCACGGACGTAATAATCGAGGAACCGCGAGCGCTTAGCGGAACGGCGGCTCGACGTCAGATTGTGAATTTTAAACGTTCAGCAGTCGTAATTGATGATCTCGCCCCACCTCCGCGAACAAAACCTCGTGAAAGCTGGGCTAGTCGAATTAACTTTGGCGATCGGGAGGTCCGTGGATTCATGCGTCCGGTGGCCCTATTTTGTGCGCCACCGGTCATTCTTTCGCTAGGATTATTTGCCTTTGGAAATAGCCTCGCCAACACTAAACCGATCGCTCGCTCACTTGCCGCGATGGTGCCCGCGGCCTTAGAGAAAGCCCCTCCTGCTGGCCTGGACCTGGTCGAGGTCAAACATGAGTTTCTCACCTTAGAGGATGGACAACGAGTGCTTCAGATAAGCGGGAAGATCCAAAACGCAACCGAGCTGAGCATTCGCGACCTAAAGATTGAAGCCAAGCTTTTCGACCAGAGTAACCGTAGTATCGAGACGTTGCTATTGAATCCCGATAATGGGTTGATGAACGCGGCGAAGATCACGGCTCTGCGCGAAGAGGCGATTACGGCGCTCCAGGAAAAACACAATTCGGGGAACATTTCGATGGAACCGAGAGTGACTCGTCCATTCCGGCTGGTTTTTGCCAATCCCTCGGAGGACGCGCGATACTTTTCAGCTCGCGTCTATAGCGTCACACCGACGCTGGATTCGGCTCCGTCCTAACTCTCACTACTGTCCTTTTCGTTACCGTTTTTTGGGGCAGCGGCAGGGGTAGTGTCGGATTTGTTGGGAGTCACGTCGAGTGATTTGGAGTCGTTGTAGGATCTCTTAAAATTCTTAATCCCCTCACCAAGTCCGCTGCCTAACTCTGGTAGTTTTCCCACGCCAAAGACAATCAGCACGATGACTAAAATTAAAACTAGCTCTCCAGCGCCTAGTCCGAACACAGTTATAATCCTCCGGCGTGGTTCATACAGTAATTTTCCGTAATGCAACTTTCTCGATATACTGCCCGAGGTTGCAACAATTAAGAAGCAGGAATACTCCGTTTTAGCTGATGTCGTCCACACTTACTAATCAGAGCGGTTCCAATCAACTATTCCGAGCGTTAGGTCTCTCGATTGTACTGCATTTGGCGGCACTTACCTTCTATCGCACCCCGTCCGAGCCTCCCCCGCCCCAATTGCTGCGGGTCTCCCTGCTAGATTCTCCCAAAAGAGATGCTGCTTCTCCGCCAAAGGAAGCAAGCAAAAGCAAAGTTAAAAATCAGCTTCCCGAACCGCTTCCCACGCCAGTCAAGCAGCTAGTCTCTCCCTCGGAGAGCGCCGAAGAGCAGACTCCGAAAAATACCAGACTGGAGAGTGAGCGGGATTCGAGCACCAAACAGGAGAGCATCAAACGAGGATTTCCTGTCCCCGGCTCTGAACGTGAAACGGAAAAAAAGCCGAAGCCAGAGAAACCGGATCCGCTGGCCAATGCCAAACTAGATTCCAGTAAGGCTGCAGTTCTAACACCTCGTCCGGCTCCCAAATCAGTTAAGAAAAGTAGCGACCTACGGCTCAGCAACAGTGACATTTTAGCAAGCCTGACAACCTCACCCTCGGGCACGCTAGCTTCAGCAGAGAAACCCACCTCGCTCTCGCTGCAGGAGCTGGAATCTCGCAGTTTAGGAAAGAATCAAGCTGCTGGCGGCAGCGAGAACCTCAGAAAAAATTATGTCCCTTTCGGACGAAACAACCTGAGCTCGATCTTTGATCAAGCTCCGGGCGACAGCGATTTTTTGCCGAATATTCCTGACGGTGAGATAACCCTACTTAATGCCAAAGCCAATAAATACGCGGTCTTTGTTAGACGCGTAGCGATTCAAGTCTTCGGACAGCTTCGGAAAAGCAGTTGGTCCCGTCTCCCCTTTGAGGAGGTGCTGCGACTGCAAGATTTTGCCGTCGTTGAAGCCACCATGTCTCGCGAGGGAAAACTTCTCAAAGTCGAAATCAAAGACTCCTCCGGTAGCCTGACTTTCGACAGATTAGTAAAAGACTCCGCGGCCCACGGCACCTGGGATCAAAATCCCCCCAAGGGAGTGATCGCCGACGATGGTAACATTCACTTTATCTTCGAAGCCCGCACCTGGGCGCGCGGTGCGCGCGATGGCATGGTAGAGCAACGTTGGCTTCTACTAGGAACGGGACTGCTCTAAGTAGAAAAAGGGACTTCGTCGAAATCACAATCGACTAATTAATCAATCAATAAGGTCTTTGGTCGTTACTCGAGAGTGATAGTGCGCGGGGCCTGTCCCAGACTGCGGAGCTCATAGACCCCCGCTTTTAGCTGCAGACGAGAAAAATTATAATATCCGGCAGCGTCAGTGCTGGTGCGCGCCCTGACAAGTTTATCCTGAACAAGCTCGACCTTGACTCTCGCAAGCGGAGCGCCCTTTTCATCGAGCAGTCGCCCGTGATGAGCGATCAGAGTCTGCTGTAGCCGCTGCAGATAACGCTCGTCGTGTCCCTCATAGGCATAGCCAGCTGAGTATCGCGATCCGGTTTTCGAGCGATCGAGATTCGTCGCGGGAGCTGCCATCAGCGGCTCGATCGCCGTATCCTCATTCCATTCGTTCCAGGAGGTAATAAGAACCATCGGCAGCCGAGGGTCGACGTTCGGTAGCGCCACCCGCTGAAGCATCTGCTCCAGCAGTGAATCCGGAGCGGCGTTTTCTGCGAACTGTCGCGGAACCGGATAGTGCTCAAGTTTGGGGCGCACCCCTCGATCGTTGTAGCCAGGAATCACGGAGGGAACGATCGGTCGCTGCCCGACGGAGCGAAATTTTAGCAGCAGTGCCTCGATGTCCGGTAAAAACTGGGAGTCCTTCGCGTAACCGGCGTGTGTTTGATCGGTTGATTCATAGAAATTGTAAGCCGTGATCGCGTCAAATAGTGCGATACGCTGGGGGAGCGGCTCACGAATCATCTGCGGTGGTTGGCTCTCACCCCGTGGTTGGTCGATACCAAACCAAAAGATCTCGTCGCCGATAAAAATCGGGTCAAACTCCTTTAGTTCCTCGCGCAGTCGATTAAAGAGCTGAGGATAGTCTCCCACAAGTGTCCGCGTCAGATAGAAAAAGATCACGGGACGCTCACCCAGACGCAGATAGCGGGGATGTCTGAAGTATCTTTCAGCCAAACGCTTTACGTCTGGAATGAACTTGGCCGCGAACTGCTCATCAACCGTTGTGGCTCCGAAAGTTTGGTCGAAGCCGAGATCCCAGGTCTCATAAAAGATACAAAACTTAATATCTTCAATCAGAGGCGAAGCCACAAACGCGTCCAGAGTCGCCTGACGCTCCGGTTTTGAGGGCCACCAATCAAGGGTGAAAAAATCGATGCCGTAGCGACTGGCCCAACTGATATGTTGGGCGATCACCGCTGGGTCGCTGGAACGGTACTCTCCCAACACCGGACGCTGCGGCGGGCTCAATTGAGCGCGAAGATAGCCGTGGTGAAAGTTCTCCGGATACCAAAGATAGTAGTGTGCACCGACTAAGAGTCGCGCTTCGGGATCGGTAGTTGACGCTGGAAGGGGCGTAAGTCGCGCCGAAGGCTCCTCTCGGCTACATCCACTGGAGATTAAAAGACACAGCGTCAGAAGACACTGCGTGACTAGCAGGAGTCTACTAGCGGGCCTTGCGTAACCTCGTATATACAATCTGTAGTTCTCTCCGCTATCCGTTCGCTTTATGCTCGTAGCTTACCGAACTGTGGATCTTCGGCGAGCGTTAGATCGTATGAGGATTGGAGATTAACCCACAGCTCGGGGTCAGTCCAAAGAGCCCGCGCTAGTTTCTTGGCCATCGCCGCCGAGACACCTCTTTTTCCTCTACAGATGAGATTGGTAACCCCAGCTTCAACTCCAATGTGCTTCGCCAGATGAGACTGCGAAATACCTCTGTCCGAGAGGATCTCAAGGAGAAATTCACCAGGCTGTATAGTGTTAGGAAGTATCGTTGTCTCCGCTAGAGATAATCTACAATTTCGACATCCAATTCTTAAACGTCGCATTATAAATTTCCCCCGAGTGGACTTTTTACGTGCGCTTATTTCTTTTTCCACGAGCAATCGTCCAACGCAGCAAGTTGTTGTTAGTCATAGGAGTCTTAGCCGTAATTTATCATAGTTCCACGAGAAAAACTGCGCACAGGCAAAGCGATTAGTGGGTAAGGAGAAAGCGGAGCTGCTACCAAGAAGTTTCACAAAAAACCTTTCTTGGTAGCAGCTCCGCGGGTTGCAGTGCTCAACTTAGTCAAGCCACAGGCGCTGTGGGAACGAAGCTGTATTCAGTTGCGTGTTGCGCGGTAGATGAACAACTAAAAAGCAACAGCCGAGATGTGTAAGCATCTCAGTCGTTTATGAAATCAAAAAGAACCCACCTGTCTCTCGGAAGGAGACAGATTTTATCTGTGATGCGTGGCCAAGGGAAAAGTTTTTGCGAGGTAGCGGCGGAATTGTGCTGTAGCCCGTCGACAGTTGTCCGAGAGGAGAGGCGTAAAGCCGCCCCGCGACAGATTCGCTCTCGCCTGAGCCCGTTAGATAAAGCCCGTTACACTGACGAGCCGGCGTCGAAGCTAATTCGTAAGAAAATTAGAGAGCGCGGTTGCCTGCTAGATGCTCACGCCAAGGCGAGGGTTAGACCCTTCGCCGCTGGGTAAAGAAGCACTACCCAGCGTATCAGCAACACTTCCCTCACCGAGGAAAGCGCAGGCGCTTATGCCTAACCCCGAGGCGACGGAAATCTCGTCAGGCAGCACCAGAGAAGTTGAGTATACATCAGCGTCCATCCTCGGTCGTAGAACGGTTAGCTCCCGGGGATCTTGAGCTAGATATGATCGTTTGTAGCCAATCCAAGCAGAGTATCTTGAGCGTTAGGGATCGTAAGACGCGGCACACCTGGCTAGAGTTCGTGGATAATCTGGAGGCTCAGACGGTGCGACAAGCGATAATTAAGCTAGTACAGCGTATTCCACCGTCTCTGAGACGTACGTGTACCTTTGATCGCGGCTCAGAGTTTGCTGAGGTTCACCAACTACAGTCTTTCTTGGGAGTAGTTAACTAATTCTGCGATGCCTACAGTGCCTGGCAGAAGGGGTCGGTGGAGAATCAGAACAAGGAGGTGCGTCGGTATATTCCGAAAGGAACGGATCTGTCGACCGTCTTTAGTGAGCAACTTGAGCGTGTCGCGATGTTACTCAATGCCAAGCCTCGCAACTGTCTAAACGGTTTATCCTCTGGTGACGTCTGGCTATTAGAATCTAGGCGGGTTCGAGCTGAGTTGCATTAACTGACGTTCGCCGCGCTGCCTGAGGG
>Ga0163155_10005027_pt1 | contig 13325 bp, 7 predicted proteins | sample OliLakLV19SP4G1_FD_148611 | JGI IMG/M metagenome (GOLD analysis project Ga0163155, IMG submission 148611) | Freshwater microbial mat bacterial communities from Lake Vanda, McMurdo Dry Valleys, Antarctica - Oligotrophic Lake LV.19.SP4.G1 | ecosystem: Environmental > Aquatic > Freshwater > Lake >...
GATTGGAGTTGAGCTCAAAAAAAAAGAAGAAGTCTCTCAGGCGCAGATAGAGAGACCCGTTTTCAAGGCCAAACTCTTGAAGGGACACCCAGTCGTCTAGATTGAGATCCTTTCTAGGCAGAGACTTTCTGAAGACTCCATAAATAAGTGGCACCCCAGCCTTTAGAACCACTTTGTACAGAGCCGGGACTCCTTCCTTGGCAACTTGGGCAACGAATCTCTCCATTTCGTGCTTGATGACCTCTGAATGAGTTGGGAGGAGATTCTCGAATCTCCTCAGCATTTCATCTCGGATCTTTTTGGATCCTCTGAGGGCACTCGGAAATTGTTTCTTCCAGTTCCTATTTCCAACTGCAGTAGGGCTGAGTACTGGCTCTTCTCCATTAAAGGTAATTCCCTCCCAATCTGCCCACGAATCAGAATCTTCTCCTGATTCGTCTTCCGTTTCGTCGTGCATTTTGGAAATCTTCCTTTTTTTAGAGGGTCCATCTTTGCAATGTTCATTGCATTCATTGCAATGAATACAAGGAGTATCGATACTCCAATCGTCGTGGGCTCCTTTAAAAATGTTATCTCCGTGGGTTCCTTTGCAATGTTCACTGCAACCTTTGCAATGAAGACAAGGGATTTCGATCCCCCAATCACCGTGAATGGCTTCACTGTCGGTTTCTTCTTCTTTCCCAGAGTCTCTCGCGCCATCTATGATCACCATGTTGAGTCGTTGAAATGAAATTGAAAGTGAATAAAGAATAACCCCTTTTGATACCCCGCAGGCAGGATACGAACGGCAGGATACGCCTTCCTAAAATGGCAACGTGGACTTCCATATTTGGCTCCTGCGGATGAACCAACGGTTAAGGCATCCGCAGGAGTCTATTTTGGACGTTTTTTTGAATTTTGGCGGGTAAACTAGCAGTTAAGGCATCCGCGGGAGTCTATTTTTGGGTTTCCCAAGACAACCGAGAAGAGTCAGTAACTAGCAAGAAGTTTAGATCGAAGAACAAAGAAGTGATGGAAGCCGAATTTGCTGATATTCTTACCGAGTTTGGAAGCACTACTCATATGATGGCATCAGAGGCAGACCAGACAGAAAATGATCTCAAAGCCAATCTAGGCCTCAATGATGGAGAGAGATTCAGATCCGCAGGGAGATTTGAAGCCAAACGAAGTGTAGAACCGATAGAAGGAGGGATAGGAACTTGGACAAATATCACCGATCTGACGTTACTTTCGGATCCCGTAAAGAGACCGAATCGAGAGAAAAAAAGGAACATACGAGAAGAATTCCAAGATAAGATGGTAAAAAAGGCCAGACTCAGACAATACTGGTCTGACGTTGAGACGACTCTGAAAAACTTGCTTCATCTTTACAGTGGACAGACCGAACTCGAATCATCTGTTCAATTGTTTGAGATTGTAAGACTGTTTATAGAAAAGCCCATGATCCGGGATACACTGATTGAATCCGTGATGGATCATATAGAATAAAACACTTCCTCTTAACCAGTCAATGTTGGGTTTATCAGATCTCCTGTGCTCTGAAAAACACCGTTATTGAACTTCAAGTCCTTCACGTTCGGCATCATAAAGGTAACAGTATAATTACCTGATGCAAACCCAGCATGGGGTCTGATCCTGAATTTCTGATCTCCTGTGAACAGTCTGAATCCGTCCATTACTTTATCGTGTATAGCATGCTCAGGGTGTCTGGCAAAGTTGAAATAATAGACTGCATGGTTGGCGATGAAAACATCGATATGAGGAAAGGCCTTGAAGATTTCCTTTCTCAGCCATCTTCCATTAGGTACGATTTTATACATGCTTGTACCTTGAGGATCCACAATATCAAATGTCCCGTGTGCTGCATTTGCTCCTTCGATTGCAACTGCATTTCTTTTGTTTGGGACTGTTGTGTTGGCACGGACAAGGACAATCATAAAAGGGACAAGGCCTCTGACACCAGTCATGATGATTTCATTGTTGACTCCTGCTGTGAGAGTTTGAGCAATGTCGAAAGTAGTCCATTCTGTGATGGGGATTATGACATCGGACATGTCTTTGAACACCTGAACTGACCTGTTCTTCTCGAATAAAGGTCCTCCTTGTTCGACCAGACGTAACTTTAAGTCTACCAGACTCAGCACACCTGGACCAGAAGAAACGCAGTTATTCATAGTGATAACAATTTCCATGTCTTCTGTGAAGGATTCGAGAGACAGGTTCTCTTGGATAACGAACCAGTGGAAAATTGGAACCCAGAACTCCCGTGTTGCTCCCGCGACCAAAGCAAGCTCTCCAACTCCTGGAATCCAATTCCAGTCATCTTTGTAGTGTTGTTTTGCTTCGTTGGGGATCATTGGCCCGTAATATCCATAAAACATCTCATCGTCTCCTGTTTCTTGAACAACACGTCCATTCAATTTGTACTGTATCCTTTTCATAAAATAGAAAACACTCACAGGTGTTATCACGGCCGATGCATGTGTGTTCGTCAATGTGAAAACGAACCACCCTTCGTTGAGGAGTCCAGTTCCTTGTCTATTCGGCCTGAACACAATGGTAGAATCTTGAGTTCTGATAGAAGATTCGGTTGCTCCACTCACGGGACTGAATTCAATTACGTTTTCTGCATACGGGGTAGCATGCTGTTGTTTTCTTTTTCGTTTCCCAGCATGGCCGTTGATTCCTCCACTGAAGTAAGTGAAATGATCGTCTGGGTCTGCATTGATCTCGTCGTAGTGATTATGGATGGTATATCCAGCAGCCTTCAGCTTCTTCACGGCTGCTGCCTGGATGAATTCGTCTGCCGCGCTCATTTTACTTGCAGTTAAAATGGGTGTTACCTATGAGAAAAGAAAAAAAAACAAAACATTTCACGTTAGGGAACTTTCTATTTACTTTTTCATGACTACGACTGCAACTAAAGCTGCACCTCCGAGGAGGTAGGGAGCTGCTTTAGCTATATTACCAGTGATTCCTTCCCCGAATTTCCCTACGTTGCTCGTAACCCGGTCTGCTATTTTCCCCACTGATTGTATGTCTTTCCTGACTTCTCTCCCCACCGATTTGGCGTCGTGTTTCACTTCTTTCAGGACTGCCTTTCCTCCTTTGGAAATGTCCCTCTTGACTGATTTCCATGTTTTGCCGAGTTTTTTGATCGTGTGACTATGATGTTTCTTGTGCTTGGGAGTGGTAGCAAACGTGGTTTGCTTGCCAGAAGCCTGTAGGATTTTGTTCCCGCTCTTTTTCTTGTGGATCTGCGACCCAAGCGAGTGTCTTAGTTTTTTCAAACTCATGTCTTAAAAACCGGGAATTAAAGACAGTTGAGAATATATCAATATAATTTTATTTTTTACCCTCCTGGTCTGTTTTGTCTGGTTCTTCTGTTTTCTGTTTCTTTGCAACGTTTTCTTCTTCCACGTCGTTGACTGGATTGCTAACTGGTTCCTCCGGGACCTCCTTAGGAACCTCCTTAGGTTCCGTTACTTGTCTTTTCCCTTTGACCTTCTTCTGATTCGCATGGTCCCATACTGCTTTACAATATCTGACGGACTTCAGGATAGTATCTTGGTTCTCTGTGTTAAGCAGATAGTCGATGTCGTAGTGACTCAAAACACTATCAAGCACCTTTTTCAATGCACCGTTTAAGTCTGTTTCTCCTCCCCCGAATGCAATGTCTAGCCATTTCGTGAAACCTGTCAAATTCTGTGCTTGGTTCTTGAAATCTTTTGCTGCTAAGAGAAGCTTCTCTTTGCCTCTTCCTTGTTCGTTGTCTGCACAAGACCTCAGGATGTTCTCTATTTTTTCCAAGCCTTTGGCCAGTTTATTCCCAAGGAGTTCTTTAGGCATTTTCTGCCTGTTCCTTTTTAAAAAAGAATTTTTATTAATCCAAATCGGGGAAGTCCGAGCAGTCTATATCCAGGAGAGGATCCCTTTTGGTAGTCAAGCTGAATGTAACTTTGACTAGGAATGCAATGTCTACTATATAGATACACGCCAACGAGAAGATAACGAACAGGGACGGAATGAGTACCTCTAGGTACAAATCCATAAAAGTGCTTTAGAAAAGCCCAAGGCACGTACTTATTAAGTACGCTAGAAATTATTTTTTTGAACCGCTCCTCGGTTCTTGTGCTTTTTCTAAAAGTATGTCTGATTTAAGAATTGTCCAGCATGGCCAGAGAGCTATACCTCTCTTGCCTTTTGCTGTCCTCTGGACAATATTGTTTTTTATATAGATTAGCCTACCAACAGAGGTACGTTGTCCAAGAGTACATGATATTTGAATGTAAATTAACAAAATAAAGGGGTATGAGAAGGGCATTGGTAAAGGGGTTACTAAGGGGGTTTCATTCTACTAACCTAAATTAGGTTAGTAGAATGTTGAAATACTCTATAGTACTTTTGGGTCTGGACGGACGAACTTTCTGAACTTTCTGCCTTTCTTGGCACCTGTTTTGTGAGGAAACTCGCACATGTAAAAATGTACAGCTTGAGCCAACAGCTCTGGACAGAAAACTTAGCCGTTTTTTACAGAAAAACTAGCCGTTGAGAGAAAATTCAAAGAGTGTATAAGGGAAGCGGTCGACTTCCTTAATTGGAAAGAAAAAAGGGCATGCCGCGGAGTGAAATATTGTTTCATTCTATGTTACAGCCATGAGCAGTGTCTATGGGCCTTTCTCTTATCTGTTGCCCGGTCCCAAAATTCAAGATAACCAGGCTTTAGAAAAACACCCACGATACGATGACACAACTTCACATGTGGTAGTCAACGGTACAAAAAAGAAATGGAACACTTATTACTTTTGCAATGATCTTCAGCCCTTGGTGAAGTTCGTACACGAGCATACTTCGAGGAGCTGGGGTTCTTGTTTCAAAAGTGATAGACATTTGAAATTCTATATGGATGTTGAAGTCAAAGGATGTGACTTTTCTGACGAGGACGAGATTTACAAGCAATGCTGTGTACTTTCCGACGAAGTTGTGAAGTGCATACGAGCAACAATGAAGGAGATGTTTGAAAAAGGCAAATTGACTGTAGAGTACGTCTCCAAAGACGTTCCCGAGTGTGACAGGGTAGACGATTTCTGCCAGAAGCTTCAATTTTTCTTCTCTCCGAAAAAAGAAAAGCTATCTATTCATATCCACTCGGAAGATCACGTCTTCACCGACGGTGAAGCACTCAAGAAACTCGTAAAAGACACTGTGGCATACGCCAAAAAGAATGCCACTAGTTACACTACACTCGTCTACATGGTTGGATCCAAACAAACAATTGCCATTGATACAAGTGTTTATAGATCAGGGAAAGCCAGGCAAAGTCTTCGTTTCCCTACTTGTGTTCCTCCTACTGAAGACAAAAGGCCTCTTGTTTATATTCCTGTTACATGGGATTTTCCAACCTCAGCCACTCCAATTTGGCCTGCTATATCAGACGATATGAAGCCTCTGAATACCAGAAGTGTTCCGTTGTGTGCAGGGGATCTCTTTGTGTTCTCTCGGTACTTCGAAATAGGGTGCCCTGCTATAATTCCAAAGTCTTTCTCTTTGTATGCTATGAAAAATCTCAAAAGGCCACGAGTAGAAGAGGTAGAAGAGGTAGAAGAAATGACCACTGCACATCAAGAGATTGTCAATTCGTTTTTAAACCAGGTCAAAACCTCCAACACCGTGTGGCCAGGGTACAAAGATGCTTATTTTGTCCAAATTCAGAACTTCTCAGGAAGCGGAGTCAAGACGTGTTACAGGTTTAATTACACGGACAGGAACCAGAGGTGCCCTTCTGGTTTAACTCATGGAAGTCAAGGATTCTATTGTTATATAGATCAAGAAGGGACACCTGTCTTGAAGTGCTACTCGGCAAGATGCCAAAAGCAGCCTCTTGTTAGGTCTGTTGTTGAACAGGAAGACATTATCATGGGGAACGGTGAAGAACAACAACAAGAACAACCCAGGGCCCGTGTAGACCACAAGGGACTTGTAACCTTTTGGCAATCAAAGAAGCGGAAACTCCCTTCTACTGATAACAATACCTGGAACAAGATACTGGATTGCATAGGGAACCTTCTCATCTCTCTGAATTTTTATATCTATCAAGGGAATGTATGGAAGAAACAAGGATTCATGACCTTCAAGAAAGTGGAAGCACTAGAACAATGGATCCTAAAGGATTTCTGTGATACGATCCCTCCAAACATCGGTATGAGGACCTTTTTAACTGTTGAAAAATCCAAGACTATCAAGATAATACAAGACTTGTCAGAGGGGTCTATCTACAAGAGAACACTGAAAGGAGTAGCTTTTATATGGGTCTTCAAGAATGGAATCTACTGCCCGTTGGTCGCAAACTGGGAAGATGCTTTTATCCCTTTCCCTTCCGTGGTTGATTCATACTTTGAGCAGGAGGTCTGTAGGAAAACAGGTATATCTGAGGCTGGGAATAGAATACCTTGCAAGGTATTCGACGTTGAGTTCGATCCTAGGTACATCGAACAAGCAGACGAGTTTGCTGCCATTTATGCCACAGGGGATCTGCACAAACAAAGAGACCGGTTCTTTGAGGCCCATCCAATAACAGAGACAATTGTAAAATGGACAGACTGCCTACGGCAACATTCTTACGAAACATGGGAAGACATAGCCTTTGTCATGGCAATCCTTTTTGGAAGGCTTCAATTTCCTATATCTCACTACCTAGGGGACTCTTTTGATTTTGAAGTATGGATTAAGGGCCCTTCTGGTAGTGGGAAGACCTCTTTGGTTTGCCCTGTAGAGGTCTGGTTCGAGAAGCCAGCTCGTTGCGACTTCCAATCTACTTCTGGAAAAAGTCGTATAGACTTCTACCTATCCCCTTTTGGGAGAAAGAAACCAGATGATTTGGTCTTTGTGTATTGGAGAGACGTACAAAGAACCACCATGTGGAAGAAAGAAGACCTTACTTTTATGATCGAAACAGGACCAAGGGATGAAAAGCCAGAGATTATATATAGGACGTTACTCACAGATGACACAAATGTCCGGTCTCATCCTTGGTGGTGGAGGATCCTAGTAGTAGGAGTTGACTATATGGATTGCCATTTGGGGGAAGATAGAAAGACTTTGGATTACCAAGTAGAGAGGCGTTTCAAGACTATCAATACAAAGAAGATATTCCAAGGGGACTCTTCCTCTGATATGAAGAAGGAATTTGGACCCCAAGTCATAATCCCCCTTATGGTATTGTCTGCAAGAATCTATAGACAGTGGTGTGCCCTGGCAAGGGCTGGGGTTCGAGTTGATTCAATCACCCCAGAATCCTTTAAAACAAAGCACATTATAAAGGACAAATCTCCTTTGCAAGACTGGATACAAGAGTCCTCTGAATTCTACAACGAGTATGTGAATCTCCCTGCTTCTGCATCGAATACAGAGTCTGATCTCTACCCGAAATACACAGAGCTCGAGACACGGTTAAAAGAAATAGAACAGAAAGCAAAGAGTGGAGAGTTCCTCTTGATAGAAAAAGAAGGAGAAGTGATCGAAGCAGGTCAGTTTATAAATCATTATAGAAGAAGAGAAGACGAAGACGGAAAACCGTGTACTGTAGGAACCAAAGAAGCAGATATAACAAGACTGTTTTCTGCTCTTCCCAACAACAAAGTGTATACCTCCTTGGTCCAGGCTCCAAAAGAATACCAAAAAAAACTAAGGAGAACTTCTATACAGGATGGGTACTATCCAGAGGTTGAAAAACGACACTGTAGACCAGATCGAACAGTGGTCACGAACTTGAAGTTAGTGTTCAATCCTTTTATTTTCTTCCGAGAAGAGAGATCCCTAAAAAGCCTTGATGACTTTTCCGAACTTACAGGCATCTAAGTCGTCTGCTCTGAAGGGACACACACCTAATCCTTGGCATATGACGCGAATAGCCTCGTTGTATCTGGGATTGTCTCCTCCCTTTTTCCTAAACAATGATATAACATCGTTAGGATATCCTAATATTTTGAGAGTGATTTCAAATATAAGTGAATTATATAAACCGTTTCTTCTTTTCTTCCCTTGACTCTGCGGGAACAAAATATCCCTTTCACGTTCCCATATTACATCGATTTGGTCCAGTTTCTCTTTGATTTCGTCTTCTTCTTCTTTTGTGTATTCCCAGAAATAACACCCTCGTACGATGGCTGCTAAACGTGATGGCTGGTGTACGTATCTTTTTGCAGTTGGGAAGTCCTTGACAAGGGCCTTTAGCTTTTTCTTTACATCGAAAACAGACACGTCTTCCAGTGTCTTAATCTTATTATCAGAGGCCAGTAACCTCCACAGGCCATCTATGATCTCCTTTCTTGGACGAATGGACCCCTTCCCTGCTCCTAGACGTAAACTATCTAGATGGTGATGAACAGGGGAATACGTGTACGGTATCTGAACAGCGGTATATGTCTCAAAACATCCAAGGTTGTTAGCTTTATCTGAATAAGGGATGGGGACCATACCAAGGTTTTCTTTGAGTCTGTTGCATATCCGTTCTTCGTTCATTCGTCCTTCTTTTAACAATGGGATTAAATCCCATATGACGTCAGGGTTTGTCTTACGTAGTTCATCGAATGTAACAGAGATGTCCATTTTAAAAAACCCGCGATGTTTTATTTTATCCAGATGCGCTGCACTAGTCTTGATACTTCAATAACAAAAGGAGTAAGATAACCATGAACCCGTGGTCAGTTGCCCCTGTAGTTTACAACGATCCTTCTAATTCCAGTCATACTTATTCCTTTGACTACTGTGTCAAACGATTACTTCTACAACCTATAGGCCTAGTGAAAGTGGTCCCAAAGAAAGATCCCATTGGACGAGGGAACAAGACTTTTCTTTTCGACATCGGGAAGCCCATTGTTACAGGGTTTCCAAATGGAACAGATATAAGTTATATAAAGGCAGGAGGAGGAACTTTCTGTGTACAAATATCCTGTGACGTCAAAGTCAATGCAAAGGACGTAGAAAGGATTGAGCTCTTCAAGATGCCAATCATGGTTGGTTCTTATTTGGACCCAATCAAAAGAGAGAAATGGGACTCTGGTGTTTTCTATGTCAAAGGGCAAGAGAAGATACTGATCCCTCAACTGGATTATGCTGTTGGTTCGTTGACTATAAAATGCAAGAAAGGAGTTTACCAAGCTGATGCTAGATTTTCAGAAAAGAAAAGTATCTCGATCAGGGTACAGAAAAGTCCTTTGATGTTTATCAAGTCGTTGGAGATCAAAAGAAAAAGTGCATGGGTTCCTATTACTGCACTTTTGTCTAGCATGGGATGCCTACCCGTAGAGTTCCCATGTTTGGAACAAAAAGAGACCGTCCTTGAAGATCCTTCTATTCTATATGATTTCTTACCTGCCATCTCAGATAAAAAGAATTACCTGAAATGGATTGTCAAGACACTCTGTGTGAAAGCAATGAAAGAAGAAACAACAGACAGAGACCATTTCAAAGAAAAGATTGGACATACACCGGGAGAGTTGTTTTCAGAAGTTTATCGTGTGGTCTGTGAATACATTCGAAAGACTATACAAGTGACAGTGTTTAGCCATCTTAAAACAGGGATTCCTTTGGCAGATGCTAGGAGTTACATACAATCTGTAAAAGCAACAAACCTTTTTGCCATGCACATAACCAACGGGGAGTGGAAGATTAGTGACTATGCTAACAGAACTGGTGTATCCCAGATACTAAATAGAATGAATATGATATCTTTTGTCAGTCATATGAAGAAGTTCTGTAACCCTGTTAGTAAGGATGGTAAAAATGCTAACCCTCGGTTTTTCCATCCTTCTCAGTTTTTCTTCGTTTGTCCTTCAGAAACACCAGACGACGAACACAATGGCTTAGTGCTTAGACTAGGGCTCTTCACCAGGTTTTCTGTGGCTGACACCTATATGGAATTATTGTGTTCAATCAAAAATTATCTGAGTGAAGAAGGGGATCCTATTTTCCTCAACCGGGTTATGATAGGGTTCTGTGATTGTGAAAAAGTAGCAACATTACTAAAGTATAAGAAGAGGTGTCTCGAACTTAACCCTGAAACAAGTTTTAATGTTACTTCTACTAAGGAGTTACATGTACGAACATCCGCAGGGAGGTTTCTACGTCCCCTGTTAGTAGTAGAAAACGGGAAACTTACCTTGGACGAAAGCAAGAATGGCCTTTCTTTTGACGAGTTATTAGAACAAGGAGTACTAGAACTAGTAGACATCGAGGAGCAAGAAAGGGTATATATAAGTATGACTCCAAAGGATTTGACGATTTTGCATACACATTGTGAGATAGATCCAATTTCTATGTTCAGTGAGAATGCATCTGTTGTTGTGTATTCCAACAAAGAACCAAGTACCAGAATCAATATGACAACCACCATGGCAAGCCAAGCAATTGGTTCTTATATTCCACACAAAGGCCCATTTGACAACAAACAATATTTGATGTCTCCTCAGAAACCGTTGGTGTTCACAAAGACAGAAAAGCTTATAGGATTAGAAGAGTGTCCTTTAGGCACAAACTGTGTGGTTTTGATTCACCCTTGGGATGGATTCGACAAAGATGATTCTATTGCACTCAACCAATCTAGTGTAGATAGAGGACTTTTCCAGAATATACTAGTTACTAGCTATGAAGCATCTGAAAAGAAACAAGGTAAAAGAAACATGGTGATTGAAAAACCAGAGGATCGGAGTGGGAAGTACAGTCGTGTTGGTCCTTCTGGTATTGTAGCCAAGGGAGCTGTAGTAAGAAAGGGAGATTTTCTAATGACAAAAGTGTACCAGAATATGGAGATTGTTTCAGATGCTAGCAACGTCAAGCCGTCTATTTCTTTATCTAATGGGAAAGTGTCAGACGTAGAAGACAGAGAATACTTTGGTTCTAGAAGGGTAAGAGTAGCCGTGTCTACTTCCCAGAAGCCCGACATCAACGGAGACAAGTTTACCACTAGACAAAGTCAAAAGGGGCTTGTAGCTTTGATGATACCTGAAGAGGACATGCCATTTAGTAATACAGATGGGTCAAAGGCAGATGTAATCATCAATCCTCATTCTATGCCTTCTAGGATGACTGCAGGGATGTTAGAAGAAATTCTAAATGGTAAAAAGAGCTGCCTTTCTGGAAAAAGAATAGACGGGAGCCCTTTTCAAAATCCAGAAGAATGGTACAAAGACCTTTTAACATCTTGGGGCTACAATAACAACGGAAAAGAGGCGTTTATCAATGGGTCAACTGGGAAATTATTTTCTGCTCCTATGTTCCAGGGGTTGGTTTACTATTACCGGTTAAAACATATGGCTAAAGAGAAAATACAGTATCGCGATAAAGGGCCTATTAATATCTATACAAGACAGCCAGTAGAAGGGAAAAAAAGAGATGGAGGCCTAAAGCTAGGTGAAATGGAAACACAGGCTTACCTCTGTCACGGGGGTATCCAGTCCCTACACGAGAAGTTGAATGACCATAGTGACAAATCAGAGCTCCTAACCTGCCATCAGTGTGGAAAAACAGCTTACCTTGTAATGGATCATTCCACTTCAAAAATCAGGAGGATTGAATGTGAACGATGTGGTATAATCGATGATCCAGCGCGAGCAGAAACCCCTCACGCGCTTAAACTCTTGTTCATGGAAATGAATTCTTTGTACATGGATGTAAAAACGAAATGAATTCTTTGCATTTCTCGTTACTAACCAAGGATGATATCCTTTGTCTTTCAAAGGTCGAAGTCACTGAGACTTGTCTATACGATCGAGATGGTCTTCCTAAGAAAAATGGTGCTGTAGATCTCAGAATGGGAGCTACGTTTCACTTTCTGTGTCAGACATGTATGCAAACCTTTATGGAATGTCCTGGTCATACAGGACATATCTGTTTGAGTACCCCTGTTATGAACCCTTGTCTGAGTCAATACCTAAAGTCTCTTTTCCGTGAGCTCTGTATGGGTTGTTTTCAATGGACAAAAGCCAAGAAGTGCACATGCGGTGTTAAAAAAAGAAGTCTTGGATTCTCTGACTTGGAGTTCTTTTTTAAAGTTGAAAAAACAAAGATCATGGAGACCCATGCTTCAATCTATTCACTGGTAGATGCCATTCCTGACCATGTGTTCCAAGAGCCAGGATCTATCTTTAAGCATCATGCCAGAGATCTTTTTATACGTGTTTTCCTTGTACCCCCTGTAAAGATGAGACTCACTGACAGGAGTAACCCTGTAGGAAGAGTAGAAGACCAGATGTCTCTCCAGATTGTAAAAATACTTGAAGCAAGCAAAAAAGGATATGAAAAACTGTTGGTCTATCGTATATCGACATTCTTGGATTCAGATCTAGCCAGTGACAGATGGACAAAACTATTAAAAATTAAAGATCCTTTTAACATGAAGGGACTGATACAAAAACTAAATTCTAAATCGGGAAGACTAAGAGGCAACCTCTCTGGTAAAAGAACAACAAAAGTAGCAAGATGTGTGATTGTACCCAACGACTTCCAGCCAGTGGATACAATTTCTTTGCCAAGTCCTGTATTTAGGAATATATTTATAGAAGAAAATGTATCTCGTGCCTCGAAGAAAAGAGCACGTGAATTGATAGAAAAAGGACAAGCAACAGGGGACCCATCCCCTGGAGGGAAAATCCGTAGATGTTTACAACCAGGGGATGTTGTAGCCTTTGGTAGAATGCCGACTTTGTCAAAATACTCTTTACTGGGATTTAAAATTCAAGAAACAAAAGGAAATTCTATATCCATAAACAGTGCAGTTTGTCCAACTTTTGGAGCAGATTTTGACGGGGATGAGATGAATGTATGGATACCAGAGAATTATCAAGCCATTGCAGAGATATGTGAATTAATGATGATCGACAAGAATCTTATTTCCGACCACAACGGGCAGCCTATTATAGGACTAATCCAAGACACCTTGGTTGCTATTCATCGTTTGACCACAGAAACTCGAACTTACACACGGCAAGAAGTTTGCCAGATGGTTTGTTTCACTTCTAAGTGGGATTATTCTCTTCCAGACTGGAAAGGACCATGGACTGGTTCTGATATAGTATCTTATCTTTTACCAGTGTTCAATTACATTGACGATGGTGTAGAAATACACCAAGGAAGAATACTAAAAGGAAGTTTCACTAAAAGTGTAAGTCAGCGAGTTTGTAGAATCATTGCAAAAGAATTCGGCTACAAATCACTGCAGTTTTTCGTACAGGACTGCCAAACTGTTGAAAGAGGTTTCTATTCTTTTAGTCCCTTTTCAGTTGGAATGGACTCGTTACAGCCATTGACAAATTCTATCCCAGAAGTAA
>Ga0163155_10005028_pt1 | contig 13324 bp, 6 predicted proteins | sample OliLakLV19SP4G1_FD_148611 | JGI IMG/M metagenome (GOLD analysis project Ga0163155, IMG submission 148611) | Freshwater microbial mat bacterial communities from Lake Vanda, McMurdo Dry Valleys, Antarctica - Oligotrophic Lake LV.19.SP4.G1 | ecosystem: Environmental > Aquatic > Freshwater > Lake >...
TGTGAAGGAACTCCGAGAATTGGGCGTTGCGGTCGAGGAGGTGGCGACCGGAGCCACGGCACCCGCGGCCCCCCGGCTGGCCCTGTTGGACAATCCGGAGGTGAAGGTGTGGGGACACGACGTGACCGCCGAACGCGGGGCCACGTATCAGTACCGACTGCGGGTATTGACCAACAATCCGCTTTTCGGACGATCCCTTCAGCCGGCTCAGGCCGCCTTGGCCGCGCAGAACACGCTCGCAGGCCCGTGGTCGGCGTGGTCGGCCCCGGTCACGGTGTTGCCCGCCGAGTACTACTTCGTGACGAGCGCCGAATCGCGGAACGACATCACGCCCCGCCCCCGGGCGACGGCGGAACTCTTTGTGTATTACTACGGCTTTTACCGAAAGGCGTCGGTGAGTCTTGAACCGGGCGACAAATTGATGGCGACGGCCAAACTACCGGAGCTTAAGTTCGCCGACATGGACCTCCTCAAACTCGACCCGGACGCGGCCGAGTTGGCGAGGCCGACCGCGGCGGCCCCTGAGGCTCCTGCGAGCCCGAATCGCGAAGGTGGCGGACGCCGGGGCGGTCTGGCTCCCGGTGGTGGAGGCCCTGACGGCCCCGCTCTTCGCCGAGATCGAGATGAAGCGCTGGCCGCCCAGCCAAGTTCGGGCGATCCGCTCCTGACAATCGGTGCCCCGAAGGAACGTCAAATGGTGGTCGATGCGACGTTCCTGGACGTGGCCCAGGCTCCGGCCCCGCCCAGCGAGATTGCGGGGGACGTGCGGAACCGCTATTTCGCGGTCTTGCGGGACGGCGCGGGGCGCCTGGTGACCCGTGTCGCAGATGCAGAGCGAACGCAAGGCATGTACCGACAGTTCGATGCTTCGGCCAAGGCTGGCCTCACGCAGGGCGTTCCGGTGCTGAAGGCGGCGGCGCCCGGACAGACGCTTCCCACGAGACGCGATCGGCCGAAGGCCCCCGATGCCCCAAGTGGGGGCGGGGGCGGCGGCTAAGTCGCGGCAAATTGGGGTCTTGCGAGCGAGTGTGAAGAAAAGGTAAAGCACACCGCTTGACCCATCCCCGGTTCGGTCTACACTCCCTTCCCTCTCACGACGGCCCCCCGATTCTTTCGGGAGTTCGAACCGGGGCGGGAAGTTAAAAAATTGAAGGGTGCAAAGCCCTTTGATGTTGGGACGCGGGACGCTCCCGAGTTCCACACGGCTCTTTGAAAACCGGATACGAACGAACGCGACCTCCGATAGGGTTTCCGGAGTCGGCGACGGCTTGGCGTCTCTCTGAGACGGTGAGGCGGGTGTCGATTTCTGGGGTCTTCCCTCCGGAGGCGCAAAATGCTGCAAGTAGAAAAGATTTTTGACAGTCATGCCGGCGACTGTGAAGGGCGAAAGCCCGAATCAGTCAAGGGCACGATGAATTGAAGATGCGATGAGATTAGAGCAGCGCTTGAGAGACTTTGTTGAAGAACCAACCACGATCGACACGATCGCAAAGTTGTTTCGGGCTTTTCGGGAAACCGTGAAGACCGAGGCGATGGAGTGTTCGGGCCAGTCGTGGCTCGATTCCGCATCCTTGAAAGGCGGATCGAGGTTTCTGATCTGAGAACGGGGCAAATGAATCGAAGTGCGGAAACGTGCTGAGTTTCGCGAGTCGCGGAGTCAGGTTGGGGACCGGGTACAAGGGCACACGGTGGATGTCTTGGTGTCGAGAGGCGATGAAAGACGTGAGAACCTGCGATAAGCCTAGGGGAGTTGGTAACTGAACTGTGATCCTAGGATTTCTGAATGGGGCAACCTACTCTTATGAGTACTTTATCCTGAATGTATAGGGATAAGGAGCGAACCTGGGGAACTGAAACATCTAAGTACCCAGAGGAAAAGAAAGCAATAGCGATTCCGTAAGTAGCGGCGAGCGAAAACGGATTAAAGATCAGTGAGCGAAACGTTTGAATGACGTACCGAAGAAGGTGAAAGTCCTGTAGCCACGAATCTTGTAGACCTTGAGTAAATTCGGGCTCGTGAAACCCGGGTTGAATATGGGGGGTCCACCCTCCAAGTCTAAATACTACTCGACAACCGATAGCGAACCAGTAAGGCGACTGAACGATGAAAAGAACCCCTATGAGGGGTGTGAAAGAGTACCTGAAACCGTGTGCTTACAAGCGGTCGGAGTCCGCAAGGATGACGGCGTGCTTTTTGCATAATGAGCCCGCGAGTTAGTCTGTACGGCGAGCCTAAGGCCCACCAGGCCGGAGGCGGAGCGAAAGCGAGTCCGAAATGGGCGCCGAGTCGTACGGGCTAGACACGAAACCTCAGTGATCTACCGTTGGCCAAGGTGAAGGGCGGGTAAAACCGCCTGGAGGCCTGCACGCGTGACCGTTGAAAAGGTCTGCGATGAGCTGACGGGAGGACTTAAAGTGTAATCAAACTGGGAGATAGCTTGTTCTCTCCGAAATAACTTTAGGGTTAGCCTCGGGTATCAGCAGATGGGGGTAGAGCTACTGGATGGTTGCAGGGGTCTACCCGACTACCTCGACCAACCAAACTCCGAATACCATTTGCATAGACCCGGGAGATAGACGGCGAGTGATAATATCCGTCGTCAAAAGGAGAAAAATCCAGATCGCCAGCTAAGGTCCCAAATCTCTGCTCAGTTCGAAAGGAAGTCAAGTTGCAATGACATCCAGGATGTTGGCTTAGAAGCAGCCACCATTTAAAGAGTGCGTAACAGCTCACTGGACGAGGAACTTGGCGCCGATAATGATCGGGAATAAGCAGAGAGCCGAAGCTGCGGGCGTCGTAAGACGCGGTAGGAGAGCGTTGTTAGCGCGGCGAAGCCGTCCAGTAATGGTAGGTGGAGCACTAACAAGTGAATATGCGGGCTTGAGTAACGATTAAACAGGTGAGAATCCTGTTCGCCGAATACCCAAGGTTTCCTGGGGAAGGTAATTCCGCCCAGGGTTAGCCGGGACCTAAGGTAAGGCCGAAAGGCGTAGTCGATGGACATGGGGCACAATATTCCCCAGCACATGCAGAGATCAAATCACGGTGCGGATCTTGAAGTTTGGGGGGCCTGTCAGATGGCCACGCAAGAAATCCCAGATGGAGAGGTTCCCAGAAAAGCCGTGAGGGCAAAGCATGTCCCGTACCAAAACTGACACAGGTGGGTGTGGCGATAAGCCTCAGGCGCTCGAGAGAACGGTCGTGAAGGAACTAGGCAAATTAACCCCGTAAGTTCGCGATAAGGGGGCCCTCCCCTCCGCAAGGAGGAAGGGCGCAGAGAAGAGGCTCTGGGAACTGTTTATCAAAAACACAGCACTGTGCTAAGAAGCAATTCGATGTATACAGTGTGACGCTTGCCCGATGCCGGAATGTCAAGGGAGTGGCTCAGGGAAACCGAAGGTCGCGACCGAAGCACCGGCGAATGGCGGCCGTAACTATGACGGTCCTAAGGTAGCGAAGTTCCTTGTCGGGTAAGTTCCGACGCGCATGAATAGCGTAATCACTGGAGCACTGTCTCCACGACCGACTCGGTGAAATAGTAGTGGCGGTGAAGATGCCGCCTACCCGCAGCAAGACGGAAAGACCCCGTGGACCTTTACTATAGGCTCGTATTGGCCACGAGCATATTCTGCGTAGGATAGGTGGGAGGCTTTGACGACCCGGTTCCGGCCGGGTAAGAGCCATCGGTGAAATACCACCCTGAGTAAGTTTGTGGCCTAACCTCGATTCCCGTGAATCCGGGCGAGGGACAGTGCGTGTCGGGTAGTTTGACTGGGGCGGTCTCCTCCAAAAAAGTAACGGAGGAGCGCAAAGGTCGGCTCAGCACGGATGGAAACCGTGTGGCGAGTGCAAGAGCATAAGCCGGCTTTACTGCGAGACCGACGGGTCGAGCAGTCTCGAAAGAGGGCTCTAGTGATCCTGCGATCCCGCGTGGAAGGGTCGTAGCTCAACGGATAAAAGGTACCCCGGGGATAACAGGCTGATCGCTCCCGAGCGTCCATAGCGGCGGAGCGGTTTGGCACCTCGATGTCGGCCCATCACATCCTGGGACTGAAGGCGGCCCCAAGGGTTCGGCTGTTCGCCGATTAAAGTGGTACGCGAGCTGGGTTCAGACCGGCGTGAGCCAGGTCGGTCCCTATCTGCTGTGGGCGTTGCAAGCTTGAGTGGAGTCAACCTTAGTACGAGAGGACTGGGTTGGACATACCCCTGGTGATCCAGTTGCACTGCTAAGTGCACAGCTGGGTAGCTACGTATGGCAGGGATAACCGCTGAAAGCATCTAAGCGGGAAGCCCCCCACAAGATGAGGCTTGCTAGTAGTAATACGAAAGACCCCTGGAAGACCACCAGGTTGATAGGCCGCAGGTGTAAGGACAGAAATGTCTTCAGCCGAGCGGTACTAACGGTCGAAGCCCGGTCTCCAACCAGCCTCCGCGGCGTGACACCTCAAAACCGTCACCCCGCATGAGCGCTGCTTTGGTCACCATCGTATCAGTAAGTAGTCAGTTTCAGATAGTTTTTACTGCATCACCGGCTTGGAGGCCACCGCCATCAACACGCGGAGCCTCCAGGTCTTATGAATCTCTGCGGGTTTAGGCGTCGCAAGACGCCTCAATCACGCGTTCGTTCGTCCGGTCCGTCGGTGGAATTCCCTTCCATCGGCCAAGACTGGTCATGCCGCCGAGAGGCGACGTGCCCGGTTTGTCGGTGACCATAAGCGAAGGGAAACACCTGTTCCCATCCCGAACACAGCAGTTAAGCCTTCGCTGCCGATGATACTGCACTGCGGGAAAGTAGGTCATCGCCGACTCTTGAACCCCTTCAGGTAAACCTGGAGGGGTTCTTTTATTTTTGCACTTTGCTCCCGTGTTCTGCCGCCCTCATCACTCGCAGCACTTTCGCGCCCCTTTAACCGGGCTTGGGCAACGCTTCAATGGGAATCGAAATCTACGCATCCGCTCCCCGCACCAAGACCGCCGGCCGCGCCAAGCAGGATATCGAACAGCTGAATGAGTCCGTTCAGGAGTTCATGCTCGCACAAGCAGAAGACCCGCGCGAATCCAGTCTCCTCCATCGCCGTCAGACTGTTGCAGACTCGACGTCCCAGGATATCACTACACCGACTTCGATGAAGAATCCGGGGCCGTCACGTGGTATTTTCGCGGGGCGCTCGATCTCCGTACGGTGCCGGGGTCGCAGCACGGATTCGGATGAGCCCGTCACCGATGCCGACCTGCTCGAAATCTTTGACGAAGCCACCGCCGAAGAATGTGAAGGCCACGTCCCCTTGGTGCACGCAGGCCCGGGCTTTGTCGGCAAGGCGACCATCCGGGAGATATCCGCGGATGAGGGGCATCTGTTGTCTGCATTCCTCGTCGGCGCGCCGGAAGCGTGTGAACTGCAAATCGCCATTATGGCCGCGGACGCCGAGTGGGCGTAGCGCATCTTCCGCTCGCTCTCCTATGTTCCAAGCCCGATGGACGAATCCCAATAAGCGACCGCCGCTCCGCCCCGCTCCAAAGGGCCCCACCTCGGCTGGCGGCGAGACCGGACCGCTATCGCAGGTCTTCGGCGACTATCCCGTGAAGTGTCTTGAGTTCCTCGGCGCGGTCTCTGGGCATGACAAGCGTGGCGTCGGGGGTGTGGACAATGATGAGGTCGTCACAGCCCAGGACCGCAACGGTGTGGCCCTTGTCCGCGGTCACCACCAGCGTGTTGCGGCACCCGGAAACGACGCCCGTGCCTTCGCCCGCCATCCGGTTTCCTTGGGCGTCGGCGGGCACGGTTTCCGCGAAACTGGGCCAACTGCCGACGTCGAGCCAGCGGAGTTCCATCTGGACCGTGAGGAGTGAAAAACCGTCCTTGGATTGGTCGCCTGCGGCGGCCAGTTTGGCGGCGGGTTCCATGATGGCGTAGTCGACGCTCGTCTTGGGGAGGTTCGGGTAGACTTCATCAAGGACCGCCGCGGCCCTCTTGGTGCCCCAGGCCTTCTGAATTTTCATCAGCCCTTCGTGACATTCGGGCTTGAAGCGCTTGATGGCGTCGAGCACGGTCGAGGCTTTCCAGACGAACATACCGGCGTTCCAATTGAAGTCGCCGGATTCGACGTAGGCCTGGGCGCGGGCGAGATCGGGCTTTTCAACGAAGCGGGCGACATGGAACGCGCCGTCGCGGGCACCGTCGACTTCGGGGTGCTTGCCGTGCTTCTTATCCCGGACGGGGGTGCCCCGTTCGACGTAGCCAAAGCCGGTCGCGGCATAGGTTGGCTTGATCGAGAAGGTGACGAAGCGCGAAGGATCGCTTTCGACGAGGCGGAACCCAAGGTCCATGCGTTCACGGAAGACGTCGTCGGGCTCGATGATGTGATCCGCGGTGAGGACGGCGAAGACGGCGTCGCGATTCTCTTTTTCCAGCACGGCGGCGGTGAGGCCAACGGCGTTGACGGTGTCGCGAGCCGCCGGTTCACCCAGGATTTGGGCGTCCGCGAACTCGGGCATCTGCGCGCGGATGCTGGCTCGGTAGGCCTCGGCCGTGCAAATGTAGCGGTTCGCGGGATCAATTAGCCCGTCGAGCCGGGACGCGGCGATTTCGAGCAGGCTGCGGCGACGGGTGTCACCCTCGCGCTCGATAAAGTCGAGGAGTTGCTTGGGCCGCTCTTTACGGCTCATCGGCCACAGCCGAGTACCGGCGCCGCCCGCCATGATCATCGCGTACCGCATGAAGGGAGGGTAGAGGTGAGATCGGACGAAAGGACAGGGCCCGGGACGTGGAGAGATGATGGAACGGATACGCCCGGTGACGGACGGATCAGCCGCCGGCGGCAAGGGGGTTGGGAAAGGTGAGGAGCACGTTCTTGATTTTGGTGAGGACGGTGCGGCGCCGATCGGCGAACGAGATTCGCGCGGTCATGCGCGTGTGAGAGGCCCAAGGCAGCCCCACCGAGCCGTTGTAGGTGTGAGAGCTCGGGACGACAAGCGACGAGACAGCCTCGCGTGCAAGCGTCGGGCGGAGAAAACGAGAGCGGTGTTCCAGGCTCAGGCGAGGAAGAGGGAAGTCGTCGGGCATCGGCTGCCCGTCGGCCGCGATGACGGTGAGTCGAACGTCCGCAGGCGTCGGGAAGCCAATCACGGCCAAGGTGACTTCGGACTGTACAACGGTGAGTACGAGGTTGTAGCGCCGCCCCTGCCAGCGGATGCTCCCGGTGTGTGGCCGGTAGCGGACAACGGATACTTCTTCAACACCCGCGGGCTCCGGTTCGGCGGCCCCTGAAACGCCCGGCAAAAAAAGGATGGCAGCCGCGAGAACGTATCGGGGGATGAACTTCACGGGTGAGCTCCAAAGGCGCGTGACCAACGAGATCTGCCGGGTGGCATACGAGAGTACGGATTGTCCTTGGGGATGGTTTCCGGCTCGGGAATTGAGATCGGAGGCGTCGGAATCGGTCAAATGGGTTTTGTCGCACGGCACGGGCTGTTCGCGGACGACGTGCCTCGGAGGTCCGTCACCGTAACACGTAGGTGATAGGGGCGTATCAATTCGGCGTGCGACCTATCCTTAGCAGGTGGTCGCGGGACGGACCGGCGGACGAAAACTCCTGCTCGGAATTTCCCAATTCGTTTATCAGAATCGTGCCGGGGCGTCGTGCGGGTTCTTAGCGTTTCGTTCAATTTCGTCGGGTTCCGCAACGTGATGGGTCCGGCGGCACATCCAATCAAAGGAAATGACATGTTGATGCACGGTTTGCGGGGTTGTTCGGTGGTATCCGCGGCGGTTTTGGTGGCGATGGCGGGCGTGAACCCGGCCTTGGCGAATGGTCCGGAGGTGCTGGACCGCGTGCCGCAGAACGCCGCGATGGTGGGGGTGGTGAACAACCTGCAAGAGACTCTCGCGTCGCTCGAATCGTTCGCCACAGCCATGAACGATCCGTTCCCGGAGGGCGAGGAGAACCCGATTGCTTCGATGAAGGCGCTTCTGGCGACGCCAGGACTCGACAAGAACGGCTCGGTCGCGGTGTTCGTGCTTCCGGGAGCGGACGGGACGATCGACTTTGAGAGCGGTGAGGAGCCCGAGGGTCTGATCCTGATCCCGGTGAGCGACTTTGATGCGTTCTCGACGGCGCTGGGAGGCTCGGGGAGCGATGGGACCATCGCGATCAAGATCGAGAATGAGGAACAATTCGTGAAGCGGGCCGGCACGGGCTACGCGGTGATGGGCAAGAGCAAGTTGCTGGTGGACACGTTTGATCCCAAGGGCGGGAACGCCGGTTTCCATCGCAAGAGCATGGGCGCGATCGGTGCCTCGGTGGTGGAGTCCGCGGACGCGGTGTTTTTCGCGGATATTACCGTCTTGAGCCCGGCTATCGATAAGGCCTCCGAACAAATGGCCAGTCAGGGTGAGATGGTCGCGGGCATGGCGGGCGCCCAGGGCGAGCAGGCGAAGTTGGGGATTGAAATGATCGGGCAGGTGCTGAGTAACTTCAGCCGGGACGGCGAAACCGGGATGATCGTGGTCGACTTCAGCGACGAGGGCGTCGGCATCGACGTCGCCGCCCACTTCAAGGAAGGCTCCGAGTTGGCCGGCTTCTTCGATGAGTCCGGATCGTCGGGCCGGCTGCTCAAGAGCCTCCCGCCACAGGCTTTCCTGTTGGCGGGCGCGATCGACACGAAAGTTTCGGCCGTGAAGAAGATCCTGAAGAACATCTCGGCTGGCAACGCGCAGGCGGCGGACGGCGCGGGCGAGGCAACATCGGGCGGAACCATCGCGACGATGCTGGCGCAGGCGGAGAAGGTCGACGGTTACGCGTTCAGCATGGGCGCGAATCCCGCCGCGATGATGGGTGGGGGGTTGCTCACCAACACCACCATGTACGTCGCGACGGCGGACGCGCCGGGATACTTGAAAGCAACCCAACAGGCGCTAACCGGTATGAATGACGCGAAGGTGGCCGGGATGACCTATACCAGCGAATACAAGTCAAAGGCGGTAACCATCAACGGCGTGGACGTCGATACCTGGTCCACGACTATCGAGCCCAACCCGGACGATCCCAACGGCATGCAGATGCAGATGGTGCAGTCCATGATCTTCGGGCCGGGCGGGATCGGCGGGATGCACGCCGTAACCGAGGGCGGTCTGGTGAGCACGATGAGCCAGAACACCCCGTTGATGGCCGCGGCGCTGGAAGCGGTGAAATCCGGCAAGGGGCTTGGGGACGACAAGTCGCTGAAGTTGGCGCAGGGAGGACTGCCTAAGGGACGGTTCTTTGAATTGTACTTGGGCACCAAGTCGCTTCTGGACATCGCCTCAAGCGCGATGATGATGATGGGTGGCGCGGCGGAGTTCACCGTCCCCGCGGAGGTCTCACCCATCGCGATTGCCGGTAGTTCGGCCAAGAACGGGATGTCGTTCCACATGTTCGTGCCCAAAGACGTGGTCGCGACGCTGACAAACATCGCCAACACGATGAAGGCGGCGGACGAGGGCGACGACATGGAGATGGAAGAAGAAGAAGACGCACCGATGAAGGACGAGGACGGCGCGAACCCGCGGTTCTAAGTTCCGGTGAAGGCCCAAATGATGAAGCCCGCAGCGAACGCGCTGCGGGCTTTTTCGTGACGACGAGTGCTGCCCGGACCGTCTCCTTCGGGGAAGATGGGTACCGCACATGCGGATCACCCGCGCGGATGAAATTGCTTGTGAACGCTCTTAAGGCGGCTGCGATCCACATGGGTATAGATCTGGGTGGTGGCGATGTCGGCGTGGCCGAGGAGTTCCTGCACCGCCCGCAGGTCGGCTCCGCCGATCAGAAGGTGGGTCGCGAAACTGTGGCGGAGCGTGTGCGGGTGAACGTTGGTGAGTTCGGCGGCCATCGCTCGGCGTTTGACGATCTGCCAGACGGCCACGCGTTCAAGCGGCTTGCCGTGGCGAGAGAGGAGGAGGCGGCCCATGTGTTGGGTGCCGGCTCCGGCGAGGCGAGCGCGGCACTCATTGAGGTAGGTCGAGACGGCGGCTTGCGCAAACTGGTGGACCGGGACGAGGCGTTGCTTATTGCCCTTGCCCGTCACGCGGACCACCCCGACGGTGGGGTGATACTCGGCGAGCCCAAGACCGGCGACCTCCGAAGCCCGAAGCCCGCTGGCGTACAGGAGTTCGAGGAGGGCGCGGTCGCGATGGGCGAGCCAAGGTTGTTGAGAATAACCGGAGTCTTCGGGCATCCCGGAGCATTCCAGCAGGTGCCGCATCTGGCGGGGTGAGAGAACGTGAGGCAGTTTCTTCCAGCGCGTGGGGCGTTCAAGAATGTCGGCGGGGTTGGTTTCGATGACGCGGTTCGCGGCGGCCCAACGGAAGTAGACGCGAATCGTCGCCTGATGGCGGATGATCGAGGACGAGTCGAGCCGGTGGGCCGTTTTGAGGTCCGTGACGTGCCGGACCAGTTGCCGGGGCGTGATTTGCGGCGGACCGGTGACCCCTTGTGCCGCGACGTCCTCAAAGAGCGCCCGCAGGTCCGATTGGTAGGCGAGGAGGGTGTTGGCGGAAAGGCCGCACTCGATCCGGATGAACCCAAGAAACGCGCGAAGGGCCGCACTGAGGCCGGGCGGGAGTTCCGGGTGGAGGGCCCGAGTGCTGCTGGGTTCGGGTTGCGGGATCACGCGTGGAGGTGTTATCGGCAGGTGACGACGGCGGAAGCGCAAAGAAAACGCCCCGGCCGAAGGCGGCCGGGGCGTCGGGGTCTCAATTGTCAGGGACGGAAGGTTTTAGCCGAGCAACTGAAGGGCGGCGTTGGGCTGCTGGTTGGCGAGCGAGAGGATGTTGGTCGATGCCGAAACCAAGATCTGCGACCGGGTCAGAGCGGCGGTCTCGGAAGCGAAGTCGGCGTCGCGGATCAGGCTTTGTGCCGCGGCGGTGTTCTCGACGGCGACCCCGAGGCTGCGAATAGTGGCACCCACGGTGTTGCGTTGGAAGGCGCCCAGACGGCCGCGAAGGCTGGAAACCTGCTTGATGGCTTCGGCAACGATCTTCTGGCCGCCGCCGATGTCACCGGAGCCGATGGAGTTGGCCTTGCCCGAGCCCAGGCGGTCGAGGAATCCGATGGTGGAGTTACCAAGTTTGCGGACGGCGACGTCCTGGATGCCCAGGGCGACCTTGCCGCTGATATCAACCTTGCCAGCCAGTTGGAACGCCGCTCCGCCGCCGGTGATGGCGAAGGCCGAAGTTCCGGAGCCGGCGGCGCCGTCGACTCCGCCCAGCGCCTGGGATTCGGCGGTCGAGAGCGTGAGTTCAACGTCGAGGAAGTCGGAGTTGACGCGGGCGGTCTTGCCGATCGAGGTGGCGCGGACACCGTTGATGGTGGCGCCGATATCCTGGCCCCGATCGGTAACGCCGTTGGAGGTCGCAGCGGAGAACTCGGTTTCGGCCGAGCCCGTGCCGGTGGCGGACCCGAAGTTCTGAGTGGCCAATGAGCGGATTCCGGAGGAGCCCCCGGTGAGCGTGCCCGAGCCGGGCGCGACGCGGACGGTGACAAACTCGGCGGAACCAAATTCGCTGCTGAAGAGTTTGATACCGGTGCCGGAGGTGCTGGCCTCGACTCCGGTGATGTCCTTGAAGGTGTTGATGGTGCTGCGGATCGTCGCGAGCGTCTGGGTGGAACTGAAGGTGAGTTCGCGGCTCCCCTTGCTCCCGACGATCTCCAGGACGAGCTGGCTGCCGGTGGCGAGGGTGAGGCTGGAGCCGCCCAGCGAGAGGAAGAGGCCGGCCTGCTGGGCGGAATTGGTGACCTGGACATCGACGTTGAGGGAGGCACCGCTGAACTTGGCGCTGTTCACGCGGTAGTCGGAGACGCCGGCACCGAGGCCGGAAACCTTGAAGTCAAAGTTGCCGTTGAGAAGTTTGATACCTTGGAAATTCGTGGCCGAGGCAACCCGGTCGATCGTCTGGATGATCGAATCGATCTGGAGTTGGTTGGCGTTCTTCTCTTCGGAAGAGAGGCCGGCGGAGGAAGCGGAGTTGGTGAGAAGGCCCTGGAGTTCGGTCAGGAGGCTGGAGACTTCCTGCAGGCCGCCTTCCGCGATGTTGACGACCTGGTCGGCGCGATCGGAGTTGGTGATCGCCGCGCTGAGAGCCTTCTGCTCCGAACGGAGGTTCTCGCTGGCGATGAGGCCGGCGGGATCGTCCTTGCCGCGATTGATGCGGATGCCTGTGGACAGGCGTTCCAAGGAGACGTTGAGCGCGTTGTTGTTCTGACCGAGGACGCGCTGAGCGAGGAGTGAAGAAACGTTGGTATTGATCCGACCCATAAGGCCCTCCGTGGGGGGTGCGAGTCACCGGTTTTCGGCGCTGCGGACAAAAGTCTTGCGAAAGAACGACATCGTCCGTCCGCGTGCGCCCGGTGCCGACACTGGCCCGTGGCTGCGGGTGCGGGATCCATCCCGACCGCCCCGCCGGACGCCGTAAGGCCGCCCGACAGCGGATCAGATCGGAAACCACCGGACGTGGGTTCAGTGCAACTGGGTGAGTTGCTGCAGAATTCTGCGGAAAACGACCCATCGGGGCCGTTTTGAGGACAAGGCGCGAAAAAACCCCGCTTCCAGAGCGGGGTTCTTCAAGGGATTTAGATGTCCGAATAGGGCTTATCCGAGCAACTGTAAAACCTGCTGGGCCTGCTGGTTGGCGAGAGTGAGAGTTGAAGTGCCTGCCGAAGACAGGATCTGAGCGCGGGTGAGCGCTGAAGTTTCCGCGGCGAAGTCGGCATCGCGGATCTGGCTGCCGCTGGCGGTCAGGTTCTCGAATTGGGCCTGGAGGGAGCGGACGTTGGTGGCGAGCACGTTCCTCTCGAAGGCACCCAGGCGTCCCCGCATCAGGGTGACTTCGTCAATGGCGGCGGCGAGTACGGCCTCGGCGGTGGTGAAGTCGTTGGCGGTGACGTTCTCTTCGATTGAGTTGCCCAGCCCGGATTTTAACGAGGAGAGGTACTGGACGGCTCCGTCAGCGAGGGTGGCACCCAAACGGGACGCGGCCACACTGGGAAGGCCGATCTGGGTTTGCTGTTGAGCGTTGATGTTAGGTCCGAGTTGGAAGAGGGCGCCCCCTCCGGTGACGTAGAAAGTGGAGGCGGTGGCGGTCGGGTCGGTGGCGAAGGATTGATCGAGCAAGAGTTCAAGGGCGAGGGCCGGCGAATTGACCGAGACTTTCAGCCCCTTGCCGTTGGCAAGGTTTCCGTTCACGAGCGCGGCGACGTTCTGGCCGGTGTCGCGCTCGCCGGTAACGAGCGTTCCGGCGGTGATGAGGGCGGACCAACCGAAGGGGGTTCCGGCGGAAACAGGGGCGGT
>Ga0163155_10005032_pt1 | contig 13318 bp, 8 predicted proteins | sample OliLakLV19SP4G1_FD_148611 | JGI IMG/M metagenome (GOLD analysis project Ga0163155, IMG submission 148611) | Freshwater microbial mat bacterial communities from Lake Vanda, McMurdo Dry Valleys, Antarctica - Oligotrophic Lake LV.19.SP4.G1 | ecosystem: Environmental > Aquatic > Freshwater > Lake >...
GTTCTTCCGCCAGCGCCAAGTCGAACTGCCCCGTTCGGAACAATGCCCAAGCCAAAGTGTCGCGCGGAACGTGACGCTGGCCCTCCGCAGCCGCTGCCACCGCACGCCGACCCAAGAGCAGACCGCGCACTTCGCCGCCGTACACCAGCTTGTCCGGATCGACCAGCGGCCGAGCCACGTTGTTCAAGCCATCCGCGTCGGTCGGCACAGTCTCAACCGCGAGCTGCGCTTCGATCTCCGACTCGATCGGCCACGGATCCTCGCCCAGCATCCGTTTCATCCACTGCCAGCGGGCGCGCAGCTCCGCGAGCTCCTTCGCACGCGGATGCGCAGCGCGCTCCGCAGTCCGTTCCTCGTCCGTCTGCGGCAACGCCAGAGCTTCGATCTCCAAGAGTTTCGCCTTGTGCTGCTCCAGGCTCGGCTTCGACTTGATCCCGAGCGCGTCATCGCCCGGACGGCCCTCGATCAGCTCGCCCGCATCCTCGAGCCACGACTCGTAGCCCGCCAAGTTCTCCGGATGCGCCGGCCACAAAGCGTCCGCGCGATCCAGCAAGTCCTGCAGGTCCTGCACCGCCGACAACGACAAGACGTCGTTCGCCTTCTGCGTCGCGCGCGCCTCGCTCGCCTGCGCAATGCGTGCCTGATCGTCCGCCCGTTCCCGCTCACGCGTCGCCGCGGCCTCGTTCGACTTGGCCAACTCCTCGTTCACTCGGGCGATCCGCGCCTGATTCTGCGCCTCGGTCGCGTTCTGGTCGGCGCGCGCGCTCTGGGCCAGCGCCGCGCTCTCGCTCCGCTGGGCGCGCTGGGCTTGCTCGGTCGCTTCTTTGGCCTTGAAGGCGAATGCAATCCCCCCGATCAAGACCGCCAGCACGGCCGCCGCGAGTGACGCAGCCAGCGGCTTGTTGCGCCGCACCCACTTGCGCGCCTCGGCCCACGCACCGGACTCGTACGCGTGCACCACGCGCCCTTCCAGATACGCCCGCAGGTCCGCCGCCAGGGCCAGCGTGTCGGGGTAGCGCCGCTCTGGTTCGCGCGCCATCGCTTTCTCGACGATCGCAACCAGCTCCGCCGGCACATCCTGACGCAGGCTCGTCAGCAGTGCCGGCGGGCCGTTCAGCACCATGGCCAGCAGCGTGTAGTTGCTGATCCGCACACCCGGCTGTGTGTACGGCGCACGTCGTGCCAGCAAGTGGTAGATCATCGATCCGATCGCGTACACGTCCGCGCGCGGGCCGAGCTCCTCGATCTCGCCGCGCGCCTGTTCGGGCGGCATGTACGCCGGCGTCCCGACCACGTCGCCGTCCATCGTGATGACCGGCGAGTCGGAGAGCTCCGCGCGCTCGTCGCGCCGCTCGGTCTTCACCGACGTGAGCCCGCTCGCGAACTCGGGCGCGATCCGGATGTCGTGCCGGTCCGCGCGGTCCAGCACCCGCGCGAGGCCCCAGTCCATCACGTAGACCTCGCCGAAGTTCCCGATCATCACGTTGCCGGGCTTCAGGTCGCGGTGGATCACCTTCTTCGCGTGCGCGTAGGCCATCGCATCGCACACCTTGAGCAGGTCGCTCAAGACGCGCGTCTCGGTCCAGAGCGCGTCGCCCGCGAACACGCGGTCGAAGATCGCCTTGAGGTCGCGGCCCTTCACGAGCTTCATCGTGAAGTACACGCGCCCGTCGGAGTCGAGCCCCAGCTCGTGCACCGGCACGATGCCGGGGTGGTCGAGCTGGCCGGTCACTTGCGCCTCTTCGAGAAAGCGCGCGAGCTGGTGCGGCTCGACCTGCGGCGTGCCGCCGAGCGCGGGAGCTTCAGCCTTGCCGAGGATCACCTTCATCGCCAAGTGTCGGCGCAGGTCCTGGTCCCAGATCCTGAGGATCGCGCCCATGCCGCCGCGTGCGACCTCGCCTTCGAGCTGGTAGCGCGAGGGCGGGAGCGAGTGCTCGGCGAGGCGCTTCACCAATTCGCTCGTCGCGCTCGTGGCGCTCGTCGCGCTGGGCTTGCTCGTCGCGCTGGGCGGCGTGGAACCCGGTGCCGCGTCGAGCGAGACCGTGGCGCTCGGCGGCGTGGAGTCCGGTGCCGCGTCGAGCGAGACCTCGGGATCGACGCCCTCGCCGTAGCGCTCCCTCAGGCGCGCGGCGAAGGACGGAGCGTCGGCGGACGGCGAGTTGGCGGGCTGGCGGTCGCCGGGACGCGGGGACGGCGTGGGCTGGGTCATGCGAGGGGGGCTGCGCGGGAGCGCGCGGATCGGACGGGCCAGCGCCCAGGGTAGCTTCCGGATCCGGGGCAGGAATGGTGGGGGAACACGCCTACCAGATCACCTCCGCGTGCAGCGTGCACGCGCCCATCTGATCCTGGACCGTCCCCGTCACGCACAGAACGCCCGCTTCGGCGAGGTGCGCGCCGTCGCGCTCGTAGACGTCGGGGAAGATCACGACCTCGGCCAGCCCCGTCTCGTCCTCGAGCGTGAGGAAGCGCATCGTCCGTCCGTCCGCCGTGCGCACGTGGCGCGTCGCCGCGGGCCAGCCGCGCAAGGTGACGCGCGCGCCGGCCCGCTGCGGCACGTCGCGCGCCGCGAGTGGATTCGCGAGCCGCGCGCGCTCGCCACCGAGCTCTTCGCGCGCCGCGATCCGCGCGTCGGCCGGGCAGGGGAACAGCGCGATCGGGTGCGCCGAGACCGTGAGGCCGAGCACCTCGTGCTCGAGCCGCCCGCGCGTCACACGATCGTGGTCGGCGAGCCGCGGGAGCGCCGGCGCGCCCGTCTCCGGCGCTCCGAAGAGCGACGCCGTTTCGCCCGGCGCGAGGTCGACGTTGCCGGCGCCGATCCCGGCTCCGCTCCAACCGGCGGCCTTCGCGCGCGCCGACTTCAACGGGTCCTTCGCACCCGTCCGCGATCCGGGTGTCGCGCGCAACGCGGCGAGCTCGCGCCCATCGAGCTGCGCATCCTTCGGGATCCGCCGCGTCGGCGCGCGCAGCATGTGCAGCCGCCACAAGAGCTCTGGAATCGTGCGATCGAATCCGTCGAACGCACCACAACGCACGAGCGCTTCGGCCTCGTTGCCTTGCGCGCCCGTGCGCTCGAGGAAGTCGGGCAGCGAGACGAAGCGCCCGCCTGTTTCACGCGCGGCCACGATTGCCGTCAACGTCGACTCCGCCACGCCTCGAACCCGGCCGAGGGGCACGCGGATCGCGTTGGCCACGCGAGTGGGAGTCGGAGCTCGGCTCGTTCGTTCACCGTCCGCGGAGCCGGCGCGTGGCGATGGCTCCACCGCGGGTGAACGAACGAGCCGGTTTCCTTCTTCCACGCCCCAGCTCGCCGCGGCGCTCTGGTTCACGTCGGGGGACAGGATGGACACGCCTTGGCGTCGAGCTTCTTCGACGTAGACGCGTGTGTCGTAGTAGCCGGTCTCGCTGTCGAGGAAGGCGGCCATGTAGGCGGCGGGGAAGTGCGTCTTCAGCCACACGGCGCGATAGGAGATGCGGCCGTACGTCACCGCGTGCGCCTTGCAGAATCCGAAGGAGGCGAAGTTCGCGATGAGATCCCACACGCGCAAAGCGTCCTCGCGCGTCACGCCTTGTTCGATCGAGCCCGCGACGAAGCGTTCGCACAAGGCTGGGATCTCGCTCGCGCGGCGCTTTTGCAACGCGCGTCGCAGGAGGTCCGCTTCGGAGAGGTCCATCCCCGCGAGTCGCGCCGCGACTTGCATGACGTCCTCTTGGTAGAGCATGACGCCGTACGTGTCCCACAGGAGTTCCTCGAGCCGCGGATGCGGCGCGCGACGCGGCTCGAGCTTGCGGTAGCGCCGCACGTACGCGTCCTTCATCCCCGAACCCGCGGGTCCGGGGCGGATCAGCGCGACGGCTTGGATCACGTCGTCCATCGTCTGCGCGCCGATCTGCTGGAGCAGGTTGCGCATCCCCGGCGATTCGACTTGGAAGCAGCCGATCGTGCGGCCTTCGCGCAGCGTGCGCGCCGTCGCGGGATCGTCCTCGGCGATCGTCTCGAGGTCGATGCGCACACCACCGCGTTCGAGCGCGCGCACGCAATCGTCGAGCGTCGTCAGCGCGCGATTGCCGAGCAAGTCCATCTTGACGAGACCGATCGCTTCGACGGCGTCCTTGTCGAACTGCGCCACGATCGGGCCTTTCGCCGCGCGCTGACACGGGACGAAGTCCGTGATCGGTCCGGGCGCCACGACGACGCCGCCCGGATGGAGTCCGTAGTGCCGCGGTGCGCCGGCGAGGCGATCGGCGGCCTGCAGCACGCGCTGCATGCGCGGATCGTCGAACGGGAAGCCGCGCGCTTCGGGCGTGCGCGCGAAGAGTTCGGCGATGTCGTTGCCCTCCAGGGCGGCGGGCAGTGCGTCCGCTGTGTTCCCGCGCGTGGACGCGACGGAGCGCACGCGCGTGGACGCGACGGAGCGCCCGCGGGCATCGCGCGTGTTCCCCTTGCGCGCGCTCGAGTTCGGACTCGGAGTGCCGTTCGCGCTCGCCGTGTCCACGGCCGTCGAAGGCGCACTCGGCGCGCTCCCTTGCGACGGGCCGACGAGGCCTAGATCGTCGGCGATTCCGCCGCTTTTCGTCTCGCCCGAGGTGTTCGCGCGCGTCCAGTACATCGGCAACCGCCGCGACCAACGGTTCGCCTCCGCGGGCGGCACACCGAGCGCCAACGCCGACTCGCGGAACGCCGCGCGCACGCCGCACGTCGCGATCGTGGCGATCATCGCCGTGCGTTCGTGACCGAAGAGACGGTAGACGTGCTCGAGCACCTCGTCGCGCCGACGCCAGCAGAAATCGAGATCGATGTCGGGCCGATCGCGGCGCGCTGGATTCAGGAAGCGCTCGAACGTCAAGCGATAGCGCAGCGGATCCGCGTCCGTGAGTCGCAGGCAATACGCGACGAGCGAGTCCGCGGCCGATCCGCGTCCGACGCATGGAATCGCGCGCTCACGTGCAAAATCCGCGATCTGTTTGACGAGCAGGAAGTAGCTGGAAAAACCGAGGTTCTCGATCGTCGTGAGCTCGTACTCGAGCCGTCGCACGACTTCGGGCTTGAGCGGACGATAGCGCTCGCTCGCACCGTGGAACGCGAACCCCGCGAGGCGGGAGTAGGGCGTTTCGCCCGGCTCGAGCGCGATCGTCGGGAACACGACGCTTCCGAGTTCGGGGCGGAAACGGCACAGATCCGCGACGAAGAGCGTGCGCTCGAGCGCGCCGCACGTCGCGCTCCCGGTCGCGCCGGCGGCGTGCTCGAACGGGCCGGAAACCTCGGGCAGATCCGCGTACAAGGCGCGCATCTCCGCTGCGGCCAGCAAGTGCGCCGGTCGCGACGCGAGCCAACTCTCGGGCAGATCGTCGGCCAGCGCGTTGTGCTTGATCGCGACGCGCGCGACGTGGTCGGCGAAGCTGCTCGCATTCGCCATGTAGACGTCGGGCACCGCGAGCGTCGCGACGCCGCTCGCGCGCGCGGCCTCGACGAGATCGCGCGCGGGCACCGGCGGCTCGGGCGCGGGGACCTTCGGGATCTCGAGCAATTCCTCGGCCCCACGGCGCGGCAGGTCGAAAGCGTCGATCCCCGCGCTGCGGATCGTGTGCGCGCTCCACGGCCCGTGCGCGGCACCAGCCGACCCGTGCGCAGCACCAGCCCCACCCAGCGCAGCACCAGCCGGCCCGTGCGCAGCACCAGCCCGACCCAGCGCAGCACTCTCGGAACCGCGCGCGCCGCCACGCGCAGCGTGCGCGGCCTCACGCGTCCCATCGCGCGGCGCGTGCGCGACATTCCGCGGTCCGTGATCGCGCGCGTTCGTGGTGCGCCGCGCGAGGCTCGCGGGCGAGATCGCGGCGAAGAGCGCGCGTGCGTCGACGCGGCCCGCGAACTCGAGCAGGAGACGCGGATGATCCACGAGGAGGATGAGGCCCGCCTGTCGACGCACGATCTCGTCGACGAGACGGAACGCATCGGGTCCCGCGAGTCGCGCCTCACGCGCGGATTCGTCGGCATCGCGCTCGCCCGGATCGCCGCCGAGTCGCCGCGCGCTCGTGATGCGGCACAGATTGCGCCAACCCTCGGCGTCGCGCGCGAGGGCGATCACGCGGCCGGGCAGCCCGCTCGCATCCGTGATCTCCGCGCCGAAGATCGGCCGCACGCTCGGGACCTTCGCCGCGGCGCGCTCGAGGTCGACGGATCCGGAGAGCGCGTCGACGTCGGTCAGAGCGAGCGCTCCGAGGCCGAGTTCCGCCGCGCGCTCGAGCAACGCGCGCGGCGCGTCGACGCCGGTGAGGAGGGAGTGGTGGCCGTGAACGCGGAGCGGGACGTACATCGCGGGAGACCTCGGGGCCGCGCGCGAACGGTCCGAAGTGGGGGAACCGCGCGCAGGAAAGGCCGGCCTCGGCGACGGGAGTGCCGTCCATCGCCGAGGCCAGGAGTCCCCGCGCGGCGGACGGGGTGGGCGTCCTGAAATGCTGCCGCGCGAGGACCGGGGTACCCTAACAGATGGCGAACGGATGCGGGGTACTGCTTTCCATCGGGGACACAAACCCTTGTCCACACGCGATGTGTGGCGATCCGTTCCGTGTGGTGCGACCGCCACGGGGCTCGCGGTTCAGCGCGCTCGACCCACGCGTCGAACTCAGGACCGGATAGCATCATTCGAAGTGCTTCTCTGATGCTTCGTCGAGGCCGCCATGATCCAACCCAGCGACATCCACACTTTGACCGACTTCAAGCGCCGTTCGACCGAGATGATCGTCGAGCTCGAGAGCACAGGGCGTCCGCAAGTGCTGACCGTAGACGGATCGCCCAGGGTCGTCGTCCTCGGAGTCGAAGCGTTCGAGCGCATGGCGCTGCTCGCCGAACGTGCCGAGACGATCGCAGCCGTACGGCGTGGTCTCGAGGACGTGAAAGCTGGTCGCACGACACCGGCCGCGGAAGCGTTCGAAGAATTGCGTCGAGTGCTGAATACACCGCCCGGGGCGTGAAGTACGCCGTCGATCTCGCGGATCAGGCCAGGGCCGACCTGTTCGGGATCGCGACTTGGATCGCGGCTGATTTTCCTGAGAACGCCGCCCGATGGCTGGTGGACATCGAAGGAGCCGTGCGTGGCCTCGATCGGATTCCGGATCGTTGCCCGCTCGCGATCGAAGCTCTGGAGATCGACGGGTGTGCGCTGCGCCAACTCGTGCACGGGAACTACCGGATCCTGTTCGTCGTCTCCGGGGCGCGTGTGCACGTGCTGCACATCCGTCATGCGGCGCGTCGCCCGGCGGAACTCGCGCGCCTCGATCCGGGATCCGCGGGCGCGCCACTTGCCGAACGCACGTGACCCGGCTCGTTCAGCGCGGCCGTAGTGTCGCCAGCACGACACCCGCGAGGATCGTCAGCGAACCCGCCAGCGTCCAGGCCGTGAACGGTTCACCGCGGACGAACGTGCCGAGGAGCAGCGCGATCGCGGGCGTGACGTAGGCGATCGTGCTGAGCCGCCAGGCTTCCGTGTGCCGCAGGAGCCAGAAGTAGAGGCCGAAGGCCGCGACGGTGCCGAATAGCGCGAGATAGGAGACGCTGCGGACCGCGCGCCATGTCCACGCGATTTCGGCATCGCGCTCGAAGACGAGAGCGATCGCCGTGAGGATCACGGCGCCGACCCACATCGCGTCGCGATTCAGGAGCGCGGAGCTGACGTTCCGACCCTCGCGCTTGAGCACGATGTTCCCGACGCACGAAACGAGCGGCGATAGGAGCAGGATCGCGGCGGCCGGCACTCCCGCGGGCCCGAACGTGCGGAGATCCGTCGCGAAGAGCAGAGCGACGCCCAGGAATCCGAGGACGAAACCGATCCACTGCCGCGGCCGAAGTGCTTCCGCCGCGAGGAATCGGGTCGACGCCGCGGCCATCATCATCGGGAAAACGGCCCACAAGACGCTGACGATGCCGGAGGGCAACTTCGTCTCCGTCCAGTAGACGATCGCGTACGACGCGGCGAAGTTGCAGACGCCCAGGATCAGCACGAGCCGCACCGGCGGTTTGCCGCCGCCTTCGCGGCGCGCGATGGCCGGCGCGATCGCGGTCATCGCGAGCGCCGCGACGAGGAAGCGTGCCGCGGCGGACGTGAACGGCGGCAAGTCGTTCAGGCCGTCGGCGATGACGACCCACGTGCTGCCCCAGATGAGGCACAGCAGAGCGATCAGCAGCAGGACGTGGGCGTGCTTCGGTGCGGTGGTCGACAAGATCGCCTCGATGGCGAGGCATCCTAGGGGGGTGATTCCCCAGTTCGCGGCATAACTCAGGCCGTCTGCGACTCCCCGGACTGCGTTGCAGCTCTTCCGGGGGATGCAGCGAACCCGCGTCGTCGCTGCGCCTTGCCAGGAAGGCGCACTCAGCCTGAGCTAGGCCGCGAACTAGGGCATCACCCCACGAGGGAACCACGCTCGACGAGTGTCGGATCGGATTCGCGCCCCGATCAGGACGTCGCGACGGACTTCGAAGTAGAGCGCGAGCGCAGAGGATGCGTGATCTCGTTCCAACCGAGCTCGATCGCGATCGACATGAGCCAGGGCGACGCGTCGATGCCGAGGAGCCGTTCGAGCGCCACGATTCGTCGCGCGAACTCCTCGATCTTCGCTCGGATCGCCGTCCCGTTCGGAGTCGGCAGCAGGTCGCGCACGACGCGGTCGGCGATGCGGGCGACGTCGCGGAAAGCATGGGGCGGCGTGCCGGGGTAATCGCGGACGGAGATGCCCCGCGCAGCGTTCGGTAGATCGAGCCGACGCATCGTCGCCGTCACCTCGGTCTCGGGTGCGGGCACGAGATCCACGGCGAAATCAGCGGTGAAAACGTCCTGCGGGGCCAACCCGGTTCGTTGCAAGTACGCAAGGCTCGCCGCGTCGCGCGCGGCGATCACGGGGATGCGTGCGAACGTCGCGCGCGCAGCGGCTTGCAGCGCGGCTCCGTCGATCGGGCCGAAGCTCTGTCCGACCACCGCGACCGGCACGCCGGCATCGAGAGCCCAGCCGTAGTGCAGGAGCCGCGATAGGAGCACGTACGTGAACGCGTTCCCGAGTGAAGCGTTCAGGAAGTAGCCGCCGGTCGAAACCACGAGGTCCGCGTTCGTGTAAGCGCGCTTCAGCTCGTCGAGGCGCGCGTCGGATCCGTGGACGTGCGCGATCTGCGCGCACAAAGCGGGCTCGTCGAACGCCAAAGCGTCGGGCAGGACTACCGAACTCTGCCGTAGTCAGGAACGGCGGAGGTTTCGCGGACTCACCGCCGCGGCGGAGATGCATCCCGCGAACGCGCGAGCTCGATTCCCGCACTCGTTCAACGCACGAGCGGCAGTCGAACCTCGAATTCGCAGCCCTTGTCCTCGAGGTTGCGCACGGCGATCACGCCGCGATGGAGCTCGGCGACGCTGCGCGCGATCGCGAGCCCGAGACCCGTTCCGCGTTGCTTCGTGCCCTCACCGGGCACCTGGTAGAAGCGTTCGAAAATGCGCTCGATGTGCTCGCGCGGGATCCCGGGACCGCGATCGCGCACGCGGATCGACGCTTCGCCGCGGCCGCACGACACGCGCAGATCCACGGGCTCGCCGCGCGGCGTGAAGCGCAACGCGTTGCGGACGAGGTTCTCGACCATCGTGCGCAAGAGTTCCGGGTCGCCGACGAGTTCGGGTTCGGCCTCGCCTTCCTCCGGTAGGTGGAGGTTCGTGACGAGCGGAACGTCGAGACTGCGCGCGAGCTCGCTCGTGCGCTCCGCGGCTTCCAGGATCACGTCGTTCACCGAAACGTTCTCCCGGCGCACGAGTTCCTGGCCGTGCTCGACGCGCGCGAGGAGGAGCAAGCTCTCGACGAGCCGACCCATCGTGCGCATCTCGTCCTCGACGTTGCTCGCGAAGTGCGAGAGCTCTTCCGGCGTCGCGCCCTGGTGCAGCACTTGGGCCTGCGACAGCAGCACGGCGATCGGCGTCTTCAGCTCGTGGCTCACGTTCGAGAGGAACATGCCTTGGGCTCGATATCCGCGTTCGACGCGCTCGAGCGCGGCGTTCCATTCCTGTTGCAAGCGCGCGATATCGCTGTCGGCCGCGTCCACCTCGATGCGACCGCGCAAATTCGTGGGCGAAACCGCGCGCGCGGCGGTCGCGAGGCGCTGGATCGGGCGCACGAGACGACCGGCCATGATCCAGGCCATCGCGGCGGCCGCGATGACGCCGATCGGGATGCCGATCAGGAAGTAGGGCGCGACGGAATCGCGGCCCGAACCGGATTCCGCGGGCACGACGACCTGGATCCAGTGGCGCGCGCCGGATTCGGACGTGTACTCGCGTGCCACGCTGCGCAACGCGAGCGGTGCGCCGCCGGGGCGCGGAACCTCGATGCGCGTGACCGTGCCGCTCGTCTGCGCATCGGGCGCGGGCACGTCGTCCCCGCGCAGTTGCGTGTCGCCGGCAGCAGTCTCGACGGAGCCGTCTTCGCTGCGCAGCACCACGCAGGCGCGCGCGAAGTCGGGCGTGCGCGCCAATTCCTCTCGGAGCCGCTCTGGCAAGTCGGCGCCGATCTGTCCGTGTCCGCCGCGGACGACGCGATCCGCGATCGCGAGGACTTCGGTCTGGATGCGCTGGTCGTGTGCGCCGGTGGCCAGCGCGTTTTGCGCCAGGAACCACGTGCCCGACGTCGCCAAGTAGACGATCAAGAACACGCCCAGCGACCACAGCGTGAACTTCAGGCGCAGCGGCAGCGACGGAGCGCGCGGCAGCCAGACCTTCCGCGGTTCCGTCTCTTTCCGCGGCATGCGTCGTGCTTCCGGGTCGGGTCAGAGGCCGCGGATCGTTCGTGGGCTGCGCGCCGCGGAGCGGCTCGGCAGAGTTTCGAGGGACCGTCGGCTCGATGTCTTCACGGGCTCCCGCTCCGTGAAGCGGCCCCACTCGATTCTGAGCGCCCGTACGATCGAGTTGTTCACGGGCTCTCAGAGGCGGTGAAGAATTGACGGCCTCTCGCGTCGCGGAGCGGCGCAATGGATGTCTGAGGGCCTGTAGGCTTCATTTCTTCACGGGCTCTCAGACGCGCTCGGCGATCCCGAATCGATAGCCCGCCGACACGACGGTGTGGATCAGCGACTGGTCGTGATCACGGTCGATCTTCTTGCGTAACTGGCTGATGTAGACGTCGATGACGTTGCTGGCCGGCTCATAGCTCATGTCCCAGACCTTCTCGACGATCGTCATGCGCGGCAGCACCCGGTTCGGATTGCGCATCAGGAATTCCAGCAGCGCGAACTCCTTCGGCGTCAGCTTGATCTTCGATCCGTCGCGCGTGCACGAGCGCTTGCCGAGATCGAGCTCGAGCCCTTCGTAACGCAACGTGCGCGATTCGCTGGCTTGTCCGCGGCGCAGCAGCGCGCGCACCCGGGCGACGAGTTCCTCGAACTCGAACGGCTTCGCCAGGTAATCGTCCGCGCCCGCATCGAGGCCGCCGATCTTCTCGTTCGTGCCCGACAGCGCCGTGAGCATGAGCAGCGGCGTGCGCACGCCGCGACGACGCAAGGAGCGGCACAGCTCGACGCCGTCGCGATCCGGCAGCATGAGGTCGAGGAGGATCGCGTCGTATTGCCCTTCGGCGCAGCGCTCCTCGCCCTCGAAGCCGGTGTGCGCCACGTCCACGACGTAGCCCTGCTCGGCGAGGCCGCGTTGGATCGCGCTCGCCATCCGCGGGTTGTCTTCGATCACCAGGATGCGCATCGTTCTGAAGTCTCTCTCATAAGCCTACGACCGTCCGGGGCGCCGTGCCCACTCGCGATTCGCTCTTCGCTACCCGGCACATCGACCCGTTCGGCCCCTTCATCCATCGCATGAGTGCGTTTTCATCTCGATTTCAGGTCGGCATCACGCCTGGGTGCGAACTTCCTTCCCACACGAGTCCGCTCGGATCGATCGGCAGGGGGGCAATCTGGCGGTGGATCCGGGAGGACGCGTGGACTCCGCTCTCGCGGTGGATCCCGAGGCGCGGTCGGAAACGCGCGCGTTCGATCCTTCCGGTTCCCCCGGGACTCGTGCGCGTTCTGTGCCGCAAGGCCTCGTCGCCGCGGTCAGGCGACGGCGAGCCCGACTCTCGCCGAGCGATTCCGTTCGAGCAAGACCGAGGACGCACGGGGTGATGGGCCCCGTGACGTGCGCGGCAGTGTTGTGCGCGCAGTGATGCGCGAGCAGTGATGTGCGGGCAGTGAGCCTCGCTGAATCGACGCGGCGAATCGGCTCGGCGAATCGGCGCGACTCGACTCGGCGCGACTCGACTCGGCGCGACTCGGCGCGGCGCGGCGCGGCGCGGCTCGGCGCGGCGCGGCGCGGCTCGGCGCGACTCGGCGCGGCTCGGCGCGGCGACTCGGCGGCGCGGCGACTCGGCGCGGCTCGGCGCGGCTCGGCGCGGCGCGGCGCGGCGACTCGGCGGCTCGGCGGCTCGGCGCGACTCGGCGACTCGGCGCGGCGAAGCGACACGGCGACTCGGCGCGGCGCGGCGACTCGGCGCGGCGCGGCGCGGCGAAGCGAAGCGATCAGACGGCAGGTGAAGCGGGCTGGACGGCTCGAGCCGTCCCCGACCGTGCTCTTCTCTACGTGTCGCGACTCCGTGGCGTCGAGTGTGGCGCGGGCCGGCTCGCGCGCACCGCCGCCGCTTCGTCCGCGTCGACCTGCTCCTGCAAGCGCCGGATCTCGTCGAGCACGCCCGCGAACGAGCGCCCCAACGGCGTCAGCGCGTACGTGACGCGCAGGGGCGGACGTCGGCCTTCCACCGCGCGCACGGCGATGCCGAAGCGCTGGATCTTCGCCAGCCGCTCGTTCATCACCTTCGCGGAGAGCCCCGGGCAGGCACGCTGGATCGCGCTCGGCCGATCGGTGCCCTCGGCGATCAGGCGCAGGATGCGCAGCGACCACTTGCACCCGATGACGTCCTCGATCATCGCGGCGACGTCGCGCGGTCGTTCGAGCGCGCGGTTTTGGGGCGGCACCATCCCCGGCAGAGTACAAAACGGTGCGTTCTCGTCGCCATCCCGCACCTCGCCTAGGTTCGCTTCGTCTCGCGCAGTCCGCGAGCGTTGTCACGAAGTCACGAACGCGAGGATCTCCGATGAAGAGCAAGGCCGTTTTCTATCACGCTGGTTGCCCCGTCTGTGTCGAGGCGGAACGCACGGTGCTCGAAGCCGTCGACCGCGGTCGCTACGATGTCGAGGTCGTGCACTTGGGCCAGGACAAGCGGCGCGTCGCGGATGCCGAGCGACTCGGCATCCGTTCGGTGCCGGCTCTCACGCTCGATGGTCAGGTGTTCCACATCAACTTCGGTGCGGATCTGT
>Ga0163155_10005035_pt1 | contig 13315 bp, 9 predicted proteins | sample OliLakLV19SP4G1_FD_148611 | JGI IMG/M metagenome (GOLD analysis project Ga0163155, IMG submission 148611) | Freshwater microbial mat bacterial communities from Lake Vanda, McMurdo Dry Valleys, Antarctica - Oligotrophic Lake LV.19.SP4.G1 | ecosystem: Environmental > Aquatic > Freshwater > Lake >...
AGTCAAAATTGACGAACGGGAGTTTCAATGTCGACACTGGTTTTGAAAAATGGGCGCGTGTTTGATCCCTCGCGGAAGCTGGATCAGGGCGCGGATGTGCTCGTTGATAAGGCGGCTGGAATTATCGTCGAGATTGGGCCGGGGTTGAAGGGGGATGAGACGCTGGAGTGTTCGGGCAAGCTGGTCTGTCCGGGATTTCTGGATATCCATGTCCATTTTCGCGAGCCGGGAAATAACGCGAAAGAGACGATTGCGACCGGTTCGGCGGCGGCGGTGCACGGCGGATTCACGACCGTTGTAACCATGCCCAATACCGATCCGCCGCTGGATAATGCGGCGGCGATTGCGTATCAATATCTGCAGGCCAAGAATGCCAATAAGGCGCGCATTTTTCCGATGGGTTGCATCACCAAGGGGCGCGCGGGACAGGAACTGGCGGAGCTCGGGTTGATGGCGCGGGGTTCCGGCGGGCAGCCGGGCGCGGTCGCATTCACCGATGACGGCGCGGCGGTGCCGGGCAGCATGATCATGCGCTCGGCCTTTGAATACGCGGGCACGCTGGACCGGGTGATTGTGGAACATTGCGAAGACCATGACCTATCCAATGGCGCGATCATGCATGAAGGCAAGGTCAGCGCGGCGCTGGGGATCAACGGGTATCCGAGCGCCGCGGAGGAGATCATTGTCGCGCGCGATATCCGGCTGGCGAAGCTGGGCGGCGCGCGGTTTCACGTCTCGCACATTTCGGCCAAGGGCGCGGTGGCGCTGGTGCGGGAGGCGAAGGCCAAAGGCGTGCGCGTCACGGCGGAAGTCAGTCCGCACCACCTGTTGCTAACCGATGAGTGCTGCCGCGATTTTGACTCGGTTTACAAAATGAATCCGCCGCTGCGTGAGCAATCCGATGTGGACGCATGCCTGGAAGGGTTGCTGGATGGAACGATCGATTGCCTGGCGTCGGATCACGCGCCCCACACGAGCGAGGAAAAAGCGCGCGAGTTTGTGGATGCGCCCAATGGAATCATCGGGTTGGAATCCAACATTGCGGTATTGCTCACAAAGTTGGTGCTGACCGGAAAAATGCCTCTGGCGCGCTTTGTCGAAGCGTGGACCACGGCGCCGGCGCGCTGCCTGGGACTGGAAAAGTTTGGGGTGAGCGGGACGCTGAACATCGGCGGCCCCGCGGATATTACGGTGCTGGATTTGGATCAGGAATGGACGTTGGATGCAAAGGTCTTCAAATCCAAAGCGCGCAATTGCCCCTTTATAGGGTGGAAGCTGAAGGGGGCACCGAGTTACGCGATCGTGGGTGGAATCGTGCATCAGGCCATAGGTGAAACGATGCGGCATTCCAAATAAAAACCGAACACGTAATGCACTGAAGCAAAAATTTGCTTGAATAGTCGAATAATTGAATTAAATTTCCGTCATTACTCTGAAATCAGGGATTGTTGAAAGTGTTTAACGACATCTATCAACTGCTGAACACTTTTTTGAATCGCGGATCATCCTCCGATCCGCAAGTAAAGCCGGAGGAACATGTGGTGGCTGGGACGTGTCTCGAGAGTTCGAGATCCCCGGCTGCCTTTTAGGAAAGGATGTACCATGAAGCGTGCGAGCTTTTTGATTGCCCCGTTTGTTCTGGCCCTCTCGATGGCTTCGGGCGTTTTCGCTGCTGACGGCGAATGGACTGTGACCGTTGGTTGCGCACATTGCAACTTCGAAAAAGACACGGGCGCAACGTCCTGCTCAGCTGGCGCCAAGACGGCCGACGGCAAAGTTGTCCTGCTCAAGGGCGACGCGGTCAAGGCTGTTAAGTTCAAGGCCGGCGGCGAGTACACGGTCAAGGGCGCATTGGCTGCCGATGGCAAGAGCATCGAAGTCAAGGAAATCGCCAAGAAGGGCTAATCCTTTTTCGGCATGAACGTATGCCGAATTGAAAAGTTGGAAACGGGGGCCCTAACGGGCTCCCGTTTTTTTCTAAGCAGACGTATTATTTTGAATGGTAAGAGGCCTCATGCGTCGATCTAATAGGGTAGACTGAGCTGTTGTCTGAGCGCATCTGGGATGAAGACTACCATGTGGAGGAAATGATCATGAAGCGCGCACGGGCTGGAATTCTTGCCGTCTGCCTGATGGGGCTGATGGGCACGGTACGAGCAGAGACGACGGACGACATCGTTTCGATGGCGAACAAAGGCGTAGGCGAGGAGATCATTCTGGCCACCGTCGGTCGATCGAGGACAAGTTTTAATCTGTCCGCTCAAGATATTGTTAAATTAAAGGAACAGAAAGTGCCCGACAAAGTCGTGATGGCGATGCTGCGCCACAAGGGTGCCGCTCCGGCTGCTGTTGCGGCTGAGCAGGCGCCGGAAGTTCGTGTAGCGCCGAAGGCGGCTCCGGTGCAAACGGCTGGAGCGACGGGAATTCTGAATATCGAAAATCTGGACGACCGCACGTGGTCGTACCGTTTTGATCCGGCCACGAGAACGATCTGGATTTCGCCGGCTTCGGCTGACGGGCAGGGCAACGTGGAACCCAAGGGCGGCTTGAATCTGCGCATGCCCGCGGGATCATTCGACGTCGTTTACAATGGCCAGACGGCCGGCCAGCCGGTCACGGTATTTGGTGACGATGCCTCGCTGATCACGCTGTCGCGGGTGCAGACCAAAGATCTGGAAGCGCTCTATGTCACGGTGTTCGAACGCGGCGAACGCAAAGCCAGCGGGAAGCTGGCGACACTGCGCAGCGGCGGCGGCGTGGAGCGGCGGCGTGTGGAAGCCGGCAATGACGAGCCGATTCGGGAGCGCATTGTGGAGCGCGAACGCGTAGTCGAAGTGCCGTCGACGACTTATGTCTACCGCGATGCGCCGACGGTGATTTATTCCGGCTCGTACTACCCCTCTTATGATTATCCGCGCTATTACAGCAGCGGTTATTATGCGCCGCGCTACTACAGTGGCGGGTATTACGGCGGCCACAGCCACCACGGGCATTATCGCGGTGGCAGCTCCGCCAACTTTGGCTACAGCCATGTCGGCCGGAGCAGCAGCTTTGGCATTGGAATTGGCGTCGGACGGCGGTAAACCGGACACAGCATGATGAAAACGGCGGCGCTTGGTGGCGCCGCCTTTTTTATCGGAGGAGCTTAAAAAACAATGTGGCATAAATTTATCCGCGCTACCCTGATGATCGTGTGTCTGGGTCTCGCCTCAGCGCCATTCACGAGCCACTCCGCGACGACCGCCGAACCCACCGCTTCGGTTGAAGTTCCGGATTGGGCGCTCGCCATTTTGTCAGTGAAGCAGCTCGCTGGGGCGCTTGATAAGGCCGGGGCCTATGCGAACAACCTGCTGCCGAATTCGGCGGAGCTGGCGAAACAGATCATCATGAATGCGATGTTCCAGTTGCCTGTCAGCGCCGGCGTGCACCATGGACCGGCACTGATCGTGGCGCCCGATCCGACGACGATGGGAACCCGGAATGAGCTGGCATTCATTCTTCCCGCCGGCGACAAGGAGGCGCTCAAAAAGGTTTTTATCGATACCTATGGCGTGCCGACCGAGGTGGATGGGGTGATGACGTTTGTTCTGCCGCAGCCGCTGCCGCAGCCTGATAAAACACTACTCGTGAAATTTTCCGGCGCGCGCCTGCTTGCCGCGCCAAATCCCGCCGTCATGAAAAAGCTGGATGAGTTTGCGAGCGCCACGAAGACGGACGCGATGCTCGCGGGAACAGCTTCCGCCGATGCCGTGATCAGCATTAACGTTGGCACCGTCAAGCGCGCGTACGGTTTGGTGCTCGGTGCGATGCTGGGCATGGTGGAACAGTTTGCGGGCGCGGATCGCCGCGAGCAGGTTCAGGCGCTGAGTGAACTGGTCGAGATGCTCTGGCAGTTGAACGCGTTTGAAGTGAGGCTCTCGCTGGCCTCCGATGGAACGACGGGAAATCTGGAATTCGCCGCGTTGCCGCGCCTTGGCACGGCGCTGGCTGGGCGCGTGGCGGAAGCGGCCGCGCCCGTGTCCGCCGACGTCGTGCGCCTGATCCCGCCTGGCGTCGCGCTCTTCGCGGCGTGGAACGTGGATGGTGCAAAGATGGCAACGACCCTCCGCGTGAAATTGCCGAAGCCAACGGGGCCTCACGCAAGGCTGGCGGAGGAATCCGAGACGGCGCTGCTTTCACTTCTGGAATCCATGACGGGCGAAGTCGCCGTGGCGTTGCATGTGGTCGAGAAAAAATCCATCGGCGTGTTGAACTCGTTCCGCACGCAGGAGCCGGCCAAAGTCAGCAACAAAATCAAGACGGCTATCGAGAAACTCAGTGAGCTGGCGAATGCAGATATTCAGTCGCGCGCCGCCACCGAACCGGGAATGAAGGGCGTTCAGATCACGTTAAAGGGCGCGGACGCTGGCGCGCACGGCGGCGTGGAATTGCAGGGAATTCAAATCGACGCGACCGGAATTCCGCCCGAAACACTGGGCCTGGTGCAGCAGATTCTCGGCTGGCCGCTGATGATTCGCTGGGCGGTGATGGACCAGCGCGTGCTGGTCGCAACGGGCGCGGCGAGTTCCACCTCCTTAAAGGAGGCGATCGACCGGGAGAAGGATGCTCAGCCCCATGCGGACGCCGCGCAGGATCTGAAAAAAGCCGCCGATTCGAAGGCGCCGATTCTGGCCAGCATCGTGCCGACACAGCTCGCGCGACTGCTGCTTGGAAATCTCCCGCTGACTCCGAAGGTGAGCCTTGAGCGTCTAACGCAGGGATTGCAGGACACTCCGATCACCATCACGGGCCGGGCCGAAAAAGCGTATATACTGTCGGGCGAAGTGCCGGTGACGGCGGCCGACGCGATCGGCACGATCGGACAGAGGCTGGAAGGCGTGAACCTTAAGTTTGACGAGTCGGTAGTGCCGCGGGGAGGCGACGCGCCGGCGCCACCGCGCGTTAAATAAAACGACACTGATTTAGAGAGATGATCGATGGCGAAAAAGAAAAAGAAGTCCGCGGAATCCTATTCTCTCACCAGCCTGCTGATTCACGGGCAGTCGCGCGACAAGCATTGGGATTACCGGCACCACGTCGTGCCGCCCATGTCCTGTTCGACGTCGTACCGGCTGGACAGTGCCGCGCGAGGCGCGCAGGGCTTCGCTGAATTCGGCGCGGACTCCAGCGGCGAGCAGAAGGCGCCGATTTATATTTACGACCGGCTTGGCGAACCGACGCGCGACATGCTGGAAGAGGCGCTCGCCACGGCGGAGCGCGGTGAAATCGCCGTCACGTTTGCCAGCGGCATGGCGGCGGTGGCGGCGGCGTTGAATGTCTGCGCCGTCTCTGACGAACACATCGTCGCGCATCACGTTCTGTATGGGTCCACGTATAGCCTGCTGAAAAATTGGCTGCCGAAATTCCGCATCGTTTCGACGCTCGCGAACCTGAACGATGCCCAGGAATTGCAGCGCTCGATTCGCCCGAATACACGCGTCGTTTATTTTGAAACGCCGGCCAATCCGAATCTGGAACTCATCGATATCGCCGCGGTGAAGCGCGCCGTCGATGCGGCCAATGCCCTGCGCAAGCCCGCGCAACAGATCCGCATACTCGTGGATAACACATTCGCGTCGCCATTCTGCCAGCGGCCCATCGAGCACGGCGTGGATCTCGTGATTCATTCGCTGACCAAGGGCATCTGCGGCTTCGGCACGGACATGGGCGGCGTCGTCATTGGCGCGCGGCGATTTCTTCCCTCGCTGCTGTCGTACCGAAAAGATTTCGGCGGCGTGCTCTCCCCGAAGGCCGCGTGGCCCATCCTGGTATACGGCTTGTCCACGATGTCGCTGCGCGTCAAAAAGCAGGAGCAGACCGCGCTCGCCGTGGCGGAGTTTCTGGCTCAACATGCGAAGGTGGCGGCGGTGCATTACCCCGGACTGCCGAGTTTCCCGCAGTATGCATTGGCGCGGCGCCAGATGACGGACTACGACGGAAATTTCGCGCCGGGCAGCCTTGTTTATTTCATCGTCAAGGGCAGTCTCACCAAGAGCCGCAAGCTGGCGGAACGGCTGATCGACCATATCGCCGCGGAGAGTTACACGATCACGCTGGCGGTGTCGCTGGGGCAGGTGCGCACGCTGGTGGAGCATCCCAGCAGCATGACGCATTCGTCGGTGCCGCTGGACCAGCAGGTTCACGAAGGCATCGATCCCGGCGGCGTGCGCTTGTCCATCGGGCTCGAGGAGCCGGGGGACCTGATCCGCGATTTAGATCATGCATTGAAAAAAATATGATCGTTGACTTACCGTGGTCTGAGCGTCTCGCCCAGACTATGTTGTGATCGTTGGAATAGTGTCCGGGCGAGACGCCCGGACCACGAACTGCAGGCGAAACGTCATGAACCGTGTTCTTGCGATCTTACTTTTCACGTGTGCCGCGTGTTCCGCGGGTGACGCAGCGCCGCCGAATATTCTGGTCATCATGGCCGACGACCTTGCGGACTGGCATCTGGGCTGTTACGGCAACACGGAGATCAAAACGCCCCACATCGATACGTTCGCGCTCGAAGGCACGCGCATGGCGAACTCGTATTGCGTGACGCCGATTTGTTCGCCGAGCCGCGCGACGTTTTTCACCGGACGCGTGCCGCGCCAGCACGGCATCTACGATTTTCTCGGAAAACCCGTCATGGAACCGCCGCAGGCTCAAGCCGCGCCGCCGGCGTCCTTCAAGCAGGAGCAGATGATTTCGGAGTTGCTCGCGGCGAAGGGGTATGTGTGCGGGCAGATCGGCAAATGGCACATGGGCGAGGACCGCCAGCCGCAGCACGGTTTTTCGTTCTGGTACACGTTTGCGGCTGGAGGCAGCGGCGGGTACCGCGACCCCACGATGTCGCTGAATGGAAAGTTGATCGAAGAGCAGGGCTACGTGCCGGAACTTTTCACAAAAAAGGCCGTGGCGTTTATCGAAGAGAAGCGCGCGCAGCCCTGGTTTCTGGTGGTGTCGTACACCAATCCACACACGCCGTACGAGGGCCATCCGCAAAACTATTACGACATGTACACGGGGTGCCGATTTGAATCGTTCGGCATCGAAGAGACCGCAAAAAATGCCTTGCGCGAAGCGGGGATGATGAAGGAACCGCTGCTGAATTTGCGCAAGGCCGCGGCGGCCACAACCGCGCTTGACGCCCAGATTCCGCCGCTGCTGAAGGCGCTGGAAAGCAGCGGGCAGCGGCGGAATACGCTGGTGCTTTTCACCGGAGACAATGGGTATCTGTACGGCCGCCACGGCGCGTGGAGCAAAGGGCACGCGACGAACCCGATCAACATGTACGAAGAGGTCATCCGCGTGCCGATGATTTTTCAGCATCCCGCCAAGCTGGCGCCCGGACGCGTGATGAATCAGGCCGTGAGTTTTTACGATGTATTGCCGACGCTGTGCGATGCCGCCGGAGTAAAAGTCCCCGCCGATCGCGGTCTCTGCGGGCGAAGCTACTGGCCGATGCTGCAAGGGCAGCATCAGCTCTGGGAGAACACGGTTTATTGCAGCTTCCGCAACACCGATTGCATTCGCGATGAGCGCTACAAACTGGTGATCCGCAATGCCGCGACAGGTCCGAACGAACTGTTTGACCTGTCGGAAGATCCGCGCGAAAAAAAGAATCTGATCGACAAGCTGGAGCTTCAGACCGTGCGTGACCAGATGCTGAGAAAACTTTCAGCGTGGATCGACAGAACAACGCCGCCGCTGCCGGCGCCGAAATAGTTATTTCTTTTCTTTGGCGGGCAGCGTGGCGTAGTGGGGTGTGACCGTTTCGATATTCGGCGTGATGTCCGCTGGGACGCGCCCGAGCGCCCACTGGATTCCGCCCGTTAGAATCTCCTGGAAAAGCGGAAGAGTCCAGACGTCTTCGCGGTGCCCGAGCGACGTGGCGTAGACCCGGCCTTTGCCATGCATGCGCGCCCACGTGGCGGGGTAGGGGGGGCGGATGTAAAGTCCCCCGTTCATGCCCTTGGGGTCCTGCACCAGAATAACGTGGACGTCCTTGGAGAAATTCTTGATCGAGTACCATTCTTCCATCAGCTCAAAGCCCTCGCCGGCTTTTTCGCAGCCGGGGAATTTGGAATCGACACAGAGGTTACGCGCTTTCTGTTGCGCGCCGTGGCCGATGCTCTCGCCGCCGATCATCTCGATGTAGGGATCGATCGTGTCGGTGGATTTGTCGAACGTCGCGAGCGCATTATGCACGGCGATGAAGGGCTTGCCGTTTCTCACGGCATCGAAAAGAATCTGCTTGCCTTCGGGTGTCATTGGCGGCGAGCCGTCTTTTGCGGGCTTGAGCAGATCGCCGGACGTGTAGAACATGATCGCGTCGTATTTCGCGAGATTCTCAGCCGTGAAGACGCCGCCATCTTTGGTCGTGGTGATCTTGAAATTGTTTTTCGCGCCGAGCTCGTCCAGAATTTTTTCGGCGAAGCTCGGCTTTTTTCCTTCCTGCTTGATCACGCTGTGTTCGAAGCGCGCGGACTTGGTGAAGAAGAGAATATTCGCCGGAGCACCCTCCGCCGCGGAGGCCAGTCCGGCGCAGTCCATCAGGAATGCTACCATCAGGCTGAAACATACTCTCTTCATTGAATGACTCCTTAAGACAAGACGCGCCAAGGCCGGCATTCCTGATTACACCGTTCGCTGGAATATAAAATGCCGCGCGGGGCGACTTCTCCGCCAACGCGTTCAAGCGCCATTGTTTCATTTGCACCGAAGCCGCGCGGTACGCCACTTTCATCTCAGATAAAGACGGCGGTAAGATTCTGGCAAAAATTGTTTGAAAATTGAATTTATCGGGCGGTAGTATAAAGTGAGCTTAATGCAGTTCAGGATTGAATGTGTTTTGTGTCCAAGGGTCGCCTTGACAGACTTCTCCATTTAATTGTCTGGGCGAGATGCCCAGACCACGGTACGGTAGTCCAGCTTTAGCGACGACGATAATCGTGCGTGCTATTCCAGGCGGTATAAGGAGTGTTTTCCGCGGTATGTCTGATCCCGTTTTCTCGAATCCGCTTCGTCTGATCGACGCTAATGCCAATCGTGCTCGCGAAGGTATTCGAACCTGTGAAGACTATTTGCGTTTCAGCATCGGGCAGAGCCGTTGGTCCGCGAGCCTCAAGCACATTCGGTCCGATGTGACTCGGTTACTGGCGCTGCATTTCACGGATACGGAGCTGGTAAACAGCCGCGATGTGGGACGCGATCCGCTCAGTCCTCAGAGGAACAAATCCGAGCCGGTTCCCTCCGGCGAAACGGAACGCTCAGTAGCTCAGCGCGGGTTGAAGCGGGCGCAGGAGGCCTTGCGCGTTCTGGAAGAGTACCTGCGGGCGTCACAACCACAGACCTCAATGCAGCTTGCCATGCATCGCTACAGCCTTTATGAAGCCGAACAGTGGCTGCTCTGTTCAAGCGCTGCGGCGAAAGTAATTTTCGACTCCACCGTGTACGTTCTTTTATCTGAGGCGTTGTGTAAGCAAGGTCTTTTAGCCACAGCGGAAGCGGTGCTGCGGGGTGGCGCCAAAGTAGTGCAATTGAGGGAAAAAGCGGTCTTAGATGAGAAATCGCTTTACAGCAGGGCCTATGATTTGCTAAAGGTATGTTGTGCATTCAGTGCTGTCTTAATTTGCAATGATCGCCCGGACATTGCACTAATGTGCGGAGCCTCCGGCGTGCATTTGGGTCAGAACGACTTGCCTCCTTTAGATGTCCGGCGTTTGGCGGCAGAACGATTATTAATAGGCCGATCAACGCATTCGGTGGAACAGGCTAAGGCGGCGGTAGACGAAGAAAGATCTGACTATATTGCCATCGGGTCCATCTACGAAACGGCGACAAAGCAGGGCCGGATTTTGGCCGGGTTGCAGCTGGCTGAGCAGGTCAGTTCATTGAATCTCAACGTGCCCGTGTTTGCAATAGGCGGCATCACGCACACGCGAGCGAAGGAAATAAAAAAAGCGGGAATTAGCCGGATCGCGGTTTCGGCCGCAATCATTGCGGACGACGATCCGGAGACTGCAACAAAAAAGTTGTTAGAGATCATGTTAAGCTAAAGTGGTTTAAAAGTTACTGCCCTCTTAAGCGTCTTACACCAACAGGGTATAGTTAAGCACCAGGGAAAGGTAGATTTTACATGAACGGTACGAATGCAGCGGCACCCGCATTGATCGCGCGTACATTCCCCCAGCGTCTTGGGATTTTCGTTGATGTTCAGAATATGTTTTATTCGGCTAAACTGCTGCATCAGAGCAAAGTTGATTACGGCCGGCTGCTGCGCGAGATTACCGGAACCCGCCATTTGGTGCGCGCCATGGCCTACATTGTTCAAAAACCAGACGTCAATCAAGCTGGATTTCACGAAGCCTTAAGCCGTTTCGGATATGAGCTCAAAATTAAAGAGCTGAAAATTCGGCCTGATCCGGAAGGCCGCAGCGGGACGACAGCCAAGGGATCCTGGGAAATCGGGTTGACCATCGACGCCCTGATGATGGCTCCCAAGCTCGATACCATTACGCTCGTGACTGGGGATGGCGATTACGTCCCTTTGGTGGAATGCCTTAAGGTTCATGGCTGCCGAGTGGAAGTCGTCAGCTTCGAACGCTCCACGGCCGGCGAGTTGATCAAGGCCGCTGACCAGTATATTCCGATTCAAGAAGGCTGGATCTTCAAAGAAAAGAAGTTTGAAAATGTCGGGCCCACGACCGGTGTTTCTTCGGGCGGACTGGGACCCACGGCCTCCGGCCAGACGGTCTTCGAGGGTCTGCCGCGCGACGAAGATCTGGAAGCGGAATCCGCCGCCGCCGCCGCCGCCGAACAGAGCGCCGCCTACGGAAATATGCAGGACGACGACGACGATGTCCAGCCTCCGCAGAACACTCGCGGCTCCAAACGCCCGGATCTTGGCATACTGGCGTAAGCGAATTGCAAATTTCACGTTTGCTTGACAATGGACCCGGCCGAAATGCCGGGTTCATTGTTAAGACATTGCAAAACGCGATGCGTGTTATAATAATTTGAGTCTATTAAACTCTGGTTTATTCGCTCGCACCTTGAACTTTTCGTAGTTTTCGGCGATACTAAGCAAACGGAAGCTCCGTTCGTGGCCGTCGCGATGACGCCCGCAGGGCTTTCTACTCGTTCCATCGAAAGGCAGTGGTTCCTCATGAGTGAAATGATTCGTCTTCAAAAAATTCTTGCTTACGCCGGTTGCGGCTCGCGGCGGTCCTGCGAAACGCTGATCGAGGAAGGCCGTGTCACCGTCGATGGCGTGGTCGTCCGGCAGCTCGGCACGAAAGCAGATCCCGAAACGCAGAGCATCGAGCTCGACGGTCAGCGCGTGGCCGGTCCGGGAAAGAAGTCCAAGAGCATCAAAGAAGCCAGCGATAAAGTGTACTACATGCTGAACAAGCCGCGCGGCGTTCTGTCCACCAACGAAGACCCGTCTGGGCGTCCGCTCGCGATTCAGCTAATTCCCGAGAAACGCCGCATTTATTGCGTTGGCCGTTTGGACCTGGACACCGAAGGCCTGCTGCTCTTGACCAATGATGGTGAGATTACCAATCAGTTGACGCATCCCAAATACGGCGTCGACAAATCCTATATCGCCAAAGTCGATGGCACCGTGACCAACGATCAGGTCCGCAAGCTGGAACGCGGCGTCCATTTGGCGGAAGGCCGCACGCAAGGAGCGATCGTGCGCGTGCGCAAGCGGGGCGAGAAGTCGAGCACTTTGGAACTTCAGATTTCCGAAGGCATGAACCGGCAAGTCCGGCGCATGCTGGCCGCCGTCGATCTGTACGTGCGCGAATTGCGGCGCATTTCCATTGGACCGTTGAAACTCGGTGAACTGCCCGTGGGCCAGTCGCGCCGATTGACGACCGAGGAAGTGCAGCGCCTGAAAGCCGCCATCGCTGAAGCCAGCAACACGCCGCAGAAACCGAAGATCCAAAATTCTGAACCCGACGAAGACGAAGAGGACATGGAAACGGAGAAGGCGCCGTCCCGCGAAGCGGATCGCAACGCCAACCGTCCCTGGCTTAAGAAAGAATCCAAAAAACAGTGGGGCGATGAAGACGAAGAGTCGAGCGGTTCGGCGGAAGGCGCTGAGGATTCAGACGACGAAGATGTACTCGAAGAGCTCACCACGTTGGATGATGACTCTGACGATGAAGACGAGGATGACGCCAAAGAAACGGCTGCGTCCGCCGATTCTGATGATGCCGATGCGGATGAATCCGGCGACGAGGCAGACGAGGACGAAGAAGAGTCCGAAACAGAATCTTCTACAGCAGGCAAGACGGCCGCGAAAAGCGCTGACGCCGAAACGGAATCAGACGAAGAGGACGACAAAGAGCCCGACGCGGCAGCTGTCGAAGCGGCGGCACTGGCGACCGGTACAGTTCCCGCTTACATGACGCGCGACCGGGGCAGCGAAAGCGAAGGCGCCGATGACCCATTCGTGATTCCTGAGCAGCGCAAGGGATGGAAAGATCGTGGCGAGAACGCGGCTCCTCCGCGCAGAAAAGCAGGCGACCCCGCGCCGCGGGCTTCAAGCAGCAGGCCCTCGGAACGCAGTCGCGAAGGATCTGCGCGGGGTTCCAGTGCCCCGCGCTCGGGAGGCGCTCGCGCGCCTCGCGCCGGCGGCAGTAAACCGTGGGAGCGCAAGGAAGGGTCGGGCGGCGGAGAACGCAAGCCATGGCAGGGTGGCGAGCGTAGCTCCAGCGCACCGCGCACGGGAGGCGCTCGCGCGCCTCGCGCTGGCGGCAGCAAACCGTGGGAGCGCAAGGAAGGGTCGGGCGGCGGAGAACGCAGACCCTATCAGCGCGAAGACCGTGGCTCAAGCGGTCCGCGCACGGGTGGCGGCAAACCGTGGGAACGCAAAGAAGGTTCAAGCGGCGGTGAACGCAAGCCGTATCAGCGCGAAGACCGTGGTTCAAGCGGCCCGCGCACCGGTGGCGGCAAGCCGTGGGAGCGCAAGGAAGGTTCGGGCGGCGGTGAACGCAAGCCGTGGCAGAGTGGCGACCGGGGCGACCGTGTCTCAAGCGGCCCGCGTACTCCGCGCGCTGGCGCCGGAAAATCGTGGGAACGCAAAGAAGGCTCAGGCGGCGGCGAACGCAAGCCGTATCAGCGAGAGGATCGCGGCTCTGGCGCGCCGCGCACGGGCGGCGGCAAGCCGTGGGAGCGCAAGGAAGGTTCGGGCAGCGGCGAACGCAAACCGTGGCAGGGTGGAGAGCGTGGCGCAAGCGGCCCGCGCGCGCCTCGCGCCGGCGGCAGCAAACCGTGG
>Ga0163155_10005036_pt1 | contig 13312 bp, 19 predicted proteins | sample OliLakLV19SP4G1_FD_148611 | JGI IMG/M metagenome (GOLD analysis project Ga0163155, IMG submission 148611) | Freshwater microbial mat bacterial communities from Lake Vanda, McMurdo Dry Valleys, Antarctica - Oligotrophic Lake LV.19.SP4.G1 | ecosystem: Environmental > Aquatic > Freshwater > Lake >...
GCGGCGGAGACGGCGAGGCAACGACGTCCAATACAACGACTCGGCTGTCCACACCGTGTCGCAATCACGTACGAACCGGGCGACCGTCTGCCCTGTCAGCGCCGAGTTCTGGCCGGGCGCCCACATACTGTGCGGATGGTTCAGCCGGTGGACGGGCCCCCGGTTCGCCGATCCCATATCGACGTACACGACAACGTCAGGGTTCAGCAGGTCGACCATCAACTGTGTTTGGACGGCGAGACCCGACGAGTCGACGCGGCACAACACACCCAACATTTACAGGCCGATCGTGTGGAGCATCGTCCTGCACCGGTTCCGGTACGTGTGCTCTCGACGCACGTGGGCGACAGCGGCGGCGATGTGCGCTGCCCGTTTCGTTGGCGTCCACGTCAACACGTCGTCGATCGCCGCGAGCTGGTCGCCGATATCCCATCCGCACCACACCACCGAATCGCCGAACAGGTCGACGGCTGCGTCGATCGTCGGGTGGACGAGCACCGACCCGCGGCCCGCCGCTTCGGGGACACGATCCGACCAGTAGCGGCTCGCTTCGCGTTTCGGGGCCAGCGAATCGCCCGCCGACACTTTCGTCGACGCGTACAGATCGTTTAGTTGCCACTCTCGGACTGTTACCCCGTCGCCGGCACGCGTCAGCCGACCGGCGTACGCCTGTTCCAACGCTGCTACTAGTTGTGGGCGGCGGGGCCACTCGCGGTGGTATCCGCGAGACGAGCCAACCCAGGCCACATCGGCGGCGAACTCCGCTTGGACGGTGCCCGGCCCGCACTCCTCGAACAGCACCCCAGGTGGCAGCCAATGATGGTTGATGCCACGGTCAGCGAAGTCGGGTTGGTGGTCGCCGTCGGCGGTGAACACATAGTCAACAGCGAACAGGGCGTTCCCGGATGCGACTTTGACGCCGCGCCGATCGAGACCAAAGAACGCGTCGAGGTGCAGAGACGCCGTGGGGATGCCACGGCCACGACAGATGTCCCAACAGTCGATGGCGTCGCCGTGGTCCCAGCGGAGACCGTCGGTGCGCGTGTAGAGGACAAGGTCGACCGACTGTGCCCGCAGCTGGCGGCGTACCTCGATGCCGCAGTCGGCGCCTTCCATCACCGGAATAACGGTGTGACCCAACGCGGCCAACGATTTGGCGACATGGTTTTCGGTGGTGTAGGTGGCGTGGGCGGCCGGTCCGACGTTCCCGACGTAGACGACGTTCACGACTCTGAACCGAGCGGGAGGATGTCGCAGTCGGCTTTCGGGTCGTCTTGTCGGCCGTCGACCGTGTTGGACCGTTGGATCGACCCGCTGTCGTTGGGTTCGGCGTATATGAACAGCCGATGCTGGTCCCATCCTGCGCGCCCATGGTCCTTGTACGCCGTGAGGATCGCGCCGTGTGCCACGTCCTCGACGAACGTCCGCGACTCGGGGTTAAAAAAGTCGGGGCCGAGCAGCCGCCGATACCAGTCGGTGTCGGCTAAATGGGGGCGGGCCGAGAACTGTGCGGTCGCGATCAGTGGGACGCCTTGCACCCACTCAACTTGGCCGCCGCGAACGTTCAACCATTCGTGGGCGGCGAGGACACGGGCTTCGTGGTGGAAGCGAACACATTTCGCTTCGCCGGAGTGCACGACGTTGACCAGCGCGTCGAACCCGATGGTGTCCTGCAACGTCGTGTCGTGCTCCATGAGCAGGACCAGTGGGGTGGTGACAAGGTTGTCGAGTGCGTGGCGGACCATGCGTGCCTGGTGTTGCCACTCGGCCCAGCGGACCAGTTCGACGTGGTCGTAGCCGGCGACTGTGTCGAGGTGCTGTTGGTAGTCGACGGTTCGGTGTTCGAGGTCGGGGCGGGTTCCGTCGGCGCAGATGAGGATGCGGGCGTGTGGGAGCCGGGCGCGGACCGTGTTCAGGCAGTCGTCGATGATGGTGGTGGTCGGATGCGACGGGATCGGGGAGACGGTGACGAGCACAGTGATGTCGTCGTCGGGAGTCACAGGCTCCACGCGTTCGACATTGCCCACAGCGGAAGGATGATCAAGGACAGGATCAACAAGGCGAAGGCTTGGATGAGCAGCCACAGTGGGAGATCGTTGTACCTGCGCGCCTCACGGTGCCCGCCAACGGAGATCCACACCGCAGCCACAAGACCCGGTGCGCAGAGCAGCGCACACGCAGCGCAAGCCACGGCCGCCAGAGGCGACCCCGTCAGCACGAAGAGCACGGGCACCGCGACGAGCGCGACGAGGACGACTCGGGCCGTCACGAACCGGACGGCCCGCATCTTGTCGTCGAACGTGGCGTGCCCCGATGCGATGAGGCGCACGATCTCGGCGGCGTCTGTTGGTTCTCGGAGAGCCATACGGCGTACCGTAGCACCTACTAGGGGCGGGTTAGGTCGGCGGTGAGATCGGCGGCCATCGCCCGCCGACGACCAGACCACCACTCACGGCACTCGGCCGACAACTCGGCATGACCCGACAACAGGTTCGGCAACAACCCCGGCAACTCGCCCCAATCCGACACCACCGGAAACGGCACCCCACCCGGATAACACAGATCCCACATGCCCTCATCGACGCCGCGCCGATCGTGTCGCTCGACCACCGGCACACACCCAGCCCCAATCGCCTCATACAAACGGAACGAGTCGACGCTCTCCACGCCGGCGGGACACGGCGCCACCTTCGCACGGCCCATCTGCGCCATGTACCCGGACCGTGCCCGGCCCAACAGAAAACCGGGGGTCGGTTCGCACACCGTCCGCTGCGGGTCCATCTTTCGCAGCACGGCCACGAGCTGTTGGCGGCGGACGTGGGTCGATTGGCCGAGGAACGCCACGTCAACATCTTTGACGCCGGCCGGTAAAGCGACGGGAGGCCCGGCGCCTTCGCCTATGAACCGTGTCCCGTCGGGGCACGACCCGTGCACCGACCGGCGGGGCGTCATCACCCACAACGTCAAATCGGGATGTTCGACTTGCTGCCACGGGAAAAGGCTGGCCTCGTCGCCGTGGACGATGAGCACCACCCGCTCGGAGCGTGCCAAGTCCTCGCACAGCCACTCAACGGACCGGGCGTCGGCGTGGTGCTGACCAGGAAGCAGCACCACAGTCCGGTCGTTTCGGGCGGCGAACCGTTGGTCGGTGTTGTCCATCTGCACCAGGTCGGGGATCGGCCCGTTGCGGGCGGAGACAAGGTCGCCGACGACGCCCCGGCCGCCGTCCCACTGCGCACGGCCGTCAACATCGCCGAACAGCGAATACCAGACAGCCGGGATCACAGCACAGTTTCGGTGGGCCGAAACAACCAATGTTCCTCGTGGTCGGACGCCAGGAAGGTGCCCACATATCCGGCGTCGGCCATCGTGCCATGCACCATCACGTCGGACAGGCCACGATCGGCGAGGAACGGCGGATGCACCGACAGCCACACCAACGGCCGATGATCGGCGAGGACCCGCCCGGCGCCTACCATCGCCTCAAGTTCGTACGATTCGGTGTCGACCGTGATCGCGTCGGGCGGGCCGACCATGTCGGCGAGAGCGTCGATGGTGACCGACGGCCACTCGGCGCCCCGTTCGTGTTCGGTGACGAACCCGTGTTCAGGTTCGCATCGGTTGTTGGCGGGTGGCGGCCATCCGTCCGACAGTCCGGTGCCGTCGGGCCCGTCGGTGCATTTGTCGGACACGAACCCCCACCAGCACCACGGACGGCCAAGATCGTTGGCTTCCCATGTGGCACGCGCCCACGGCCAGCTCGCCGGGTTCGGCTCGGCGAGCACCACCTGGCATCCCCACAGTCCGTACAGGGTGGACATGTCGCCCATTTCGGCGCCGATGTCGTAGATCACGTCGCCGGGGTTGAGGTTGCGGCGCATCGAGTCGAGGCGTGCGTACTCCCAATGTTCGCGTTCGGGGCGGTCGTGTCGGCTGCGCGGCAACCGGATCGGTTGGGAACCTTGGAGCATCGTCGAGTCGACAATGTCGGCGCCCATCACAACACAACCATACGTTTACCGTAGCACCTACCGGGTTACGGTGCGGTCCAAGTGGTGCGCACAACCTCGCGTGGCAGGTCCGGGGTCATCACCCGTGGCCGACGACGCAACCCCGAAGGGTTCACCGCGTTCACGAACGACCTCACCGCGAACGGCATGTTGTCGAGCACGTCTTCGGTTGGGCGGACCAACGTGATCGACACGCCGTCCTTGTTCACCTGAGACGTGTTCTGAGGGAGGACACACGGACCGCCGCACCGCTCGGCGTTGATCGCGCACCCGAGCGCGATGGCGGCACGCACACCCGCCTCGGGGACGATGCCGCCATACGCAAACGACACTTGGAATGTGCGGGGTTCGGTGGGAGGAAGTTGGAGTTGCTGACAGTTCGGCCAGTGTGGGCGGCCGGTCGTGCCTGGCGGTGGGAGACGTACCAGCCATCGGTGGTCGTCGATGCGGTACTCGTCGGATGGGACGACGTTGCCGTCCACTCGCACTTCGGTCACTGCGGTGACCGGGTAGGCGCCGAGGGCGACTTGTGACGGGCCGCCGCAGCCGCACCCACGGCGAGCCAACGGCTGACTGTTCCCGTAGCAGCAGAACCCGTTGGTGTCGAGCACCCCAGTCGAAACGGTGTTGCCGTAGCCGGTGGGCCACATTCCCCATGCGTAGCCGCCAGCGTGCGGTGTCCACTCGGGGACGCTGCGCGCCGGGCCGTACGAGGCGCACGGCCGGACGACACCTGCGCAGCCGTCCTGGCCGCCCTGGAACTGGTAGGCGGTCCACGCGTTGAGCAGGTACGAGGCGTCGTCGAGCGACTGCTGCAGCACGTACGGGTCCGACAGGGCACTGTCGCCGCACACGTCGCCGCCGCAACGGTCCGACAACACGTCGGCGACGAACGCCCACGAGGCGCAAGGCGCCGAGACTCCCACGGGCTCAGCTCGCCAGAGCGATCATCCCGCAGAACGGGGCGGGCAGAGTCGACGAGTACCACTCGGCGCCGATGCCGTTGACCGGGCCGGGCCAGTCGCCGTACGGGCCAGTCGCGCCGATCTGGTCGTTTGCGCCGGTCGTCCCGTTCCACAGCTGCGGAGTCGTCGCGTTCTCCTGGGTGACACCCTCACGCTGAAACACGACATACGGCCACACCCGCACCTTGTACTGCTGGACCCCGGAGATCGTGCCGACGTTGTCGCCCTGGCGGGTCTGCTGCCACGTCTCCACACAGAACGGCGACGGGATCACCCCGGCAGCCGGCTCGGCGTAACCGATGACGTTCCCGCCAGTCGAGATCGTCGACCCGCCCGACAGAGCGGCGAACAGCTCGAAGTCGTTGTCGCACAGGGTGACGACGAGGGCGTAACCGGTGTTGGTGGTGATGGCGGGCACGTCGACGCACAGTTCGCCGCAGCCGTTGGCCTGCTGGATCGCCGGGACCTCGTAGGTGTTCGGAGTTTCCGCGATCGAGATGGGCACGTGGACCGAGTAGGCGTCGTTCCCGAAGTCGGGTTCGCCGTCCTCGAACAGACGTGTCAGACGGATCGCGCACACGTTGTATGACGCGAGGCAGGTGGGCACGGTCAGGCTCCTTGGGTCAGGGTCATACGGCGGCGCCGCATTCGGTCATGTCGACTTCGACGGCCACTACACAGCAGTTGTCGAGTGCGATGTTCGCGGCGCGTTCCGCCCACTGTTCGTAAACGTTGCCCGCCTTATCGATCGACGTTGCACGGTCGAACAGTTGCGTGTCGGAAAGACGGACCGACACCATGCCGGAGGCGTACGCGTACGACGACCCGACAGCAGGAGTCACCCCGTTCGGGCCGACACCGTTGTAACCGGGCCCGGAGACGACGACCGTCCCCAACGCGGTGACGAGCAGCCCGCCCTCCCGGTGCACCAGATAGTCCTTCGCCCATGCGGTCGCCAACGCCGGGGAGGCGTGGATGAGACCTTGGGCGCCGCCACAGTAGAAGTCGGGGCCAGCGCCGACAGCGTTGCCGGCCAGCGCCTCCTCGAGTCGGGCGAGAGCGCCACACGTCGACAGGTTCGACCCGACGATCGGGGTTGCCGCGTCGGCGAGATACGGGTTCGGCCAGCCGGCCTCTTGCGTTTGGGTGCCGTTCCAAAATTCGTCGGCGGCGATCCGATGTTGGAACACGTTCAACGTGGAAACGGCGGCACGGCGACTTTCGTCACGTGTGTACGGGTCGACGGCCGTGCACGACACTCCCACCTTGATCGGGAAACCTGCCACTTCGACACCGGCCGGGTAGTCGGAGGCGTCGACGAGAGGGGCAGCGTCCGGGTCGCACGGATCGTACGTCCCGCCGCCCAAACACGGGTCGGGCAAAAAGTTGACGCCGCCGACCTCGTGCCACTGTCGGACGTTGCCTCCGGTGGCATTGTCGGGGACGACACCGGACGGCATGTCCGGTGGCACTGTCGGCGCCGCGCCGTCCGACGCAGCCAACATCCCTTCGAGGAGACCGAGACGTTGCGCCACGACGAGCAGCCCGTTGTCGGGTGCCCGCCGCGGCGGCGGCGCAACGTTGGCGTACAGGGGCATCTAGACCCCTCAGGAGGCTTCGGCGCAGGAGATCGCCGTCGGAGCCGACGTGGAACCCGACGGGCACACGTTGATCTCCAACGACCACGACTCGACGCCCCGGAAGGCGACCCCCTCGAACGTCTCCATGAACGTCTGGTATTCGTTGGTGTTGTTCAAAGTCGAGTCGCGGACGATGCCGAGGTTGAGCTCGCCGCCATCGAGGAACAGGTGGGCGCCCGGCTCGAACATGTAGCCGGTGACCTGCTGCGGGTAACCGGCGAGAGCCGGCACCGAAGCCTCCTGCGTCTGCATGAGCTGCTGATCGAGGAACCAGCCGACCCGGATGTTTCGGGCGGCGAGACGCCGTTCGAGGTCGGCTGCGGCCTGCTCCTGAGTTTCGAGGCCGTCGCCGGGCGACTCCCACGAGATGTCGTCCTGGTAGGCGTTGATGACCCAGGAGGGGAGCATCAGGTCGAGGGTGGCGTCCTTCGCCATCCTCTGACGGGAGCGGAGGGTGGTGGCCAGGACGTTGAACCGCTGGAGGAGCAGCCGTCCGAACCCGATCACCGTCGAGTTGTCGGCGCCGATCGGCGACGAGACAGCGTCGATCGTGTCGAGGAGGCTGGTCTCGGCGCCCCGTGCCCACAGGACCATCTGCAGGCGGAGAGCGGCGGCGACGGACTCCGGGTCGAACTGGCCTTGCATGTTCGACACTTCGGCGCGTGCGACGAACGCTTCGACGGAGGTGGTGACGGTGGACGGGCAGGCGACCGCCAACACGAACTTGTTGGCGTCGCCGTCGATCCAGTTGGCGGTGACACCCGACGAGTTCGCTCCGATCGTGCCAGCCCCGGTGAGGGACAGGCCACGCCGGTAGACGATCCCGCCACGAGTCGCGCCGAACGACGGCAAGAAATCCTTGACCGGTCGTTCTTCGGTGCCGAGGGTGGGGATGTCGTACACCGGTTCGGGCGGAGCGCAGATCGCAGCGGTGAGCGCACCGTCAGCGGCGCCGATCGTCGACAGGTTCCCGACGGCCGCCTGGATGACAGCGTCGTTCGTTCCGGCGTCGCGGCCGAGGCGCTGCTCGGCGGGGTACCGGTCGATCCACGAAGCGGAGGCGACGGTGTGCTGCTCGTACCCGGACGGCTTCCCGCCGAACTGGGCGTACTTGGAGGGCAGCGCCTGGACGAGCGTGTCGAGGTCGGCTTCCTGGCCTCGGGCGAACTGGCCGCCGATCCCGTCGACGAGTCGGAGGGCGATCTTGTCGGCCGACGCGGCGATCTGTTCGACGGTGGCGGGGATCGGGGCGACCGGCTTGGGGACTCGGGGGGCGACGTTCCCGATGCGGGGACGGGATGCCGTCACCGTCTCCGCGCCGGCGAACTCGTCGTCGGCGGCGCTGTCGGCGGGCACGTCGTCGGCGTCCGCATCGTCCGAGGTGCCGTCGTCGTCGTCGTCGGTGTCGAACGCTGCGAGGGCTTCCTCACGGGCAGCCGCTTCCAGCTCAGCAGCCTCAGCGCGCACATCCTGGATGTACGACAGGCCCCTGTAAGCGTCGGCGGCCTGGGTGATCGTGTCAGTGTCGACACTGTCGTCCTTGGCTGCGTCGCGGAGCGCCGACATGACCTGGTTGATGGTGTCGTCGTCGATGTTGCCGAACGCGGCGATGGAGGCCAGTTCGTCTTCGGTGGCGCCGTCGTAGACGACATCGGTGGTCGGCTCGGCGTCGGACAGGGCGACGACGAGGGCGTGATCTTCGCCGAGGATGGCGGATGGGTCTCCACGGGTCGGCTAGTCCCACATGAGGTGGGATGTCAGGGGCTGTTGTGGCCGCTGAGCCTGCGTGGGACCGGACCCTGAGGATCTGGTACCGGACCGGCCCTAGGGACCGGCACCGCTCGTTCGGGGGTCACTGTACGCATTGGGGTGGCGGGAGGCAAGGACCATCCCCACCTTGCCCCACGTGAACGTAGGTGCTACGGTCGGGGTTATGAACTCATCCTTTCACCTCATCCCCGAGCCGACCAGCCTCTTCGGTTCGATCTACAACGCCCGGACCGTGCTCGAGGACGCCGACCACGCCGAGCCCTACTGCGATCCCGCAACCGTGCTCGCCGTGCTCACCGATCTCGTGGACTCGCTCGACGATCTCGCCGAGACCTTCACCATCGGCCGGGCCATCCACGCCGCCGACGCCATCGTCGCCAGCGAGAAGAGCGCATGAGTATCGAAGCGACGATCGTTCCCGACGACACCTCCCCGTACTGGCAGCCGTCTGACCATGTGACGCTGCGTTGCCAGTGCGGCGCCGACAGCGAAGATGTCGAGTCGTGCGGTCACGTCGGCCGCCGTGGCGGGTGGGGGACCGTCTACTGGCAGGCGTCGTGTGTCGGCTGCGGCGAGACGATCGAAGCTGCCTGGGAGTTCGAGGGGCCCACACCGTGACCGCCGAAATCAACCTGCCCGCCGTGCACCACCAAGGAGACAACATGACTGCCCACATCGAGACCGAAGCCGCCATCCGAGTGATGGAGACGTACGGCGCCTCCACCACTTCGCCCGCCCGTGGAGGCCCAGGAGACCAGGCGGGCAGACGCCAACAACCCCAAGGAGACCCTGTGAGCGACGACCGTCCGACCGACAACGCTCTCCTCCATCTGGCGGGCGGCTACGACGCCCCCGCTGGGATGGTCCGAGCGATGGCGAGAGAGCTACAGGGGTACCGAGCCGCTGAGCTCGGCGTGGGCGTGGCCCGCACCGACGCCATGAGCGACGAGCTGTCCGACGCCGAGTGGACCGCGAGATGCTTCCACGGCCACTACGAGGCCAACGCCCCCGAGTTCAGCTACAAGACCAGAGAGGCGTCGGCGGTGGCGTGGGACGACGTGCCCGAGCAGAACCGCCGACTGATGGTGTGCACGGCAGGCCACGCCCTGCGGGACCTCATGGACCGCGGGTGGACTCCACCAGCGCCGACAGCCATGAGCCGTTCCGCCGCCGAAGTGCTGGCTTGCCATTTCGCGGCCCACGATGACACGTACGTCCACCCTGAGCAACAGGTGGCAGGCGATGCAGCCATCGCCGCCCTTGCTGCTTATGGGCTGACAGTCGTCCCGAACGGCCAGGTGCAGCTCGACGGCGAGCGGTGGACGGTGGAGCAGCAAGCGGCAACGTTCGCTGTCCACCCCGACGGTCTCGCCGCCAGGTGGGTGCGCCCCGTGGACGGCCCCAAGTGACCGCCCCCGTGTTGGCCTCAGACGTGCTCGGCGGCAACGGCACCATCCCCGTCGTCTTCGTCGTGTGGGCGCTCATGGACGCTGCCGGCGGCGACTTCGCTGTCATCGACGGCCAGCTTTACAAGGTCCTCGGCCATTGCTGCGGGGACCCTGCGATGACCGCCGACCTGTTCATGCGCCTGCGTGCCGTGGACAGCACCACCAAGGAGACAACATGACCACCCACATCGAAGCCGAAGCCGTCGTCCGCAGGATGGAGAAGTACGGCGAGCCCTTCGCCGCCCCCATCGTCGCCTGCTGGCGGGAGCACATGCAGCCCGCCGTGCCCACGCCGCCCGACGACCTCGAACTGGTGGAGGAAGACGGTGTGCCCGTGTTCCGAGCGCCCGCCGACGACGACTACGGGTGGTTGGACACCTATGGCGCCGTGCGTTTCACCCCCGGCGGCAACCCTAGCCCGGAGTTCAACGGCAGGCGGTACATCGTCCGCCAGGTCACGCCGCCCGTCCCATCGGAGGTGGAGCGGCTGGCACGAGCGCTGGCCGAGGCTTACTGGGCCAGGTGGAGCAATGCCCCCGGCCCCAGCCCGGCGTCGGGCCACATGGAGACGGCCCAGGACCTGTACGACCACGGGGTCCGCTGCCCCGACCAGACGCCATGAGCAGGGACCCTTCCACGTTTGCCAGCAGCGACCCCGCCGTCATCGAATGGTGGGAGCAAAGCCTCATTGCTCGCAAGGAGTACCGCGCCAAGGTCGACGCCTTCGCCGCCGAGTACGGCATGGGCCGTGAGGCCGTCGTGCTGGCGGGCTGGTCGATCGGGGTCGCTGGTCTCGAGGTGCTCTCCTCCGACCGGGAGGACGGCCCGCCCGAAGGGTGGCGCATCGTGGACGGCGGGCACGCCTCGTGGATTCAGCCCTACCGGCGCTCGAAGGCGCAGAAAGCGATCCACGAGGCCATGCCCAGCATGGCCGAGCCCCGAGAGTCGATGCCCGGCTACGAGCACGAGATTTTCCCCGGTGGCCTGCCCGGCTTCTTCGTCGACGGCGGCACGGCCTACGCCAGCACGGATGCCCCTGAGCGGTTCGACCTTGATGTGTGGGCCTGGATCCCGTTGTCCGAGTTCTACGCCGCGCGCGAGGCCAACGACGCCACAAACGCCACCGACGCCGAGGTGACGCCATGAGCGACGAGCCCGGCCGCCGCTGCCCGCACTGCGAGACGGTCAAGGCAACCGACGCGTTCCCTTCCAACACCCCTCAAGGCGTCTGGTGTCTCATGTGCCACCGGCTTCGAGCGAGGGAACGGCGGGCGGCGAACCCGACAGGAGGAGCCGCCGACCAACGGAAGCGGCGCAACGACCCGCAGAAACGCGCTCAGGACCGGGCTGCCATGAAGGCTCACAGCAAGGCCATGAGCGCCCTGGCCGCCCGCCACGTGGACGAGTACCTGACGCTGCTGGACGCTGCGAGAGCGGACGTGGGTCTACCCCCGGCCAACCCTCGCCAGGTGCGATCACGGCTGGGGCGTGCCAGCCGCTCGCTGATGCCAGACGAGGAGACGCGATGAGCGACGAGCTGTTGGTGTTGGCCGCCGTAATCGTGTTGGGCGGGGTGGCCCTTGCGGTCACCGTCGTCGGTCTGGCCGCCGTCGTCATCGGAACGGTCGGCTGATGACCACCGTTCTCGCCCTCGACCTGTCGCTGACCGCTACCGGTGTCGCCGACATCGACGGCACCACTTGCACCCTCACCAGCAAGGAGAAGGGCGCCGCACGACTCCACGACCTCCGCACCCAGGTCGACCGGCTCCTCCTCGACGGCGGCGGCCACTTCTGGCGGGTCGGCCTCGTCGCCATCGAAGGGTACGCGTACGGACGGGCCAACCAGGCCCACCAGCTCGGCGAGCTCGGCGGCGTCATCCGCCACCTGATGTGGATATACGCCATGCCCGTCGTGGAGGTCTCGCCCGGCCAGGTGAAGCGCTACGCATGCGGGAAAGGCAACGCCAAGAAGAACGAGGTGCTCGCCGCGGCGATTCGCCGCCTCGGCTACGAGGGGGCGGACGACAACCAGGCGGACGCCCTGTGGCTCCGGGCCCTGGTCCTCGACGCCCTCGGCGAGCCGGTGGTGACGGTGCCGGCCGGTCACCGTGAGGCGCTGGCCAAGGTGCAGATCCCCGAGGCGCTGCTCCCCGGTGCCTCGTGACGGTTCTCTCGCCGAGCCCGAGGTCGCCTGCCTGCCGGTGCGCCCAATGCGTCATCGCCCACAGCCGCGAACGGACGTACTGCCGCCAGTGTCAGACGGACCGGCGCGGCGCCCGCTGCTTCTGCTGGGACATCCTCGACGAGACCGGCGCCGACGGCTGCCTGCATTGCGGCGGCCTGTTCACCTGTCCGACGGTCGACCGGTGACGGCGACGGGGCGGGCGGTGGCGAACCTGTTCGGAGACGACGGCACCTGCCCGCCCGCCGACCCGCCCGACGGCCGATGGTCCGGCACCGTGTGGGTTCCCGACGGCCCGGCGTTGCTCGCCGACTGGCACAGCTCCACCCTCTCGCGCAGCGTTCCCACATGAGGGTCGCAAGGAGTAGCCGATGACCCCGCAGACCCCCAACCCACCTGACCTTGTGCACGCGGCGCTGCTGCGTTGGTTGGCGACCGACGGGCTTGACCCCGCCCCCGACACCCTCGAGGCCGGCGCGATGGCGAACGAGCTGCTGCTGGCACGTGAGGTGCTGGGCCTGCTCACGGTAGGCAACCTGCGCCGCTACTTCGACAACTCCGGGTGGGCCTTCTGGCACCGCGGCCGCTACGAGGACCTGCCCGACATCCGCCCCGACCTGGCCGCCTACCTCGACGGACTCCCCCAGGCTTTCGACCCGTGCCCAATGTGCGCACGCATCGCAGAGTCCGGGTGGGGAGGTCCGTCGCACGACGGCATCTCGTCGTGCCGATCCGGGTCGCTCGCATCGGGGCGGACCGAACGCCCACTGCACCTGCGATGCGTGCTTCTGATGACCCATGCGTGTAGGTGCGGCCACCAGTGGACCGCCACCACCCCCATCATCTGGCAATACACCGACGGCACATCCACCATCGAAGACGACTGCCCCAAATGCGGCCGGTGGACACTGACCGAAACGGGACGCCAGCTCAACCCATGATCGACTGTGCGGCTTCCCGCACCGGCCCATCGAGCAGCACCAGCCGTGCCCGCAACGCCACGTTGGCAGCCTCCAACGACGTGAGGCGTGCAGCCAACCCGTCGACATCGCTGAGAGTCGCAGGACCCTTCCGGGCGGCGAGAGCAGCGGACCCGTTCGCGGCGACAAGCGACACCAGTTCGTCGCCGTCGTAACGTGCCTGCGGACCCGCTGCCACAGCAGGCCAATCGGCGCCGCCGACGGCAGCGGTGATGACCGCCTTCGGAAAACCTTCGGCGATGACGACACACGCACCGATAAGACGGGGACCCTTCACCCTGTCCCCTTGGATGCGGGTCCGCCAATGCCCGGAGA
>Ga0163155_10005053_pt1 | contig 13282 bp, 9 predicted proteins | sample OliLakLV19SP4G1_FD_148611 | JGI IMG/M metagenome (GOLD analysis project Ga0163155, IMG submission 148611) | Freshwater microbial mat bacterial communities from Lake Vanda, McMurdo Dry Valleys, Antarctica - Oligotrophic Lake LV.19.SP4.G1 | ecosystem: Environmental > Aquatic > Freshwater > Lake >...
TTTCTGGGTAAAAACAATTCATTCGTACTAACGCAAGTACAGCTGGAACGTGGATTAATTCGTCTTCGTGCTTAAGCAGTGTTTTCAGACGGTCGAGGATGTTTTGAGGGGGAGGGGGAGAAGATGTCGGAGGTTCTTGTTGTAGAAACCCAGTATCTGCGGCCTCTGCCCAATTCCGTATGATCGAGGTATTGTTGTCATATTCGCAACCTATGACTTGAATGATTGAAGTCAAACAATAGAGTTCATCAGTGGTCATGAGTATACGATAAGCAATTTCGCGTTGACGTGGGCTCAGCCCTCGCTGGCTATTGAAGTCGTAATAGCCTCGCCATAGCATTCTTAGACATTCACTGATTAAAGACGTGAATCGAGCTGAGTCGGCTAAACTTTGGAATAAATTGTCAACAATTGCCTCATTATCTTTATTATCTTCGATTTTAAATTCGTTAGCTAGAGGTTGGGCAAGAATTGTAAAAATAACATAGTTGTTGATCGCATCTATAGCTTTGGGTTGGCGAAAACCCTCAAGTATATTCTTAGGAAAATCACGCTTATGACTTTCGTATACACCGAATAGGCTATTGTTAAATTCTTGGTAGAGTCGTATATATAGCCCAGAAGTTGTGCTGTGCCCTCTAGTTAGGAGATCGACTAGCTTTTCAATAAGCATATCGCGCCAATTCGAAGTGCTAAACTGTTCTAATAACTGGTATGTAAGACCGCGCTTATTGTCACCATCAGTGCTAAGATTAAAATCCTTATATTCAATGCATTCCAATAGGCGTTCCATCAATCCGCTGGCTATCTCTTTGTCTTGCGTGTTGGTCGAAAAAAAGATCTGACCGGCTTTTGCAGTTTTGGCACGTACAACGGGATCAGGTCGAGAGGACTGAGACAGGAGAAGCGTATTCTTGATCATTGTTTATTTCAGAAGCTCCCGCATCGTGCGTTCTGCGTCATAGGCGGCCATCTTGTCGACAAAATCGTTGTTAGTAGAGCTTAATTGGTACTCACCAGACCGTTGCGACTTTATTATGTCGTTTCCATTGAATTGATAGGCAGAGCCTGGATTTTTCTTCGCGAAAGCGAGGGCGAAATGGTCTCGAAAAATAGGGTGTTCAAATTCATAATTATCTATGTTATAAGTAATAATAATACTACCAGTTTCCAATACTGACTCCAAAACTGACTCCAAAGGCGTATCAGTCTTATATTGTTCAATGATTTGATTATGCTCGTCTGACGTTTCGCCTTCTGGGGGATTTGTCTCCCGAAGCTCCTGCCAAGCCTTCACGAAATTTTTCATTTTATTACGTGACACCATCAGTGTATCGAGTTTTTTCATCTCGTAGCCAATGTATTCAAAAATCGACCCTACAATAACTTGAACATGCTTACTATAAATGCCCATAAATCTGTCCGGACTCCAGCTGATAATTTCTTGGATAATTTGCCCATAAAGATCATCTAAATTACTAGGCAGATGAGGATTTTTCTGTTTGAGTATAGCAAGAATCGTTAAGGCGAGCGGACTATTGGTTAGAGGGTCATTTTTATTTGCTTCTGTGTCTTTGTCAACGTATGTTTTGAGTTTTGTCAATTCTGTATCGCGATTACTGGCTTCAAATAAGTGAGAGCAGCAGAAGCCCAAAAACACCTCTTTGGTGGCAAATTCGACATCGCCAAATCGCACCTCCTTAAAGTCGCTTGCGCGCAGTGGTTTGGCAATCTCATCAAAGCGCGCAGCGCGTGATGATATAATGATGGCTAAGTTCGCGTATTTTTTGGAAATCGACGCAATCGCTGATGCAAAGGCTTGCCGTTTTTTGATGTCAGATATTTCGTCTAGTCCGTCAATCATCAATATAGCGGTTGAGTTATTTGCATGTTTTAACAATGCAGTACTAAGTCCTTCCTTGTTTTTTGTTTGGCCTTTTGTTTCTCTGAACACAGGTGAATGTTCTATAAGGTGTTCTAACTCTGTGATGGCATCAACTACCTTGTCGCTTCCGCGGCACTCGAAAAAAATTGGCACGAGATGTTTAGGAAGCGCTTCTTTGTGTGGGAAATCGCCCAGAGTGTTCAGTTGCTCCAAACTAAGCCCTAAGCTAAGCCACCTGAGTAAAGTGGATTTGCCACTTCCGGCATCCCCCACAACAATCAGCTTTTTAGCTTTACGTACTTCAAGGAGTTCATGAAGTGTAATTTTCTCTTTGGTTAATCGCTTTACGAGCGTTGATGAGGGCGTACCTGTTACTGAATATGGTTTTTCTTTGTCCGTAAGTCTTTCAACGTCATCCGGTTCCTGTACTATTACGGTAGTCACGAGCGTCTCAGTCGGGGCTGAAGCATCTATCTCCACCTCGAGAACGCGCGGCATATACGCCTTTGAAATTGTAAGCTGCTTGAGAAAGAGTTTTATCTCATCTGGTGGTTTAATTTTTGGATTCTGCAAGTCAACAAAATTAAATGTATCATATTTGGGCGAAAAGTTGGACAAGTATGATTTCCATAGCTGATGGTTTTGTCGTAGTATCTGAAGCCTTGACACTACACCAACAAGTACAGACACTGCAAGTAATGGGAAAGCCAAAGCTAGTTGTAGTGAAGTATCAATTCGACTACCCGTTAGCAGTGCATTCCGAAACTCGAGCGCAATAAGTACAAATGAAATTATTAAAACTACAAGTGATACAAACAGTAGGAAAATGAGTATAACTTTGGACATGACTGCTTGCTCCCGCAATTCAATTCGTGTTGCACAATTGAGTATCAGTTGGAAACGCTATGATAAAAGAAGTATAATAACTCTATCCACAATTTGCAAGGAACAGTAATTTTTCATGGTAGTCCGCGCCACGTTGATGTATATTATGTCACATAAACGAAACGATTGGCAGGATTCGAATGATGAAATGGATAGAACGGTACGATAGAGCTTACGTGCGTGTATATTTGATACTCCATAATCACAAAATAAAAGGCGAGGAATACTTCTTTCTTAAACTGGATCCCCCCAAGGAATCTCACTTCTTACGAATGATGGCAGGGACAGAGCCATTTTCGTTGAGCGATTTTGGAGAGATTCTCACAAGTGGTTTAGGAACACCTACGGCTGAATTGAAAGCCAGCATGTCATTGTTATATAACATTACATACAATAGTTAATTTTGGTTAAATACAGAAGCAGAAGTGAACAATGCGATACTAAGATATCAGTCCTCGCCTCCGCCGCTTTTCTAACCGAGAAAGCGACGAGAGTCAGTTCATGCTGACCGTGACTCGCTGAGGTTAGACATACATGCTGCTATCACGCTTCTAACTGGCTAGCATTTGATCTAGGGACGATTTCGCGCCTACTCCGCGCACGGAGGGCGAGCAGCGAACATGGCCGCCACGCCTGTTTACGGGGTGGGCTGTGATGGCGAACTGGTCAAAGTACTGCCCCACTAAGTACAAGCAAGAAGATAATTGAGGATAAAGACGGGCAAGTTTGGTACGGGATTGAGCAAGGTCGAACTGCCAGCGGATGGTGGCGTTTTGCCACTCGCGCCGATGCCTGCAATCGTCGGCGTGCTGGTATCGAGGATGATAAAATCGACGACAGGCGCGAATGCCAGCGCCTCATCAATAGCGCTGTGATCCGCGACGCTGACAGCGTGCATGATGCGCGTGTGCGGGTTAATCAGCGCGCGCAGTTGGCGCACTTGATCGGGCGTAAAAGTCTCGGTCGGCGGGCATAAATGCAGCACATCCGGGATGAGCGGGCGCATCATGTCTGCAATTTGTATCAGGTCGGTTTCGACGGTGAGCGCTACTTTTACGGCACGAGTCCACACGGTGCTAAAAATAGCCTGTGCCATGTTGATATCAATCTCACCTGGCAGCCCGCGCGCGCTCGGCGTGACCCCGATATAATCCGCGCCAGCCTCGATACATGCCAGTGCTTCGGTCGGCGTTTGCATGGTATAAATTTGCACAATCGGCACTTTAGCGGTGTGCATAAAATGGGCAGTCGTCATCATCAATCGTCTTTCGCAGGGGCGATCTTGTAGGTCGCCCGCCATTGTATTTCTAGAACAAGAGTGCTATAATCGCACCATTCCCGATTCGACCTATAATAGAATGAAACACATGCTCTGACGAGCAAAAGGATAAGACCCATGCCGCCGCGCAAGACAAAAGAACCCCGTAACGACCATATCATCCAGCCGCAAGCAACGCTCCACGACGAAGCACGCCAGAAAGCACTCGACACAGCGATGGCGGATATTACCAAACGTTTTGGCGAAGGCAGCATTTTGCGTCTGGGCGATGCGCAGCATATGCACGTCGAAACCATTCCCACTGGCTCGCTGACCATCGATATTGCGCTCGGCGTTGGCGGTGTGCCGCGCGGACGTGTATTGGAAATTTATGGACCAGAAAGTTCGGGTAAGACGACGATGTGCTTGCATGTGATTGCCGAAGCGCAAAAACGCGGCGGGTTAGCGGCGTTCATCGATATGGAACACGCGCTCGACCCGACATATGCGGCGCGCATCGGCGTCGATTTGAACACACTGTATATTTCGCAGCCGGATACAGGCGAACAGGCTTTCGAGATCACCGAAGCGCTGGTACGGTCGGGCGCGCTCGATGTGATCGTGTTCGACTCGGTGGCGGCGGCTGTGCCGCGCGCCGAAATTGAAGGCGAAATGGGCGACAGTTTCGTCGGCGTGCAAGCGCGTTTGATGAGTCAGGCATTGCGTAAACTCGGCGGCGCGATCAAGGCGTCGAATGTGGTGGTCATGTTCACCAATCAACTGCGCGAAAAGATTGGAGTCATGTATGGCTGTATGCACTATGACACGCGCGTTGTTTTAGCGGATGGTTCAACCGAGAAAATCGGCAAGATTGTCAACAACAAATTGCAGGTCGATGTGTTGTCGTACAACGCGAAAACGGGTGAATTTGAAGCGCGTAAAATTGCCAATTGGTTCGATAACGGTCGTACGGATGAATTTTTGCAGTTCAAAGTTGCATCAAATTACGGAAACGGGAAACGTAGTTTTGCTGCAACGCCAAACCACATGATCTTATCTGATCAAGGTTATCGTCCTGCTGGTGAACTGGCAATTGGCGATAACGTCATGACGACGGTTTCCCATTATCTGACTCCGCTTCACGAGCAAGTGATTTATGGCTCACTGTTGGGCGACGGTCATATTAGACGAATCAAACCCTATAGCGCTCAATTCCGCATTACACATGGCGCAGTGCAAGATGCGTACTGTATGTGGAAAAAGTCATTGTTTGATGGCTTGATTGGTCACAGTGGCACCAATGTTCGTGGTGGACACGCATTTGACAGTATACCTATGTACGAACTGCGACAAATCGCAGATTTAATCTATAAAGACACGGGTAAAGGTGGAAAGCATGTCACCCGCGAATTTATGGATCGCTTGAGTCCATTAGCTGTAGCGATTTGGTACATGGATGACGGCACATTCGACAACAATCGTCGTTATCGGGCAGAAATTGCAACCAATAACTTCTCGGCTGAAGATCGCGCTATGATGGTCGAATGGTTTGCGGAGCGTGGTATTCAGGCAAAATCAACCCCGAATGGTCGTATCGTGTTTGGCAACAAACAGTCAGTGAGCCAATTCCATGCTTGGATCGCGCGTTACGTACATCCATCAATGGATTACAAACTCATGCCTGAGTATCGAGGTCAGTTTCAAGCAATCGAGTCTGATCCATGTGAACGTATTGTTGCAGTGCCAATGCCAATTCTCGACATCTACAGCAAACCGCCGTCAAAAAAGACCCATCGTTTCGACATCGAAGTTGAAGGCAATCACTGCTATGTCGTTGACGGCGTCGTCGTCCACAATTCGCCAGAAACGACGCCGGGCGGACGCGCGCTCAAGTTCTATGCGACCATTCGCCTCGATATTCGTAAGCTGGAAGCGATCAAGCAGGGAAGCGGCGAGGTCGTCGGCAACCGCACGCGCGTGCGTGTGACCAAGAACAAGGTCGCACCGCCGTTCCGCGAAGCTGAATTCGACATCATGTTTCTCGAAGGCGGCATCAGCAAAAGCGGCGAAGTGCTCGATTTGGGTGCCGATTTGGGCATCATCGAGAAGCGCGGCGCGTTCTTCCGTTATAAAGATGGCTTGATCGGTCAGGGGCGTGAGAACGCTAAGACATTCCTGAGCGAAAATTTGCCGATGCGTTTAGAAATCGAAGATCAAATCCGTCTGCATTATGGCTTAGCCGCGCTCAGCGGTAATGGCAAAGCCGCTGCGCCCGCCGCAAGTGGTGCTGGTGCGCGTACAGCGGCACCAGCGATTCATCGCGACGAAAACGAAGCGCCCGATTTGGGGTAGGTAAAACGTATAAGGGCGAGTTTAGACTCGTCCTTACGTCCAGAAAATATCTGGATGACGCCATCATATAAGCATGATTATGCCGTCGCGCTGTCGTCGCTGATGGAATCGCTGAACTTTATCGTGAGTTCGACCAAAGAAGCATCGATTTTCTTGAGAAGCATGATCGCCTCTTCGGGCGTGCTGACGACGCCAAACCGATCTTTGAGCACGTTGGCAATAATCGCGCCAAAAAACTGGATCAGTGAATTTTTAGTGATGAGGATTGTCCAGCCAAGCTGGGTTCCCTATCGCGCTTCTGATATTGCTTGCATCGGTTCGCGGAAGTTCGTCGTGAACTTTTGAACCCCGCGCATATCGACGATCAGATGGACAGGCATGACGCCCATTTTCAAAAATTCACCCACCTGACGAATGCCTGCAAATGCGTCTTCCGATTCATATTCATTCGAGACAGTGGCGACTAAAACCCGTTCCTTAATCAGCCACCGGGTCAGATGGTTATCCTGTGTGATCATTGTCGACTCTATTCAAACGTATGGTTGCGTGATTAGGTGTATTCTAGCGACTTTTATTCAGTTTATCACATAAAATTCACAAATATTTCATACTTTAAAAAAACACTTAATTAAGTTGTGGGTGTCCATCAACGGGTCGTCATACGGCTTGAACGCGGTGGCGTTGCCAGAGTCATCTTTGAGCCGCCAGATAAAGCCTGGACTGGCTTTTGCGACGGCGTTGATGCGCGCCAATCCATCGGCAAAATCTTTGATCATCGGAGCATCCAACGGTGCGCGTAAACGCGCGCTGTTGAGTTCGGCAAGTTGAAATGACGACATCTTAGACACACCTCGCTGCGTGATTATTCTTTTCTAAATAGTATAACGTCGAGCGCGCGCAGTCAAAACGTGCAATCGAGCCGCCTGTATAGGAAATACCTCTTAAGGGGTGTTGACAATACCCTCGTTTTCACTTATGAATAAGATCAAGTTTTTTCTTAAATAAGCCATTACGTAACAAAGTTGTCACACGCTGCGGCGTGTTAGGGAGTGTAAAACATGGTGAACTGGCATGTTATTTCCGATGTCGGTATGGTGTATTCGGGCGTTGGCGCTGCCAATGTATTGGGGTGTCCGTATCTGTTTGTCGCGGGGAAGAACCAGCCGGGTGTTCAGGATACGGCGGCATCCGAGCGCGGTGGGCGTGTATGGATCGGTATTCCACAAGATGGCAACCTGTTCAGCGAAACACGCTGGAAGTGGAATCTGCGTTGGGAACCCTTGTTCAAAACGCGCGAAGATTTAGTCACCGATGCCGCGCCTGTCGTCGGCACAGCATGGGGAACGCCTGTCGTGTTCATTAAGACGGCTGGCGAAGGACGCATTTACTACAGCAGCTACGAACTTGGTGAGGCGACCGCGTGGCACGAAGTCGGCGGCGTCACCGACCAACCGCTGGCGGCGACTGGCGCGAGCCTGAATGGTAAGACGCACCTGTATTTGTTTCGCCGCAACCCGGTCGATGGTCAGATTTACATGACGCGCACCAGCGATAAGCACGATGCGAAAACATGGGAGACCTGGCGCGTCATTCCAGGTGATATGTATACGAAAAAATCGCCCGCTGTCGCGACACTCGTCGCACCCGGCGGACGCATGATCTTCGTCTTTGCCAAACGTGAAGACAATCATATCGCCTTCACCGCCAGCGCTGATGGCGTCAAGTGGAGCGCGTGGCGTGATGTCGTCGTCAACGGGCATCCCATCCAAACCTTGGGGCGGCTCGCACCGACGGCGAGTAATTGGGGCGAATCGATTTACCTGCCCTTCGTCACCCCCAACATCGATACAAACATCGTCAAAGCGGCGGTGCTGTCGCCCGTGTTGGACGGCGAAAAAGTTGTCAACGCAACGTGGTCGGTAATCGATCTGTGTCCGATCCCGACTGATTTCGATCATGGCATCGTGCTGGGCGGTTTCCGCAACAGCGATTCCAGTAACCTGTTTGCGCTCTTTCACGCGGTCGCGGGCAATGCCGCCGTCGTCAGCCGCGCGGAAACCGTGAAGGCGGTCAGCGTTAAGAAGTGAGAAAAGCAGGGTTGAGTACTGAGTCAACGCAGAGATGGAGAGAGCGTTCCAAGCAAATTCGCTGGGATGCTCTTTTTGATTCATCTCCACGCTTAAAATACACTGTATTTTGACGCCAAGCAGACTGTATGGCTCAATGTGACGACGCTGTAAGGGCTGAGTGTGCTAAGCCTGCCGAAGGGCGATCTGGGTGGGTCGCCCCTGCGCTGTTACTCATCATTACGCTTATGGATTGAACATCACCAACGGATCGATCAAATGGAACTGGTTGCGCGCCGCCGTACGCGGGTAGCCGCGATTGGTGGGTCCCAGTCGTACTTCGACATGCACATGCGGACCCGTCGAATTGCCCGAATTGCCAAGCCCACCGACGACCGTCCCCGCGCCGACCGCATCGTTGACATTGACGAAAATATCGCTCAGGTGCGCGTAAAAGACATAGGCGAACCAACCGTTGTAGTTATTGGCGATCATCCAATCGCGCGCATTCTTGGGCAGCGCGTTGAACTCGTGGCGAACCACGACCAGATTGCCGAAACCGTAATTCCACGGCGTGAGCGTGCCGAACAGGTTTTGGCGGTTGGCGATATCGATGGTGATGCCGTTTTGGATCCAGCTTGGGCGGTCGGGCGTACACAGCGAACACCGATCACTTTGATAGACCACGCCATCGCCGCCGACAAGTAACGGCAGCCCGATGGGACCCAAAAAGTCGACGCCTTTATGCTTGCCATCGAGATAAAATACCGGATCGCCGAAACGCAGACCGACGCGATAGCCGCCGCGAATCGGTGTCGCAAATTTCAGGTTGGTATTGAGGACGGCGGGCTTGCCCAGATTTGGGTCAACGACGATTTCGGCGTACATCTCGAAATCGAACGGTGCGCCTGTCGGGTCTTTGGGCTGCCAGGTCGAACGATAGCGTCCGGCGGTGGCGGGCGCGGTCAGTTCGACCGAGATATTGTCTTCGCCGCCAGGACGAATGTTTGGCAGTGGCACACTGTTGACAGCGCCCATCTGTAAATCGCGCTCGAACGTCAGCGCATAGCCAGCACTCCACACGGTGTCGCCGTCATTCTTGATGCGCCAGGTCTTGGTAAATTTGTCGCCAGGGCGCACGCGGAAACCATCGGGGACGGTCACATCCTGCACAAATCGCGCCAAACTGCGCCCGGCGGGAGTGACGGGTGACACGCCCCCCTGCACGGTGATCAATACATACTGTTCCTGCAAGAAAAACTGATTGGCGGCGGTCTGCATCATCCACGTCGATTTGATCGCGCCGGGAGTCGCTGGTGCGATCAGGCTGACCGACACCTGTTGCAATTCACCCAGTCGCGTCAGCGGCACGGGGACTTCGGCGGGCGCGCTCATTTGATCGCCCGCGTAAAACGCCAGCGTGTAATCTTTCCATTCCGTGTTTCCGGTATTACGCACGCGCCATGTCTTTTTGAAGGCGTCGCCGGGCTTGAACACTGTGCCGTCCGGTATGGTCGGGTCAGCATCGAACTGAGCTTCGTCGCGCGGCGGCAGATTTTCGATGATCAACGGCGTCGGGTCGATCACATCATCGACGACATAGCCTTTGCGTCCTTTGCCCAACTGCTGCACGGTGAAGAACAGGCTGACTTCACTCGCACTGCCCGATCTGCCCATTTTGCCGATGGTTTGTCCGGCGTTGACATAATCGCCAAGTTTGACATCGATACGATCCATGTGACCATACCATGTTACATACGTGTCGCCGTACCAACGGTGTTCGATGCAGAGGTACTGTCCGTAGCCGGGCGGAAAATTGGCGATTTTGCTCACGATTCCGCGCTGTGCGGCGCGCAACGTGAGCGCTCCGGTCGCGGATTGCGGCGCATATAAAATCCCTTCGCGGCGTGGCACACGTGCGCCGGGATAATTGGCGGGTTCGTCGAAGCGTGCGCGGATGCTGTACGGAAACGTCATTGGGTTGAGCATCACGAATGGCGGTTTGGTGCTGGTAAAGGTCGCGCCTGTTCCCGTGCCGCTCGTGCCTGTGCCGCCCGGATTGATCGGATCGTCGGGTTTGGTGACGACTGGGGTACTGCCTGTGCCTGTGCCGCTCGCGCCTGTGCCGACGCCAACTGGCACATCACCCAGAAACGCCTGCGCATCGGCGGCGAATGCCTTGATCGTATCTTTGAGCGTGTTGAAGTCACTTTTAATTGCAGAAAACGAATAAATATCGCTGATGCCCGCATCTTGCGGCGATGTATCGAACGCCCATGGCATGGCAGTGAACGCACCCGCAGTGCGGCTTTCGGTGAGTTCTGCACGCAGATACGCCGCGCGATCCGTTGTATTCGCCTCTGCGCCGAACTCACCGATGTAAAATGGCTTGTTCAACGCGCGCGCGATCTGGATATCATTGTTGATGTACTGCTTTTCGCCATCGTGGAAATAATAATGGATCGAGATCGCATCGATGGTGGCTAAACCGTGCAGTTGACGCGAAAAATCGGCAGGCGGATTTTGATCGACGAGGTTAGCGACGTGGCGCGTATTGACCAGCCCAGTCGATACCAGTTTGTTCGGCGCGACCTGTTTGAGCGCTTCGCTCGCGGCGCGCGCAAAATTGATGAATGCGGTCGCGTCAGCGCGCGATGGTTCGGGGTTGCGTGGATGAATTGCGTACTCGTTGCCGAGTTCAAACATCAACGCGCCGGGATTATCCTTGACCGCCTCGGCAATCGCGCGCACATGCGGGATATATTTACTTTTGTAACGTTCTTCGGTAAAAAAGCGTTTGTTGTAATGGCTGTTGACTTCGGTGTGCAGGTCATCGTAACCGGGCACGCACCATCCGGCGACGGCGTGCGCGTCATCGAGACAAATAATGCCTTGCATCCCGAACTGCGCGAGTAAATCACACGCAGCTTTGACGCGCGCGGCGGTGAAATCGGTCGATTGTGAACGTTGGCTGGCGTAAAAGCGCACAACTTTGACGCCTAATGTGCGAAGTGTCTCCAACTGCAATCGTTGGAGCGTGGCGGAGGCGAAGAAATTAGGGATGCCGCTGACGCCGTAATACGCGAACTCGCGCATATTGACGCCAGTACGCCAAGGGATCGAGACCATAGAATCATCTCCCGTGCATAAAATATACACATTAGTGTAAGGCGATTCGCGGTTCGTCGCAATGCGGACGCGCGCGTTTTTGCGGGTTGTTTACAAGCGCTTAGGCTACGCCTGGCTTATTCATCCGCGTCGTTTGGCGTGGGTTCTGTGAACATGGCGCGCACGGTTTCCATAATCGTGAGCATATCGGGCGGAAAATCATCACTCCACGACGTCGGTATATGCAGCACGAATTTAGGCAAAAGTGGGGTGCGATAATTGCCGTTCTGATCGAGCGGCTGCAATTCATATCGATGATCGTCATTCAAGCGAAAAAATCGTGTTTCTTGGATGAGATAATCGAGTATCCAGTATTCACGGACGCCACCAAGCAGGTACTCGACAAATTTATCGTTGTAGTCGCGGGCAGTGCTTTCTTGAGAAACGACTTCGATGACAATATCTGCTGGTCCATTCATACCATTAGGCGTGTAGTGCGGATTGTCTTTGAGAATGACTTGTAGATCAGGAATACGCCGTGAACTCACCGTTTTTAGGATCAGGACAATTCCACCCCCTCTTGTAAAACCAATCGGATTGAACGCGAAGTAAGTCTTGATCAAATCGCGCAGGTAATCGGTCAAATCGTCGTGCTTTGGCATAATTGGCGACAATTTAATCAACTCCTCGTTGACCCATTCGTAGCGCAAATGTGCATAGTGTGCCATGTACTCGTCAGCGCTCACATGCGTGGGTGTCACCTGTGTTTGGTCTATTGTTTGCGTTGTCATTTCCTACCCTCCCATCACCGCGCCGAGTGCGTCGCACGCCGCGCAAGAACCATCCGGGCGCACAATCGCCCATCCCGCCAACGGATCCGTACCGTACAAGTTCGAATCGATATTCCATACCATGAATAAACGTACGCGCCCGCTGCCGCGCGCCAAAGCTGCCGCGCCCGCCAGCCATGCCGCTTGATCATCGACCGATGTATTCGCCGCCCATGCATAAAAAGGCGGGAGCGGATCATAACCTTCGCCCGATAAGTAGCCGATTTCGGTCAGGCACAGCGGCTTGTTCGGGAATGTGAGCGCGTATACATTGAACGTGCTGACGAAATAGCGCCCGTGAAAGACCGTGCGTATATCGCCTGTCGTCGCGTCCGGCGGCACATAACCATCGACATAGCCGACGCCGATGCAATCCGCGACCGCGTCCACGCCTGCCGCCGCCATGCCCTGAATGAAAAGTGCGTCATCACAGCCCGTCGGCGTACAACCGCTGTAGATATTCGTCACGGCTGGCGCGGCGCTGATTACAATGACATTGACGTTGGCGGTCTTGATCGCGTTGTAGGCGACCGTCAATAACTGGGTGTACGCCGCCGGACTAATCAAGCCGGGCAGCCATTCGCGCGCTGTGTTGGGTGCGCGCCACACTTCGATAGCATCGGGGTTGAGCGCAGCGACCTGTGCTAAAAACGTGCCAAAATTCTGATAATACGTCGCTGGGTCGCCCGCCAACTGCGCCGGATTGCCGACGACGTTGAGCAAAATCTTGAATCCGCTTTGCCGTGCCGCATCAATCGCGCCGCGTGCGGCGTCGATAGAATCGCCCAGACTCCAGCGGATTTGCGCCCGCGCCCACGTCATGCCTGCATCACCCATCGCGTCGGGTCGGGCGAAGCTGAACACCTGCCCGCCCAATTCGAATGGTAAATCGCTCTCG
>Ga0163155_10005055_pt1 | contig 13280 bp, 10 predicted proteins | sample OliLakLV19SP4G1_FD_148611 | JGI IMG/M metagenome (GOLD analysis project Ga0163155, IMG submission 148611) | Freshwater microbial mat bacterial communities from Lake Vanda, McMurdo Dry Valleys, Antarctica - Oligotrophic Lake LV.19.SP4.G1 | ecosystem: Environmental > Aquatic > Freshwater > Lake >...
ATCCCGTTCGACCTCTCGCAGGCGCTCTTCATCGCGACGGCGAACGTGCTCGACCAGATTCCGGGACCGTTGCGTGACCGCTTCGAGGTCGTGGAGATCCCGGGCTACACGCGCGAGGAAAAGCTCGAGATCGCGCGACGTTACCTGCTTCCGCGCCAGTTGGAAGCCAACGGACTCGACGAAAAGCGCTGTATGATCGACGCGGGCGTGGTGGGGCGCGTGCTCGAAGGTTGGACGCGCGAAGCTGGAGTGCGCGGATTGGAGCGACAGATCGCAAGCCTCGTGCGCTGGGCCGCGGCACGCATCGCATCCGGCGAAGCGAAGCGCGTGCGCATCAAGAAGGACGACGTCGAGACGATCCTCGGCGCGTCGCGCTTCCAAGACGAGACGAAGTCGCGCACGGCACTGCCGGGTGTCGCGACCGGGCTGGCTTGGACACCGCACGGCGGTGAAATCCTCTTCGTCGAGGCCGCGAGCATGCCCGGCAAGGGCCAGCTCGTCTTGACGGGCCAGCTCGGGGACGTGATGCGGGAGAGCGCGATCGCGGCGATGTCGCTCGTGAAGTCGCGACTGCGATCGCTCGGTCTCGACCCGCGCTTCTTCGAGAACCACGACCTGCACGTGCACTTGCCGGCCGGCGCGATCCAGAAGGACGGACCGAGCGCGGGTGTCGCGTTGTACGTGGCGCTCGTGTCGCTGCTCACCGGCCGCAGCGCCCGCGCCGACGTCGCGATGACCGGCGAGATCAGCTTGCGCGGGCTCGTGCTGCCGATCGGCGGCGTGAAGGAGAAAGTCCTGGGCGCGCGCGCCGCGGGCATCAAGACCGTGCTGTTGCCGAAACGCAACGAACCCGATCTCGCCGACGTGCCGGTCGCGGCCCGCAAGGAGATGCGCTTCGTCCTGCTCGAGAACGTGGATCAAGCGCTGACCGAAGCGCTCGCGCCGCTCACGGAGCCGAAGCGCAGTGCGACGAAGCCCGCGCGCAAGTCGCCGAAGAAGCCCGTGAGCAAGCCCGTGTCGAAACGCCCCAGGAAGTCGTGATCCAAATCGCCGTGATCCCGTTCGCGGTCCTCTTGGCACTGCCGTTGGGACGCAGGACGCGGGTTCCGCTCCGGCGAGTCCGGCGCCATCCGGAGCTCCTCCGCGCGGGCTCGTGCTGCGGACCGACGCGGCCACTCCGGGCTACACGCTGATCGCGCCGTTGCGCTCGACGACGACATTCCTCGTCGATGCGGCGGGACAGGTCGTCCACACGTGGAAGTGCGCCTTCCCACCGGGCAATTCCGTCGAACTGCTCGCGGACGGTTCCATCCTCTGAGCAGGCCGAGTCGAGAACTCGTCGCTCATGACGGGTGGAATGGGCGGCCGACTCCAGCGGATCGCGTGGGACGGAATGGTGACGTGGGACTACCTGCTGTCCAGCGCCGAGCGTGTGCAGCACCACGACGCGCGCGTGCTGCCGAAGGCAATGTCCTGACGCTGGTGTGGGACGACATGGCGCCGAGCGCTGCGCTCGCGGCTGGACGCGACCAAGCCTTCGTGGCGCTGTCCGGAATGCGTCCCGACGCCGTCCTCGAGTTGAAGCCCGTGCTGCAAAACGGCGCGGAGCTCGTGTGGGAGTGGCGCTCGCGCGATCACTTGATCCAGGACTTCGACGAGACGAAGGCGAACTACGGCGACGTCGGCGCGCACCCGGAGCGCATCGATTTCAACGGCGATCATTGCCGCGAAGCTCCGCTCACCAGCGCGAAGAAGGAAAGGTGCGCCGATATCGAGCGTCGCATGCGGGCGACCGGCCAAGCCGGCGGCGACGACGATCCCGATGCGACGCCGGTCGGGGACGCCGTTCCCGCGCGTGGTCCCGGCCGCGACAGCGATTGGTTGCACGTGAACGGCTTGCACTGGCTCGAGAGCCACGACCTGATCGTCTTGTCCGTGCGCCACGTGGACGAGATCTGGGTCATCGATCATTCGACGACGACGGCCGAGGCGCGCGGCAGCACGGGCGAACGTCTGAAACGCGGCGGCGATCTGCTCGCGCGCTACGGCAACCCGAAGATGCATGGCGGGGGAACAGCGGCGGCCCTCCGCGTGGCGCCGACGCTCCACCGCCTGGTGGTCGTGGTGGACAGGGCGGGGGCAGCCGCGAGCGTCCGCGTAGCGGGCTCGAGGAGAAAGCACTCTTCCGTGCAACGCACATCGCGCTCGACCATCCGGGCTTGGCCGATCGTTTCGAGGCGTCCGAGCCCCGGTGAAGCGAGAATCACCGTGAAAAAGAGGCGCGCGCCGGACGCCTGAGGACGTCCGACGCGCGCAGGGATACCGGCGGAACGGGCCGGAACCCGAACGGGGTTCAAGTCGCGTGTGGAGCGATCAGAAGCGCGTCATCGCGATCGCCTCCGTCGCGGCGAAGCGCACACCCGGTGTGACGTCGAGCACGTACGCCTGCGCGTAGAACGTGCGTCCGAAGAGCAGCGGATCGTTCGGGATCGAGATCGTGCCCGAGCCGAAACCTTGTCCCTCACCGCCGCCCGCGAGCGGACCGAGACGCCGGATCGTGAGAGCGGAGTTGAAGTCGAGGTACGTGCGCATGCCGTTGAACAGCACGCCGCCGGGAACGTTCGTTTCACTGAACGCGAGGATCGCGCCCTTGCCCGCGCACGCGCCGTCGAGCGCGACCGTGAAGCGCGGATTGCCGATGTACGGCGGCTCGATCGCGACGAGGCGCGGTACGAAACCGCCTGTCCCGGCCGTGCCGACGCCGAAGGGTTCTGGGACTCGCGTCGAGGCTTGGTTCAGCGTCGGATGGTCGAACGGCGCCGTCGCGTTCTGCACGCGCGGATCCGTGAGCGGGCGGCGCAAGAAGGCGGCGAGATCCGCGCGCTGTTGGATCGAGAGCCCGAGCGGGAGGATGTTCGGGTCCTTGTTCGGCGCGTTGAAGTCGCCGCCGCGGTTGTAGAACGCGATGACGTCCTCGATCGTCCCGAAACGGCCCGTGTGGAAGTACGGCGAGCGCAGATCGACGTTGCGCAAGCTCGGCACTTTCATGCGGCCCCGGTCTCCGATCTGACCTGTCACGTTGAAGCGGCCCAGGTCGTCGATCTGCGGACGAACGCCGATGTAGCGGAACGAATCGTTCGAGAGCCGCGGTCCGGCGTGGCAGACGTTGCAACGACCTTGGCCGTTGAAGACCTGGAATCCGTTGTTTTCCTCTGGAGTCAGCGCTTGCGGGTTGCCCGCCAGGAGTTGATCGAACGGTGCTTGGTTCGAGACGAGCACGCGCTCGTAGGTCGCGATCGAGAGCGCGACTCGCGCTGCCGTGACGTCGGGCGTCCCGAACGCTTCCTGGAAGAGCTGCGGGTACGTGCGACCGGCGATCCACGTCGAGAGAGCCACTGGGATGGACGGTGCGAGACGCAGTGGCGAACTCGTCGCGAGCTTCGCGGTGATGTCGTCCCAGTCGATGCCGACATGTCCCATCTCGACATCGGAGATCGGCGGCTCCACGACCTGACTCTCGAGCGACGCGCCGTTCTGCAACACGACTTGGTTCGTTTGCGGATCGACGAAGGTCGGCAGGGCACGACCATCCCAAAACGTTGCCGGGATGTAGGCCGAGTTGATCACGCTCGGCGCCTTGCGACCCGTGACTTGCGTTCCGAGACGGAAGAACGTGGCCAACGAGTACATCCCGTTCGCGTCGGTGCGCGGAACGCCGGGCGAACCGAACACGTCGTCCGCGTCGCCCACGATCCCGTTCAGGCCGGGATTCGGATTCGCAGCCGATGAACGCGGATCGGAACCACCGCGCTCGAAGACGTGACACGATCCGCACGCAGCGGTGTTCGTGCTCGACATCTGCTCGTCCCAGAAGAGGACCTTGCCGAGGTTCGTCTTGGCCGTCGTGATGGGATTTCCCGGTGGAAACGGCGGCGGCGGGAGCGGACCGAGAGGCGGCGGACCTTGTGCGGCCACCGCGTGAGAGAGGGCTGCGAGAGCGAGAACGGGGAGCCAAGTGCGCGAGAGCATGGATCAGGTCTCCTTCGGAACGGAATGGACAGGACGGCTGGGTTCTTCTCGAGGCGGGAGCGGGGGACGCGGTCCACGACCGGGTGGAGGCCCGGAGCGCGGACCAGCGCGCGAGGGTCCGCGCGCGTCGCGCGGGAACGGCGGATGGTCGGCGCCGTCGCGTGCACGGCGGCCGTGGAGGCAACAACCGGGACCGCACCAGGGTGGCGGGCCGTCGGCATGCTCGCCCGTGCGTGGGCCGACGTTTCCGAGGCCACGATCCGAACTCACCCGCGGGGGTCCGCGATGGTCGGGCGGATCACGCCGATCCGGCGGGCCGAGCCGATCCGGCGGACCGAGCCGATCCGGCGGACCGAGCCGATCCGGCGGACCGAGGCGATCCGGCGGGCCGAGACGATCCGGCGGACCGAAGCGCCCGCCGTGATTCCCGTCGGGTCGCGGTCGGGCCTCGCGTTCCCGCGCAGCGGCACGTGCCTGCCCGCGGGCACCGAGACCTTCGAGAGCGGTCCGCGCACTGCGCGCGACTTCGACGTTCGCGCTCCTTGATTGCCGCACGAGCACGTGCACCCAATCGTCGAACTCGCGGTCCGCGGCGCCCGCTCGAACGGGGGCCAAGTCGGTCGAAGTCTCGGCGATTGCCGCGGGAACGGCGCCGACCCAGGCGAGGACAGCCAGGCCGAGGGCGAGGACGGCGCGAATCGGACGGGAAGTCTCCATGTCTCTAGGATCGGGACCATTCCTTGCGCGATGCTGAAGGGAAAGGCCGGTCGCTCGATCCTTCGGGCCAACTTCAGATTCGCACGCGATCCTCTGTGCATCGAGGCCCACACCACGTGTCCGCACGCATCCTGCTCGTCGAAGACGACGAAAAGCTCGGTCGACAGATCGTCGAGCACCTGACCGAGGCCGGGCTCGAGGCCCAGTGGCTGCGCGACGGCGGCACGGCACTCGGAATGACGCCGCAGAACTGGGCGCTCTTGATCCTCGATCTCATGTTGCCCGGCGCGCACGGGCTCGACGTGCTCAAGCGCTGGCGCAGTCAGTGCGACATCCCCGTGCTCGTGCTCTCCGCGAAGCAGGACGCGGCGGTCAAGGTGCGCGCGCTCGAGCTCGGTGCCGATGACTACATGACGAAGCCGTTCTGGCCCGAGGAACTCGTCGCGCGCGTGCAAGCGCGCTTGCGTCGGCCCGTCCTCGCGCGCGCCGACCGCGTCGATCACGGTCCGATCGGCATCGACGTCACCGCACGACGCGTGTTCGTCGCGAACGCGGAGATCGAGTTGACGAAGGTCGAGTTCGATCTCCTGCACGCGCTGGCGATGCGTCCCGATGCGGCGATCGCGAGATCGTGGCTCGTGCAGAACGTGTTGCCACCCGAGCGCGACGGCACCGAGCGGACGCTCGACGTCCACGTCTCGCGCTTGCGCAAGAAGCTCGGGTCCGCGGGCGCGCTGCTCGGGACGGTGTGGGGCATCGGCTACAAGCTGAAGCGCGAGGACGGCGCGTGAGACTCGCGACCCGGCTCGGGCTGACGCTCCTCGTCACGGCCGTGCCGCTGACCCTCGGTCTCGTCATCGTGCGCGAACGCGCGTCGCGAACCGCCGAACTCGATGCGCTCGTCGATTACGCGCGCGGTCGCATGGAATCCGGCGGAAGGGATGCGTGCGAGGAAGCGCCCGAGGATTTTCAGGATCCGCCGCGTCGAACCGGGCCGGGCCGCTTCGGACCTCCGGGCGGTCGAGATCCGTTGGGACTCGGTCCGGGAAGAGGTCTCGACGGTGGGCCCGTCGGAGGCAACGGCGCGCGCCCACCACGCGGTCGGAATCCGCGACCCGAGCCCATGCCGATGCCCGCGGGTCCGGTGGCTTCGCGTTTCGAGTTGTGGGCGTACAACCAGGACTTCCGTTCCGACAATCCATCGGCGCCGCTCCTCGACGCAGATCTACGACGGGACCTCGGGACCGGGGCGGAGTTCGGTTCGAACTCGTTCACGCTTCCCGAGCGCAGCGGATTGCCGATGCGGAGCGGATTCCAAGCGCTCGTGCGCATGCCGTGGGCCGAAGGACCGTGCGCGCTCGTACTCGCGCGGCGCATCGACCTCGCCGACACGACGGCGGATCGATTCGGTCGCTTCATCGCGCCGGCACTTCTCGCCGGCGTCCTCGTCTTGACCACGTTGTTCGCGTTCCTCCCGTTCGTACGCCGTGTGCGCGACTTGAAGCACGGCGTGCAACGCTCGGCGGCGTCGGGCTATGCGGAGCTCGTGGGTGCGCGCGGGCACGACGAACTCTCCGAGCTCGGCCAGGCGTTCGACGCGGCCGGTTCCGCGGTGCGCGGGCAGATCGAGCGCTTGGAGCAGCGCGACCGTTCCTTGCGCGCGTTCGTCGAGAACACCACGCACGACGTGATGTTGCCGCTGACGGTCTTGCAGGGACACCTCTCCGCGCTCGAGCGGCGCGCGTCCGCCGGTGAGCCGACGGATCCGGTTCGTGTGCGCGAGGCTCAGGAGGAAGCGCACTACTTGGGTGCGCTCCTCGAGAACCTCGGCGCCGCCGCGCGGCTCGAGGCCGACGAAGTCCCGCTCGCCTTGCATCGCATGTCGCTCAACCGTCTCGTCGAACGCGCCGTGAGTCGCCAGACGACGATCGCACGCGGCCGCGGCGTCGAACTCGTCCACGCACTGCCCGGCGAGGAGGTCGAGGTCCTCGCTGACGTGACGCTGTTCGAACGTGCCGTTTCGAACCTCGTGCAGAATGCCGTGCGCTACGGCCGGGAGGGCGGGCACGTCGCCGTCGTCCTGGAGATCGACGGGGCGGACTTCGTCGTGCGCGTCCTCGACGACGGACCGGGCGTGGCCGACGAGGAACTCGCGCGTCTCGCGGAGCGCTCCTACCGCACGGAAGCGGCGCGTCGCCGTCATCCGACGGGAACCGGCCTTGGCCTCTCGATCGCCAAGGAAGTCTGCGAGAGACACGGATTTCGCTTCCAGCTGAAACGCGCAGAAGTCGGGGGTCTCGAAGCGATCCTGCGCGGGCCGATCGCGCCCCGGGCGTTCTGATCTGTTCGGCGTTCGCGTTCGTCCATCGTCGCGTCCACGTTGGTCGGTACGGATGCCGCGATGCTCGCGAAGTGGCCCGCGCACGCGCGCGCGAGACGATTCGACGCTCGGAGAATCGACCCGTACTGGGCTTCGTTCCGTCGTCCGTGAGGCCCTCGACCGTCGGAAAGAAGTTCGCGGATCGGCTTGCGCGAGTCATGGTGCTCGCGCACGGGGCTACCGATCGTCGATGCGGCCGGGATCGGGACTCGCCGCGCCGCTATCCTCCCGCCCCGAACGATGCGCGTCCTGTTCCTCACCGACTCCTTGTCCGACCTCGACGGCGTCGGGCGGTACACGGTGCGCCTCGTCCAGGCGCTCGAACGCGCGCGCCCGGACTTCGAGCCGCGCATCCTGCTCGCGCGCAAGCACCGACCGACCTCAGCCGAAGTGCCGCCTCGCTGGAACGTCGAGGTCGTCCTGCCGCCCGACTACTTCTTCCACATGAGCCCGGCGCGGTTCTGGGTCAACGCGGCGCTCGCGGTGCCGCGCATCGCGCTCGCGGCGCGCGGCGTCGACCTCGTCCATGCGATCAAGGACTACCCGCACTCGTGGACTGCGTTGCGCGGCGCACGCCTCGCCGGGAAACCGATCGTGGCCACGGCGCACGGGACGTACAGCGTGCAGCCGCTCTTGACCGAGCGCCACGCCGAGCGGGCGCGAGCCACGTATCGCGGGCTCGATGCGCTCATCGCCGTGAGCCGTCACACGCGCGATCGATTGTTCGAGCGTCTGCCGCCGGCGGACCTCGCTCGCGAACGCGTCCACGTGATCCCGAACGCCGTGTCGGCGGCGCACTATGCGACACGTCGCGTGGCGCCCGCGCGTCCGTGGAGCGGGAAGCCCTTCACGCTCGCGATCGGCGAGGTCAAGGAGCGCAAGGGGCACCACTTGTCGCTGGGAGCTTTCTGCGCGATCGCGCCGGCTCGACCGGAACTCCATCACGTCCTCGTCGGGCATGCGACGGGAGACGAATACCAACGATCGCTGCAAGAGACGGCGCGGCGCGCCGGCGTGCTCGACCGCGTGCACTTCGTGGGCAACGTCGCCGAGGACGAGAAGGTCGCGTTGCTGCAAGGAGCGCGCGTGTTCCTGCACACTCCGGTCGATGCCGCGGACGGCGGTTTCGAGGGCTTCGGCATCGTCTACCTCGAAGCCGCGGCCTGCGGAACACCTTCGATCGGGACGCTGCGCAGCGGCGCCGAGGACGCGATCTTGGACGGCGTGAGCGGGTTGCTCGTGCCGCAGGACCTCTCCGCGGTGCGCATCGCGCTCGAACGCGTGCTGCGCGACGACGCGTTGCGCGAGCGCCTCGCGACCGGAGGTCGCGCGCACGCGGCGAATTCGTCGTGGGACGACAACGCGGCGAGGATTCTCGAGGTCTACGCTGCGGTTCTCGGGGCCCGTTCGTGAGGGACCGCCTCGCACAGGTCGTGAAGAGTCGCTTCTTCCGCGACACCGCGACTCTCCAAGTCGCGAGCGCGATCAACCAAGCGAGTCAATTCGCGTCCACCGTCGTCCTGGCGTACTTGCTCGGCGCGCGCGGACAGGGCGCCTTCGTCGTCGCGATCGCGCTGCAAGGGCTGCTGCACTTCCTGATCAACACCGGCGTCGTTCCGGCGACGATCAGTCAGATCGCCGCAGCCCACGTGCGCGGCAACCATGAGAAAACCGCCGGTTGGATCGCGTTCGTCGCGAAGTCGGGGCTCGTGTTCGGCCTGGGCGTCCTCGTCGTCGGCTGGTTCGCGTTGCCGTGGTTCGGCGAGCGGTTCTACGACTCGCGCGAGGTCGGCGTGTGGGCGCTCATCCTGTGCCTCGAGCCGCTCTTCGATCTACCGCGCACCGTCGCCGCCGTAGCGTTCCAAGGCACGCGCCGCATGCGCGCGCTGGCGCAAGTGGAGAACGGTGACGAGGTCGTGCGCTTCTTCCTCGTGGTGCTCGGCGCTGCGATCACGGGATCGCCGCTCGGCGCTGTGATCGGAGCCGTCGTGGCCGCGATCTTCGGCTCGATCCTCGCGCTGGAACTCTACGCCGGTGCGCGCCACGACGGTGGTCCGCCGTTGCCGGGCGCTCGCGAAATCGTGCGTCGCATGCGCGAGGTCCCGCTGTGGCGCGGGATGCGCCTCGGGATCCGCGTCGGATTGCTCAAGAACGGCACGGCGCTGTTCTTGAACATTTTCCCGCGCTTGATCATCGCCAAGGTCGTGGGCACGGAGTGGGTGAGCTACTTCCACATCGCGCAACGCATCGTGCAGCTCGCGACGATTCCGATGCCCGCCGTCGCGCGCACGGCGTTGCCGGCCTTGGCCGAATTGGCGGGCAAGAAAGACTGGATCGGTCTGCGCCGACTCTTCAATCGAGTCACGCTCTTGACCGGGTTCGCGCTCACGTTGCTGCTCGCGTTGGCACTCACGGCGATTCCGCTCGTCGTCGGTGCGATCTTCCCGGCGGATTACGCCGAGCCGGTATTCGCGTTCGCGCTGATCCTGGCCATCGGGTACGTGCCGTACGGTTTCGCGGCCGCGGTCGACTCGTTCTACATCGCGACGAATCGCGTCAAGGCCTGGATCTGGCTCACCGCACTCGGTGCCGCGATCACGATCCCGCTCAACTTCGTGCTCGTCGTCAGCGTGAAGTGGACCGGAGCAGCCTGGGGGCTCGCGCTCTACCAGTCGTGGGTTCTCGTTCACGTCGGGTACATCTACTGGCTCATGTACCGCTCGAAGAACGGCGTTTTCGGCGGACCGACCCCGACGGACGTCGAGGACGCGCGCGTTCTCGAGGCAGCCGCGATCGACGTCGCGGGTCGCCAAGCCGGAACGCGAGAGTGACGGCCGTGCGCGTCCTCTTCTTGAACGACCTGTCGGATCCGCGGATCGGATCGTCCGTGCGGCTGACGTACCAGCTCGCGCGCGCGTTGCGCGAGGCGGGGCACGAAACCCTCTTGGTCACAGCGGTTCAGGACCGTGCCGAAGCGACGCCGACCGAGATCGAGGGCTTGCGCGTCGAGCGTGTCTTCAGCGACGCATCGGCACGTTGGCGCGGCTGGACCTCGATCTCGACGCGGCCGGTCCACGACGACATCCAGCGCGTGCTGGACACCTTCCGGCCGGACGTCGTGCATGCGCACCTCATCCACGCGCACCTCGGCTACGAGTCGCTGACCCGCGCGCGAGAATCCGGGGCGGGCGTCGTGTTCACGGCGCACGACGTCATGACGTTCTGCTACCAGAAGTTGACCTGCTTCCACGGCGGCGAGATCGCCGGCGGACTGCAACGTGACTACTCCGCGTACTGGCAGAAGTGCATTCCGTGTCAGCGTCTGCGCTGGAATCCGTGGCGCAATGCGGCGATCCGCGAGGTCCTGGCGCGCGATGTCCACCGGTTCACGGTCGTGTCCGACGAACTCGGCGCCGTGATCAGCGCGAACGGGATCCGGGTCGACCGCACGCTGCACAATGCCGTGCGTCTGCAAGCCGAGCTTCCGAGCGCGGCAGACGTCGCGGCGTTCCGCGCGCGCTTCGACCTCGACGATGCACTCGTCCTCGCGATCGGCGGACGCCTGCACGAACAGAAGGGCGTCGGGCAACTCCTACGCGTGCTCGCGCATCTCGGTCCCAACTTCCCGAATCTGCGCTTGCTCGTCCTCGGGAAGAAGGACGTCTACGTGCGCGAGTTCGAGCCGCGCGCGCGCGAACTCGGCGTCCTGGATCGCGTCGTCGCGACGGGTTGGCTGGACGGCGCCGAGCTCCAAGCTGCCTACGCGGCGACCGATGTGTTCGTGACGCCGTCGATCTGCTTCGACACGTTCGGTCTCGTGAATCTGGAGGCGATGGAGCATGCGAAGCCCGTCGTCGCGACGTCGTTCGGCGGCAGCCCCGAGGTCGTCGAGCACGGCGTCACCGGCTTCGTCGCGAACCCGTTCGACGTCGCGGACTTCTCGCGCAGCGTCGCGCGCCTGCTCGCGGATCCGGGACTCCGCGGTCGCATGGGCGCAGCGGGCCGCGCGCGGCTCGTCGCTCGATTCACGATTCCGAGGCTCGCCGCGGAATGCCTCGAGGAGTACGAACTGGCGCGCCTCTCCGCCCGGGCGGGCGGTCAATCGCGCGCGAAGAGACCGTGAAGGTCCTTCCCAGCGGAAGTGTCTGCCTCTGAAGGCTTTGCGAGAACCTTCCGCAGGGGGTAGAGTTGGTAGGCGTCCGCGGTCGATCTCCCTCCGACGAAGGACGCGTGGATCGCCGCTCCGGCGCGTCCACACCGATCGCGACTCATTGCGCTCGCCACCTTCGATCCACACCACCGATGCGCAAAACCCTGCTCACGTACGTCAAGCCCCACGTCCAGGAAGACCCCCTGTCGATGGTGCTCGGCATCGCCTACCTCGGCGCCAGCCTCGAGAAGGCGAAGATCCCGGTCGAACTGTGCGACGAGCGCATCGTCAACGACGCGCACATGCGCGAAGCGATCGAGCGCAACGACGTGATCGGATTCGACGCGCTGACGCCGAACATCCGCCGCGCGATCGCGTGGGCCAAGTACGCGAAGAGCCGCGGGAAGATCACGGTCATGGGCGGACCGCACGCGTCCGTCGACCAGGGCATCTTCCTCGACAGCGGGCACTTCGACTTCGTCTTGAAGGGCGAGGCCGAGGAGACGCTGCCGCAGTTCCTCCAACACCTCGACGGGAACGATTGGAAGGGACTCGGTGAAGTGCCGGGGCTCGCGGCCATGCGCGATGGCCAATTGGCGATCGACAACGCGGCGCCGCCGCTGATCAAGAAGCTCGACGAGCTGCCGTTGCCGGCGCGTCACCTCTTGCCGATGGACCGTTACTTCTCGCTGAACCCTGAGAAGCTGGTCTACATCTTCACGACGCGCGGATGCCCCTTCAAGTGCATCTTCTGCCAGAAGGAACTGACTGGCCGCGGCTTCCGCGTGCGCTCGACGGAGATGATCGTCGACGAGCTCGAGCACATCGTCAAGACGTACAACCCGGGCGTCATCCTGTTCGTCGACGAGATCCTGACGCTCAGGAAGAAGCGCATCCACGAGATGTGCGACGAGATCCTGCGCCGCGGATTGAAGTTCGAATGGATCGCGAACACGCGCGCGGACTGCGTCGACTATCCGCTCCTGAAGCACATGCACCGCGCGGGTTGCCGCCGCATCTACTACGGCTGGGAATCGGGCAGTCAGCGCATGCTCGACGTCCTGAAGAAGGATCTCACGCCGGAAGTGATCGTCGAAGCCGCGAAGATGACGCGTCGCGCCGGGATCTGGGCCAAGGTCTATCTGATCGTGGGTTCGCCGGGCGAGACGAAACAGGACATCGAGGAGACGGAGAAGGTGCTGAAGCTCGCGGGGCCCGACCTCGTGCGCGTGTCGGTCTTCAATCCGCTCATCGGCACGGAGAGTTGGGACGGTTATCTCGCCAACATCGACTTGTCGGACTTGACCGAGAACTACGTCTCGAGCAATCGCTCGGCGTACAAGCACGAGCACTTCACGCAGGTCGAGCTCGAGGAGATGCGCAAGAACATGGTCCGCAGCTACGAGCGCTGGTACTACGGGTACCCGCAGCGTTCGCGGCGGTTCATGGAGCGCGCGCTCTACTACATGGAGAACCCGCAGTTCGGCCGCAAGCGGCTCGGACGGGCTCTGGGACTGGTGCCGCCGCCGCGCAGTGAAAACGTGCACGACCAGGTTCGTGCCGAGTCGAAGCTGCAAGCGTCGAAGTGATCGCCTCGAGGGTGGCTCGCCACCCTCGAATCCGAGTGCGCTCGTCGGCGCTCTCACCAGAGGGTGAAAAGCAGGCACTCCATGGCCAGCGCCTGCACCAAGGATGCCGCGGCGATGCGGCGTAGCGAGCCCGAGTCGAGCGGACCGTCGCACACGATCGCGCCCGCGACCCACGGCACGGCGTAGAGCCAGATGCGCTCGGTCTCCAAGTAGTGGAGCGGCGCGAACGCCATGACGGAGAGCGCGAGGACCGTGGCGATCCTCCAAGGCGAACGGCGGAATCCGTCTTGTCGGAAGCGCGCGAAGGCGGCCGCGATGAGCGGAGCCCCAGCGCCGATCAGGAAAGCGACCGAGTTGCCGTACCCGAGGCGCACGCGGTCGATGTTCGGCTTCCCGGCACTGACGCGCGCCATGA
>Ga0163155_10005059_pt1 | contig 13276 bp, 23 predicted proteins | sample OliLakLV19SP4G1_FD_148611 | JGI IMG/M metagenome (GOLD analysis project Ga0163155, IMG submission 148611) | Freshwater microbial mat bacterial communities from Lake Vanda, McMurdo Dry Valleys, Antarctica - Oligotrophic Lake LV.19.SP4.G1 | ecosystem: Environmental > Aquatic > Freshwater > Lake >...
CCAAAGCACTGACTCACCAAGTCTCACCCAGAAGCCCGTCCCTTGCGGCAACTGGCTCTGGTACGGGTTCGTGTATTCGTCCATAGGTAGATTGTACCCCGCCACCGGAGGGGTTCTTTTTTTCAACGTCAAAATGATAAAGCTCACGACCGTGCCACGACCCACGCTCACTCTCGAGTTCCCACTTATCACGCTTCACGACCTTGATACTCTCGAAACGGCCAAGACTCCTGACGTTTGAGGTCATGTCGATGACCTTACAGCTCGTCTTGCCCGGTGCGATACGCACCCCACGGCCTAGCATCTGGCAGTACAGCATGATACTGCGTGTCGGGCGCAGCATCACGATGCAGTCCAGTTCAGGATGGTCGAACCCTGTAGTCAGTACCCCTACATTGAAGACGGTCTTGATGAGACCCTGCTTGAACGAGCGAATGATGAGGTCACGGTCTTTCTTCGGGGTCTTGCCTGTTACCACAGCCGAACCACGGGTGATGCTGCTCAGATGGGTAGCCTGAGAGACGGAGGTGCAGAACACCAGAACGCTCTTAGAGGTATCCTCAGCGTGCTTGATGGCGAACTGAATCTCACCCTGACGCTTGCTGATTGCCTTCTCGTACGCATCGAGGTTGAAGTCAGAGCGCGAGACGTTCATCGGGATGTCGGCGTGGTCGAGCAGGGACATATCTACGTACTCAAGTGGGCACAGGTATCCCTGGTCGATGAGTTCACTGATGCTGATGTTGTACATGATGCGCGTCCAGAAAAATCCCTTCATTCGGTTCACCAGCTTCACGGTCGTGACCACGCGTACAGTGTCGAGACCCCAATCAACGTATGTCGTGTCCATACGGTACGGTGTAGCGGTGAATCCAATGACCTTTGGATTACCAATGGCCTGGAGGAAGGTCTTGTACATACCCATCTCTTTCGGATTGACCATGTGTGCCTCATCTATGATGACCAGCTTGTAGTGAGCGAACATCTCGGGGTTGCGAAAGATGGACTGGATGGTTGCGAATGTGTAGCGACCGATAGTCCTGCTACCCATCGAGGCCGAGTACACCCCTATCTCGGATGGGTCAACGTACGTACTGAGCTTGGCGAGGTTCTGCTCGAGGATTTCCTTGGTTGGCTGAAGGATGAGGAGTGGTTGGTCTATCTCTTTCGAGAGGTGCGCGATTACCACTGACTTACCGGCTGCGGTAGGTAGTACCATCAGCTCATTACCCTCGAGTCCTTCCTCGAGTACCCATCGGATTTTGGCTATTGCCTCTGCTTGGTATGGTCGTAGTTGCATGATTGTTTCGAGATGAACTCGGTAGTGGAAAGGAGTTGGGGATTCCACAAAGACATTATCCACACACCCATGGGACAACCTTCCTTTCCACTACCCAGCCCACCTGGGCTTGGGTTCGCACCTACTTTTCTGCGAAGATACGAGTCTTCGCCTTCATCGCCTTGAGGAAGCGACCGAACGCTGACTGTACCTTCTTCGCCTCTGGTGTCTGCCTGCGGTCAAGTCGTGCATTCTTCCTGCGACTTGCACGATTACCCTGACTATTACGAGAGACCTCAGATAGATTCAGAACAAGCCTACGACCACGATGGTCAGCGATTGCCTGTGGTTTCTCTCGGTCTAGCACAAAGCGGTCGTCTGTCGTGAGAGTGTCGTAGCTCATACTTCTACTTCTTTTTAACTGGGAAGAACTTGAGCTGCATCTTCTTGACCGGGAAAACTTCACCCGACTTCTGGCAGGACTTAATGAACGAACGCTGCACAAAGTTCGGACGACCTATGGTGAGAACCACCTCTGTGTTATCACCCCTGCGTGGTCTCCCTACACCGCGCCTCGAGGCACGAACAACCAGTTTTGGTGATATGTAGCTTGCTGCCTGACGCGTCTCAGGGAAGTTAATCATCGTCTGCATGACGTGCGATATGGCTTTGCCAATTTCTTTATCCATAAGGAGTGATGATTAGCTCGACTCGAGGGTTAGCCTTGTCTATGGCCTTCTCGACCGAGTGCTTAATAATTTGCGAGTCGTCCTTCAGCACGATTCCCGTCAACGCATCGAAGATAGTCTTGAGTGCATTGTCGGTGTCGCGCTTACGATTGGTGGAATAGAACAGCTTGATGTCCACCTGCACCGGGCACTCGAGGGGCTTGCCCCTGTACTGCACCTTGGTCTCCCATGCGTACGCCTGCTTTCGTAGTACCCCGTCCTTTGTGATGTACGTCCTTCCGGTCTTTGTGCGGCCGTACAAGTGGTTCACTGAGAGCGGACTACCTGTGAGCAGGATGCTAATGCTATCGCCCGGGTGGAGCGTCAAACATTGAGCGGTCGAGGTCTCCACTTTTGAACCTTTCTTCGAGGAGGAGCGCGGCATCTCTAACTCCTTTATCGGCTGGGTTGAGTATCCCCTCCAGCCTGTCCGCTTCCAGGCTCCTTGCTGCCTGTGTCCTCGCCTGTGCTGTCGCTTCCGCGTTGGCCTTCCTTCTCTGCTCCTTCTCCGCTTCCGATAACCTCGGGCCTTGGTACTCCATAGATTTTACTGAGGGTTAGCTTACCGGCCATAGTGCCGATGTCGTTTGTAATGATGCGGAATATCTGCACTACATCATCTGACGGCAGGTCTTCTTGAAGAAGAATGTCGTGGATGCGGTCAGCGATTCCGTTCAGTCTGCTTCGGCGTTCGGCTTCTGCCTTAGCAGCGTCCGCACGCTCCTTCTCCATCAGCATCTTGGAGATGTCTGTTGGATTACCAGATTGCCCACCTATAATTTGGTCATAGAGTCCCATAGGGTTTCAGGTTAGGAAGCCAGCCTTACGGTAGGTCTTCCGGGTTTATCTCATAAACATCATCAACCGATGATGGCATATCAAGGCGCTCTGCTGCTGCCTCTGCATCTGCCCTCGCATCTGCTGCCTCCTCTGCTACTGCATCCTCATCACCTTCACCACCTGCCTTAGCCTTGATGCGACGTACAACCTCCTCGATAGGGGTGAGGCCAGCGACCTCCCTCAGCTCCTCGTCAGTGAGAGTGCTGTTCGCACGCGCTGGAAGAACCTGATACGAGGTGTCGCTGATATTCTTCCCGCCGTTCTTCACGGTCTTGGTGAGAATCATGTCGTACGGAGGTAGGCCCTCGAAACCATACTCCTCGTTCTGCGAGAGAATCTGCATGGCCTCTACGATAGACCACCCGAACTCAGCGATTTTCACCTTTCCGTTTATATGTTCATCAGTAACATCTTTACGGTCAATAACGTACATAAGAAACTTCACTGCTGGCTTCAGCGGTACCTGCTCACCAGTTTCCTTATCGGTAGTCATTGGTGGTGGTACCTTCGATGAAGCGATACCGAGCATCTTGCCGTTCGCCCAGTACTTAGCCAGTACTTCAAAGCCAGACACTACGCGGATTCGGTTCTCTCCTTCTTGTGCTTCGTACCATCCACCCCTTTTTCCTCCGATGCCGTACTGCTTTGCTATGTCGTTGAGGTCGTTGAATCCTTTTGCCATGTTGTTTTTTGTTTAAGACTCCTGTGGAAGCTATTGCTCCGTCGGGTCATTGTTAGTATCTTCGAGTGCTTTCTCCTCGAACTTCCCTCTTTCTTCGTTCACGAGCCGGTGCACTTCGGACTGCGGCACGCGGCGGACGTTGCCTATCTTCACCGATGAAATCATGCCCGCCCAAATCCATCGGCGTACCGTCTGTACATCAACGCTCATGTAAGTGGCGATGCGTTGCGGTGACCACATAGGTTCGATTGGGCGCATGTCTGTATCCATGTTCGTTAATGCCTTAGCTAGTATACTCATGATTGTACAGGAGCAGGCGTATACGTCAATCGGCACCCATGTGGATTACTTTTTACGAAGACGTGGATTAGGGTATATCGTCACCACCTCCTTGTAGTCCGGCACGTTCGGACTGACAGCGAACACGAAGCATATGTCGTCGAGCATGCGTACAATGCCGTCATCATGATGCCGCTTCTTACTCATATCCTTGCCCTCTCCCCACGCCCGCTCAGCGTACTCAGCAACGAAGGTAGCCAGTCCCTTCTCGTATACTTGCTCATCGCTATCAAGCCAGTATTCCAAGAACCGAAGTGAGAACATGTCGACCGAGTGCCTGCTCACATGGATAGATAGGTTGCTGAACGGACTCGACTCTACCTTCTTCTTCGCTGCCTCAACAATGTCCGGTGCGAAGCTCTGCATGACAATCCATCGGCAATACGAGAGAGGAAGTTTCGATACAGGTACGCCGATGTACTTCCCCACGTGCATCACGGGGTCAGCCTGCTTTCCCCACTCCATTTTTCTTTTGGCTTAATTTCCACATCAACAACTTCGCTGGACTCTTAGCCTTGCTGTCCTTCACGGAAGCAAACGCAATAGAGACGGCGTAGGTGCCATGTCGTTTGATAGTGCCCAGCCATATGCCGAAGGCACGGGGCCGGGTGTCCTCGAAGTCGTGTACGATTTTCCCAGCCAACTCATGTGCCTCAGAGTGGATACCCTTGGGCATCTTCTCCGGTGTCTTTGGCACGCGGGCTAGTAGTGTGTCGGCCATGCTTCGAGGTGCGGGTGCACCCTCTTCGTCTCGGTAAGGTGAGTCGTTCATACGCAATAGTAGGTTAGCTCCTTAGAGTGGAGAGGTTGGTAAGGAACTCTTCGCAGGTGCTATTTTGTGCTTCCATGAGAACCTGTGTTAGTACAAAATGCCTTGCCTTCTCTGGGATTAGAGAGGTTGCTGCATTTCTTTTGAGCAAGGTTGCCATTTCCGTATACCATTCAGGTGCTTTTGTAAGTCCAGACTGCGGTACGCAATCCTCCACTCTATCGAGTACGGAGTCTATGAGGGTGTCTAACCACACCGCGTCCGACTCACTTACTTCGTGAAAACGCTCATTCATTTCTGCTCGAGCCTCAGCACGAAAGTCTTGTAGGTTCTTAGTCATGTCTAAGGATGCTACCGAGATAATCTTCTATGGTTTCTCCGTCAGTGAGAGCGTCTATGAGGCCGTGCATTCTAACGTGCCACTCGTTTATATAGCCCATGTTATTGCGCTTGTCCCAGCCCTCCGCTCTCCCTACGGCTTGCCATGCTTCCGTGGTTAGAAATATCTGGTACTTCTCGTTCTGTATGTCGTAATCTACCTCGCCCTTGAAATCCAGAGTGTCTAATGGTTGCCACCCTCCCTCAATCGCACGCTGGATGAATAATTCTGTGTTAGTCATGGTGTTAGGTCTTTGTCCTTCCTACGAATAATAACCATTGAAGTCTCACTTATAGACACCTCATATATCGCGTCCCTATCTCCAGCGTCCTGAGCCAGAAAGTCGGCAAACTCCTGAAAGACTGTTTTACCTCCCGCTATTTGCCGAGTGTCAGGAACCTTTTTGTTTCGTGTGTTCATATTAGTCAGTCTTAATCTTCACCCCAAGGCGTGCCTCTGCTTCTGCGATGGTGATTTCTTCTACTGCTGGTGCTGCGCCTTCGATGGTGTAGCCGAATCCTTGGAGTTCTTTCTTGGTGTACCAACCGGAAGCCGTATCATGCTCATCTATATCAGAGATACAAACCACATCGTTTACTACCGCCAGTACCTCTTGTTTGTGTCCGTCTTTGTGCAAAACAACATCCTTCCACGAAAGAGTGTCCCATGTGGGGGTGGCTAGTTTTAGGTCTTCTACGTCAGGGTCTGTGAAGTCTATATCAAGACCCCAAGAAAAGAGGTAGCCGAGTTTGTATTCTGGTTGTGGGAAGCCTATTACATTCTGGCAGATGAAGGGTCTGCCGTCCTTGTTAATACTGATACGAGCATCGGTGATTTTGTGTCCGCTTATCGTGCAGGTAACGCGGTCATTGTGTTTGAATTTCATAGTGTTAGATGTGATTACGATTACTCTTTCTTAGGTAGCACAGTCCAATAAGAGCGGGGCAGGAACAACTGAAGACCGAAGCCGAAGTTCTTTTCGATACCCTTCTCAATCATCGTCTCGAGCGGTATCGAATAGACCAGGTTGTCGTCAGTGTCGAGGAGGCGCAGCGTGTCGCACTTAGGGCGAAGGTCGTGCGCGATACTCTTGTCGATTCCCCATGCATCCATCACAAGGAGTAGGTGCTTGTTCTTCTGCCTCACTGTGCGGTACGCCTTGTCGTGATGCAGTGCCCCTACCACCTGTCCCTTCGTGTTCTTGAATGTTTCGGTAATCATGCCTTTCGTTTCCATTTAATCTCCAGCCCGCATGGGCACGCCTCAACCTCATAAGTATCAAGGCTCCCATCATTTCTGAGACGGCGTTCAAAACGCAGTGTGCGGAAATGATTGGGTTCCCATCCTCTGACGATGAGGAACTTCAGGTGTTTAAGTAATGGGTTTCTCATGTCGCGGTTGTCCGCATAGTCCGCAGGTGCAGTGAGGAGGCAGCTCATTCCAAGAGTCGATGATGTCCTCGAACAGTGGCCGGTACTTCTCGGGTATGTAGTTTCCGCAGCGTGGGTCTCCACGGTACGAGCCTTTGTATCCAAGTGCATTTGCCTTCTGCTTCCAGGTAGTCTCTTGATGATAGATAACCTCTCTCGTTTTCTTCGGTGTCCCGTGCAACACAAGCTGACTTTTGTAGTACTTCGAGGTGCTCGGCATCTTAATGTCGTTAGCACGCCGGTACTCTCCCAGCTCACGATTGCACAGTGCATCAGCTCGGGCGTTCTCAAGGCGCGGTACCCACTTGATGTTCTTAATCCGTATCGCTCGGTACAATTCCTTCGCCTCATTTGCGAGGGGTCGAAGATGCGGTTGCTTATAGTGCATGCTCTTCTCATTCTTGTACTCGTGCGCAACGGTGTTCACCACCAGGGAACTGTCGCCATGTATCTGTACCGACTCGAACTTGGGTATCTTCCCGGTCTCAACTGCCTTGTGGTACACCTTCAGTACTCCTATGAGTCCTTGGTATTCCGCTGTCGGCACGTCCATCTCGGTCGATACGCCAACGAGTTTGCTGAACTGCATCATCTTCTCTTCGCGTTGAATGGTTGCCCCACATACGCCAACCTTTCGGCCATCGCTGAGGGTTATCATTCCTCCATCGAAGTAGATGAATACCATACTGCTCCTACGCTACACTCGAGCGAGGATGTTGTCGGGATTTCCCACGAGTAGCATGTCGCCATCGTGTGAGAACTCGGCGAATCCGTGCCCGCGTTTACTGATAAGCACCAGGTCTCCAACCTCGAACTGACCTGATGGCGTACCAACCTCGCACGTACCATCCCACTCGGGAGCGTTCAGTACGAGGCCATAAGGGTGCGGCTTGAAGAATCTTCGTAGAAGTATCTTCCCTGGAAGCGGCTTGACGGCTAGTGTTTCCATATACTTATCCTACTACTACCTCGGCCTCGGTCAGCACAGGTAGCTCGGTCAGTTTCCATATACCATCGTTCCAGTGGAAGATGTCGAGACCCTCAACTATCCAACCGTGAGCCATGAGAATCCAGGCGTAGAAGCTCATCTGTTTCTGGTATTGCAGCATCTTCTTACTATCAAGGTCGGCGTTGCTCTTGTAATCCTGCACGCGGCATACCTTATCCTCAAGGTTGAGGATGGCGAGGCGGTCAATCTGTCCGGCACGCTTCTGCTTCACGTCTGATATGAGTACCTCAGCCATAGCATCAGTACCGTACTCAGCATCGAAGGCGAGCACGATTTCGCGTAGATACTTGGTCTTAGGCAGGGCATAGTTTTCAGTCAGGCTCTTGTGCTCCTGAACCTTCGCGCCCATCTCCTTGAATCGGTGCCACAACTCGAGCGCGGTATGGATTGAACTGCCGTACTCGGTGCTCACCTTGGCGTTCAATTCCCAGACTGCACCCAGCTCGCTCTCGTCCACGCCCCATGCCTTTGCCGTCTTAGGTAGCATCATGGCGAGGTCGAACTTAGGACTGAACTGCGCCGCGAACTTACTACCGGAAAGCAATACGTTGCCTTCAAGGTCGGTGTATACGTGCGCGTCATCGTTGTAGAACAGCTCCTCTCCCGTGAAAGAAGTACGTTTCTCTCCGCGTGTATCGCGCTCGGTCATCGGTACCATGCCGTACTTACGCCATAAGTCCTTGATGATGGCGTTCCCCTTCTCAATCATCTCAACTTCACTACCTCCTTCAAGTGTCAGCTCCGGCATGATGTTGCCGTACTGTACGTTCGGGATGGTTGCAGCTACCTTGTAGCTCGTCAGTTTTATGTCGCTCATAGATTTATTGGTTAGTCTCCTCTTGTTCCTTACGTGCGAAGTAGGCGCGCTTCTCAAGGCGGCACTCAATGCATCGCTTCGGCTTGGTAATAGCATCTATTTTGCCCGCTGTTAGAAGCTGGGCCATAAATGCTTGCTCTCCTTGTGTCCATATAAACAGCATGTTGCAACCGGGAACGAAGCAAGCTAGCTCCACGTCCTGGTAATCTTCTGCTTTGGTGCTTGGGTTTTCTTGCGGCATGTTCTCTATGGAATTATTAAGGCTAGTAGTTTACGCATCGTGATTGGCTTGCGAACAGTGCGCCCTGTACGGCTCATGGCTTCGGGTTGCCGGGGATACTGCGTACGCCCCCATCTGGCGTTGTCTTCTGTTTCTACCAGTCGTCTGATTAACTCACTGCGCGATGGTTGCTGTCTCATTTGCCATGCCGTTGCCGGGGTATCAGCGAACAATCGAAAGCTCTGACATGAATGTTGTTCCTGGCATCACTGTTCCTTCGTTGCCGGTTTTGTGGCTTCTGGCGAGGTGAATACCTAGGCCAACATTACCCTTAACGCGCTGGGTACATCCATCTATGAGACAGTCGCGCATGTACTGCTTCTTGTATGCCTTCTTGACGGTTGCACGCTTGACGTAAGGGCGAATGGTCTTCGTTGCTGGTTCTTCATTGGCGAGACTCAGCGCAAGGTTGATAAGTGCAAGGCTCTCGGTCTCAGTCTGGGCCGTAGCTTGAACAAAGCCCTGGTTAAATTGCATTTTCATGGTCGATATATAATTATTCTCTAATAGGTTTCGGCTTACACGAGCGCGTGCTCGATGCGGCTATACGGTTGGCTTGGTGTTTGGTAGATACACCTGGCGGAAGTCGTCTGGTTCGGGGTCGTCCTTCTCACTCACCAGAATATACTCGCCCCTCTCATCAGACTGCACATCATCTGCACTCTGGAAATACTCAGCGAGAAACTCCTCGCGCTCACTCGTCGGGTTGCTCATGGTTTTGGTCGGATGAATAATAAGTTTCTTCATGCTTGGCTTTCGCGGTACGTTCAAAGTGTCGCAAGACATACCATAATTGTTCTGCTTGTTCAGCGGTATGTTTTCGCAAGAAACTTGTTTCAGTGAAAACAATCTCATCCACCTCCTCATCGTATACTTCAATTCGTACCCGGTATTTTGGTCGTGTTTTCATATGGTTCTAGCGTTCGGCTGCATCATAGGCACGCTGCTCCTCATACTGTAAAGCCATTCGCTCCTGGTTTTCGGTAGGTTCGTAGCGGGGTGGCTCTGGTTCTAGCCATGCACGCCGTTCGGCTACGCTCATGGTAGGCGCAGGCGGATGCTCATATGGCTCATAGGTTAGGTCAATCATGCTCGATATAGTCTTATGTTTTCCCCTGGTAAACGGTAGCCTAGTGCTTCCCGCTTCTCTCAAGTGTACCTCACGGCTGCCGTATTGTACATGGCTGCCATGTGGATAACTTATATGGAATCAAGCGCGGTAAAGCCTGTTATGCCTAGCGCTTGCATGTTAGCCCGCATGAAGCGCGCTATGGTCTGGCTAGGTACGATGATTGTATCCTCACGCCCTCCCTCAAAGCTCAAGCGCCAGCGGCCGGTCGCTATCGTATTTTTGTTTGTCTTCATTGTATCGGTCTTAGATTATTCAATCGCGCGCGAGCGCATCCAGCGTGCAGTCTCATTCTTTTTCATCCACTGTATCCAGCGTGCCGTCTCATCATACGCCCGCCTGTACCGCCTGCCTTGCTTGACTAGTTGCTATGCCTAGTAGGTTCACGTCTGCTCATAGCAGGCGGCACAAGTGGAAGTATGATGCTCTCTCAAAGGTTCAAAGGTTCTAGCGTACCCTATGGGAAGCCGTACCGGGTACGGCTCCCTTAGGAAACGTTAGGCGTGGAAGCCTATACGCGCGGCCTCATCCTCGCTCATCTCGGCCTCGTCTATTCTATAGGCAGAATACTGCGAGGCCTCTATTCTTTCGTGGATGCCATCTAGCTCAATCTCTAGTCGCTCTCTTTCCTCATCCTCACCGGCCATCTTAGCTATCTCAATATCATTCTGTATATCAAGCCCTAAGTCTTGAAGCTCTCCCAGAGTAGACTCATACAAGGAACTGCCACCGGTCTCACCGTCAAGCTCTTCCATATCCTCATCGAATGGGTGCCGCTTGAAGTCATAAGGCCGGATACCTTGTAGGCCATGACCGCCATAATACCCGCCATATTTTATCGGCTTAGGTTGCTCATACTTCACCAGCGGTACTTTTACTATCTCAGTAGTACCAGAAGCAAAGTTTGTGCAAAACATTTTGTTAGCGGGTATTGCCTTGCCGCCTTCACTCGCTATCATCAGCCCGCTTGCATCGTTGGTGATGGTCAATGGATTGCCGCCATTGGTACCGTAGTACAGTGCTAGCGCTTTTGTGCCCGCCTTGTCCATCTGAAGTACCATAGTTGCGATGGTACCCTCAGCGCGTACTCTCGGTTGCAATCCTTCAATCGTTCGGGCAAGCTCAATCGCTAGCGCCTCGCTATCGTTGTACTCTTCATCACCGTAGTACACTTGCCCGCTCTTAGCACGGTACTCGGTACTGATGACGGTATTGTACTGGTAGCCTAGCGCCTCATGCTCAAACTTCAGCGTGTCAGGATTCCCGATGACTCCATTGTGAACGATGAAGTAGGTATGCTCCAGCTCGTCATGCCGTACCTCAATTGGGTGCGCCGCTTCCGGTAGGTTGGTTGTGCTTGTCGGGTAGCGATGATGAAAGAGGATATGCGATGCCTTTTGCTCCATGATAGCCGCGTTCACCTCGCTCTCATCCATACTACGATGGTACTCGGTCAAGTTGCTCTCAGCATCTAGAGCGATATACCCGTACCCGTCAGACCCTCGGCTCTTTTGCGCTCGGTACCTCTTCATGATGCGCTTCCGGGCAGGCTTCTCATCCTTCCGGAAGGCGTAGACTATGCCGCACATACCTCGTCAAGACTATCGGCCTCGGTCGGTTCAGAATGCACCACTGGCGCAGTCTCACCGGTCTCGGTCGGTTCGGGTAACTCAGGATTGAACGTTGCTTGACGCGCGTCAAAGTATGCCCGGCTACGGTCGGTCAATCCTAGCAGGTCATACATGCGCGTAGTCTTCTCTCTCAAGTTGGTGCCTATTTCAATCTCAGTCGCGCGCTCGCATAGAGCATTGTCAGATGCCATATCTAGCACGCGTTGATGCAAGTTTGTCCACTCAAGAATCTTCGTCGCGTTCAGCGTTCCACTATGGAATCGCACTTCAACGTGTCCATCCTTCAATAGACTATGGAAGTTTATGCCATAGTACCGGCTACCATCATATTTTGTCGCCTTGCGGTTGTTAATGCGGTCTCGGTTCCGGCTTTTATACCAGACGCTCTCAAGCCCGGCCATCGTCTTGACGCTTGCTATTGCGGTACGAGTGTATGCACCATTAAGAGCAAGGCAGTAGCGATTATTGCGCCGCGAGTTAGGTAGAAAGCTCATTAGCACCTCTTCCATAGCCATATAGAAGCATAGCGCATCCTTCATAGCCTTTGGCTCGGCACGTCTTGATGCCGGGACTAGGCCCGCACCGTCAAGATGGATATGTAGGCCCGCACTGGTATTCACCCTGAACCTCTCACCGTTCAGCATCTCGCATAGTTGCTTGATGGCATCCTCTCCATGCTTGCCTTTCAGTTTTGGAGTCTGGAACTCAATGCCGCCGCTATTCAACGAGCCATCATGCTCAACGCCAAACTCTCGCGGTATGCCGCCAGCGGCCCGCTCCAAAGCTCTATAGCTCGGATAGTAGCACTCAATCTCAGCACTGAAGACGCGCGGGCTAGTTATAATCTCGCCGCCGTGGATGCTTTGGAACTTTGGTAAGTCTTCAGCAGACCATTTTCGCTCAATGCCCTCATCCTCCTCATCGTTGCAATCCTCGCAACGGCCATCGGATAGATTGTCTTCATGCGTACTGCGGCCGCAACGCTCGCAATCAGAATGCGTACGGTCTCGCTCGCAATCCTCGCAAACGGTATCGCCTCTCACGGTGCATTCCTCGCCTTCAGGTATGCTCTCGTTGCAATCCTCGCAACGTATCAACGCGCAATCCTCGCATCTATCATCGCCATCAAGCTCATCTAGCGGGATGCTCTCATCGCATCCATCGCATGTACCCTCATCAATCTCATCAGGTACTGATGGAATCGCCGGTACAGCTTCAGGTCGGTGCATCGTGCAAAACGTTGCGATAGCGTCTATCTCAACGCTGCAAAACTCGTTCCGGCAAGTCATACGCCATGCGCTGTTAGGGTACTGAGTACCGCCGCATTGATAACGTACAGCGCGAGGAATCCTACCGCAAACGCGGCTGCAATCCTTGCACACTCAAGCATCTCAGCTCGTAACGCTGCACGCTTCTCGCGGCCGTACGTTGCGCCGTAGCCGGAACGCTCAAGCGCTACCATGCCATCTAGCTTGCTCTCAAGTCTCGCACGGTACTCGCTCGTGGGTACTTCCCACTCGTAGCGCGTGCTACCAGTAAGGCGTTCCATGATTGTCTGACTTTGCTTGCATAGCACGCGCTGATGATTATCAGGCCTGTATGCAATACCCATGCGGGATGCATCCTCCACGCTAACAATTTTGCTAGGCATAACGATATTGTATTATCAAGCGTTGGTCGCTAATCTCGTACCAAGCACCTAGGGTCAAGTATACAGGCGCAGGCATGCACGGTCAATAGCAGGCATTCTCGCGGTTGCTGTATAACTTTTTCGTGCTGTAATTATGACACAATGTATATAAATACTAGGCGGTACGGGTTGCGCCGGATAGATACGCGAGAGCGCACTCTCTTAGCATTCTCATTGTCTCCATGCGTTCCTTATTCCCTGCGCTCATGCCTGTACATGCCTGCGGTAATCTCCTCTCTAGGTATACAAGACGCGTTGCCATAATCATACCCCA
>Ga0163155_10005062_pt1 | contig 13275 bp, 13 predicted proteins | sample OliLakLV19SP4G1_FD_148611 | JGI IMG/M metagenome (GOLD analysis project Ga0163155, IMG submission 148611) | Freshwater microbial mat bacterial communities from Lake Vanda, McMurdo Dry Valleys, Antarctica - Oligotrophic Lake LV.19.SP4.G1 | ecosystem: Environmental > Aquatic > Freshwater > Lake >...
AGATGACGGGGTTCGGGAGGACGCTGAGCCATATGCTTCTGATGAGGGTATGCGGTTGAACGCGCCTGTTTATTTATCGAAAAGGCTAGAGAATAACTCATTGAATTGTCAAATAAAATGACCGCAACTAAGTTGCCCTGGGAGGTTGATTGAACAATCCATCAGTCATATAGTCCGATTTTACTTTTAGCTTGAGAGTTCAACATGAACACCAGCGGTGCGCTAGCCATGAGCAGTCAGTACGAGGCGGGGAGTCCTGCGACCCAACAAAAAACCGTCAGCCTAATCATCCCAGTCTACAATGAAGCAGGCCACCTGGAACAGTTTCTACAAGGTGTTGATGCACTTCAACTCCCCTGCGAGAAAGAGTTAGTATTTGTAAATGACTGCTCGACTGACCGTTCTCGGGAGATTTTAGAGAATTTTGAGTTCAAATCCAAAGTAAAGATCTTTCACCTCTCGGTGAATCAAGGAAAAGGCGCCGCCATTAGACGGGGTATCAGCGAGGCCACTGGTGATTTTATCGGCGTGCAGGATGCCGATTTTGAATACGATATCGATGAGATTCCACAGCTCATCGCGCCACTGTTAACGGGGAAGGCCGATGTCGTTTATGGCTCTCGTTTTAAAAAGAACGCGGCCCAAGTGCACCGAACTTTCCACTACCTAATCAACCGCTGCTTAACGATGCTCAGCAACCTACTGAGCGGCGTCTACCTGAGCGATATGGAAACCTGCTATAAGTTTTTTAATGCAGATATAATCAAGAACGTGGCGCTGGAATCCAATCGGTTTGGTTTTGAGCCCGAAGTCACCGCTAAGATCGCTCGACTCAAGCTAAAGTTGGTAGAACTGCCGATCTCCTACCATCCCCGGAACTACCTCGAGGGAAAGAAGATCACCTGGAAGGATGGAGTGGCGGCAATTAGGCACATTGTTTATTTTAACTGTATCAAACCCAAGTCAGAGTTCTTCCGTTCACAAATCCCTGAGAAGTATATTCCACGAGGTGGTAACTGGTTGTGAGTTCCAAAAAATCTAGCTCTCGCCTCTCTGCCTTAATTTTAAGCCTTGCGCTGCTGCTAATCAGCAACGTGGGTTGCTCAAAACTCACAGGTCGCCAGGAGGCTTCGGCCGAAGCTAAAGGCGCAGTGGTGCGAAGATCTGTGGAGTACGTCAGCCAGATCTTGAACGGCAAGGAAGATCAACTCAATGCCATGATCTTCTGGAGCGACTATTTGGAGAGCAAGCAGGAGTCTCTCAACAAAGAGGGGTATTTTGCGGAGCTCAAGCTACTGCGCGAAAAGTTGAAGGAAAGCGGAGAACGAAATCCCTTACTCGGACTAGATCTAGAGGACCTCGATATTAGAGGTAACCGAGCGCTAATTACCCTTGGCAAAGTGGGGCACGCTGAGAGCCCCAAGATAAAAATACGAATGGAGTGGGTGGAGTTCGGCTGGCTGATAACCGGTGACTCTGTTTTCGGTCGAGGGGGTTTGCGAGCCAGCGGCTATTTGTGAGCTTTACCGACCTACGAAGCTATCTGGCGGCACTCAAGTCCCGCGGCGAATTGCGGGAGATTCGGAGCGAAGTCGATCCCAAATTAGAGATCGCTGAAATTCATCGGCGAGTAATCGCTGCGGGCGGTCCCGCACTACTATTCAGTAATCCTAAGGGTTCTCGTTTTCCGGTAGTAACCAATCTGTTTGGAACTTTGGACCGGGTGCGTTTAGCGTTTGGAGGCGGAGCGCGAGAGTTCATTGAAGCTGCAGCTGCTTTGCCCCACGAAATGCTGCCCCCGACCCTGCCTAAGATCTGGCAGCGACGTAATTTTATTTATCAAGCAACTAAAGTTGGAACCAGAACTGTCAGCGGAGCGCCGGTAACAGCTCGCTATCAGCGGCCGACTAGACTAAGTGATCTACCGGCTCTCACGACGTGGGAAAAAGATGGTGGCCCGTTTTTGACACTGCCGCTTGTCTATACAGAACATCCCGAATTGGGCATTCCAAATCTAGGGATGTATCGCATGCAGGTCTTCGATGATTCCTCGACGGGAATGCATATGCAGATCGGAAAGGGGGGCGGATTTCACCTGAAAGCCGCACAGCAACTCAAGACCAAACTAAATGCCAATGTTTTTCTGGGGGGGCCTCCGGCGATGATTCTCGCAGCGATCTCACCACTACCTGAGAACGTTCCCGAGGTCCTGTTAGCCTCACTAGTAATCGGTAAAAAATTACGGCTGGCAAAGCATCATCTCTCAGCGTTACCACTATTGGCGGACGCTGAGTTTGTTTTGTCCGGCACCATTGATCCCGAGGAACGACGCCCTGAGGGGCCTTTTGGTGATCACTACGGTTACTACTCGCTAACCCATGATTTTCCAGTTTTTCGTTGTTCGACCATTTTTCGGCGCAAAGATGCGATCTTCCCGGCCACAGTTGTTGGTAAACCTCGGCAGGAAGATTTTTACATCGGTGACTTTCTGCAGGAGATGCTGGCTCCACTTTTCCCGGTGGTAATGCCCTCCGTGCGTGACCTGTGGAGTTACGGAGAAACCGGCTTTCACTCGTTAGCTTCAGCTGTCGTGCAGGAACGGTACAAGCGCGAAGCGATGATGAGTGGCTTTCGCATTCTGGGTGAAGGGCAGCTCTCGCTGACGAAGTTTTTATTGCTTGTCGATCAGAAGATCGATCTTCGTAACTTTCCGGCAGTTCTCGAACACGTCCTGGCCCGTACAGATTTTCGCACTGACCTTTATATTTTCTCCAATCTCTCGATGGATACCCTGGACTATGCCGGGCCAAAGTTAAATGAAGGAAGTAAGGGAATCTTGCTGGGAATAGGCAAGCCCATCAGGGAGCTGCCCACCAATTTTGCTGGCCAGACACCAAATTACCTCAATGCAGTTCAACTATTCTGTCGGGGTTGTTTGGTTGTCAGCGGAGAAAGCTACCAACAAGCTCCAGACCTCGGAGAGCGAGTAGCACGGGATCCAGTCTTTGCCGACTGGCCATTGATCGTGCTTTGCGATCGAGCAGAGGAGGCCTGTCGTGACTCGTCTGCCTTTCTTTGGACGACCTTCACCCGTTTCGACCCCGCGGCAGATATTCACGCCCAGCAGGTTGAACTTTATCGATTACACCCTGGGTTCACGCCGCCGGTGGTGATCGATGCCAGGATGAAGCCCAATTATCCGGACGAACTCTTTTGCGATCCTAAGACGGCAGAGTTAGTCGATAGGCGTTGGAATACTTACAGCTAGTTCGTAAAGTCTTTAATTTCTTAGATACTACCGAGCTTTGACAGCTGTTGTGCGGCTCGTTCGAGCTGTTCATCAGGGAGAGCCACACAGAATCTCACCCAACGATGTTCAGTCGAATCGAGGACAAAATCATCAGCCGGAACTGCGCCAACTTTGGTCTCGCTAATCATGCGGTCGACAAATTCGCGACTGGAGAGTTCGGGCGAGAGATTGTCGTAACTCGCCATTAAATAATAGGCACCTTGCGGTTTAATTGCTGTAAGTCCTGCATTGGCGAGAGCTCCGGAGAAAAAGTCTCTCTTCTCCTGATACATCGAGCGTAAGCCATCATAGAAACTTTCGGAGAGCTCGGAGAGCGCTTCCGCAACGCCCTGCTGTAATGGAGCTGGAGGGCAGACGTAGATGCTGTCTAACATGCCAACCAACTCATCGCAGAGGGTACGGGAAGCGGAGAGATAACCAATACGCCATCCGGTAATTGCAAAAGTTTTGGAGTAACCACCGATTGTAATAGTACGTTCAGCAAGCCCGGGTAGCGAAGCCGGGGAGACATGCTCCGCTCCGTCAAAGGTCATGTACTCGTAGATCTCGTCGGTCACTAACAACGCGCCGTGCTTAATACAGGCCGCACCGATGCGCTCGATTTCGTCTCGTCGAAATACTTTGCCTGTCGGGTTTGCGGGGGTGTTAACCAACACAAACTTGACTGGCTCACTGAAGGCCGCATCAAACTCTTGCCAATTGATCTGCCAATCCGGTGGCGAGAGTGTTACGTAAGCAATCTCAGCGCCAAAACGGCTGAGCGTATTGTGATGGTAGGGATAATACGGTGAAAAATTCACCACGCGATCGCCAGGATTTATCAGCGTTGCACAAACCCCTTCAAACGCCCCGGTCGTTCCATGGGTAATCAATACCTCGTGCTCGCCACTAACCGTTAAGCCGTTGTGCTTAGCTAGCTTTTGGGCAACAGCTTCACGGAGCGAGAGTAATCCACGTGGGCTAGTGTAGCGGTTAAACTCCGTATCGAGCGCTCTGTGAGCAGCGTTTAGCACCTCGGCAGGCACAGGCAACTGACACACTCCCTGACCTAAATTAATGCCTTGGACGGCCTGCACCCGCAGAGTGATCTGACGCAAACTTGGAGTTTGAATCGATTGAGCTTGATCAGAGAGAAATTTATGAATATCAACCGCCATAGATTGATATTAAAGGCAGAGCCCAAGGGAAATGGCAACTGCAGAGGGACCGTCAAAAAAAGGGTTAGCACCCGACGAAAGATGCTAACCCTTGAGCGAATGTTAACTAGAGGAAACTCTAACTTAACGCGAAATCTATCAAACCAAAACTTAACCCTTAAGCACTTAGCCCTGTAGTAACTGCAGAGCCAACTGAGGCTGCTGGTTCGCCTGAGCGAGAATCGCCGAGGCTGCCTGTTGCAGAATGTTCAAGCGAGTCAGCTCCGCTGCTTCACTCGCTACGTCAACGTCACGTATGCGACTCTCAGCAGACTGGAAGTTCTCTCGGGAAATCAAGAGATTGTTAATGGCCGAGGTTAATCGAGACTCTGCCGCACCCAACTGACCTCGGTTAGTGGTGACCGAGCCGATAGCACCCTTAATCGCATCAAGGGCTGACCGGGCGGCGACCTGCGCGCCAGCGACAGTAGTATCGTTTAACGAGTAGATTAACGCGGAAGAGCCATTGACTGCGAGTCCGAGCGAAGCCAGCGTGGCGGCAACACCCGAGTAGGCAATCTGTGAAGTTGAGGCCCCCGTAAAACCAACCTGGAAGGTCACGCTAGCACCACCAGACAACAGGGTTAGACCGTTGAATTGGGTGGTGACTGCGATACGCTCAATTTCACTGGAGAGCGCCGCAAATTCGTTGGCCAGCGCCGAACGCTGCGTGGTGCTATAAACACCGTTCGCAGATTGCTGAGCCAGTTCGGCTAACCTAGAGAGAATATTTCCGATCTCGTTCATCGCGCCATCAGTGATGGAGATGGCAGAGATACCATCGTTAGCGTTTCGCACGCCGACGGCGGCGATTCGCGAATCAGCCCGCAGCTGCTCGGCGATTGACAATCCCGCTGCGTCATCAGAAGCGGTCACAATTCGTAGACCCGAGGATAGTCGAGCGTACGCTTTGCTTAGCTTTTCAGTAGTTGCACCCAAGTTTCGCTGCGCGTTTAACGAAGCTACGTTTGTTTGAATATTAATGCCCATTTTCAACCCTCCTTGACCACACTAACAACCAGCCCAGAAATGCAGTGGCTGACGCCTAGACCATGCGAAACCAGTTCTTGGTCGATAGCCACGCTCCTGCCGGCTATCGCGCACGGAATAACTCACGCCCACAACGACACTGCACACCTAACGAATATTTCTACAGATTACTGCTACAGCGAGACTTCGCCTCGTGCCTAGACTTAGCAGGAGTCATGCCAACTCGTTGCTCCATCCGCTCAAACACTTTCATTAACCTTGGCGCTACCATTTAAAGTCAGCCGGATATCGAGCACACGACGCACGTAGACCCGTGTAGACGGGGGCAGATGCGGCTCTATCGCCGAATACTCAGCTGGATCTTTTCCTAAAGACTTAGCTCGTGCTTGAGCCTTGGCAACTCTGCCCTCTCCGGCGTTAAAGGCGGCGACGGCAAGTTTTTCCAAATTCTCGGCATTTCTAGCCGGCACCGTGCGGATGTTGTACCCAAGATTACTCTCCTTGCCGAAGAGGTTATGTAGTCGGTTAAGATACGCAACACCCAGTTCACTATTCTGTTTGGGATCGAATGGCCGATACTCGTCTTTCCGACCAAGTCGCTGCATCATTTCCCGTCCAGTGGAATCGAGCAGCTGAAATAAACCCTTCGAAGCATGGCCATCTTGCGAGACCGCGTAAACTTGCAAAGCCGACTCTGCTTTGGCGACAGCAAGACTCAACGCCGGATCGATGCTGTGACTTGCTCCAGCCTTATTGATAATAGCTGTCAGCTCTTCGACCTTGGTAGGCTTCTTCGAGGACTCTGCGTTAGCAACCTTCTCGTAGCTATCAATCCTCACACGCTTGGCCGTCAGAAGCTCTGGGGCGGAGGGAGGAGCCGCCAATTCGGTTCGCGGGGATGTTAGCGCTTTGACGCTAGTGTCAGAGGAAGGAATACTGACTGGTGTCAAAGCGGCAACAGGCAGCGCTGTCTGATTTGCGGATATAGTCGTGCTATAGGCGACTGGCTGAAAGTGGTGCGCGGAGCCTTTTTCACCTAAGGTAAGATTAGTCAGGACTTCAGGCCCAAAAGCCGGTAATTCACAAACCTCACCAAGATCTTGAGGAATATTCAGCGCTAGATCTCTGCTTTGATTCGGTTTATCGAGATCTCCAATTAACTTAGCAAAATCCTTTCCCCCACCCTCACGCGCTGCGGGCTCTGGAGTGTATGACCGATAAACTCGCTCAAGAAGCTGGTTAATCGAGGCTGAAAAGATGGATGACATAACGCTAAAACTCCCAAGAGCGTAGTGCCGAAAAACTAACTCAACTGAGGCCTACGCGTGCTTTGTATCGCTCTCCCCTAGACAGAGCACATTTTATACCAGGCACTTTTATACCAGACACTTTCTCTCCCCTGCGAAACTTGTCACTATCTCTTTCCCTAGTCAGGAGGATCGAAATGCGGGGAATTGCAACAAACATAGCTCTGTTCATCTGCACGCTAATTTTTTTGGAGGGTGCGAGTTTTGTCGTTTATCGTTTGAGCTTCGGAGAACACTTCTCTTTCGCTCGGCTCCACGCGCAACAACAATCCATCCAGAGTGATCCCAGCAGTGACATTCAACAAGTAATCGCGGGGAGCTTGGCCGTCCCGCATCCTTACCTAGGTTTCGTTTACGATCATCGAACGGCTGTTCGACATGCGGGTCTCGGCGTTACTGATTTTGGATTCATTGACGATAAATCCCCGCTGCAGAAACGCGATCCGAAAAAAGTGATCGTTGGCTTCTTTGGCGGGTCGGTTGCCTGGTGGCTTCAGTCATTGGGCGGCGAACTAATACGTACCGAACTGGCGAAACACGAGCGATTTAAAGACAAGGAGATAGTTTTTGTGCGCGTTGCACTGGGCGCCTACAAACAGCCGCAACAGCTTCAAGCGCTGACCTACTTGTTAGCTCTAGGCGCTGAGTTCGATATTGTAATTAATATCGACGGCTATAACGATCTGACTATCTCCCGCATCGAGTACCAGCACTCTCCTTTCTTCCCGCATTTTTGGAGTGAGCAAATTCAAGCTCTGCCAAGTCGCGCCAAGCTGTTGCAGCTAGCGCGTTTAGAAGCGCTTCGCGAGCAGCGCATCAAAAGAGCGCAAATTTTTACCGCTGCGATACTAAGATATAGTGTGACGGCTCAAACGAGCTGGGCTTTTTTGGACCGATCGATTCTCGGACAACTATCGACAGAACGAAGCGCCGCACCTGCCCTAGCAAATGGTGCCGGGGCGGCTGAACTTTCTCCAGCGGCTAAAGGCCCGCAACATCAGTATGCCACCAAAGCCGAATACATTGAGGGCTTGGCCGAAATTTGGGAGAGATCTTCACGCCTCATGCAACAGCTCTGCAAAGAGCGCGGAATAACTTACGTCCATTTTCTCCAGCCTAATCAATATTACCCAGATTCTAAATCGATGAGCGAGGAAGAACGCAAGATCGCCATCTCGCCGACGGCTTGGGATGGGGAACCGGTGGCGATTGGTTACCCGAAATTACGAGAACGAGGACTTGCACTGGCGAAGGAGGGCATAAACTTCTACGACGCTTCAATGATTTTTAAGGAGACTACTGAGGCCACTTACATCGACAACTGCTGCCATCTGACCGAGCTTGGGAACAATTTGTTCGCCCGATTTCTGGCCAGCTCACTGCTCGACGCAGCTGGCCAGAAAGATAACTTGTGAGACGCTAGTTTCCTCGCAGCAAACGAAGCGCCAGGGATGGTTGTTGATTGGAAAAAGGGGACGTTACCCTTTTTACTTCCCCGATATTACAAGCTTTATCGCTCGGTGAGGAAAAAGGGTAACGTCCCCTTTTTTACCCTTTTTTCCCGATAGCAATTGCCAATGCATAATAATCCACTTGGCCGAGGAAGATAGATTAGCCTTTGACCGCTAACATCTCTTACTTGACAGAATTACCCTGCTTCGTGATGATTTCAGGCCGCAAGTTGTAGTTAATGCATTTCGTTTCAGCCAATTTTTGGAGTCTCTGCATAGTGAAAGTTCCCTTGCTCGATCTAAAAGCCCAGCTCCAACCTCTGAGCGACGAGATCCATGCCGCTGTTGCTGAAGTAATCAATTCCACTACTTACATCATGGGCCCCAAGGTCGAGGAGCTAGAACAGCGACTGGCTGAGTATTGCGGCGTTAAACACTGCATCGGTGTTTCCTCCGGAACGGACGCACTGCTCGTGGGCTTGATGGCGCTGGAGATCAAGCCGGGGGATATCGTTATCACGACTCCCTACTCCTTTTTTGCCTCGGCTGGGGTAGTCGCGCGGTTGGGCGGCACACCGATGTTGGTGGAGATCGACAGTCTGACTTTCAACATGGACCCGGAAGCGCTTCGCCAATGGTTCGTAAAAAACTCCGACAAAATCAGCCGAGTCAAGGCCATCATTCCAGTTCACCTCTTTGGCCAAGCGGCAAACATGGATCCGATCATGGAGATTGCAAGACAGTACGGCATCCCGGTAATTGAGGACACCTGCCAGGCCATCGGCACGACTTATCCTTCTAAGAATGGCACAAAAGTCGTCGGCGGCATCGGCCTGATGGGCAGCTTATCTTTTTTCCCAAGTAAGAATTTAGGGGGAATTGGTGACGGCGGAATGGTCACTTGTAACGATGATGCCTTCGCCGATAAGGTTCGCAAACTACGAAATCACGGCGCACATCCCAAATATTATCACTCGCTGATCGGAGGTAATTTTCGCCTCGATCCAATCCAGGCCGCAGTGCTGTTGGTGAAGCTTCCACATCTAAACAATTGGCACAGCGCCAGACGCGACAATGCGCACTATTACGACGAAAATTTGCATGTTCCTGGCCTCGCCAAACCTAACGCGGTTTATGGGAGGCAACATCATATTTACAATCAGTACGTCGTAACCGTGCCCAATCGTCGGGATGAGTTAAGAAACTTTCTCAATCAAAATAATATCGGTAACGAGGTCTATTATCCCGTCCCCTTTCATCTTCAAGAGTGCTTTCAATACCTCGGTTACAAGCAGGGAGATTTTGTTAAAAGTGAACACGGAGCTCAGCACAGTATTGCCTTGCCAATTTATCCTGAGCTAACTCACGAGATGCAAGACCAAGTTATCGCCAAGATAGTTGAGTTTTATTCCCTAGCGCCACGACCATAGGCTATTCAATCAAGACGAGGCATTGAGTTTAATCGCGCGATCCGCTCACGCGCCAATCTTCCATTCGTTCTTTACTAAGAAAGCTTCTATCGTTTGCCGATTGGCCTTGTTGATCAGATTTGAATAAGAGAGTTTCTTTCGTCTAGCATATTCACGAAGCGTAACAATCTCTTTCATAATCGCAGTCCGATGGTTCGAATCAAACTCCCTGAATGCCTCGTAGTATTTTTTTCGATCGACAAACTTAATATTGATCGGCACGTACCCCTCACGGATAAGAATATAGTTGTTTATGGCTCGGCCGATCCGTCCATTGCCAGCAACAAAGAGGTGGATGACGATTATACAACCAAAAGCGTGAAAAACGCCGTTTCTCAATCTATTTTTCACGCTTTTAACCAAAATTAACCGCGTAATTGGCTGAGGGAGTCGTGAGGACGGAACTATGCGTAAACGATGGTTGAGCCGGTTATTCTCATTATTACAAGCTCTTAAAATATTCGAAGGGCTGATTGCATTCTTTGCAAAAGCAGAGAGACTTGCAAGCAGTGCTGCCAAACTCGCTACGCAGTTCGGTTTTCTTGGAGTTACAAAATGGGCAGGCGATCTTTTTCGGCGGGAATTGCACCAGACCGTTTTCTATTGCAGCTGGCGGAGCGATCGCACTCGCTTTCAGCTTCTCCCGGGCCGCCGCCGAAAGCCACTCCGTGGTCCACGCCGGAGAGAGTACTACCTCAACCTTTACGCTCGGGAAACCATTGGCGTGGAGAGTTGCTAAAACCTCCTCTTCTATTAAATGCATAGCTGGACAGCCTGAATAGGTGGGTGTGATTTTTACCACCACGCGGGTGGTATCGCTTGCGTCACTGTGGTCAGGACAATTCTCAATCAGCACGTCCCGAATGATGCCCATGTCGATTACGCTTAAGAGCGGAATTTCCGGGTCACGTACCTGCTCAAGCAGCTTGAGAATCTCTTCCTTCGAGACCATCTAGTTTGTTACCAAGTAGCACCAGGATATGATCGGGCCACTATCTGCAGCTCTGCCAAGAGATGGCCGAGCTGCTCAGAGTGCTTCCCCTCGCGCCCTCCACGGATCATGTTGGTTGAAACTGGCACTCTGAGCTGAGCTTCGGTGAGGATCTCAGTCATTAGCTGCTGCCACCTCTCAGCAATCAGTTGCGGGGTGGAAACCAATCCCTGCTCCCCCAAAAAACGGTGCGCCTGACTGCCCTCGCTGAGCTCGGCTGTATAGATCCAGAGGTGATCTACTGCCGCTTGAAAACGAAGTTGACTCTCCGCTGTGCCGTCACCTAATCGGAGAGCCCACTCTTTGGCGTGACGGAGGTGGTAGCGTGTTTCCTTCAGAGTCTTCTCTGCAATTCCAGCTAGTGGCGAAAAACTGCACCGTTGCAAACTCTCCAGGAACAAACTGAGGTAGAGATCGTAGAAGAGTTGGCGAGCCATGGTCATCGCAAAATCGCCATTTGGCTGTTCGACTAGATGACAATTTTGAAATTCATACTCGTTACGAAAATAAGCGAGAGTGTCGGCGGTCCGTCCCCTACCCTCTAGCTCCCCCGCTAATGCTAAAAAATTCTGCGCCTCTCCTAAACAATCGAGAGCGATATTCCCAAGCGCGATATCCTCCTCTAAATATGGCCCGTGTCCGCACCACTCTGAGAGGCGGTGACCCAGGATCAACAAGTCATCGCCTAACTGCAGCGCCAGCTGAAATAGATGCTGCTTTGTCTCAGGTGCTAACGATATTTCCTGCGCCTCCGTCATTGGAATTTCACATCCCGCGGAATTTTATAGAACTGCGGATGACGATAAATCTTATCGGCAGCCGGACCAAAGAAGGGGGCTACGTCATCGGGCGTTGTGGCTGTAATCGCGGCCGAGGGCACGACCCAAATACTAGTTACATCACCCCGGCGGGCGTATACATCCCGCGCGCTCTGGAGCGCCATCTCGGCGTCGCTCGCGTGCACGTTGCCCGCATGCCCGTGGGCCTCGCCGGTACCTTCCTGAACAAAGACTTCCCACAGTAGTAGCTGATTATCAGGTCGCTCGTTAGAGATCTCCGCCATTCCCTTTCTCCTTTTTTCTCCTTTTTTGGGCCAATCGTTTAGGCCGCGTGAGCCAATCTCTCGCGCGCTTCGGCCTTCTCCGCGTAAGCTCGCGCGGCGTCTCTCACCCAACGCCCCTCCTGGTGGGCAAGATTACAAGCACGCAACCGCTCCTTGTTACATGGGCCGTTGCCGTTAATAACGGCTTTAAATTCATCCCAATCAATTGGTCCGATCTCCCAATGCCCAGTGGATTCGTTGAACTTCAAGGCTGAGTCGGGAATCACCAGCCCCAAGGCGTGCGCCTGTGGAACGGTCATATCGATATAACGCTGCCGGAGTTCGTCATTAGTCTTGAGCTTCACCTTCCAGCGCATCAACTCTTCGCTATTAGGAGAGTGTTTGTCCGAAGGTCCAAACATCATTAGCGTTGGCCACCACCACCGCGCGAATGATTCCTGCGCCATGGCCCGCTGTTCCGCTGTCCCACGACAGAGCGTCACTACCAGCTCGAATCCCTGCTTTTTGTGGAAGTTCTCCTCTTTACAAATCCGGAACATCGCCCGCGCGTAAGGTCCATAGGAACACTTAGCCAGAGTCGTTTGATTAATGATCGCGGCCCCATCCACCAGCCAACCGATCATGCCCATATCGGCCCAGGAGAGGGTGGGATAATTAAAAATATTAGAATACTTCGCTCGACCATCGAGCAGCTCTTCCAGTAGCTCCTGCCGATCGACGTTCAAAGTCTCCGCGCCGCTGTAAAGATAAAGTCCATGTCCGGCTTCATCTTGAACCTTAGCCAGCAGAGCCATTTTACGCCGTAAAGACGGGGCGCGGGTAATCCAGTTTCCTTCGGGCAACATGCCAACAACTTCGGAATGGGCGTGTTGCGCCATCATGCGGATCAACTGTTTTCGATAGCGCTCCGGCATCCAATCTTTGGGTTCGATCTTCTCACCCGCCGCGATGCGCGCCTCAAAGCTCTGCAGTTTTTCGACTTCGTCCATTGCTATGCCCCTAAAAATTGACGCTCGACTAATTATATCGACGGATGAACTGAGAATCCATTGCTAATTATGACGCAAAAACCTCGCTGCATCCTTGGCAAAATAGGTAATGACCAGATCTGCTCCGGCACGACGAATACTGGTCAAGATCTCAAGCATCATCCGATCATGATCTATTAACCCCTGTCCCGCCGCAGCCTTAACCATGGCGTATTCACCGCTGACATTATACGCCGCAAGCGGTACGCGGAATTGCTGTTTTGCTCTGGAAATCACATCCAGATAGGAAAGCGCGGGTTTAACCATCACAATGTCAGCGCCCTCCTCCAGATCTAAGGCAATCTCACGCAGCGCCTCTTCCGTATTGGCCGGGTCCATCTGGTAGCCCTGCCGGTCGCCGTGAGAAGGCGCTGAGTCCGCGGCCTCTCGAAAGGGCCCATAAAAAGAAGAAGCATACTTCGCCGAGTAGGCCATGATCACCGTTTGCTGATACCCGGCCTCATCCAAAC
>Ga0163155_10005068_pt1 | contig 13260 bp, 10 predicted proteins | sample OliLakLV19SP4G1_FD_148611 | JGI IMG/M metagenome (GOLD analysis project Ga0163155, IMG submission 148611) | Freshwater microbial mat bacterial communities from Lake Vanda, McMurdo Dry Valleys, Antarctica - Oligotrophic Lake LV.19.SP4.G1 | ecosystem: Environmental > Aquatic > Freshwater > Lake >...
GTACAGTCCTCCCCCAATATCCCCCCCGATTTCCAAACCGAAGCGATAGAAAATCTGCCGTTGTAGCAACCCGGTGAACAAAGGAATTTCGTTTGCCTTGCACCAGGCTGCCAAGCGATACCACGCCATGGCGCGCAACGGCACATGTCGGATCAACAGTCTGATCAGCAATCGCCAAGTCAGCACGGACGGATCGGCCACCTGTTCTGGCACAACCCAGCGCAATGCGTCCTGCTTAAACCGTTTCCACATGATCATTTCCTCCGAGCAGATAACTGGGCTGTCGTTCAACGAACGTCACCATCGCATGGGCTAATTTAAAAAATATTGCGCGGCCACCCAGTTCATCGGCCATCCCTTGATAGTAACAAAGATTGAAGATGCCGCTATAAGCGCGTTGAGAAATGCGTTCCAGACGCAGGGCATTACTCACCCCGGCCACGCACCGCAAGCCGCTGATGATCAAGGTGCTTAAGAGGCGTCGCGATAAACAGAGCTGGGTGAGCACTTTAACGAAAGGATGGCGCTGATGAAATTCCTGCATAACTAGCGTAAGTAGCCAGCGATGACTACGATCACGGGCAAAAATCACATCGTTGCGGCCATACATCGTTGGTGTTTGCTGCCAAGAGACAAAGCTGCGATCCGCATAATGATAGCCAATCGCCGCCGGGTTGAAGACAAAGCATAGGCCACGAGCTGCTAGCCGATAGGCTAATTCCACATCTTCGGCGCGGCGTAAGCTCGTGTCAAACCCACCCGTTGCCAGCAGATAGTGGCGCGCCACAGAAGCATTGCCCGTATAAAACTGGCGCGCCGTTGGTTGCCAGCGTTCTGCCGCAATATCCGCATATTGTTTATATAACATCACCTGTTCCCACTGTACCCACGGTTTCAACGTAAAGTCAGGCGGGGTTAACATGGGCCCTAAAACGACAACATCGGCGGCATGGCATTGGTGGGTAGCGACATGTTCGGCAATCAGATGTGGTTCTGGAACGACATCGTCGTCGAGAAAAATAATAATTTCTCCTTGGGCCATCGCTATTCCCAGATTGCGCGCTGTGGCCGCGCCTTGATTTTGTTGGACAAACAAGCGCAAGTTTAGGGGTGTCTCATAGGTGCGCAAAAATTCATCTGTACCGTCTGTGGCACCATCGGACACCACCACAACTTCAAAGGCTGTTAACGGATAGGTCTGAGCTTCCAGACCCGTTAGCACCTTCTGTAGTTGCAGTAAACGGTTATAGGTTGGCAAAATAATCGTTACAGCGCGCATCTTTCCTCGTTTCAAATCCACTACTAAACTAACCCTACTCCCCATCATTTGCTGAGTTCGGCGTTCAATCACTCTGTCAGATGACCGTACATAGATAATTGCCTACGACTAGGGCCATGGCTTGCTGGTAAAACCAACGATGCATAAGGTGCGTCCATTGGCGCGCAATCTTTTTGGGATTAAAATGCGTAAGTGCATGTTGTTTACCTGCGTCGCCCATCTTTTTTGCCAATTGTGGCTCTTGCAGTAGGCGTAGAATATTACAGGCAAGGGTCTTGGCGTCGCCCAATGCTGAGAGGTATCCTGTTTCCCCATCAATCACCATTTCGGGCACGCCCCCAGAATGACAAGCAACTGTCGGCAAGCCAGCCGCCATTGCGGCCAGAAAGACGAGAGGTAGCGCGTCATTTTCGGTTGGTAGACAGAAAACATCACTGCCAGCTAAGATCTGCGCCAGGTCACTGCGAAAACCAGCAAAATGGACAACCTCTTGCAAACCCAGATCAACGACTTTTTGCTTGATCACCTGGTCATGTGTCGTGCCGATGGTGGCTTCCCCGCAAACGAGCAAGCGCGCTTGGGGCATGATTTGATGAACGCGTACAAATGCATCGAGTAATAGCTCATAGCCCTTGAATGGGTCTAAGCGTGCCGCCACGGTAACTATGGGTGTATCGGCTGGCCAGTTAAACATCTTGCGCAGTGCCAGGCCATCTTTGGCAATGGCATATTCCTGGACATCGGCCCCGTGGACAAGCGTTTGAATCTGCTCAGGCGCAATACCGGCATCTAAAGCACTTTGGTAGACATAATCGGAACAGGCAATCAAATATTTGTTTTTACGAATAATCGATAAGGTATAGCGGCCTAGCCACGGACCCACCGGGTATGAAATATGAATCACATGCGGAATGTCGAACCAACGGGCAATCAGATTCGCCAAAATGACTTCATAGGATTGCTGTGATGTGTAAAGTACATCTGGTCGGGTCTCACGCACCTTTTGCGCAATAAATCGCAGTGAATTCGGCAGACGCAGCAGCATCATGCGGGCACGCTTCGCCTTTGGCGGTTTGGGTAGAATGGTCATGTCGCGTCCAAAATCCCAATAGTAGATATCTTTGGCTTCGCTCGATGCAGCGATGGCAGCCGCGGCATAGTTATGCGCAGAATCCTGCCAAATAAAATACGGGTCAATTTTCTGTGGATCAACATTTTCGGCCAACAATTGATGTACTTTGTATTCGCTTGTTGCGTGCCATGTTGCATGTAAAAATAGTACACGCATGCGCTGCCTCCTCTATATTTATTTTACCAGGAATTTATTCTACCAGGACAGATGTCTTCAAATCAGCCAGGATATTTGCACGTTGCAAGTTATCTGCTGGCAGTTCGCGTAACAGACGCGCTGGAATGCCGCCAACCAGTGTGTTTGGTGACACTGTTTTGGTCACCACTGCCCCCGCAGCGACGATGGCACCTTCACCAATTGTCACCCCTGGCAGAATGGTGCAACGTGCGCCGAGCCACACACCATTGCCAATCGAGACTGGCGCGGCACGAAGCATTCCTGCCCGGCATGTGCTGTCACCAATGGCGTGCGTCTCCGTTAAGATCAGTACCTGATGGCCGATCGCCACTCGGTCGCCAATCCATATATCCGCCCCGACATTGAAAAAACAGTCCGTATTGATCCAACAAGCTTCACCTATGGTGAGCCGTCGGTATAGATTGCCACTACCGGTAATCGTCGGCGCGCCCCACATCACTGTCCCCCGCCCAATCCGAAAACCACACAGCCGGAGCAGGTAAATCCGCAGTCGATTGCCCACGTGGGGGGGCAAAAGCCACATGGCGATCTGGGCCATTTGTAGACGCAGATGAAATTCAACTACTTCCGTATAGAGTAATTGCCATACGCGTCTCATGGCCTACCTCTCGCTTTGCTGGCAGTTGTTGGGTGATCCGATGCATATAATTGATCACACCCATCATGGCACCCACATAGACCATGCTCTGGCTATCCCAAGACATATCCACATAGGCATACAAAAAATGCATTACAATATATAAGGTTGCTGTTAACGTAATCGTTTTGAGATCGCGGTTGGGAATATAGCCTAGCAACCGTATACCTGTCATGATGCTAAAGCCAACCATAAAAACCATTGACGCAAAGCCAAAGACGCCCGTTTTCATCCAGATCCATAGAATCGAATTGTGGACAATGTACTCCCACCAAATGAAAAAGCTAATGTCCGGCATGGCGCGAATCATATAAAATTTGTTGCCAAAGCCTACGCCGGTGAGTGGCGTGGCATGAATTGTAAAGCTGACATTGTCATTTTCGATCTCGCGATAGAGATTGGATAGCTCGTCACTGCTGCCTGCTTCTGGCGCAACGACGGATTTAATCGCTTGTGCTGGTAGGCCAAGCGCGCCGCCGCTGTTCCAAAAGATGCCAATATAGAGCAAGCTGGCCACCGCGGCGATGGGCATAATCCGCCAAAATAGTTTGTTGTTTTCTTTGTATAAAATCACTGCCATCATCGCCAAAGCAATACCCAACGAAAGAAACGCCGCGCGCCGCTGGGTGACCAGATAGGTGAGCAAGACGGCTGGCATGAGCAAAGGCAACAGATAGCGTTTCGCTGCCGAAGCTTGATACAGCCACGCCGCCAGCACCAACACGAAAAGTGTATTCATGTGGATCGCGGCCGAGTGCTCCGTAATGCGATCAATGCCCGTCAGATCCATGCCCAAAACAGCAAAGTAATAATAACAACCCACCAATCCTTCAATGCCCAGACCAATCATACTGACCCATATCATACGCGAAAGATGCTCTGGTTTCTCTAACAGATTGCTTACGAATATCAGCATGAGAAACATGTAGAAGATTGGACGTACTTCCCACAGTGCTATATTAGTGTTGCCGCCCGTGCCCAAGCCATAGACGACGCCAAAGACCAGGAAGAGGGCAAAGAGTAGCGCTGGCCAGAATAAAATACCGGTATAAAATTTTAACTGACGCTGCATTGCCGCTTTGCCCAACCAGAAGACCAAGATCAGTAGCAACGAGAGTTCGAGCGGACTGAAAATTAGTGAATCATTCAAATAGAGCAGTGATTCTGCACTAGAAAAGTTTTTGAGAAAGGGATATGCTGGCATGAGCAGCGAATCCCCAGCCAGCGACGCCACGAGAATCAAGTAGACGCCATAGCGCGGTTGATAGGCGATGGCAGCAATGATCGCAATAATCGCGATCACGCTCAGCGGTACAGGTACCGGCTCGACATAGATCATAAAAAACGCTGTCAGCGCTGTAATCCCGATCAACGCCAAAAACCAGACGCGCCAGGAAAGAATGGCGCGTCGCTCTTGTACCTGTACCGTAGCCAATTGTGCTTCTCTGGCAAATGATTCAATCATAAAAGGTATTCACTTACTTGCTTACTAACTTGTCTACCTAAAGCGTCTACTGCACCAACCATTTATTTAATCCCTAAGGCGCTTGCAAAGCAATAAGGATCCAGCGCTTGCCCAACAAAATCATGCGTAGGGGCGGCTGCGCGGCCGCCCCGCGTTTGGCTCGCTGCGAACGGGCGGCGGCAAGCCGCCCCTACTGGATACTTTATTCTTTCTACTGTCCTAAGGATCTGTCCAAGAATAACATGGATGATTTTAGACAGATTTACTTGGGTAACATCACGTAAATTCACTATTTTATTTCTGGACAGACCCTAAGAGCCTGCATATTCAAACAGGCTCTTGCCTCTGGTAGGGGTTTGATTAATCAAACCCCTACGGTTGAAAGATTCAAACAAGCTCTAACGGTTTTATCTTTTCGGAGTCGCCGTTGGGCGTAGAATAGATGCTGGCAGGGATGTTCCATCCGCAGTTGCTGGCTGCAAGACGAACAACGTGATCGACTGTGCCGGAAAGGTTGCTTGCCAGCCTGTGTTCGTCACTGTTTGCTCCGGCAATATTTGAATGGCTTGCAGATCGTCACTACTGTAACGAAAGACCTGGGCCGTTGTTGTACCAGCCAACCCTTGCACGTTCAGGTTGCTGATCAAGGCATCATTGCTCTTATTGATCACCATCAGCGTCACTGCACGATCATTGCTGCGTTGTGCGGCGTAAATGGCTAGCTTTTCCTGATCCTTGCTGGTTGCCTGTAGACTCCTATCACCAAACATACCGTTGGCACCGTCATAGTTACGATACATACGAAAGGCAAAGGCGAATGGATCATCAACGTCGAGTGCTGCCCATAGCAAAGCCATGTCCAACCCTTCGCGGCCAAAGATGCCCAATATATCGGCCTGTGCCAGTGCCCCATTCAGATGATCGAGGGCACCCCAGTTGTATTCACTGATCGCCAACTTGGTGCCCGGATAATATTCGTCCACCCATTCGCGCATCAAGGGAATCAGGCGTACTGGTTCATCGATCCAGCTTTCGTCCTGATAGGTGGCGTCCCATAAGGAACGGGTGGAGCGCAAGCGCAAGGCACGGGTCGCCGCGTCACCTAGCGGGGCCAGCGCCACACCACTGGCTTGTGGGTAGTAATGCAGATCCAGATAGTCGAGGATGCGCACACCCTGTTGCTTTTCATACAATGCCATCTGCTGTAAATACCAGACGGCCAAGGGTAGATCATCATGCGCGGCGCGATCTGGCGCTTTGTTCCACCAACTACCACCAGCAGTGGAGTCCAGCGCCGAGAAGAAATAGGCTGTCCAGCCCCACAGCGCCGGGCCAAGGGTCTGGGCTGAGGGGTCTATCTCTTTGATGGCGGCGGCGTAGGCATAGGTGCGGTCGCGCAACTCATCATACCCGACTGGCTCTGGGTGTACATCGCGATGGGTGTGATGCCATAGCATTGGCTCATTGTCCAGGTTGTAATAGGCGACACCCCCTTCGGCGGCTGTGCCAAAGCGCTCGATCAAGTGTGTCATCCATGCTTGGACAAAGCTGGGATCAATCGCCATGCTTGTATCGGTGGGATCATTGCCCGTGAGCGGGTCGCCGTTAGCGTCGAGTCCATTGCCACAATCGGATTGCCACGAGTCAGTTTGCTGTTGTGGGCCATAGTTGCTGATGCTGAAGCCACAGGTGAACTCACGGCTTTTGGGCGTCCACCCAATCAAGGGCATGGTCAACAGGGTTTGGGTGCCTGTGCGCCGATCTTGTTCAACAAAGCGATCAGCGGCTGAACCATCGGGCAATGTGCTCGGATCTTCGTTTTCCTCAGGGATGTTCTCAAAGAACCAATCACTGGCGCGATTTGCCGTATCATTTTGCCAGTTGTAGCGCGTGGTCGCGTTGCCACCCCACCGGCGCATTGGAAGATTCAACACTGTCGCCAACGCTTCGTCGGCATAATTAATCCCATAGATATCTGGGTTAATCGGGTGTTGCTCCCCCTGGAGATTCACGCTCAGCAGCGGACCCGCGACCGGCGCGGGTGTGGGTGTCGGTGGTAGATCCAGATCGATCAAAGCCAGATCATCAATATAGAAGGCCGGCTGTGTGTCACCGACCGCGTCTTGCCAGGCGATGCCACTAATTTGGCGGGGAGCACCCAGATCGGCCAAGTTGATCTCGACCAGTGTCCAGCCATCGGCTTGGGCCTCTACTTCCTTGCTCTCAGCCAGAAAGGAGGTGCTTTCGTCTGCCAGAACCACACGCGCCCGCTGACCACCGCTAGCGCCGCCGTGGATCCAAAAGCGCAGCAGATCATACTCGTTGGTCATGATCAGTTCATCTGTATGCAGATAGAAAGCGCCCCACGCCGCATCATAAGTCACGGCCAGGGCGGCGCTACCCGTATGTACCGGCGCTACTGCGTCATGTTGCGCGGTAACATTCCATGACCACTCCTGCCATTCATCAGCAAGGGTATCGCCATAGATCACAACCTCTTTCTGCACGCGGGCTGGTTGGCTGGGGCTGGGAGTTGCACCTGCTTGGAGATTCGCCTGGACGTTTCCCTGGACGCTATCGACGTTGTCATTGATCGATGGGTTGTCATCAATCGGTTGATTGGTTGACGGCTGCGGCTGATCATCTGCGGATACACTGGTCTGTATATCTCCCCGTACCATGAACACAACTGTCCATAGCGATAGAAGTAGAATGCATATCACTAGAGCAAGGGTAAGCGGTTTCATATTCATAAATTGTTACTCACATCGAGCGTTTTAATGCTCGTTTAGATACGAAAAGGTTAGATCAACCCGTCAAAGAAAAAATAAGATAGTGCCGTAATCACAGCAATGGCTGCCATTGTCCAGCGCCGCCGCGGCAGCGTTGCGTCCTGATACTGTATGCCAAGGATAAAGCTCACAAATAAAAAAAGTAGGAATAGCTTCATAATCTGCTTTTCTGCTAATTGCCCACTATTATTCCTGGGGAATCCACTTGAGCAACCAGTTGGGCGTTGCCACGTGTACACGATTCATGAGGACACCCAACATAGGCAGATGATTGATCTCGCCCAGTGCTTGCTGCACGACTGTACGCGTGCTAATGCCTTGGTGTACAACCACACAACACGCGTCGCCCAAAGAGGCCAACGGAATTGCATCGCTGGTGGTAAGGATGGCAGGAATATCAAAGATTATATGATCGACATACCCGCTAAGTTCCTCGATCACTCTTTGCAGCGCAGGCCCACGCGCAATCACTGGGCGTTGTACCGCGGGTAATGTGCCCGCGGGCAAGATGGTGAAGTGTGGGTAATTCGTCCGCACGAGTACTGTCTCCAATTTGACCTCGCCGTGTAGCAGGGGCAAGATGCCGGGGCTATGTGAGGTTAGCTGGCGCATGTCGTTGCTGGGCCACCACCAATTTAGATCAACCAGGCAGACATTGCGCGACAGATCATTGGCCATGATAGCGGCCATCGCCAGACTCATGAGCGACACCCCTTCTTGGCGCAACGCCGAGACCACCGATATTTTTGCGGGCAGTTTTTGCTCGCGGTTTAGCTTGGTGAGCATGTGGCGCAACGACTGCACCAACTCTTGTGGAAAGCTGTAAATACTTTCACTATTGACTGTGTATAGTTGTAGTGACGTTTCTGGAAACAGAGTGACGTCTTGTGGGTTTGCTGCCCGGCTTGATTCCGAACGTTTTCCAAACATGGGTCAATCCTTTACGCGACTTGCGCCGTTCACAATTAGCTGTTCACAATTTCTGCCTGTGGGCGCCGCAGTTTTTGCTGTAACTGGTGGACCAAACTCTGTAAGAGTTCAAAGTCCGTTTTGGGTACGATGCGCAACAAGAGCACGCAACTGATATAAGTCACGGCACCCACGAGAATCGGAATGGCGATAAAGAAGTGTTGGAACTGCCAGGTCACGGCCATCATAATTAACCCGGCAAGCAGTACACGCATGGCTAGCCACAGATTGGTGCGCGTCAACGAACCGCGCGGCAAAAGTATGAACCCAGCGATCATCATACCCAATTCGGTGATGACAAAGGACAATGCGCCCCCAATCGCACCATTGCCGAACATGGCTTGACACCAGGGAATCAGGACAAAATCGAGCCCAATCGTGACCACCGTGGCAACCGCCATTACCATCGTCCAGAGATTCTGGCGATCCATCGAGATGAGAAAGCGCCCGATGAGAATATTTTGATAAGTCAACACAATTACGATGCCAAAGACGGCCAAGATCGGTCCACTATTGACAAACTCTTCGCCAAAAATGAGTACCACCAACGGATTGGCGATAATCGTCAGGCCAAAGCCGATGGGTACACTGACCAAAAACAGCATGTCAAAGCTTTTCGAGATCAATCGCTGCAAGCCGCTTTTGTCATTGACAAACATGCGCGAAAGGGTGGGAAAAGCCGCTGTAATATAGATTGAAGGAATAAACATCAGCGTACTAAACAAACGGTCGGCGGCACCATACCAACCAATGGCACGTTCATCAACCAAGGCAGAAATAACAATAATGTCAATCTGCATATAGGCGACCAGAAAGAAGCTGGATAGCAGATACGGCCAACCGCTTTGTAGCAAGCGATAGGCGCTGCCCCATGCAAAATTGAGCCGCAATTTGTATAAGCGGCCCAGAAAGAAAAGTTGAATCAGTAGATTAACCACTGCGCAAGCAATCATAAGGATCGCAATGGCATAAATATCCCACCCGCTAAATAAAAGAATGATGCCTAGCGCGGTATAGAGCGCATTGCTGATAATTTCACCCAGAGAAAAGAACTCCATCTTTTCCAAGCCTTGCAACACTGCTTGGGTGACGCCAATAAATTGGCGTATTAGGCTGGCAAGGCCCACCAGTGCAACGACATAGATCGTATCTGTGGGATAATCAAAGAGCCAGAGGGCCAAAATCGTAAGCGCATAGCCCATGATAAATAAGCTAAACTGTGCGACCATGGCACTGCCGAACAAAGCTGGTGTTTTGTCCGGTTGGCGGGCAATCTCCTTGGTGAGCAGAATGTCGGTGCCGAAGGCCGTGATGACACCGATCATCAACCAGATCGAGCTGGCAAAATGTAATTTGCCAACGCCAACTGCCCCTAGATAGCGGGGCAATACAATGGTTAGCGCCAGTGTCAACAGCCACATGATCCCCTGTGATCCGAAGAGAACTGTGGCATTCTTGGCAATACTCTTTGTGGTGTTTCCCATAATTGCTTTCATCCAAAAATAGACTTGTGCTTGCGTGCTGTCGCTATCACAGGAACTTCCTGCTCAGTTGCATTGAGCATTGTGCTACTGCTAACCATGACGTCTGCCGTTGCTACGCCATTCGGCTGCGTGATGCTGCTGTCCATGATCCGGGTGCCTAGCCTTGGGGTAATGGCAGGGTTGTAGTACGTGCGGTCGGCATTGCGTGCGACCGGTTGCTGGCTTGCCTCTGCAATCTCGCGTGTGCGGTGTCGGGGATGGATAATCTGCATTTTTGCATCTGGCACCAGCGCGAGCACCGGCAAATTGAGGCCATGCACTACATCAATTGAAAAGCGCAGGCTGTCATCCAGCAGCGCGCCGCCGACGATGCCTATGGCGCTAATAAAGACACCAGAAAAGACGAAAAGTGCAATGATCAGCAACATCTCTTTCTTCGAGCGTTCAGCCGTTAGCGGACGGGTTGGCGCATCCACCACAAAATAGGTTTGACGAACTGTACTTTCCGCCTGTGTTAAAGCCAAGCGCGCACTTTCCTCTTGACCCTCGGCGCGCCGCAGCCGTTCTTCTGCGGTATCGAGTGCTGTCTGTAGACGTTTGATTTCGGCGCTTTCTTCCTCTGGACGATCCCCTTGAATCGGGCGCGGCCGTGTTTTTAGATAGCCATCCAACGCTTGGCGCGCGGGCTCGACCTCGGCACTGTAGGTTTTGATCAAATCGGTGAAAAAATTTTGTGCAGCGACACTTTCTTCAAGATTTAAATTAATCTTCCACTGGATATACGTTTCAATTGTCGATTTCGCGAGTTGATGCGCAATGCGTGGCATTTCGTGACGCGCCGTAATCATAACGAGATTGTTGCCAAGTTCCTGTAGCGAGATGGCTTCCTTTGCTTCATCAATCGTTTCCGCTGCCAAGACTTCGCCTTGACCCATTTTGCTTTCCATATCCGTCTGCTGGATAATTGCACGCAGAAAGGCATGGGAATTTAAGAGCTGGTACAGCTCACCACTCGTGGCTTGGGCTGGTGTTACATAGGCAAAGCCATCCGAGCGAATCGCGGTCAAGGAAGAGAGCAGCGTGCCATTTTGCACATAAACTGTGCCATTCACAGCATAGGTCGGTGCCATGGATGAGATATAGACCGCGGCTGCCGCGCTCATCAGCACAATCGGCAACAAATAAAGCCAGCGATGGCGAAAATAACTTTCTAACAGACGTAACAAAACAAGACGTAACACGATCAGATTTCTCCTCTACTTACCGATAACCCTGATAAACCCTGAAAAGTCGCATCCATGATTCGTGAATCAGCCGAGAAATGATGCATAACTTTTCCTGGATCGCTATATCACCGTTTTGCGGCAGTAGAAGCCTTCGGCATAGCCTTCTGGTGCCCTGGATTCGACGCCGCGCAACCGCATCACACTGCTGAATGTCTCTGGCGTGAACCAATATCGGTTGGTCTGCGTGGCAAAATGTTGCATCAGATAATCAGTCTTCTGCTGGCAAGTTGCTTGATCCAGATGCACAAAAAAGTTTGGCGATCGGAGGTCGCCATCATATTTGGGAATTTCATATTCCAAGATCAGATGATCGCGAAAGGTGTTCCACGTTAGTTCTGTCACCACGCGATGATCTTGATGCAGATCATGACGGCAATGGGTAAAGATCAGATCCGGATTGATCTCGCGTTTCAGGGCTTCAAAACAGCCTTTGATCTCCCCGCCAATATAGGGGAAAAATCCATCTTGAAATGAGTAAAGCTTGACCTGTGCCTGGCCAGCGTATTGCAAAAAATCCGCGGCACTTGCTTGGGCTTCGCTCGCTCGCTCGCCCGTTGCGCTCAGCACCACCCAATAAACCGTCAGATCGGGGTAACTTTGCGTCAAGCGCAGGATCGCACCGCCGCAGCCGATCTCAATATCGTCGCTGTGCGCGCCTAGGCAGAGAATGGACTTGGGAGCGTCATGCGCATTGGTAAGTGATAGTGTAAACATTGTTTCTCCTCTGGTTTCTGCCAAACGGCCCACGGCATTTCGCCTCGTGCATACATATCATCAAAGAGCCGCTTTTCCTTCAGCGTATCCATACAGGCCCAGAAACCTGGGTTGCGATAGGCCGCTAATTGATTTGCCCCGATCAGGCGTTGGAAAGGCTCGACCACCAACTCTTCGCCTGCGTTGATATAGTCGAAGATCTGCCGTTTCAGAATAAAGAAACCACCGTTGATCCACATGTCGCCCCGGTTGATCGGCTTGATCGTCTCGACGCCACCATTTTCCTGGAGCGATACCACATGAAACGACTGGGAGGGCGTGACACACAAAAAGCTGGCGACCTTCTTCTGCTCCTCGAAAAAGTTAATATAGTCGGGCAAATAGAGATCCGACAAGCCATCTGTATAGTTGGCCATGAAGGTTTCATCGTCGCCCAAATGCTCTTTTACGGCGACTAGGCGTTGTCCGATGTTGCTGTTCAAACCTGTATCGACAAAGGTGATTTTCCAGTCGGCAATGTCCTGATTGTGCAGATGCATGGTGCGCCCGCCGTCGGTTAGGACAAAGTCATTCGAGAGCCACTCGTTATACTTCAGGAAATATTCTTTGATCAGATCGCCGCGATAGCCCAAACAGAGAATAAATTCTTTATGGCCAAAATGGGCATAATATTTCATTAAATGCCACATAATTGGACGGTAACCAATATCGACCAAAGGTTTGGGAATCGTTTCTGAATACTCACGCAAGCGGGTGCCTAAGCCACCACAAAACAATACAACTTTCATCATTTATCTCCGTTCGTGGCGCGTGTTAATTATAGGTGCGAAAGACGGGCGCCACAGGCCGTCCCACCAAATAGTTTTCAATGCCTTCATCCAGCGCTTTGCGGTAGACAACTAGCGCTTCACCAATCGCATTAATCGTCTGTTGGATATCGACATCACTATGTGAATAACTCACCACCAGCGAAGGCATCAGCAGCCCACGTTTGATCGTCTCTTGTAAAAAGAGGGTACGAAACGGTTGCGACCGTTGGCGATCTTGGTCGCGCGTCGCATAGACCAGATTGCAGGGACGACCAAAGACTTGAAAGTACGCTTCCAACTGATTGGCGGCAATGGCTTGATTGATACCGACCATCAATTTGCGCCCTTGGCTGTGCAGATGTTCAATCACCGGTTCTTGTTGATAGACGCGCATGGTCGCCATCGCCGCAGCCAGCGTAAATGTTTCGGCGCCATAGGTGGTCGAGAGTAGAAAGACCCGTTCGCGCTTGTGGCCAAGGCCGCCCAACTCCATAA
>Ga0163155_10005071_pt1 | contig 13256 bp, 10 predicted proteins | sample OliLakLV19SP4G1_FD_148611 | JGI IMG/M metagenome (GOLD analysis project Ga0163155, IMG submission 148611) | Freshwater microbial mat bacterial communities from Lake Vanda, McMurdo Dry Valleys, Antarctica - Oligotrophic Lake LV.19.SP4.G1 | ecosystem: Environmental > Aquatic > Freshwater > Lake >...
TCACCTCCGCGGCGCGCCCGAACTGCGCTTGAAGATCCTTGATGGAGGCATGATCGAGCACGCGCTGAATTGCCGGCAGAGCTCGCAAGGCGGCTTCTGTTTCAGGTGGAACCTTGGCCATTTAAAATTCATCCGGATTTTCGACTAACGCGGGTGCCCGCCTGTCCCCTTGCGGCCAAGACGGCCGCGTTACATTGGCAACAAAACCACTCTAGTCGATGCAGTAAAATGCGGCAAATGGAGTTGGGCATACGATTAGCTGCCTATAATTCGTGCGGACAGTTTTTGCCACCCGATTGTAGAGAGTGGAGACAGAATCATAAAGAACGAAGCGAAGGGAGTCGCCACGGCCCAAACCGTGCGGCAACCTTTGCTTCGTCCAAAGCTTTTTAGATTCTAAGTCGTATAGTAAACGCGTCGCATACCGGTATAGTACAACTTGTTTGACAACTTCTGTCACAATTGAGCAGTGACTTAAACTTTGGGTCGCCTGTCAACAGAGATGCGGGAGGACGCGTTGCCGGACAAAGAACCGAAAAAGAAAAAGCCCTCGCGAACTCTGGAACAAGAGACGCCGGGAAAAGAAAAACGCCGTCTGCACGCCTACTTTTCAGGCACCGTGCAAGGCGTCGGTTTCAGGTACGCCGCGTCCAGTGTCGCGGAACGCTTTGCCGTCAACGGGTGGGTGCGCAATTGCAGCGAGGGCCGCGTTGAACTGGTCGCGGAGGGCTCCGCCGATGAACTTGAACGCTACCTCGGAGCCATCGGCGATGAGATGTCCGGCTATATAAGGAGCGTGGAACGAACCTGGGTCGCCGCGACCGGAGAATTTTCCAGCTTCACCATCGCGTCCTCGGCTGGATGAACGCGAAGGAACCGGCAGGCCAGTTTACAAACCCGCACGACGCGTTTAGCGTAGCGCAGGTAAGTACAGTACGGCTGGACACCGCGTCACCTATGCTGAACGCCCCTCTCTGCAACTTCCTTCTCCGGCTCATTGTTTTAATCTGTGTCGTCGGCGCGATGTCGTTGCCGGCAGGCGAAGCGAATCCCAAAGTAAAACTGGAGAAAGAGACGAAAGAAGAGGAGCCCAAGGAAGAAGAATTCAAGTATTCCGCGTGGAGCGCTTTTCGCGACTTATCCAACGCTCCGCTGCCCCGGAAAGATCCCAAAACCACGCACAGCCGGCCGGGTTCGACACAATGGATCGGCTATGCCAAACGCGGCCAGTGGGTCAACATCGTTCTGGAACTCAAGAACACGACCGAAAAAACGGACTTCAAGGGCACCGCCTCCATCCGCTTGAATCCGTTGCGAATGACTGAAGCGGGACTAAATCCGTACACCACCAGCTACCGTCAGGAATTCGAGATCGGCCCGCAGAGCACCAAGCAGTACACGTTCAGCGTGATGTACCCGGAAAACGGCGGCACCACCGAAGGCATCCCCATCAGTATTACGGCCAATGGCCGGACCTATCAGGAACGTCTCCTTTCATTGCACGACCTCGATTCGGGCAACGAAGACCTCATCGTTGTCGTCTCCGAAAAAGCGGGCGCTTACCGCGGCCTGACTAACGTCAAAGCCAGAGGCGGCGAAGACAGCATTTTTCGCAGCCGTGTGGTCGCCGTCGTGGAACCGCGTGATCTGCCCTCGCGCTGGCACGACCTGACCGTGGCCAGTCTGATCGTCATAGACGGCCCGCCCAGCGGTGATGAAATCAAAGAAGAACAATGGGCGGCGCTGAAATCGTACGTTCAGGCCGGGGGCCACATCCTGATTACGGCCGGTAAAAATCCAGCCGCGTTGAAAAGCACGGTCGCCAATCGGGAGCGCAGTTTCCTCGAAGAACTCGCTGGCATCACGGTCAAACAATCTGCTGAAGTGCAGGAACTCAACGGCGGCGAAAGCCGCGACCTGCACCTCACGCTAAAGCCCGAAGTCAAACTCTCGATGATCGACGTCACCGTGAATCCCGGCGGCAACTTCATAGTCCAGCGCAACAAATCGACTCAGCTTGTCGAACGCTCCACCCGCTTTTACGGATTTGGATCCGTCACTTTCCTGCCGTTTTCATTGAGCGACCCCGTGCTGCCGGAATCCTGGGAAGGGCGCACCGCCATCCCGGTCGGCATTCTGGATCGCGCCAAAAACCGCACGCTCTTCTCCAACAAAAGCGTTGAAGAAGACAGCCGCCCTGTTCAGCGCGACGCGTGGGGCAACATCATCGAAGGGCCCTCCCCGGTCAGCACGCTGCCGGGCCTGCGCCACGCGCTCGATGAATCGTTCAGTAAAGACACTCCGGTAAAACCGCAGGAACCTGGCTTCGTGCTGTCCTTCCTGCTCTTTTATTTGCTCGTGGCGGTGCCTGGAAATTATTTCATCTTCGGCTGGTTTAAGCGCCGCGAGATCGCGTGGCTCGCCGTTCCCATCTGGGCCACCAGTTTCAGCGTGCTCGCGTACACGGTCGGTTACATGGGCCAGACGGGACAGCTTACCGTCAACGAAGTCTCCATTATCGAAGCGGGCAGCGGCCAGAACATCGGAACGGCGCGGACATTCGTCGGCCTCTACGCGCCGCGCCGCGACACCTACACGCTCCAGTTTCCGCTAGTCAAAAATCTCGACCGCCCGCCTTTTGACAGCCAGGCCGCGCCCGGCCACCTGTTGAACATCGAGAGCAATACTGGAAATCTCGACAGCGACCCGGATCTTCAGATCGTCGATGGCAACAACGGCTTGAGTATCGAACGCCTCCTCGTTCAGCAGCGTTCCACGCGGCGCCTGGAAGTGGTGCACCGCGCGCGTTTGGGTGAGGGCCTGAAAGTAAAAGTCGCGCGCGACGACCAGAACAATCTCTCCGTCGATGTGGAAAACAAAACGGGCTTTGCGCTCTACTCTCCGGTGCTGATCAATGAAGGCAAAGCCATCGAGCTCAGCGCTGATGAGGGCCACGTTCTCCCCGACGGCGGCTCCAGGAGCATCACCGGTATTTCGCTTCAGAGCCCCGAGCGCAAAGACATCAACGCCGCGTTTTTCGGAAAAGTCGTCAGGTTCCCGTCCGCGCGAGGTGCGCATGCACGCAAGCGTGCCGAAGCGTTGAACGGATACGTGTGCCATCACGTGGGCAGCCGCACCCTCGTGTGCGCCTGGATTGAAAATCCAGATGGCTGCCTTCCGGTGGTGATCGGCGGCAATGGACAGGAGCTCAAACGTCCGAAACTCGAAGGCCTCACCCTGCTGCTCGTGCCGGTCACGCCAAAAGCCACCGGTTCAAGCGGTGGCGTCATCGAGAAATTGAAGATTCAGCTCGCCCCCGATTTTGTGCTTGCCACGAATCAGGCCACCTGGATCGAGATACCCAACACGGGCGTCAACCTAAAGGCCGATACCCTGAACGCCGCGCCAGTTCCGGTCATACAACGCCGCGGCCCCAATGCCCCGCCGCCATTGCCGCCGCTTGTCGCCTATCTTTCGGTCGGCCTCCCGGCGCGCTACCGTGAACTCAGCGACGAAGGGCTGCGGGTGAGTTTGCGCGCCAAGCTCGATGCGGCATGGTTGAACGCGCGGCCGCAGCCCGGAACTCCGGTTCCCGCCCTCGGCGGCGACATCACGGTGGAGGTGCGCCGTTTCAATGACAATGGAAGCACAGAATGGGTGCTGTTGAACAGTGAAACGCTGATCGACTTGAAACTCACTATTCCGCAATCCCTCGCGCCTGTGGGGCTGCCGATCAACAATCACCGCTGCATCATGGGCAATACGATTCAATTGAAAGTCACGTTCATTCCGAATGATCTCGCGGACCGGCAGGCTAATCAGGGAGTCCGTGCGACACTTAAATTTCTGGAATGCAAATTGGGCCGGGGTGAAGGAAACTGATGCAATGATCAAAATCCGCGGCTTTGTCAAACGCTACGACCAGTTCGTCGCCGTCGACCATCTCGATCTGGACATCGAGCAGGGGGACGTGTTCGGTTTCATCGGACCCAATGGCGCCGGAAAAACAACCACCATCCGTTTCCTGACCACGCTGCTCAAACCCACCAGCGGCCAGGCCGAGATCAACGGATTCTCCGTCACCAAGCAGGTGGACGACGTGAAGCGCTCCATCGGTTACATGCCCGATACCTTCGGCCTTTATGACGGCATGAAAGTCTGGGAATTTCTCGATTTCTTCGCCACCGCCTACGGCCTGCCGCGCAGCAAGCGCCGCGCGCTGATCGACGACGTGCTGGAACTGGTCGACCTCACCAGCAAACGGGACGCGCTGGTCAACGGCCTCTCGCGCGGCATGCAACAGCGGCTGTGTCTGGCAAAAACGCTCGTTCACGACCCGCCAGTATTGATCCTCGACGAGCCCGCCTCAGGCCTTGATCCGCGCGCGCGCGTTGAAATGAAAGCGTTGCTCAAAGAGTTGCAGAAGATGGGCAAGACGATCCTGGTCAGCTCGCATATCCTTCCGGAGCTCGCTGATTTCTGCAACAAGATAGGCATTATTGAGCGCGGCAAACTGCTCGCCGTCGGCCCGGTGGGCGACGTGATCCGCTCGATACGGCAGAATCGCGTGGTGGAGATCGTCATTGCCGCGCCATCCGAAGCGTGCGAAGTGATACTGGCGCATCATCCGCAGATCCGCAATCTCACGGTCGCCGAGAACCGCTTCAAATTTGAATTCATCGGCAACGACGACGACGTTCTGGCGTTGCACAAGGACTTGGTGATGCAGGACATTCAACTCGTCTGGTTCAACGAAGTGCAGGCCGACCTGGAAGAAGCGTTCATGAAAATCACCAAGGGGCTCGTGGCGTAGACTGACTTTGTACCGCAGGCTTCCAGCCTGCGTGCCGCTGGCAGGCTGGAAGCCTGTGGTACATCAACGGGAAGCGATCGATGTCGAATGGACCAGGCACTCCGGCGGAAGGGATTCGGCCCGCCAAAATGCGTTCGCCCAAAGACCACATCGGTCTGGCCGACCGCCTTTTTCTCGCGATTGAAAATCCCGTGCTGCGCCGCGAACTGCTTACGGCGTTGCGCTCGAACAAGGCGTTCATTCTGCATTTCCTGTTCCTGCTGGCGCTGGGAACCGTCGTCTACGTGGCCTGGCCGCACGAACTCATTTCCACCAGTTCCGAAAAGGCCCGCATCCTGTTTCGCACCTTCGGTAAGGGCCAGCTCGTGTTGATTTCCATTCTCGCGCCCGCCTTCTCCGCCAGCGCCATGACCATCGAAAAAGAAAAGCGCTGCCTCGATTTGTTGCTCACCTCCCCCATTAATCCCGGCACGATCCTTATGGGGAAATACATGTCGTCGGTCCTGTATTTGTTCCTGCTGGTCCTTTCGACGGCGCCGCTGGTCTCCGTCATTCTCTGGCTGCCCGGCCTCGGACCGGCGGAAGTCGGCGGCCTCTACCTGCTGCTGATTTCCGTAGCCGCGGCGTTCGGCATGATCGGCCTGACCTGCTCGACGTATTTCCACCGCTCGCAGTCCAGCCTCTCCATTACGTACATGATCGTGCTGCCGCTCTCGCTGATCCTGTTCGCGTTCGCGCAGGGCTTCGACGGTTTTTTTATCATTGATACGTCCGCGTGGCCATCCTTGATGCTGCTGATCGCGACCGTTGTGATGTACCGATCGTGCCACGCCCGGTTGCGCAAGCCATTCGATCCCGTGTTCAAGGCCGCCGAAGAAGAAGACGTCTCCACGCAGACGGGCCTGGTCCTGGTGCGCGACCGCTTCCCGGATAATCTGCTCGCCCCGCCCAAAGACGACGAACTGCTGCCCGACGGCGTAAACCCGATTTATCAGAAAGAAATTCGCAGCGAGATTCTCGGCCGCGGCACGTTGTTCCTGCGCTTGATCATTCAGATCAGCATGTTCTTGTCCGTCGTTTTCCTGACCTTCCTTTATCTCGGTAAAGAACACATTTTCGTCTATTACCTAATTCTGTTCACGATGCTGGTTGCGCCCGCGTTCGCCTGCAACACCTTTACGCAGGAACGCGAGCGCGGCACGCTAGACCTGCTGCTCACAACGCTGATCAAGCCTTCGCAGATCATCACCGGAAAGTTCCTGGCCTGCATGCGCCTGTCGCTGTTTCTCACGGGGCTGGTCGGCGTGACGATGTGTTTCTATCTCTTCGTCGGCCGCGATGAACCCATGCTGCGCGTGCTATATCTGGGCGTTTATCTGCTGCTCATTTTAACCACGATTGTTTTCGAAACCGCGCTGGCGATGTTCTTCTCGCTCAATTTCCGCAGCACCGTTCAGAGCATGATCACGACGTACACCGTTCTGCTGGTGCTATTTGCGCTGCCGGTCGCGGCTGAAGAACTCATCGGCGCCTACACCCGCCTGGAACGCCAAGACCTGTTTTTCCTGCTCTTCGTCAGCCCCTTCGAAGCGGCTTATTCGGTATCCACAAAAACTATCGGCCAAAGCGAACTGCGGCAGCATGGCGTCATGATCTGGCCGGCGTTCGTTGCCCTGTACCTGGGAGCCAGCGCTCTTCTCATGGGCTATGTCTATAAGAATTTCGAACGCAAAGCGCTTGAAAGCAACAAGGTTCAGTAATCTTGAAAACGCGGCGGCCTTTGAGCGTAATGATTTAAGTCATTACAGTCATTATCATTAAATAAAACATCGGCATTATGCACAAAGTGATTTGACTCCCGGACGAAAAGTAGGTATTGATTAGCTTGCTCGACGGTATTGGAATCATTATGGATCAACCTGTTCGCATTCTGGCCGTGGATGACGATGCGCCCACCCGGCGGCTGCTTTCGACCGCGCTGTCGTCGGAAGGCTTTTACGAAGTCGTCACCGCGCGCGGGGGCGAGGACGCGCTGCTCATTTTCCAGAATAGCCCAGGCTTCAACCTGCTTCTTACCGATCTTTCGATGCCCGGCATGAGCGGCATCGAGTTGGTCGAACGCATCCGCACGCTCGGCAGCAACGTGCCCGTCCTGATGCTCACGTCCATCCAGACCGATCAGACTCTCGCCAAGGCGCTCGAAGCCGGGGCCGACGATTATCTGCAAAAGCCGGTCGATCTGCGCGAGTTACGCTCGGCGGTTGCCTACCTCATTGACAAGCACCGTGGCAGCCCGGAAGCACAGCGTCCGGTCATCGCCAAGCTCTCCTCATCGTCCTTGCTGACGATTGCCGAAGCGCCGTCGACGTCGACCCTTCGCAACATCGACGAGGGCACGTTCGTTGAATTCACCACGATGAACGATCCGGTCGTGGCCGAACGTTTCCAGCGCTTCGCCGAACGCATCCTTGGGGCCTCGCTGACGCCGAAAGAACGCGGCGAACTGCACCTCGCGCTTGAAGAGATTGTGCGCAATGCCATCGAGTGGGGCAACATGAATGACCCCACTAAAAAGCTGCGCCTCTCGTACTGCCTGCTGCTCGACCGCATCACGTTCCGCGTTGAAGACGAAGGCACCGGATTCGACCCGTCGGCCCTCAAAGATCCCAGCGTGAACCCGCAGGCTCATATCAGCGAACGCCGCGCGTCGGGCAAGCGCATGGGCGGGTGGGGCATTTTCCTGGCCCGCAAGATGGTCGATGAAGTCACCTTCAATCGCAAAGGCAACGTTGTGTTTCTGACCAAGTACCTGAATCGTCCCCTCCATGCGGATCCGCCGGCGCTGCCCGATCTGGCCACCGTCTCCAGCCCGCCCACCGTCACACCCCCGCGCCGCTCCACGCGCATGCTGCGCAGAACCACGCGCCTTTTGCGCAAAGAAGATCCCCGCTTCAAAGAAGCGTAGGAAGTCATTGCTCATTGCTGTTCCCTCCGCACCGATTAAATTTGAGCCATCTTTGAACGAGGAGACACACGCACAATGCCGGACGTTATCGCCGTCGATCTTGGGGGCACCAATATTCGCGCCGCGCGCGTGGACGTGAACGGGCGCATCATGGCTCGCGAGAAAATTCCGACCGAAGCGCGTTCAGGCATGCAGACCGTCGTTCGCCGCATTGCGCAGCTCGTTGCCAAATTGCGGACCTCCAACACCCTCGCGGTCGGCGTCGGCACGCCCGGCGTTCCCGATCCGCAAACCGGTGTGATGCGCCTGCCGGCCGTCAATATTCCCGGCAGCGATGGCTACCCGCTGACGCCCGCATTAACGCAGCTTCTACACATGCCCGTCAAGGCCGACAACGATGGCAACCTCGCGGCGCTGGGAGAAAGCTGGCTGGGCGCGGGCAAGGGCGAAGCGGTCTGCTTGATTTTCACGCTCGGCACGGGCATCGGCGGCGGCTGTGTGATCAACGGAAAACCCTATCACGGAAACCACAATCTCGGCACCGAGTTCGGCCACGTTTCCATCGATTACAAGGGCCGCGCCTGTCCCTGCGGCGGCCACGGCTGCGTTGAAATGTACGCCTCCGCGGCGGCGCTCGGACGCGACGCCCGCGAAGCCATGCGTGACGCGCTATCCGCGCATAGCAGCTTGCTGATGAAACTTTGCAAAGGTCCGCTGGGCGTGGACAGCATTGACGCGCGCATGGTCTGCGAAGCCGCGCGCAACGGCGACGCGCTCGCGCTTTTTCTGCTGGATCAGTGCTGTTTTCATCTGGCCTGCGGAATCGGCGCGGTCATCAACAGTTTCAATCCGAGCTGCGTCATCATCGGCGGCGGTCTGTCGCTGGCCGGAGATCTGCTGCTCTCGCGCCTTGAACTTTCGTTGAGCCGCGGCCGTGCCTTCGGCCCCATATTGAAAGACGCCAAGCTGAAACTCGCCGAACTCGGCGACGACGCCGGACTGCTGGGCGCGGCAAAAATGGCCCACGACATCATCGCTTAAAATCGTCGATCGTTCAGACCGCGCCGTCGAATATCTTCTCCGCTCCGCTCGGCAGCGCCGACGGCTTGACGCGATTCACCGCCTTGTGGAACAGGTCGCTGACAATCACCACGCGCACGCGGCCTTCGGGAATGTTGATCTTCTCCGCCGCGAACGCGCGCTTGATGCGGTCCACGAAGAGATCGTTGATGGCCTGCTGCTGCTGCGGCAAGACGCGCAATTTGATCCGCAGAAAAATATCTTTTGTGGAACTCTGCTGCACGCCGATCACGTCTGGAACGTCGGGAAAATGCGGAACTTCAACGGCCAGATCGCGCGCGACCTGCACCGCAATACGCCGCGCGGCCTCGGCGTCTTCCATCTTCTCAAGGGAGACGTCGACCACAGCCTGCATGGCGCCGGTGGTGAAATTACTGACGGTCGCGATGGTTCGATTAAAAATGACGTGTTGCACGCCCAGATGATCGCGCAACTTAATCACGCGTAGACCGATCTCTTCCACCACACCGGCCTTGCCGCCGACCTCAACGTAGTCGCCGACCGCCAATTGGTCCTCCGCCAGAATCGATAGCCCAGTAATGACATCCTGCACGAGGCCCTGCGATCCGAATCCAATCGCCGCGCCAACGGCAGCGCTTCCGAAAGCCACGGAACTCTGGTCGATGGCCCCCCACAACGCGAGAATGGAAATCGCCGCCGCGATATACACAACGTACTTGGCCGTGCTGCCGGCCAGCGACGTGATGGTCTCAATGCGGCGCCGGTAGGACGTTCCGCGCACGCGTTCGATCCGCGTTTCGACGCGCGTCAACAAACGGCGCACCAACCAGATCGCGGCGGCCGCGAGGAGCAGAATGACAACAGAATCCAAAAAGTATCCCGCGTAGCGCGACCAGTTCTCGACATCAAGCCGCTCGTCGAGCCGCTGCAACACCTTGTCCCACAATCGCTGAAACCAGTTACCCATGCACCCCGCTCCTTAGTTGACCGGGGCGCAGTCTAATCCCATCACCCCCGTCTGCAATTGAACCGCCGCCTTGAAACCCACGCTTGTCTAATCCCCTGAAGACTCGTACAAAAGTCCCATGACCCCGTTTTCACGCCACGGCCTGCCGCCTCAACCACCTGATAAAGCCAGCGCCGCCGAATGGCGCGCTTACGCCGGCAGCCTGGAACAGGTCATCGCCGCCGCCGAACACCGTGGCAATTTTCTGCAGGAGCGTCTGAATCAAATCGTCACGTCGCCTGCGTTTAAAGTCCTAAAAAAAGCACGCACGCTCCTTCAGAGCACCCGAGGTTCGCGGCGCGGCCAGGCATTCACCCCACCCGATCACAAACCCGACATCCACGGCGCGCCGCTCGTTTCCATACTGATCCCCTTTCGCGATCAGGCCGCCTACACCGAGCGCTGCCTGCACTCCATTCGCGCCATCACCGCTTACTCGAATTTTGAAATCATCCTTATCGACAACGGCAGCACGGAGAAAGCCACCGCGAAGCTGCTTGAGAGAGAAGCGAAGCGGCCGGGCGTCAGCATCTTGCGTCTCGACGAGCCTTTCAACTATTCACGTTTGAATAATCTGGCGGCGAAAAAGGCGCGCGGTGAACATCTCCTTTTTTTGAACAACGATATCGAAGCGCTCGGCCCGGAGTGGCTCGCGGCGCTGCTTGAACACAGCCAGCGCGCGGATGTCGGCGCGGTCGGCGCCAAACTCCTTTTCCCCGACGGCAGCATCCAGCATGCCGGCGTCTTGCTTGGCCTGGACGACATCGCGGGACATCCCTATCGAATCGCGCCCGAAAGCGAGCCCGGCACGCAGAACGTCCGGGAATGCCAAGCCGTCACCGCTGCCTGCATGATGACACGCAAAGATGTATTCGAAACGCTTGGCGGCTTCAACGAAATCGATTTACCCATCGCTTATAACGATGTCGATTTCTGCCTGCGCGCGCGCGAAAAGAATCTCAAGGTCATCTACACGCCGCACGCGCGGCTGACGCATCATGAATCGATCAGCCGCGGCAACATCAACGATCCGGCGCAATCGGCTTACATTTGCCGCCGCTGGGCGAGTGAGATTGCGGGTAATGCGATCCATAATGCATAATGCATAATGCATAATGCATAAACAGCAACGCGAGCGAACGGGTTTGTCCGTCTCACTGCCAACTGTGTCCCGTATCGCGGGCGTCCCGCCCGCCAGTTCCTCTGTGTAGAATTGCTGGAGAGTCGATGAACAAGAAAGCATTGATCGTCTGGGGCGGCTGGACAGGACACGATCCGCAGAATGTTGCCGCCCTGTTTGAGCGCGTCTTGAAAGAGCAAGCGTTTGATGTCGAGATTTCTGACTCTGTCGACGCCTTTAATGATGGCGCGAAACTCAAAGCGTTGAGCCTGATCGTTCCCGTCTGGACAATGGGCACCATCACTAACGATCAATGCAAGAATGTCTGTGAGGCGGTCAACAGCGGAGTCGGGATCGCGGGCGTTCATGGCGGCATGTGCGATTCATTCCGCGCGAACACCGAATGGCAGTTCATGACCGGTGGCCAGTTCGTCGCGCATCCCGGTAACGACGGCGTCACGCACCGCATTAGCTTTACGGGCAAGCATTGGATCACCGACGGCCTCATCGATTATGACGTCACGTCCGAGCAATACTACATGCATGTCGATCCGGCGAATACGGTTCTCGCGACGACACGATTTCCCATCGCCGACGGGCCGCACGTACCCAACGGCGAGGTCCACATGCCTGCGGTCTGGACGAAATTCTACGGGAAGGGGCGCGTATTTTACTGCTCGCTTGGGCACACGGCCAAAGTGATTGAACAACCCGAAACCTTGCGGCTTTGCAAGCGAGGACTGCTCTGGGCGGCGCACGCGGAGCAGGCTTAGGCGATCTGATGTTTACGTCGCGCAGGCTTCTAGCCTGCGAGTGACATCGCATTTTATTGAAACTCGCAGGCTGGAAGCCTGCGCGACGACGTTATTTCCTGTGTGCGAGAATCATTTCACGGAAGCGACCGAACAGGTAGTAGCTGTCGTGCGGGCCGGGCGACGCTTCGGGATGGTATTGCACGGAAAACGCTGGGAATTCTTTGTGGCTCAGACCTTCGACCGTCTTGTCGTTCAGATTGATATGAGTCACTTCCACCGCCCCGCCGAGGCTCTCCGGGTCCACCGCAAAGCCGTGATTCTGGCTCGTGATTTCCACCTTCTGTTTTTTGATTTCGAACACCGGCTGATTCGCGCCGCGGTGCCCAAATTTCAGCTTGAACGTCCGTCCGCCGAACGCCAACCCCATCAACTGGTGGCCCAGACAGATTCCGAACAGAGGCGCTTTTCCCGCAATGCCGCGGATCATCTCCGGCGCGCCAGTGACCGCCGCCGGATCACCCGGCCCATTCGACAGAAACACGCCATCCGGGCGCGTGGCGAGAACGTCCGCCGCTGTCGACGAGGACGGCAGCACCGTTACGTCGGCGCCCGTTTCAACCAGGCAGCGTAAAATATTCGTCTTTACGCCAAAATCGATGCACGTCACTTTCAAGCGCGGGCCGCGGTCCGCCGCCACGCTGCGGTCGCCCGACTGGTTGTGATCGAAGCCGCTCAGGAAGCCGTCCTTCCACTGATAGCCCTGCTTGCAACTCACCTTCGTGGCCAGATTCCAGCCTTCCATTTTCGGCGACGTGCGCGCCTTATCGACCAGGTCCGCATCGCTGAGTCTCCCCGATGCTTCCGAGCTTGCCAGGATTCCGCGCATCACGCCAGAAGAGCGCAGCTTGCGCGTGAGCGCGCGTGTATCGACATTGTCAATGCCGGGGATTCCCGCCTTGTCCAAGTAACCGGAGAGATCGTCATCTGAGCGGAAATTGCTGCGCATTGCACTGAGTTCGCGGACGACGAATCCTTCGACCTGCGGTTTCTGAGATTCGGCGTCCGCGGCATTGACGCCGTAATTCCCGATCAGCGGATACGTCATCGTCACGATCTGCCCGGTGTACGACGGATCGGTGAGAATCTCCTGATAGCCGGCCATGGATGTGTTGAAAACGACTTCGCCGGTGCGATCCGCGCGGGCGCCGAAACCTCGGCCGCGATACACGGTGCCATCTTCCAGCACGAGGCGGGCGACGGGAAAAGCTGCGGGCGTGCTTGAAGACATGGTTTTCCTTTGCGCATCCCCCACCCCGCGGCAAAGCGGAATGGTTTCGAATGTGATCGTTACAGAGTAAAAGCCGGCGGGATGGCCAGCTCTTAAAAAATTGCTAATGAAATTCTATAACCCACTCGCCGCGAATGGCAAGCAACGACTCCCTCTCCTTATAGAGATGGGTGCATCACCGGACTTGCAGCCAGTCAGGCGACGGCAGGTATTGGCTTATGCCTGGCGGCACGGTATGGGCGCGGCATAGCCCACAGACGGTCCGCTC
>Ga0163155_10005072_pt1 | contig 13255 bp, 15 predicted proteins | sample OliLakLV19SP4G1_FD_148611 | JGI IMG/M metagenome (GOLD analysis project Ga0163155, IMG submission 148611) | Freshwater microbial mat bacterial communities from Lake Vanda, McMurdo Dry Valleys, Antarctica - Oligotrophic Lake LV.19.SP4.G1 | ecosystem: Environmental > Aquatic > Freshwater > Lake >...
AACCTGATGCGCGCCAAGGCCGACAAACACTCGATGCGCGCCAAGCGCCGCCTCGCCGCCTGGGACGACGCCTACCTTGCCAGCCTCATCACCGGCACCGCTTAAATTCGTTCATGCGATTCCCCTGGGTTAGGATTGATCTTGCCGGAATGGTGTGGTCAGCACGCAACGTTGGGATCACTTGGGATCAGTTGGGAACACTGGCAATGAGCCTTGCGCCATCGCCAGAACGGGGACACAACAGAATCGCCGGTCTCGGGTTCGGTGGTCGGTCCCGTCGCGCCATGACGCGAACGAACCGATGACACGCTGGCGGACACCGCCTAAAGCAACTTCGGCATGAAGCCATGACAATCGCACGATTTGAAACGCCACTCGACAACGCGCCGCACATTTTGCTGGTCGACGACGACCAGCGGATTCGCGACCTGCTGGCGCGCTACCTGTCCGAAAATGGCTTCCGCGTCACGTCTGCGGCCGACGCCGCGGCGGCCCGGGCAGCCCTGCGGGGGTTGTCGTTCGACCTGATCCTGCTCGATGTGATGATGCCAGGAGAAAGCGGCCTAGAGCTTGCTCGCGACCTCAAAGCGACACGGCCGATCCCGATCTGCATGCTGACGGCGCGATCGGAGACCGAGCACCGGATCGAAGGGCTTGAGGCCGGCGTCGACGACTACATGCCAAAGCCCTACGAGCCCCGCGAATTGCTGCTGCGCATTCGCAACATCTTGCGCCGCAGTGAACCGAGTGGCGGCAATCGCGAGGAAATCCGCCTCGGGCCGCTGACGTTCCACATTGGCCGCGGCGAGTTGAAACGTGACGATGCTTCGGTCAAACTGACGGAGCGTGAACGCGATCTGTTGCGCCAGTTCGCCCAACGTCGCGGACTTCCGATCCAACGTCATGAATTGGCGTCGGAGGGGGAAACCGGCAGCGAGCGTGCCGTTGATGTGCAGATCAACCGATTGCGCCGGAAAATTGAAGCGGATCCGGCAAATCCTGTTTATCTTCAAACGGTCCGTGGAAAAGGCTATATCCTCTATACGGACTGACATTACTGAGTTCATTGGCAACGATGGCGATCACTCGCAACGCACTTCCACCAACGCCGACCGTGTCGATGCCGCGGACCGTCCGGCAGCGGCTAGCGTCGGCGGCTGGCGCCGGGTTGGAGCGCGCTGCCTCGTTGGCCTGGGACCTGCTGCCGAAGGGTCTTTATTCCCGCGCGCTGATCATTATCATTGCGCCAATCGTGCTGGTCGGCGCGGTCGTGACCTACGCGTTCATGCAGCGCCATTGGCACGAGGTGAACGAAAAGCTGTCTGAACAGACCGCCCGCAGTATCGCGGCCATGATCGACGTCTACGACAACGAGAGAGAGAAAAGCGACCACTCACGCTTGGTCCAACTTGCCCGGGACCGGCTCAACCTATCGATGCAAATTCTGCCGCGCACCGAGCTGCCGCCGCCGGCGCCGAAGCCGTTTTTCAGCCAGCTCGACAGGACACTGACGCGGCAAGTGCAAAAGCAGATCGGCCTGCCGTTTTGGATCGATACGCTTGGCCAATCGAGCCACGTCGAAATTCGCATACTCCACGATGACGCGATCCTGCGCTTTGTCGTAACGCGCAACCAGACCTCGGCATCCAACTCTCACATCTTCCTGCTGTGGATGGTCGGCTCGTCGGTGATCTGTCTGGCGGTCTCGATTCTGTTCCTCCGCAATCAGATCAAGCCGATCCTGCGGCTTGCCGAGGCGGCGGACGCGCTCGGCAAAGGGCGGCCGATGCCAGCCGATTTCCGCCCGCGTGGTGCACGCGAGGTGCGTCAGGCGGCTCATGCTTTCATCGAGATGAGCGACCGTATCCGAACCCATGTCGACCAGCGGACGGCGATGCTGGCTGGCGTTTCGCACGACTTGCGGACCGTGTTGACCCGCTTCAAGCTCGAGCTGGCGTTGATGGGAAATACGCCGGAAGCCAAGTCCATGGCGGCCAACGTCAACGAAATGCAGCACATGCTGGAAGACTATCTCGCATTCGCGCGCGGCGACGGTGGTGAGGAGGCTAAGCCGACCAACGTGCGCGAGCTGCTGGAAGAGATCGTCGATGATGCCATGGTCTACGGCAAGCCGATCACGCTGAAGTTTCGCAAACGACGCAGCGATGTCGTGCTGCCGCTGAAGCGCAATGCGTTCAAGCGGGCGGTGACCAACCTGGTTTCGAATTCGGTTCGCTATGGCGACGAGATCGTGCTGCGGGCGGCGACGGAAAGCGAATGGCTGCGCGTTGAAATCGACGACGATGGTCCTGGTATCCCGGCCAAGGAGCGCGAGAACGTGTTCCGGCCGTTCTATCGGATCGACGAAGCACGCAACCAGGATGCCGGCCATTCGGGTCTTGGATTGGCAATCGCGCGGGACATCGCAAAGAGCCATGGCGGCGACATTACGCTTGGCCAGAGTTCGATGGGTGGGTTGCGCGCCATTATCCGGGTGCCGTTGTAACGAAAGACAAAACCATGCCGGGCAGGGTAACGAACGACGACGAAAAGCTTGCGCCGGCGATGCGCGACGACGGTCTGTTCGCCGAGCCGGTCGATGGCGATATCGATGAAACCATCGCCGACCGCATTGAGCTTGGCCGCATGACGCTCGGGGCGTTGCACGGCGACAGTGGGCTTGGCTACGTCGAGCGCCTCGCCCGCAGTTGCCCGGAGATGGCCGACCTGCTGCTGGCCTTTCCTTATGGTTCGCTCTACGCCCGCCCGGGTCTCGATATCCGCGGCCGCCAGATCGCCACGATCGCGGCGCTGACGACGCTGGGCGATTGCGAGCATGAGCTGGTCATCCACATTCGCAGCTCTCTGCGGGCGGGGCTGACGCGCGAGGAAATCATCGAGATCATCCTGCAAATGGCGGCTTATGCCGGGTTCCCGCGCGCGCTGGCGGCGATCAAGGCAGCGGCGCTGGCGTTTGCCGGCGCCGATGACGATGGGTCAGCGGATGCGGCACCCAGGTCCGAGCCCCCCAGGTCCGGGCCCCCCAGGTCCGGGCCGTGAACTATCGTCACGCCTATCACGCCGGCAATTTTGCCGACGTGCTGAAGCACGCTGCATTCGCCCTCGTGATCGAGCGCCTGAAGCTCAAGCCGGCACCTTTCCGCGTGCTCGACACGCATGCCGGCCGTGGCCGCTATGACCTTAGCGCAACCGAGGCGATGAAGACCGGGGAATGGATCGACGGTATCGGTCGGCTGCTGGCCGCGCCAGTGCCTGAAGACATCGTTCCGCTGCTGGCACCTTATTTGTCGGCCATCGAAGCTGCTGGCGGACACGCGCGCATGCCCGACGCTGGCGTCTATCCCGGCAGCCCAATGATCGCGGCGCACCTGATGCGTCCCACCGACCGGTTGATTGCCAACGAACTCCACGGTGAAGATTGTGCGGCGCTCGAAGCCATGTTTGCTGGCGACCGCCGGGTTAAAGTAACGACCGCCGACGCCTGGAGCACGATACGAGCGCACCTACCGCCGCTGGAGCGGCGAGGCGTGATACTTATCGATCCGCCATTCGAGGAGCCTGGCGAGTTTAACCGCATCGTCCAAGGTTTGTCCGACGCTCTCCGCCGCTTTAAAACCGGGATCGTGATGGTCTGGTATCCGATCAAGGACGAACGTCTCGTTGGCCAATTCCGTGCCGAGATCGAAGGCGCTGGCTACGACAAAGTGCTCGACGTCGAACTCAGGGTCACATCAACCGATGTGGCGGGATTGGCCGGGTGCGGGCTGATCATTGCCAACCCGCCGTTCGGCCTGGATGCCAAGCTTGAAGTGCTCGTGGCCTTTCTGGCGGTGCGGCTGGGCCTTGACGACACGGCATCGGCAGGCACCACGTGGCTGGCCCGCGAGCGCGCGAAATGAAGGTCGTCGTGAAGGTCGTCGTTACGGTCCTGCTTCGTGCTCATCGATGGTGGCGTCTCAGCCACGGTGATGCTGCAAACACCACGGGCGGCAGGTGGGTCCTGATCGCCGAGCCATTCTGTTTCGTGTTAACTGTTTTTCCGGGCAAAGACCCACGGCCAAGTGCGGCCGTCCAATTCGACAGGAGATTGAGATGATCCGTATTGCTGTTCTCACTGCCGTTGCAGCGCTTGCAATGACTTCGACCGCCCAAGCCGGAAAGTGCGTCGTCACGACCGCAACCGGCATCGGCGCAACGAAGGAAATCGCCGAAGATCTTGCGAAGATGTCGCTTGCCAGTGCCATTTCGGCGTCGGGCAACAAGGCGTCGGGCAAAGTCTCGGTGAAGAACGAAGGCGCCTTCCCGTTGATCACGTCGAAAGCCTCGCAGCGCAACTGCAAGTAACGTCTTGACGGTACAGGTGTGCGATCGAGCGCATCTGTACCGGTCGCACGTCGCGGCACGGACGTTTGATCGGTGCTCATTTTTGTGGCGGCATCTGCTGAGTGCCACCCCAGCCGTCACCGGAATGCGACAGCCGCCGAAGCAATTGTCCAGCGACAGGACGAGGATTGACAAAGTCGAAGCATTTTTGCGCTACGACGGAACCATGCGGCGGCATTTGTCGCTCGTCTTTTGTCGACAGCTTGGCTCGCTTGCCAGGACCCACGCAACCACTTGGAGACCCAGATTATGGTCCGGACTGCATTCGCCATCGCGCTCGTCGCGGCTCTCGCGCTGACCCCAGCCGTAGCGGAAGCCCAGCAGGCCAATAAGCGTTCGTCCTCCAAGGTGGAGCGTCGTGGCGGTTATTCCTACAATCAGGCCGATACGATCAATACCTACGGCGACAGCCGAGGCCAGTACGGCAGGTCTGACAGCCTGCGCGATCCGAGCATCGATCGGCAGACGAATTTTGGTCCGTTTGATCACGGGTTCTTTTTTGACTCCGGCATTGGCCCGCGCGGCGGCAACTCGCCCTATCTGAACTGATCGGCGGCCGTTCCGCGCCAGCTACACTCGGATTGTACGGGAGTGCCTGTCAGTACGTGAGCTGGTGATATGCGATCAATGTGGTGCCTGGTTTCACAAGGCGCTTTAGCTGTGGGATGACACTGGAAAACGGCTGTTGATCGAGCTAATGTTCTGCTAAGCAGTGATGGTTTTCAACTCGTCCGAGGGCCGCAGATGCGCAATTCCAAGACGACCACCCGGCTTGCTTCCGCGTTGGTCATTGCTTTGATGGCGGCGGAGCCGGCATCGGCTGCGTGCACGCGGTTGGCGTTCTCGGTGAACGACTACGGCAAAGACGGTCCGATCAAAGACGCAAAAAAGCTGCTCGACACCTACATCGCGAAGTGGACGGCCGAGCGCGGGATCAAGACGTACCGCACGGGCAAGAAGGACGTGAATTGCGAGCTGTTCTTGGACGTGATCGTTTTCGACGAGCACACTTGCAAAGCCGAGGCGACGGTTTGCTGGGACGGGCCAGCCGTTTCTGGACCTATCCAAGCTGAAACACCGCCCGCAGCGCCTGCAGCGCAGCCGGGCGTCGCGATCAAGAAACCAGCAACGCCTCGCCCAGTCACGGCGGCTGCTGTTACCAGCACACCAGCGGTCATTGAGACTGGCACAGTGTCTGGTGCAGCCATCGTGCCGACCGCGCCCGCTGCGAGCCCTAAGGCCTCGCCGCCAGCTGATGCGGCAACGCCTGTAAAACCGGTCGTAGCGGCTCCAGCACCCAAGGTCGAGCCGGCAGCCGTAAAGGCCGCTGATCAGGTGACAGAACAAGCGCTTCAGGCAGCACAGCGTGCTGCTGCTGCAGCGGAACGCGCTGCCGCTGCTGCCGAGCGTGCCGCCGCTGCGGCCGCCGCCGCCGAACGGGGCTCAGTCAAGGCTCAGTAATTGGCCGCAGTTTCCGTCTTTCGGGCATTTTGGGTCGCGGTTAATGGCCCGTCGTTGTCCCGTCATCCGTGATCGGCTGGCTCGATCGCCAGCGTCAGTGATACTCGCGTCAACGTTACTGGGGCGCGGCCTCTTTACGTTTGAAATTGCAATGCTGCGAAATCGTGCAACGCCAGCATTCGGGCTTGCGCGCTTTGCACAGGTAGCGCCCATGCAGGATCAACCAGTGGTGGGCGTGGAGGCCGTATTCGGGCGCGACGAGATCAAGGACATCGTGTTCGACGCCGTCGGGCGTTTTTGCTTTACTGAAGCCGATGCGGTGTGAAACCCGGAAAACGTGAGTATCAACCGCCATCGTCGGCTCGCCGAACGCCATGTTCAAGACGACGTTGGCAGTTTTCCGGCCAACGCCGGGCAATCGTTCCAGGGCGGCACGGTCGCGGGGAACTTCGCCATTATGCTCGGCGATCAGCTGCTCTGACAGTGCGATCACGTTTTTGGCCTTGTTGCGGTAAAGGCCGATGGTTTTGATCGCCTCGCGCACGCCGTCTTCGCCGAGAGCGACCATTCTTGGAGGCGTGTCTGCAACCGCGAACAGAGGACGCGTGGCCTTGTTGACGCCAGCGTCAGTCGATTGCGCGGACAGCACCACTGCGACAAGTAGCGTATATGCGTTGACGTGCTCGAGTTCGCCTTGCGGATTGGGGTTTGCGCGCGCAAACTCGGCGAAAATGGCGGCGGCAACGTCTTTGGAAAACCGCGAGCGTCGGCGAGCATTAGGTGTCTTTGACCGCTTGCGCGCGCTTGCGCGAGGCTTTGCCGAAGTTTGAGCCGTCATTCAGGCGTTTCCCGCATCGGACACTGGTAACAGGTCAACGTGATGAATGAGAACAACGACGAAACGCAAGCCCGGATCGAGTTTGGTCGCGGCCTGTCCCGCCAGCTCGGTCGCAGCCGGGCTTTGACCGAGTTCGCCGACCGTAAACAGGGCCGGTACCGCTTCCGGCTGATCTCGTACCGGTCACTTAGTCGTGCCGGGTTCCGGGCGTTGATGGCGGTGGTGATTGCCATTAATCTTGCCGTTGGCGGTGCGTTCTTGTCGCTTGGCGCGTGGCCGGTCTTAGCGTTTTGCGGGCTCGACATCGCGCTGGTCTACGTGGCGTTCAAACTCAACTATAAGTCGGGCCTGTTGACAGAGACGATCGAGTTGTCGCCAGCCGCCATGACGTTGACGCGCGATCACCCCTCTGGCCGGCGCGAGACGTTCGAGTTCAACCCGTATTGGGTTCGGATTCGCCTGAAAGAACAGGCCGATGGGCGAAACGCGCTGCAGCTTGCTTCCCACGGTGAAGAGCTGCGATTTGCGAGCTTTTTGTCCGACGACGAACGCCGCGATCTCGCAGAGAACCTGACCGGCGCATTGCTTTGCGCGCGAGGCGCACGATCTGGCGCGTAATGGCGATTTGAAGGTCCAAACGCGCATGCCGCGATCCAAATCCCCGCGGTCGGGGGGACAACCGCGGGGATAATCACGTGGTGACACGGGGGACGGAAAAAGCGCCACGCGATACCGAAACGATCACATCTCGCCTGACTTCAAGCTTGTGGCCGAAACAGCTGTTCTACTTTGACGACGTTTTGGCTTCCTCGACCTTCCATGCCATCTGCAGCGGCGAAAACCTGATCAAGCCGGGCTGGCGGGCCGGTAAGTTGTTTGTATTTATCGTCGCATAGCCCACGTCGGCGGCAACGCCCGAAATGCGGATCCCGGAGTGTGAGCGCCAGGCGAGCTTCTTCTCATTGATCATCAGTCGGCCGTCGACCCACACTTTCAATTGCCCGTCTTGGACGTTGGGCGTGTTCAAGACGATTTCCTGATCAATGCGAACCCAACGGCCGCGAGGTAGTGAAAACTCTTTGGCCGCGATCCTTCGGCCGCCGTCGGCGATGGCCGGTTGAGACGTGTTGACGTCCATTTGGAAGGCGCCGTTGCCGACCCACATCGGCCGCGCGCCAAATCCGGCTTGCGTGGAGCTCGCCGTTTTCGAGAGGTCACCAAAGAGGCCGGGCAGGTAACCGCCCTGGCTAAAGCTGAACTCGCGAGGCAAGTTGAAGCTGTAGCTCAGGCATGCCGATTTGGCGGCGCCCATGTTCGAGGGCGTCCAATTGAACGATACGGCTGGACCATTTTGCGCCGGCGAGCCGACTTTGACATCGAATGCCCAACCTTCCGGGCCGTCGGATTTCGAGATCGAGCCGTTCTCCATGACGCCGCGCTCGCCAAATCCAATGCGGGCTTGAAGTTCGGCGGGGACAAGCGGAGCGTTCTTCGAATTCAGGTATGAGAATTGCGTGTAGGCGGGATAGCTCGACATGCAGGCGGGATTATCGCGCGTGCTCACGACTTCGGACACGACATATACGCCGATCAGAACGATTACGACGCCGCCGAATGCGTTGACTTGATTTTCGAAACTCAGCTTCTCTAACATACGCTTCTACCCCAACACTCTTGCGGATCGCCCATACTGGCGCTCCACGGTCGACGTTAGGTGATTTTGACTAACCGAACCTAAAGAATGCGCTGTAAACACTGTTGATTATCTTGCCGCTCGAACCTGTTTGGTGTGGCGAAAATACAGCTATAGTCCAGGTCAACTGTTATCGCGCAGTACCGTCGCCGCCTTTCTTTCACACACACGTTGCGTTAAGAGCGGTGCGGCGCGCTATTTCCGTGATCTTGGGGAGTTGGATATGTTTCGTAGGTTGGTGATGGCGGCTCTCGCCGTTGCTGCGGCTGGGTTCATTGTTCCCGCGCACGCGCAAAAAGCCGATGAACGGCTTGTTTTGATCGGGACATTCCCGATCGATGTGACCAAGGATCGCGAAATCATCGATCTCAGTAAGTCAAACGGCATGTATCGCGGTCTCCGCTTCCGCGCGGCTGAAGGCGAAGTCTCGATGACGCGCGTTCAAGTGCTTTACGGTGATGGTTCGATCCACAACGAGGACCGTAAAATCATCCTGCTCAGCGGCGAACGGACGCGGCCGATCGACGGCCAGAGCAAGGATCGTTTCGTCGACCAAGTCACATTGACGATCGTGCCCGCCAAGAAGGCCCGGACCGAGGTCCAGGTTTATGGCATCGCGACTGATGAGGGCGCCAATATCAAGCGCACTGTGGTCAGGGCCGACGAAAAGAAAGTCGACAAAAAGACGGATAAGAAAGACGGCAAGGCCGAGACAGGCGAGATCAAGGCTGCTCCAATCGCGAAGCCCGAGCCGACGACGGCCGCTGCAGGAACCGTGACCGAGGCTGGCGACGTTCTATTTGGAGCGCAGCAGGTCGGTTTCGTCGTCGACCGCGACGTGATCCGCGTCGGCGCCGAAGTCGGGAAGTTTGACCGTATCCGTATGCGCGTGCTCGAGAATGACATCTTCATCAAGGAAATGAAGGTCGTTTACGCCAACGGTGAAGCCGACGATATCGCCATCAACGCCGAGATTAAGCGCGACACGCGTACGAAGTGGTTCAACCTCAAGGGTGACCGCTTCATCCGTGAGATCCAATTCGTCTACAACTCCAAGCCGAGTTTCAAAGGCCAAGCCCGCGTCGAAGTCCTCGGCGACTATGCGGCTGGCTGGCTTGGACCAAACGGCGAAGGCCGCACCTTCAACCAGGGTTGGGTCCTTCTGGGAGCCGAAAGCGCCGGCTTCATCGGGTTCGACAAGGACGTGATCAAGGTCGGCCGCAACGAAGGCGGCTTCAAGCGTCTGCGCATCACGGTCAGGGATCGCGCGATCTCGCTGAACGAACTGCGGATCGTTTACAGCAGCGGGCAGGAAGACGTCGTTCCGGTCAAGGCCAAGGTCGAGGCCGGAAGCACCTACGGACCAATCGACCTCAAGGGTGGCACGCGCAGCATCAAAGAGATCCAGGCGCGGTATCGCTCGCGCTTTATCGACCGGGAAGCCCGTGGCAAAGGCCGTGCGATCGTCGAGGTCTGGGGCCAGCACTGACGTTTGTTTATGATTGTCGCGGAGTCGGCGGCGTCGGGCTGGCGATCTCGGTCGGTTGGTTGGATCGTATGAAGGGCTGCCCAGATCGGGCGGCCCTTTTCATTTTTCAGCCAGCTCTGATACATGTGCGCGATGGACAACAACCTTCCAAATTTTGATCCCAAGCGGACCGTCGCGCGACTTCAGACCGAAACGTCTCTGCATGAACGTGCGCCGAGCGACCCGTATGGCGCATACTTCGGCTCGCGGCGGGTGGACGAGGCCGACCGGCAAACGCATGTGAACGGCGTTTTTTCCGCCGTTGCCGAACGCTACGACCTGATGAACGATCTGCTGTCGGGCGGTCTCCACCGGCTGTGGAAGGCCGACATGATCACGTGGCTGAACCCGCCGCGCACAGGGTCGACCGATTACCGGCATCTGGATGTGGCAGGTGGCACCGGCGACATTGCGCTGCGCGTGGCCAGGGCCGCCCGCGAGGCTCACACTGTGACCTCGACGATCTGCGACATCAGTCCGGAAATGCTGACGGTCGGCCAACGCCGGATTGCGGCGGCTGGTTTGTCGAGCCGCATCGTGTGCGTCGAAGGCAACGCTGAGCATTTGCCATTCGCGGCGGCGACGTTCGATGCCTATACGATCGCGTTTGGCATCCGGAACGTGACGCACATCGACCGCGCACTGGCGGAGGCCTACCGGGTGCTGAAGCCGGGCGGCCGTTTCCTGTGCCTCGAATTCTCTAAAGTCGAGACTCCAATTCTCGACCAACTGTATGCCTTCCATTCGGCGCAGGTGATCCCGAGGTTGGGGCAACTGGTGGCCGGCTCGGCCGATCCCTACCAGTATCTGGTCGAGAGTATCGAGCGGTTCCCGAACCAGGAACCGTTCGCCGAGATGGTTCGCGCTGCGGGCTTTGACCGCGTCACGTACCGCAACCTCACCGGCGGGGTCGCTGCCATGCACTCAGGCTGGAAGATTTAGAGGCCTTCCGCTTTAAATGGGATCGCGGAAGGCCTCTAACTTATTGATTTTTAGTGCTTCTTTTCGGAAAACCGGTTCCCACTTTTCCGGAAGCACTCTAGCCGTTCCCGCTTGCCGAGCGGCACGTGCGTGAGTTGGCGGCACTTTGCGGAGTTGCCGGTTTGCCCGTGAACATCGAAATGTGACCTATCCTGAGTGGCGGTCGTTGACCGTCCGTTGATCCAGCGATTAGCTCCGGTCACGGGGACCTTCGGCGCATACCGGCCGCACGCCTCGAAATCGCACCCAATTTTGCATCGCGCGGAGCAACGCCATGAAAACAAATCTGATCGCAGCCGCTGTATTTGCCGCCGGGCTGGCACTTGGCGCCGGCGCCTCGTTCGCTAAGAGCGACTGCGTCACGAAGGCGGCCAACGCCACCTCCAGCACCGAAGACTCAGCCAAGTGGTTCGTCATGGAGACGATGGTCCAGGCCGTCAGCTGGGGTCTGTGGCCGGGCTTCGTCGCCAACAGCAAGGTCGAAGGCTACACCGTCAAGAACGAGAAGTATTCGTGCAAGCCCGAAGGTGCTGGCGTATTTTGCCGTGGCAGCGCTTCGTTCTGCAAGAACTAGAGGCCTTCCGCTTTAAATGTAATCGCGGAAGGACTCTAACTTATTGGTTTGTCGTGCTTCTTTTCGGAAAACCGGTTCCCACTTTTCCGGAAGCACTCTAATAAGTTTGGCTCCGTCGCAGACGGATCGATTGGTTGGAAGGCTGCGGGCTCACGCTCGCGGCCTTTTTTATTATGATGTCTGGTGGGATTGGAGGTGGCGCGCTGGGTTAATATACGCGCTCGAACGGCTGATAGGATAGCTTGGGCGTTACAAGAAATGCCATGCGGTTCTGATTGTGGCCCAGGTTGGGTGTGACGCGGCGGCACGCGAAGTTGGCCCGCGCCATGAGCGTGGCGAACTCATCTTCCCGGTACCGCGTCAGTCCGAGCCGTTCGCGCAGGGTCCGATAGTTCGATAGTGACGTGCGCGCGAGGCCAACGAACGCCGCGAACAGAAAGCCGTTCGTTGCCGCCAGTCGAAGTAGCGCGCGGGCGTCGACGAGGGCGCTGACGTCGGGGGGAATGATATCGGCGAACAGGATGGCGCCATCGTCTCGCAGCAGCGGCCGCAAACGTGGCACCAGTGACGCAAGATCCTCGGGCGTCATGTACTGTGCGACGGAGTTGACGACAGCAAGATCGATGGATTTAGCGGGGATGGCGGTTTCAAGCGCGTTGAACGGGACCACGGTTGCCTTCGGGGTGCCAGCCAACCGTCGCGCTAGTCCGGCGGCGACCATTTCGGCCGCGTCGGTCAGGTACAGCTGTCCGCATCGCTCAGCAAGGTCGGCGGCTGATAACGCTTCACCGCAGCCATAATCGAGCACCCGCGCGTCAGGACCTGGAATATGGCGCGCGATGTCGTCAGCGATCGTACGATAGTGAACCAACTTGTGGCGGTCACTGACGTAGATCGGCGGGTTGCCGTTCCAGAAGCCGATCCAACTCGAAATTTCAGCCATGGCGCAATATACTACGCCCGATCGAAAAAGCGATTCCGGAAAATGCCGTACCTGGGGTCACAGAGAGGCTTGGTCGGAGCGGTGGTCAGTAGCGGAACGCTACCGGAAATGCTTCGACAATTTCAAGCCCTGCGCCTGGTAGTTCGAGCCAAGGTCGCGGCCGTAAAGGAGGTCGGGCGGCGCGGTTAGGCGTTCATAGACGAGGCGGCCAATGATCTGGCCGTGCTCGAGAATAAACGGCACCTTGTGCGAGCGCACCTCGAGCACGATGCGCGACCCTGCTCCTCCGGCGGCAGCGTATCCAAAGCCCGGGTCCATGAAACCGGCATAGTGGACGCGGAACTCGCCAACCAACGGGTTGAACGGCATCATTTCGGCGGCGTGCGTTGGCGGGACGTTGACCGCCTCCAAGGAGGCCAGAATATAGAACTGGTCCGGGTCGAGGATCAGCCGCCGCGATCCGCGTCCGTAAATCGGCTCCCAGAAATCGAGCGTGTCGCATGAGCCTGGCTTGTCGACGTCGACCACGCCCGAATGTCGCTTGGCGCGATAGCCTATGATGTCGCCGCCCGTGCCACCCAAGCCCGTGCCACCCAAACCCGTGCCGCCTACCCCCTCGCCTGCGAGATCGACGGACAGGCGGATGCCGCCGTCGATATCTCCGCCCTCGGACACCAGCCGCTCGATGGCATGCAGCTCGGCCAACGCACGGTCGCCGTCGTTGGGGTTGCCAGAGCGGAACCGGAGTTGTGCCAACCGCGTGCCGGCCCGGACGATAACCGGGAACGATTGCGGACAGATTTCGAGCCAGATCTGGCCGGAAAACCCCGCCG
>Ga0163155_10005081_pt1 | contig 13244 bp, 10 predicted proteins | sample OliLakLV19SP4G1_FD_148611 | JGI IMG/M metagenome (GOLD analysis project Ga0163155, IMG submission 148611) | Freshwater microbial mat bacterial communities from Lake Vanda, McMurdo Dry Valleys, Antarctica - Oligotrophic Lake LV.19.SP4.G1 | ecosystem: Environmental > Aquatic > Freshwater > Lake >...
AGAAAACCATTTCCATGGCGCTCGGCGCGGAGCCAGTGACGATGGCGGTGGAGGGCCGCGAGCGTTACGCTGTCGTGCTGCGCTATCCCCGAGAGGTGCGCTCCGACCCCGAGGCGATCGCCTCGGAGGTGCTGGTCTCCCTCCCCAATGGCGCATCCGTTCCCATTGGCGAGGTAGCGAGCGTGAAGCGCACGCAAGGCGCGACCATGATCCGCACTGAGGACGGGCAGCTTGCGGTCTACGTCTTCGTCGATACCCGCGAGAGCGATCTGGGCGGCTATGTGGCGCGCGCGCAGAAAGCGGTTGCGGACGCGGTGAAATTTCCAACCGGCTATTACGCGGCCTGGAGCGGGCAGTTCGAGTTTCTGGAGCGGGCGAAAAAGCGCATGACTATCGTCATCCCGGCGACGCTTATGATCATTTTCCTGCTGCTCTACCTCAACTTCGGACGGCTGACTGAAACCCTCATAATCATGCTGTCGCTGCCGTTCTCGCTCGTTGGCGGGTTGTGGCTGATGGACTACATGGGCTTCAATTTCTCCGTCGCGGCTGCCGTCGGCTTCATCGCGCTTGCGGGCGTGGCGGCGGAGACCGGCGTCATTATGTTGATCTATCTTGATCATGCGCTGAAAGACGTGCGCGAGCGATGCGTGGCCGCTGGACGCGCCTTTACCCGCACTGATCTGCACGCGGCCATCATGGAGGGCGCGGTTGAGCGCGTGCGGCCGAAAATGATGACCGTCGCCGCTATCATGGCAGGTCTGGTGCCCATCCTGTGGTCAACCGGCGCTGGCTCGGAGGTGATGCAGCGCATCGCCGTGCCAATGATAGGCGGCATGGTCTCATCCACACTGCTCACCCTCATCGCTATCCCCGCGATTTATGGGCTGGTTAAGGGGCGGAGAACATGATTGGAGGTTAGCGCCCAAGAAACCACATTTTGGGCGCGGTATGGAATGGTAGTTATTCTCTCGAAGCTATTTTGTCTTTTCTATTTTGGTGACGGTGAATTTGCCGTTCACCGTATCTGGCGAAAACTGGATTTTATCGCCCGGTTTGACTTGGGTGAGCATGGCTGGATCGCCTGCTTTAAAAGACATTGTCATCCCGTCCATATCGAACTTTTTGATCGGCCCATGCTTGATGGTGATATGGCCCGTCGCCTGGTCAATTTTGGTGACCTCACCTGCAACCATGGCATCCTGCGAAATCACGGGCGTTACGAGAGCGATGGTGGAGAGAAACACAGCAAAAGCGCATAGTTTTTTCATTATTGTTTTCCTTATTCATTGATCCGAGTTAGCTCGTTCACATCGCTAACGAACTTCTTCCGCGCCGCGATATCTTGCGAACGCTTTTTGGTTATCCTTGCCGAAGAGCACCACATCGTATGCCTCCGGCTCTCCGCCTTCCATGCCCGGCGATCCAATAGGCATGCCCGGCACAGCCAATCCAGCCGCTTGTGGGCGTTCCGCCAAAAGTCGCGTAATGGCTGAGGCAGGAACATGACCCTCGATGATATAGCCCTCGATTTTGCCTGTATGGCAAGAGTGCAGCGTCTCGGGCACTCCCCACTCCGTTTTAAGCGCTGTGATGCCGCCGCGATTGATTAACTCCGTCGCAAAGCCAGCCGCCGCGAGGTGATCCGCCCATTTCTGACAGCAGCCACAGGTCGGACTTTTGTAGATGGTGATTTTGAGCTTTTCTCCACCGTGTGCAGGGACTGCAGCAACCACCGCCATAAGCGCAACGCCGCGCGCAAAGCATCGTCTGGACATCATGGTTTTTATCTGGGTCATTATTTCAAACTCCTTGGCGCTTGCAGGGCCAACGGTGATCATAAGCACGATTAGCTTGTCGGATCATGGCCGTAAATCCTGCAACATTTTCGTGAGAGCGTCTAGCGTCGTTGGGGATATCTGGGCGGGATGTAAAGCCGAAGATTACCGCAACCGGCTTGACGCGAACTCGCGCCATTCGCGCTTTTGTCCGTGTTGATCGGTTAGGATAAATGCCCCGCTAACATCAGCGCGGTCAAATTGCGCCGGTGTTTCTGACGGAGAATGCGGAGAAACGGCCTGCAGTACGGCCATAATGCTGACCAAACTAGTGAACAGCGTGAGCAAGAAACGGATATAAAACTGTTTTGACATTCTTAAAGTCCAAATTGTATCTCGAATAGGAAGGCCGGGCGAAGTCGTTCATGTTGGTCACGCGCCGTGTTCGCTTGCGCACAACGAATGATCCGCAAGTGCTTCGATCACCCGGCATTCGGCGATACGCCCTTGCGCGCACTGTTCGAGCATGCGTGCGATTTCACGGCGTAGCGGCTTCAATCTTATGATTTTGTTATCAATCGAGGCGAGATGCGCGCGGGCAATCTTATCGACGTCAGCTATAAATTGTTTCAAATAAGAACTAACAGACCTCAAACTGAAAGTTTATCGAAAAAAATCGCCATTGCGTGAAGTGCGTTGCAGAAGCGAGACATTCTCCGCAATCTGCAGGAAAAAAAGTCAGACGCATTCGCGGCGCCGCGAAACTTGAAAAAAAAGCCCCGTCCGAAGACGGGGCGCTGGATATTAGTCGCCGTTACGACGTGAGCAGATAAGGTTTAGGCTCTTGCCGTGCTCGGCCTCGAGCAGCGAGGCGCTCGGCTTCATGATCCACGTGGCAATACGCAGCCTCCTGTTGAGAAGAACGGCCCATTCCTGAATTATAAGACGGACTTTGATAATCCCGTGCAGACTCGTTAAAAATCCCAGGCGGACAGGTTTTGGTCAGCTAAGTATTATCAACTGCCGGAGGTCTTCCAGTACGGTCTGACCAGCGCAAGCTCCGCAAGAGCTTTAGGAGGTTTTATGTCCATAGATGCTCTCAGAACCAATTCACCATCTGTGGACCCTACCCTAGTGTCTTATGGCGCCGTGGATGATTTCAATAACTTTCTGAGTACGCAGCAGATCTTAGCGGGAAACTCAAATCCAAACCCGCTGCAACCTGATGTTTGGGCTTATGGTGTCGGAACTGGTGCCGCCGTTCCCGCCCAATTTAAGGGCGGTGTTTTCATCCTTTCGCCCTCGGGCAATCCCCTTGATTTTTCATCTGCGGATGATGGGAAGTCCAACACCATCTTTGCGGCCAAGCCGGTGACTTTTGGCAGCATAAACCAAACTATTCGTAACTTCAGCCTCAGGGGAGGGTATGGAGGCGGCGGTGTTGCGACCTGGAAGCCTGACAATAACTACTGGGAAGCAGGGCCCGGAGTAAGCGCCGTCCTAAATGTGGGCGTTCCGGTAATGGTCTGGTTCAACATTCGAGGCGGACTTCCAAACGACTTTACCGGTACTGTGAGCTCCAATGTTGGCATCGCTGTCGCCGTGGATCAAGTGGCGGCAAGAGGTTTGGCCGGTCTAGCACTAATTTCGGCAGCTATACCCACGCCACCTACCCAGGGAGCTGCGGCTGGATTAGGAACGGCGGCTGGCGCCTTGACCGCGACGGGACAGGGCGCGAACCTTTTTGTCGGCGGCGGATATCGTGTAGAAATGCGCTTTACGGGCGGAAATCTGAACGGAATTTTTTATAAGGGTCAGAAGATTCTGGATTTTGATCAGTTTGTTCGGGATGCAGCACAGTCGACAAGAGATCGCTACAGACCTCCGGTTATTCCGAACCGAGGAATTCCAGCGATCGCAGACTACAACTACACGTCACAACTCGTTTTTGGAACGAGTCCGTGGGATTTGGCGCGGACTTCCGGCGGTCTAAATCAGGGCAATGGCGCCATCGCGGTTGCGAATGCGTGGAGTTCCGTCATCCGGGAATACGGATTTGCCCGTCTCGGACAGCTTCCCAGTGATGTTGCCGGAATCGTCCTGACAGGTCCAAACAACATGGCCGATGCCGGGAAAGCCGTGAATGCGATTTTAAGTTTGGTTGGCCAACAAGAAGCCAGCCAAATCTTAAATCGTCTACAAAATCCGTATAATCTGGATTTTGGAGTTTTTGGCGTGAAATTAGCCAATGAACTGTTTCCAGGGCTTCGGCCTGGAGATTACCAGTTTGTCCGAAACGCATTTGAAGGCCGCTACCGCTACATCCTTGATAATCCCCGAGCTCTTTTGGACGATCCTGTACTGGTTGCTTCAGCGGGTAAGCTTTATGGCATACTAGGCATCAAGAAAGGGGATAACCCGGAACTTGATAAGGTTATCGAGTTAGCCGAAGCGAAAGCCCAAGGTCAGCCGCTGCCTGATCAGATTGCCGCAGTACTTAAAGATGTATCGACCTACCTTGGCTGGATTCAAAGCATTGTCTCCAAGATCGATCCCGCGATCGGTTCCGGAATAGGCAAGGCTGTAACCCTTGCGAATACTGGTAATCTTTTGCTTGAGGCGTTCAGCGGCAATCCGAATGTCTCATCGGGCAAGCTGGACGACGCTGCATTGGCGCTTTTCAATGCAGCTGCTGCATTCTCCCCCGAGATCGCTCGAATCGCGCCTTATGTGAACACAGGCAAGCAGGCCCTCGATGTAATCACAGGACTGTCAAGCGGGGCCCTGACCGGCCCCGCAGCGGGTGCAAGCATCTCCTCGCTCGCTGCAAGTTTAACCGGGATCCTTGGGGCACCGAGAGAGTTAACCCTAGCACTTGAAGCCGCGGCGTTGGCTTTCCGGGGCGTTTCGCTGTTCGCCGCGGGTGCGGTCGCGGGACTGGTGCCGGTTATCGGCTGGGCGGTTAGCGTCGTAACGTTCATTATTGGCCTGTTCGCAGGCAATAAGGAGCACTGGTCGAATTGGCAGTCCATTCTAAACCAAGTCAGCGTAGATGGCGGGCAAAACCCGATCACGGGCCAAGTCCTCACAAACGACACGGTCGATCAGAAGACATCGGACAAGGATCGCAACCGGGTGCGTTATAACGGGCAGGCTAGCGAAGCGCCAATCCAGAGCGTCGGCTACTCGATCCGGCCGGAGACGACATTCGTCAACGCCGCAAATGGACGCTACAACATTGCTTCAATGTCGAGTGTGGACTGGGACGGCGCAGATCAAGGGCCGGTACGCGATCTTCGTAACGCCAACCGAATTACTATTGTCATTGACGGGCAGCAGCATACGCTTTCATCGCGCGGAACCGATGACAGTTCGGGCGAGCGCCTCTGGAACGGATCCGATGGCAATGACGGCTGGATTACAATTAGTGAAGGCCAGCTTGCGCCGCAAACGGAGGTGGCGACAGGTAATTATATCCTCGATCTTAATGTAACGTTCGCCTCCATTAATCCGGACGTTAAAGCAGTCGGCAAGAGCCAGAGTTCCACGATCTCTGCCGATCAGGCGGCTCAACTACGCGCCACGTTTGGCGTTGACGCGGGTACAATCGGCGGTGCCGACGGCCGCATTGCAAGCCTTAAGCCGTTCATCGCCCAAATGGGAGAAGTCCGCTGGGAAACCGATCACACGACGCCTAACGTTTACACTTATGACGATTTCAACGCCGACGGCGTGCCAGACCTTATGCGTCAGGGCATCCTGGATGGCTTGCGTGTAGACAATGACGGCAAGTTCGAGGTGTTTATCAACACTGCGATCGGATCACCGCAGTTTTCCTATACCGCAAAGAGCCAGGAACAGGCTTATGCCGTGGGGTCACGTGCAACGGTTCTCATGCTCTATCTCGCCAGCCACCCCGAGCTTTACGATCTTTACCTCAGCCAGCCCCAGGCTCATGCCGCCGGCAACATCACGCCCCTTTATGAATGGGCGCAAAGTAACGGCGTGATGGCTAAGCTTGATCAAATTCTAGCGCTCGCCGGTCCGCCTCAAGGTGCAACGCTTGCCGATCAACTCCAAAATATGGTGGACAGGGGGGCCCAGATCGCATCCCTTAAAAAGGAGCTCGGTATCAGCGTCGATCCTGCCCACCTTGACACCTATCCCGACCTCGCCGCCGCCTTCAAACACAATACCCTGCAACTGCTTAACCATTACATCCAGTATGGCAACAGCGAGGGCCGCGCCGTAAATGAGAGCGGACAAATGCTGATGCGCTGGCAGCCGCGCGCGGATGGCTGGGGTAACGCACAATCCCTGGCCTACATCGCCTCCTATGGGGATCTCATGGATGCGATTGGCGCGAACGCCGATGTGGGCCGCGCCCACTGGAGCAATCACGGTCGTTGGGAAAACCGGGGTATCACTTTCAGTGTGGACGGCTATCTTGCCAGCCGGCCAGACGTACGAGCGGCAGCGATCGCGCAGTTAACCCTGCCAGGAACTGTTTCAAGCGGTGGCGGGGAGGACAGCGACAGCCGCGCTTATGTTATCGTTCCCACCGGTGACGGCGGCAGCGCCCGGCTTTATTCGCGCGGCACGGACGAGAACTCGGGCGAGGCTGTCTGGGCCGGATCCGACGGCAATGATGGCTGGATCAGTATGACCCAAAGCCAGATCAATACTTTAGCTACGCCCATTCCACCAGCGGAAGATCAGATCCGCGAGTTCGCGCTCACGCACTATATAACCATCGGACGCTTCGAGGTCGCGGGCGTTGCCCCGCTACAGACAACGGCTGTAACTCCAACGCCGCAGGCGCCGCCAATCAATATCCTCGGCGATCGCACGCAAAACCGGTTTATCGTGGCGAACGAAGCTTTGCGGTCCGACAACGGACGATACATGGCGGTAATGCAAACCGACGGCAACTTTGTTGTTTATGACCGCGCCACCGTGATCTGGGCGTCCAACACGGCCGGGAAAGCGGCAGGCGGTTCTGTCGCTATCCAAGGTGACGGCAATCTTGTCATTTACGCACCGGGAAGCGATGTTAGGTGGGCGTCCAATACTTCTGCCGCAGGTGTGAACCGGGCGTTTATGCTGGTTATGCAGGACGATGGCAATCTGGTTGTTTACGATACTCAGGGTACCCAGGCGATATGGTCCAGCTTAACCGGCCGGGTGACGCTTCCGCAGCCCAACGCCCAGTTCCAAAGCCAGGGTTGGAGCGATCTGACGGCGCTTACCTATACCGCCTCGTATGCCGACCTCATGAATGCATTCGGCGCGAATTCGGATGCGGCCCGTGCGCATTTCACCAATCATGGTCATGGCGAGAATCGCGGCGTTACCTTTAACTTGGATGCCTACCTCGCAAGCAGACCTGATGTTAGAAACGCCGCCATTGCTGGACTATCCCAGCCTGGGGTCAATGTCGTGCTCAGCGATGGCGAGAGTTCGGCTTATGTCGAAGTACCGACTGGCGATGGCGGCAGCGCCCGGCTTTATTCGCGCGGCACGGACGAGAACTCGGGCGAGGCTGTCTGGGCCGGATCCGACGGCAATGATGGCTGGATCAGTATGACCCAAAGCCAGATTAATTTGCTGGCAGCACCGGTTCCGCCACTGGACGACTCAATCCGGTTGTTTGCTGTGCGCCACTACATAAATCATGGGCGTTTCGAACTGGCGCATGCGGCTTAAGTTGGTTGCCTGTGGTCTTGCTTAAGATTTAGGGAATGGCTTGATTAGAAGAGCCAACTATCAATCGATGCCACGTCTTCGGCTTACCTGCAGCAATTTTTACTGTGGCCAAGGACAAGATTAAGGCATCGAGACCTTTACACTGCAGACCTATGTCAAGAGTTGCTACTAAATTTCACAGCGTTCATTGCCGGTATCGGGCTAACCGGTGTTTACCTTGTATGTGACGGCTGCGAAAGCTCCACAAGAATAGCTAATGCCGTCACTTTGTTCACTTTTGCGACACGCTTTGCAGCGGCAAATTTGTTTGTTCCGTTATTGGCAATATACAACGCGGCATGCCGACCTCAGTTCTCGCTTCGGCGATACCAATTTGAAAAAAGTCAATAGGATTGGCTTGAACTTTTCTTTGGCTCTTTGTCGCTTTCGACCTTGGGCGGTCGGCTGATCTCAGACTTAAAAAGATGGTGCAGAGAAGAGCAGGAATTTGGACTTACGGAAAGCACCCAGCTAGCTTGACGGACGTGTTGCTACATTTGTCTCAATTAAGAACTAACAAGTCTGTATCTTAAGTTCATCGGAAAGCGTCTAAAATGCGTGCGATGCCGTGCAAACACAAGCAGTTTGCCGTCAAAGCCATAACCTTTTGCCGCACTCGCGGCTCCGCGAATTGGAGAAAAAGCGCCCCGTCCGAAGACGGGGCGCTGGCCATTAATCGCCGTTGCGGCGCGACCAGAGAAGGTTCAGGCTTTTGCCGTCCTCGGCCCCGAGCAGCGAGGCGTAGATGGGGGCGGCCCAGGTCGGATCGTCAAGCTTGACCGAAATGTACTCGCGTCCTTCGGTTGAGGCTTTCTTCCAGGCCGCGCCTAACTCGACTTGGTTATTGGTCGAAGGGCTCGAGGCCAGACATATTCTGGCGTTGCGCGATAAGTTCGCGGCGTCACCGGCCTCTGTTAACAACCTTCTACGCGCTTTGTCATCAATGATGTCTTGGTCGGCGCCGCGGGGATGGAGGTCAGACAACCCTTGTACCCATGTGCGAAAATTCAAGTCCGGCGAAGGATATCGTCCCTGGATTGGGAAGAGATCGAGTATTTTAGAGTCACAGCGCGGTCAGACCTATGGGTGGCAGCGGCTTTGGCGCTTTATACCGGGCAAAGACAAAGCGATGTAACTGCTATGCGCTGGTCCGACCTAAGAGATGGTTTGATCGCAGTGACCCAAGCAAAAACCGGCAAAAACTCTGGATCCCATTACACGGGCACCTTAAGGCTGCAATCGCCGGGTTAAAGCGGGAGAGCATTTACATCCTGAACAGTACTAAGCGAACGCCATGGACCTCCGATGGCTTTAAGTCGTCGTGGAATTCCGAGTTTAAGCGGCCGAGAATGCAATCGCTAAAAGACGGAGGGTGCGTCTTTCATGGCCTCCGCAAATCGACCGTCGCATTTCTTCTGGAAGCTGGGTGCAGCGATGCTGAGGTGTCGTCGATAACAAGTCAATCACGGCAAATGGTCGAGCATTATGCCAGGCAGGTGAATCAGCGAAAACTCGCCGCCGCAGCGGTTTTAAAGTGGGAAGCCGCTGAAGCCCGAACGGAGACAGAACGGAATTTGTAAAACATTGCCTAGGTTATTGTAAAACATCGGCGGCGTTCACTTCTGTTCTACTGCGATGACATTGATTTTATTGGCGATCCCGGCTGGGCTCGAACCAGCAACCCCCAGCTTAGAAGGCTGGTGCTCTATCCGGTTGAGCTACGGGACCGAGGCGCAACGCATATCTGGTTTATAATGCATTGCAATGCGCCTGTCAGGCCCCGTTTGTAACAAGGGCGGCGGCTAATGCGTCCAGCTTCCCACACGGCCATATTTGAAATTGTCCGCGTAGGCTTTCTTTGACGGCGCGCGCTTGTGCGGCTCGTGAACGCGAAACGGCACGCCGAGCCGCTGGGCATAATCGATAGCCTCGTCCTTTGTCGAAAACTCAAGCCGGAGCTGCTGCTTCATATCGACCGAGCTTGTCCAGCCCATAAGCGGGTCGGTTTCGCGCGGCTTCTCCGGCTCGTATTCCAGCACCCAGACATTGGTTTTGGCGGAGCCGGATTGCATGGCCGTTTTGGCAGGCTGATAAATTCGAGCTGTCACATGGTCTCCACAGGCTGAAAGATTGGCGTTTGAGCGAGCAGCCCATCATTGCTGTTTAGGCGTAACACTGCGGACGCCGCCTGGCAGGTCGTTCAGATCGCCCGGCTCGTTAGACCAAAACTTGCCAAAAACCCGCCGCCACCAGGCGCCGCGCTTCTTGCGATATTCAGCAAGCGTGCCTGTAAAAGGGCCACGCACGACATAGGTCTGACCATTATGCACAAGGAACAGCCGTAGCTTGGCGCCTTCGGGCACAGTCAGCACGGCTTCGTCGTCGATTTTCGAGCCTTCGCGGTGATTGAGCGCTGTCGACTCCTCAACCAGCATAACAGCGCGCGCGGGAGCTGCGCTTAAAAGCGAAGCGACGAGCGCTAGCGCTGCCAGAACGGTTATGCCACCGGAGTTTTTACGCATCGTGATCTCCTCCACTCACTAACGCGCGAAGCCCGCCAGCTTCAGTGCGCGGTCGCAGTAATAACCGCCTGTCACCCCCGCAAACCAGGCTAACAAAAGGGTTGTGGACGGCATTACGAGTTTAAATTGCGTGAAAAGTATAACCCCAACCACAACCAGGAAAGCAAGGCCCGCGCCATAAACGATCCACTCCCGTTGCATCCAAACCCACCTCCGCGCCGCATAAAACCCGGCCGCCGCAATCGCAAACAGCGCAAAAGCCTCCCAAACGCGCGGCGCGAGTATGAGGGAACGGCCATCCAGTATCTGCGCCAATATCTGCGCGTGTATGATGACGCCGGGCATCCGCGCTTTGCCGCCCACGGAAAGCGGCGTGAGGTGTCGGTCACGATCACCAAACTCGCCGCCCACAAGCACGAATTTGCCTTTCAGCGCAGGACGCCATTCCAGCGGTATGACATTGACTGCGGAAGCGTCCGGCGACCCCGGCGCATGGGTGCGTATCTGGAGCCGCAGGAAGGTGTCGCTGCTCCCATCGGCGGGCGGCAGCAGCCAGTCGATCAGCGGCGTCTCCAGAGGCGCCCTTGGCTTTTCCGTGCTGGCGAGCGCCTCGGCCAGACCTTTCTCGAAGGCTGGCTGGAGTGACGCCTCACCAACGCGCCGAATGACGTTATCGCTGATCGTCAGGGTTTTGTTGTCCGTCCCGAAGAAGATATGCGCCGCAGGCCGGCCGCCCTTGCGGAAGAACTCATCCTGAAAAGCAAAATTCTCCTCGCGAACACCCTTATCGCGCTGGTCGATCGCGCCGAAGACGATTGGCGTACGCGCGTTTTTGATGGCGCTGGCGAGGGCGTCGTCCTTGGCTGGCTCGGTCGGGCGATCGAAGATGAAGTCCAGGCCAATAGCCTTCGCGCCAGCTTCGTCCAGACCCTTTATCACGCGGGCTAGCAACGCGCGGTCAACAGGCGAGCGATACGGGTATTTAGCGAGGCTGTCATCCGTCACAAGCACGACCGCAATATCCTTGCGCTGCTCCACTGGCGCGTCCGAGAACAGCGCGGTGCGCCAGTCTAGCGTCCACTCCTCCGGCCCCTCCGGAAGCCTGTCGCTCATGGAAAGCGCCAGAAGCGCCATCGCTACCACGGCCGACCAGATCAACCCCGCGAAAAGCCCTGTTCTGGAGGGCTGTGCGTTGGCGTCTGACGGCTCGCTCAAGCTGGTCATGCACGTGTCTCTTTCCCGATGTCTCAAGATCGCTGACATTAATCTGTCAGCGGATATAAATACAAGACGTGTTTGTTGCCGGTTACTCTAATACATTATACCGATCTGTGTGTTACCCGTGTCTGCCTTTTCCGCCTTAGGGCTTTTAGCGCTTTAGCGTAAAAGCTTGCCTCGGTCCGTAAATGCCCGTCATGCCCCTCCATTTCCATATTTGCCGCAGCGATCCGCTCTAAGAGCGCGAGCGGCGGCGATTACCGCGCGCAAAATGGGGGATGATATGGGGATTATGGAAAAAGGACAGCCGCTGTGGGCCAAACTCGCGGCGGGCGCGGCGCTTGTCGCGGGCGCTGATTTTTTATTCTACAAATCTGAAATCGGGGCGACGGCGGGCGTTTTCGCGGGGGCGCTGCTGTTTGCGGTGATCGTCTTTCACTGGCGGCGCTGGCGCGGGAAAGCCTGGTGGCTCGTGCTTGCGCTCGCGGGCCTCGCCGCCGCGATGGTCGAGACGCCAGGTTTTGTCGCCATCGCGATGTTCGCCTCCGGGCTTATGATGCTGGCTGGCGTTGATCGGCGCGGACTGCCCGGCAGCGCTTTGGATTGGTTGGCGCACCTGATGCTTTATGGCGTTAACGCTCTCACGCCGCTCGTCCGGGATGCGGACACAGTGATGCGAAGCCGCCGCCGCGCTGGCCGCCCGAGTTTTGGCGCGGATACGCTCGCGTGGATTGCGCCGATTGTGCTGGGCGCTGTCTTTATCGGGCTGTTCGCGCTTTCAAATCCGATCATTGACGGCTGGCTCAAGGCCATCGACCTGCGCTCGGCGGGCGATGCTGTTTCCTTCAAGCGGATTGCCTTTTGGGCGCTGGTATTCACCGGATATTGGACGATTTTGCGTCCCGTCCGGCTCCGATTTGCGAGCAGAAATACTGCCAAATTCGGGGGCACAGAAGATTTTGGGCCGCTGCTTGGCAAGTCCGCCGTGCTGCGGGGGCTTCTGCTGTTTAACCTCATTTTTCTGGCGCCAAATGCGCTCGATGCATTTTATATCTGGGCTGGCATACCGCTTCCGCCCGGTTTGAGTTACGCTAAATACGCCCATCGCGGCGCCTACCCGCTCATCATCACCGCACTTATCGCTGGCGGATTTGTGCTCATCGTGATGCGGCCGGGCAGTTCAATCGAAGACAGCGTGGCCGTGCGGCGTTTTATCTATCTGTGGCTGGCGCAGAATATTTTTCTGGTGGCATCGTCGATCCTGCGCACGGTGAACTACGTCGAGATATATTCGCTCACCTATTTCCGGCTGTATGCTCTGATCTGGATGGGCATGGTCGCGCTCGGCCTCGCGTTTCTCGCCGTCAAAATTTTACGGCGCAAACCCAATCTGTGGCTGCTGAACGCCAACGCGCTTGTCGTCGTGGCGGTGTTCTACGCCTCGTGTTTCATCGACGTTGGTGGCCATATTGCAATGTACAACGTTAAACATGCACGCGAGGTGGGTGGTGGTGGCCCATCGTTGGATTTGACCTACCTGCGAAGCATTGGCCAGTCGTCTTTGCCCGCGTTGCAATGGTATCAGCAAAACATCTTAAACGAGTTCTTACCTAATGAGCGAACCGTGACAGACCGTGTTGAAAACCATGTCGCACAAGATATTCAGTCTCGCCTTTCCACGTTGCGGGGCTGGACGTATCGGGCGCACCGGCTATCGAAGCGGATTGCCATCAAGCCGGAGGTGAGCGATGCGCCGCCATCCGAGCCTGCCAAATCGCCATGGATTGATTAAAATGGTTCGTATGAAAGTGTGGGCGCCGCTGCCCTGCCATTAGCGTGAGCCGACCGAATCGCCTCAGCCTCCATCCAAACATATGGAGGCTGACATGCATGCATTTCGCTACGCGCTTTACCTCACCGTCGCCTGGATCGTCGTCGATGGCGACACCATGAAAGCGCCCTACGGCGTCACCTACCGGGT